>Ga0075158_10001463_pt1 | contig 17796 bp, 20 predicted proteins | sample JI91814BDNA_FD_70968 | JGI IMG/M metagenome (GOLD analysis project Ga0075158, IMG submission 70968) | Wastewater effluent complex algal communities from Wisconsin, to seasonally profile nutrient transformation and Carbon sequestration -... | ecosystem: Engineered > WWTP > Effluent > Algae... | reverse complement strand
TGAAGATCATCCCGTTCACTTCATGCAGCGGATAACGCCGCACGCGCACCTTGTCGGTCGCGAAGTCCTCGGGCTTCGGCAGCGAGGGCATCAGCTTGCACTGCCCGTCCGCCCCGAAGCGCCAGCCATGATAAGGGCACTGGATCGTCGGCTGCCCGTCCGTCATCACCTGTTGCCCCGCCGACAGCGGCACCAGGCGGTGAGGGCAGATGTCGCGCAACGCAAACGCTTCGCCCGCCTCCGTCCGCGCCAGCAATACCGGCTGGCCCAGAATGATCCGGCGGAATTGCGTCCCCCGCGCCAGCGTCTTCGACGCGCACGCGAAATACCAGCTGTCCGTAAGCCAGCCTTCGGCGGTAATGCCGGCAGATTTGCTGAGTGTTCCGTCCGCCATTTTCGCCCGCATGCTTGTACGAGCGGCATTATCCGATGTTTGCTGCGCCGCGTCGAGATGAATGGGGCCAAGCATGCCTGCCAAAGCCAAACCGGTGAAACCGCCCCGGCCGCGAATGAAAGCTGCCGAAACAGTTTCTGGCGCATGTCTCTGTGGCGGGGTGGAGATCGAGATCGATATGCCCGCCTTCTGGGCTTGGCACGATCACTCCGAAGCCAGCCGCCGCGCGCATGGCGCCGCTTACGCGACCTATGCCGGCTGCTGGAAGAGCAAGGTGCGCATCGCGCGGGGCGAGAAGCTGGTCTCCACATTCGTGGATGCAGAGCGCAAGCACGTGCGATCTTTCTGCTCGCGATGCGGGACACCGCTGATGTTCGCGCGGGGAGGGTCGCCGAAATGGCTGAACGTGCCGCGCGCCCTGTTCGCCGGCCGCATCGGCCGCGAGGCGAAGTATCACCTCGCCATCGGGGAGTTGCAGGACTGGGCCTATCTCGGCGCGCCGGTCGGCCCGCTGAAGGGCTATCCAGGCGTCAGCATCGAGAAGTCGCGCAAGGCGCCGCGCGCCAAAGCGGGCCTGTTCGAACCCTAGGTCGCGAAGCCTCAGAGGCTCGGAAGAAGATCGTTATGATTGAGCAATAGCTCGGAGCCGCATTCCTGCTCGATAAGATAAGCCGGATTGCGCCTGTTCGCCGGCCGCGTGACCGTCGCGCCATTCATTGTTCGCTCGAGGCGATGGGTGAAGACCTTGCGGATGATGCCCTGCACGGTCTTTCCAGCATCGGCCCACTGAACGCGCGAGCCGGGCTGGTACGCAACTTGTCTACGTATCATGTACTGCCTGAACCTGACTGGCCCCCACATGACTCCAATGTCACATACATGTTGCAGAAGAGCCTCACGCGCAAGGCGACAAATGGTGCTGGCGGAACCGTTTCAGGCTTCTGGCGTAATCGTGAAAGTTTCGTGAGGCAGAGGTCGCCCGACTGCGGCCGCGTAGCGAAAAAATCCTCGAAAATCGCGGCCTTGCGGCAGGCGCGGTTTTTGTCCGGCCCAGCCTGACCAAATGGTCAGGGAGGAACCTGCAACCAGGCAGGCCGCCCATCGTTTGCCAACCAAGGACAGACGGCTGTGCCGCCGGGGAACCTGGTCGGGAAACAGTAGAGGAATCAAACATGATGAAGACACTTCTTGCCGCAGCTACGCTCGCCGTTTTCTCCGCGCCCGCTCTGGCCCAGACGCCGACTGCGCCGCCCGCCCCGGAAAAGTCGATGGCTGAACAGGCCTTCGCCAAGCACGACGCCAACAAGGACGGCGCACTGTCGCTGACCGAGGTGCAGACCATCGACGCGAAAATCACGCAGGCTGATTTCGACGCGTATGACGGGGACAAGAACAAGGCTCTGACCGTCGCCGAGTTCAGCAAGTGGGTTGAAGCGAAGACCACGGCGCCAGCCTCCAAGCCGGGCTGATCCGATCCACCATATCCGACGAAAAAAGAGGGCGCGGGTGATGAACCCGCGCCCTCCGCTTGTCTGAACTTCGATGCAGCCTAGTGGATCATCACGTTGATGTTGCGCGTCTCGACGACCGGGCCTTCCGGATTCGCGCCTTCGCGCTTCTCAAGTTTCACCTTGGCGATAACGCCGGACGTGAGCGGCTTGAACGTGATCACGTGATGCGTCGTGCCATCCGCCATGGCCATATCGGCCGCGTCGGTGAATTCAACCTGCGTCGGATCTTCCGGGGTCACCGTCCACGTCACGCCCGCGGCGGTCGGCAGGTGGATGGTCTCGGTCTTCGAGGTGTCGGTGTGATACATGAAGCCATCGGGCGTTTCCGCCTGGCTGGCGTCATCGGCCGCATCCGCGGCCTGCATGTTCGCGTCCATCGGGCCGTGGCCTTCATGCGCATCCGCAGCAGGCGCATCAGCAGCCGGGACGGCAGGTTCGGCGGGCTTGGCCGGAGCTTCGCCGCCACACGCGGCAAGCGCCAACGCGGACAATGACAGGATTGCAAATCGCATGGGTCGTCTCCTCATTCACGCTTCAGGGCGTTTGCCCCGGTCTAACGCGGCATCAGGCCGGGCGGTAGTGGTGATCGGCAAGCCGGCTCCAGCCCTTCTTCGTCTTTGACTCGACGACCCAGTGCATGCCCCCCGAATCGGCGGGCCAGAAAACCTGCCGCGCCAGCCCCGCGTCCATCTGCGCCTCGAAGCACACGGCCTGCGGGTGGATGTCGCTCCCATCCGCCAGCCGGCCCGAACTCTTCTTGCCGTCGCTGGTGTAGGACCAGAATGTCAGCACACTATCTTTGTCGGGCCCGAATAGCGCAATTTCCCGATAAGACCGCTCTGCGCCCTTGTCGCTGAATTTCCATTCCGCCTCGAGCCGCACATACCCGTCGCCAAACTTCTCGTAGTTTCGGATGCAGGCCACCGGGCCCATCGGCGTATCCGCCTTCGCCTTCCATCGCCCCAGCAGCGGCGCCATCGGGCCCATCTTCCCGCGCCCCTTCTTCCACGCCTGCGCCATGCGCCGCTCCCTCATCGTTTCGCTGGAGCAAACGCCCGGATCACGGCAAGGTCAACTTTGCGCGGCGGAAGGGTTCGAAGATGTCTGAAACGCATCATCCAAAGTTCGCAAAGCTGATCGATTTTCTCGTGCGTATCCCTGCCGTTGAAATCAACGACACGCGCTCGCAGGGCATCGGCACGGGCGAGGAAGCCGATGGCGGCTGGTGGATCAAGTTCTCAATCGACATCGATCACGACCTTGCCTGGCACACCGTCCAGGAAATCGGCTCGGTCCTGAACAGTCTCTCGCTGGAGGAGGGGATGGCCGCCGTGTTCAAGCCCGTCTCCCCACCGCCCTATCTCAACGGCGGGCCGGAGGAGTATCTCTCTTGGGTGATCGAAGGCGCGCGTGAACTTCCGCCGGGAACGGTCGCAGAAATGCTGGAAGAACGCTTGCCGCAACCGGTTGAGGACGAAGACGCATGGTATGGCGAGCCAGAGGAAGATGACGACGACGACGAAGACTACGAGGAAGAAAACCTCGAACCTGACGACGAAGGCGAGGAAGGTCCGTTCGGTTCGCTGGATGATGACTGATCCCGGCCGCAGGGCTCGCGCCCGGCAGGCTTGAGATCACTCCTTCGTCGCCCTCTGGTCCATGCCGCCCTGATGCAGGATCAGATGCGCGGGCTTACCCTCCGCGGCGGGCACAAACGACACCTGCGCGTCCACGACCTTCAGGAAGAACTTCGTCTGCGACTCTGCGAAGATCGGAAACTTCTGCTGCCCGGTAGCCTGCATGTGCAACTGGCCGCCTTCCAGTGTAACCGTCAGCTTGAAGGCCGGCATCGTATCGAGCGCATAGACGCCTACATATTGCGCCATCACATCCGCGGGCACGGTGACTTCCTGCCGCTCGCCCGTCGGCGGCGGCGTCAGCGGAATGGACTTGTCCATCAGGTGCATCGCGATGTCTTCGGGAATACCCGTGCGATTGCCAAGCAGAACGAGGCCAACATTGCGCTTCGTGTCGATGGCGATGATCGCGCCATATCCGCCCGTGCCGCCGTCATGATAGACAAAGCTGCTCGAAGCCGTGTTGACCGTGATCCAGCCCAGCCCGATATCCGCGTCGCCGCCAAGCGGAAAGCGCGCCTTCTGCGCCAGGCGCATCGCGCGTTCGAGGTCGCTCTTCGGTTCGCCGATATTCGCGTCGAGAAATTTCAGCATGTCGGTCATTGTCGAGCGCAGCGCCCCCGCGCCCGCCAGCGATGGCAGGTCCCAGTTCTGCGCGGGCGCCCCTTCAGCCGAATGCCCCTTCGCCAGCAGCGTCTGCATCTCTGGCGACAGCGTGATGCCCGACATCTTCATGCCCAGCGGATCGAGGATACGCGCGCGCACCAGACTTTCGTAATCCGTGCCCGCACGATGGGCGAGCAGGGCGCCCAGCAGGCCCATGCCGAGGTTCGAGTATTCGAACTCCGCGCCCGGATCGCGCGGCAGCTCGTAACTGCCGAGAAACTCCGTGAGCATCTGCGTCGTGTAGCCGGCATACGGGTTCGCCATGTCGACCGCGCCGAGATCGAGATTGCCGGGCAGGCGCGGCAACCCTGAATTCTGCTCGGCCAGGTGCGCCAGCGTGATCGCCTTGCCGTTGCGCGTGGGCAGCGTCATCCCCGGCGGCGCATAGGTCTGCGCGGGGACGTCGAGCGAGACTTCGCCTCGCTGCACCATATCGGCCAGCAGCGTCGTGGTGAACACCTTGGTCACCGAGCCGATCTCGAACACGCTGTCATCTCCAAGCGGCCGTGCGCCGGCGCCGGGATTCCCGAAGCTGACAATGCGCGTTGTCCCGTCCGCCTCCATCACGCCGAGGACGAGGCCGGTTGCGCGGCCATCCTCCACACGGGATTGCAGGATCTGCGTGAGCGCGGCGTTGTCGGGAAAGGCGGACGTCTGGGCCATGGCTGTTCCCTGGGCGGCAAGTCCGACAGAGATGGTGGCGAGGGCGAAGCGGAGGAAGGGGCGCATGGGTCTAGTCCTTGTAGCTGTCGAGTTCGTCGATGAGGCGGTCGAGGCGGGCTGCGCCGAACAGGTTGAGCACGGCGATGGCGGCAAAGACCAGGGCCGCAAAGGCTGCAGACACGCCCAGGCTCATGCCCCATTTCAGGGTCTGCATGTGCGATGGCGTTCCAACCCACAGGGCCGCGAACCACAACGCAAGGCCAGGCAGGAAGGGCGCGAGATACCACAGCCACACCGTGCGCAGCGCATCCCGTTGGCGGACCAGTCCAGCGCGATGGAAGTCGAGCAACGCTTCAACCGGCGCTGAGGCCGGCGTCGCGCTGGCGCGGGCCAGCCGATGAAGATTCCACACCACAACCAGCGTGCCGATGATGATCATGATGTTGGCGATGGGCCACAGCGGCGTCGCAAGCGCGGGCCATGTCGCATACCAGGCAAACATCACGATCACTATGCCGGCGGCGACATACTCGATCATGTTGCGGCGGCGCACCTTGCGCTCGAAAGCGGACGCGCGCTCGCGCATCTCTTCGACCGAGATGGTGATCTGCGGCGCGGGCATGGACTGCCAGAGCGATTGCAGGTCGCCGCCGTTGTGTTCGTTGCTCATGTGCTCGCCCCTTCTGGCGCGCTGAAGCGCCGGGCCAGGATGGATTTGATGCGGTGGATGCGGGTGGCGACTGCCCCGGGCGAAAGACCGGTGATCTCGCCCGTTTCCTTCGCGTCGAGCCCGTCGAGATAGAGCAGCATCACCTGTCTGTCTGGCGGCTTCAGCTGGTGCACCAGCGCCATCAGGCGGGTCAGCGTGTCGGTCTCGGCTAGCATGTCCTGCGTAGTGGAAGGATCGGGCGCATCCGCGATGTGATCGAGATCTACCCATTGCGAAATCCGCGCGCGCTTGTCCTTCAAGACATGGCTGGCCGCCGTATTGTGCGCCACGCGATAGATCCAGGTGCGCAGGCTCGCGAGGCCGCGATAATGCTCGAACGAGCGCCAGATCGCAAAGTGGATGTCCTGCAGCAGGTCGCGCTGGCGGTCCGCATCGCGCTCATAGGCGCTGGCAAGTCGGCCCAGCGCCCCGCCGAATTCGGCGGCCGCGCGGGCGTAAAGCTCGTCCTGGGTGAGGCGCTGCGCGTCCATACCTGTCCCGTACCCCATCATGGGCGTTCGGGAGAGATAGTCATCGGCAATCCGGCTTTCTTACACGTGGTCCCGGATTATCACAGGACCCCGAACGCTGGGACAGCCTCTGCATCACAGGGACAGATCCTTGGAACGGCCCGCCGTTTCAGGGATTTCTACCTGCTGGACAGGGGTCTGCATGACGCTCGAACAGGGCCTGGCTTTCGGGTTGATGGGCGCGACCGTCGCGTTCTTCATCTGGGGAAAGTACCGATACGATCTCGTCGCTCTCACGGCGCTGGTCGTTGGAGCGATGATCGGCGTCGTGCCGGTAGACGAGATGTTCTCCGGCTTCAGCAACGATCTCATCTGGATCATCGCCTCGGCCCTGGTCCTCAGCGCCGCCATCGCCCGCTCCGGCGTCGTGGAGACCGTGCTGTCCCCCGTGCTCAGCCGTCTCAAGACGCCCACGCTCCAGATTCCGGCCTTCGCGGGCGCCGTTATGCTTCTGTCGATGGCGACCAAGAACATCGGCGCGCTGGCCATCATGATGCCGATCGCCATGCAGGTGGCGCGCAAATCAGGAACGCCGGCCTCGCGCCTCCTGATGCCGATGGCGTTCGCGTCCCTGCTCGGCGGACTCGTGACGCTGGTCGGCACATCGCCGAACGTCATCGTCTCCAGCGTCAGGGAATCGATCCTCGGCGAGCCTTACCAGCTCTTCGACTTCGCACCCGTGGGCCTCGGCATCTGCGTGGCCGGCTTCATCTTCCTCGCGATCGCGCCCTACTTCATCCGGATCGATCGCAGCCCCCCGGCGGGCGTGGAGCAGGCGCTGGAGTCGGCCCACTATGTGACCGAGATGTCCCTTCCCGAAGGCTCGGAGTTCGCAGGCCAGTCGTGCACCGAGCTTGAGAAGCTGGCTGGCGCAGACGTCAAGCTGGTCTCCGTCATCACCAACGGCAAGCGCCGCAAATGCGCAGCTGACATCGTCATGGCCGAAGGCGACAGGATCGTCGTGGAAGGCGAGCAGGAAGACCTCGAAAAATTCGCCGCCTCCGCAAAGCTCACCCTTACCGGCGAACGTCACCGCGAAGGCAAGGAAAGCGCCGAGGAAATCCGCGTCGTCGAAGGCGTGATTGGCCAGTCCTCGCGCCTTGCACATCGCACCGTCGCCCAGGCCCGCCTGCATGAGCAGTATGGTCTCAGCGTCCTCGCCGTCAGCCGCGGCGGCGCCCGCATCACCACCGAACTGCGCGCCGTCAGGCTGAGGGCCGGCGACGTCATCATCTTCAAGGCCGTGGATGCCGACATGGGCGCCGCCTTTGCGGAGCTGCAGGTCCTCCCCCTGACGGAGCGCAAGGTGGCGCTTGGCACGAAGCGCTTCGGCCTTGCGCCTGTGGTCCTTCTGGGCGCTGCCATCCTCGCCATCACGATGGGCTGGGCCCCAATCCACCTGGCCTTCGCGGCGGCGGCTGTCGGCGTATTGCTTCTCCGCGTCATGGGCGTCACCGAAGCCTATCGCGCAATCGATGGTTCGATGCTCGTCCTGCTGGCCGCGCTGATCCCGCTCAGCGAGGCCATCGAGCGGACGGGCGGGGCGGCCCTGCTTGCAGCGCCGTTGTCAGACCTGCTGCAGCCGATGCCGTCCTACCTCGCCGTGGCCACGCTCATCATCGTCGGCATGGCGATCACGCCCTTCCTCAACAACGCTGCGACCGTGCTGATCGTCGCGCCGATGGCCGCCGCTGTCGCCAGCCGCCTGGGCGTCAATCCCGATGCCTATCTGATGGCCGTGGCGATCGGCGCCGCGTGTGATTTCCTCACGCCCATCGGCCACCAGTGTAACACGCTGGTCATGGGTCCGGGCGGCTATCGCTTCGGCGACTACTGGCGGCTGGGGCTTCCGCTATCGGTCATCGTGGTGATCGTCGCGACGCCGCTCATCGTCCTGGTGTGGGGCGGCGCGCCGCCGCCTGTGCCGGGCTAGAGACGCGTGACGTCCTTGACGGCGTAAGTCAGCGGTCGGTCGTCCTCGTCTGTCACGGTCACGTATTCGCCCGCCTTGAACGGGTGGCGACCCAGCTTGAAGACCGGCTCGTCATCCTCGGTCGAGCCTGCCTCATAGTCGAAGAACCAGTTGCCGCCGCGCCGCTTCAACAGCCCCTCGCGCGGGGCTGGGAGGTCAGGCGAGAAATGCCGCACCGTGCACTTGGCGTGATCGGCCTTCCAGGCAGCCTCATCCAGCAATCCTGCGCCGTCCAGCGGGGCGACGAGCGTGTAGCCGTAACGGTCATCGCCATTGGCGAACTCAGTACCGGGATTGCGTGCAAGACGCAGCGTGATGCGAAACAGCGCCATGGTCCTGTCCTCCTGTGGCCAGCTCAACAACTGAGCACACGAGGTGCAGGTGGCCTTGCGACGGATCAAATCGCACTGCCGCGCGATCGCGGCAGTGCGTCTATGCTCAGGCCAGCGGGATGAAGTTCCCGTGGAAGCCGGGCGGAATCTGGACCGGGATGGTGATCGTCGCCTGCGGCGCGCCGGTGAAGTTGCGGGCGTCGAGGATCACAAAGTCAGTCGTCTTCCGCTCGGTGTCGATTACGAAGCCGACCAGCCAGCCGTCGTCCTCGCCGCTATCCGCGCGCTTGGGCACGAATACGAATTCGCCGGGCATCTTGCCCTGCCCGAAGTCGTGCACTTCACGCGTGCCGGCCTCAAGGTCGTGCTTGTAGAGCCGCGAGTCGCCCAGGAAGCGCGTGTCGCCGCCTTCGGGCAAGGCGAGTGTGTAGGCGTAACGATACGGTTTGCCGGTACGGCGCTCGTCGGGACGCGGAAATTCCTGCGGCGATGCGTCGATCACCTTGCGCGAGACCTTCTTCGCGACCGGGTCGATGGTCAGCCGCTCTAGTGGCGTCGATTTGGAGTTCGGGCCCTGCACCGCGTCATTGAACATGTCGGCGTGAACGGCCGCATCCATGATCACCTTGCCGTCTGCGGTTTCGAAAGCATTGGCTGGGTGGAAGATGTAGCACGGCTCGATGTCGCACCAGATGATGTCGCTGCCCTTGCCTTCGCGGGGCAGCAGGCCAATGCGCGCCTTGTGTTTCTCGTTCCAGCGATAGGGGAAGCTCTCGCCAGAGATCAGCGCGTTCATCGAGAACGTGACCGGCAGGTCCATGACGATCACATAGTTCTTCGTGATCATGCAGTCGTGGATCGAGGGGCCATTCTGCACTTCGATGGGTTCGTTGCGGCGAACCTTCCCATTCGTGTCGAGCACCGTGTGCCAGATTGTCGTGGCTTCACCGCCGGCATAGCAGATCGCGTGCATCTCGCCGGTGTCAGGGTCGAGGTGGGGGTGAGCGGAGAAAGCCTTTCCGAACGTGCCGTCGAAGTCGGAGAAGCGGCGTGTTTCAAGCGTCTCGGTGACTTCCGCCGGATAGCCGCCGGCTTCCACAATCGCTAGGATCTTGCCGGCATGGCCGACGACGTTGGTGTTGGGGCTGCCACGTCCGCGCGGGCCCGGAACCGGCGCTTCATGAAGCGCCTCGCTCACCGGCGTCGAGCGGATCCAGCGGTTGCGATACCAAGGAGCCTTGCCGTCCTGGATGCGGATGCCGTGCAGCATTGCGTCGCCAACGAACCAGTGGTGGGTCGCCGGGTTCGGCATCTTCAGCGGGTTCGGTCCGTTGCGGAGATAGAGACCGTTGAGGCCGGCGGGGATCGTGCCCGTCACCTTGAGGTCTGTGATTGTGTTCTCTTCCTTCAGCGGCGTGTGGACGCCAGTGAGGTAAGGGTTCGGTCCTTTCGACCGGCGCATGGCGCGGTTCAGGCTGGCGACGCCCATGAGGGCGGGGGTGACGAGGCCGCGGATGGCGGTTTCGACGGGGCTGGTCATGGCGATTCCCTCTTCGTTTCTTGTTTCTATTCGGCGGTTTGGCGTAGGGCGGCGGCTCGTATCAGGCGCGGCGTTTGGGCGTGTTGTGCCTCTCACCGACTATGTTTACACTGATAACATGGCAAAGAATGATAACAGTGTCAACATCGAAAATTCCGTGGAGCGCTATCACCATGGCGATCTGCGTTCCGCGCTGGTGGAAGAGGGGCTGAAACGGCTGCAGCAGGGGCCAGCGGAGGCGCTGAGCCTGCGTGAGGTGGCGCGCAGTGTGGGCGTGTCGGCGACGGCGGTTTACCGGCATTTTCCAGACAAGCAGGCGCTGCTGCATGCGCTGGCCGACGTTGCCGGCGACCGTATGGCGAGCGCGTTTGAAACCGCCATGGCGGCCGAGAAGCCGGGCAAGGATGCGTTCGACGCGATGGGCCGCGCCTATGTGCATTTCGCGCTGAAGAACCCGTTCCTGTTCAAGCTGATGATGTCGCCGGAGATGATGAGCGGCATTGCAGCAGAGGGGCGGCCGCGCACGCGTGGGATGGCCATGCTGACCACAGCGCTCAGCGAATTGAGCGGCGGCAAGATGTCGACAGATCTCCAGAACATCCGCCGCCTGCAGGCGTGGTCGATCGTGCATGGACTGGCCATGCTGATGCTGGATGGGCTGGTGCCGGCGGATGAGAAACTCATCGACCAGGTGCTGGCTTCCAGGATCGTCTGAGTTTTTCTCATGGTGACGTTGTCGGAAAACCGGCTGCGGGCGGGGCGGCGCGGGGCTACAATCGCGCCATGGATCGCTACTGCGTTTTCGAGACGGTGATTGGGTGGGCGGGCCTCGCGTGGGGCGAGGCTGGCCTGATCGGCGCGCATCTGCCGGAGCGTGACCCCGGCATTGTGCGGGAGTCATTCAAGCGGCGCTTTTCGGGAGTGCTTGAATCCGAACCTTCACCCGCAATCACCGCCATCGCCGCCGACATCCAGGCCTTGCTGCGTGGCGAGAAGCCCGACCTCCTCGACGCCGAGCTCGACATCAGGCGGGTCCCGGAATTTTACGCAAAGGTCTACGCCATCGCGCGCGCGATCCCGCCCGGCGAGACCCTCACCTATGGCGAGATCGCGGTGCAACTCGGCGACAGGTTGCTGGCGCAACAGGTCGGTGTGGCGCTCGGCAAGAACCCTTGGCCAATCGTCGTGCCGTGCCACCGCGTCACCGCCGCTGGCGGCAAGCTCGGCGGCTTCTCCGCGCGCGGCGGCGCGATGACCAAGCTCAAGCTGCTCGATATCGAAGGCGCCAAGGCGGCCGGGCAGAAGGACCTGTTCGGGTAACCTACTCCGCCGCCGCCCGCTTGGGCAGTTTCCAGCCAGGCCGCGCGAAGTGGCAGGTGTAGCCGTTGGGGATGCGCTCGAGATAATCCTGGTGCTCGGGCTCGGCTTCCCAGAACCGGCCGACGGGCTGCACTTCGGTGACGACCTTGCCGGGCCAGAGACCGGAGGCATCCACATCCGCAATGGTGTCGAGCGCCGCACGCTTCTGCTCTTCGCTCTCGTAATAGATCGCCGAGCGATAGCTCATGCCAACGTCATTGCCCTGGCGGTTCTTCGTCGTCGGATCATGGATCTGGAAGAAGAATTCGAGCAGGTCACGATACGACCATTTGGCCGGGTCGAACACGATCTCGATCGCCTCTGCATGCGTGCCGTGGTTCCGGTAGGTCGCGTTGGGAACGTCCCCGCCGGAATAGCCGACGCGGGTCGAGATGACGCCGGGCTTCTTCCGGATCAGGTCCTGCATGCCCCAGAAACAGCCGCCGGCGAGGACGGCCCTTTCAGAATTGGCGGGGGCGGTTTTCATGGGCAACTCCTCTGGGCGGCGCGCGGGGCACTATATGGGGCGGGAAGCGGACAAACCCAAGTACGCGCAGGCAACGAGGAAGGTTACCGACATTTTTGCCAAGCGCAGCTTATCAGCCCCCGATCATTAGCCCCCCCACGCCATGAATAGCCGGAACCTGCCCATCCCGCTTCTCATGGCGTCATTCTACAATCTCGGATCGTCTGTCCGCAGAACCCTCGCCAATGTTTTGAAAAGCCTCGCCGGCGTTACAGGTTTTGTCAGATGCGCGTCGCATCCCATCTGCGTTGCCAGTTCTGCCTGCGACGGCAGGGCGCTCGCGGTCAGCATGATGATCGCTGCCGGGGTCTGACCAGTTTCAGCTTCATGGCGCCTGATCGCTTGTGTCGCCTCGAGCCCGTCCATGACCGGCATCAGGAGGTCCATCAGGATCGCGTCAAACCGCGTGCGGGCTGCGGCCTCCACGGCTTCCTGGCCGTTGACGCAAATCTCGATCTCAGCGCCGGTTGGCTCAAGGATGGTCGTCACAACATGCCGGTTGATCGGATGATCCTCGACCAGGAGAATGCGTAGCGGAGGCTTGTCATCGGCTGACGGCAACTTCCCGATTGCGCCAGCATCGTCGGCGACACTTCTCTCGACAGGGGGGAGCGCGCGTGGAAGCGGAAGTGTGACTTCGAATTTGCTGCCTGTTCCCACAACGCTGCTGGCTCGAATGTCGCCACCCATTGCGACAACAAGTGCGTGCGTGATCGCAAGACCAAGACCCAGCCCTGCATTCGCGTCACTTCCCGACCGCTCACCCCTTTCGAAGCGCTCGAACAGTCTATTCTGCGATGCCAGATCAAAGCCTCGGCCAGTGTCTATCACGCTCAGGCGCAACACTGCCGAGTCAGTGTTCTCCACCAAAGTGTCAACGCCAACTTCAAGTGTGACCGCGCCAGTCTCGGTGTACTTGATCGCATTGGAAAGCAGGTTGAGGATGATCTGTCGGATTCGGAGGTCGTCACCTAGCAGGCGCGGCGGCGTGTCAGGAGAGAGCGCAAGCGATAGTGATAGACCCTTGCTGGCTGCCTCGCCCTCCATCAACAAAATGGTGGATCTGGCCAGTTCAGCCGGATCAAATGGCCGGGGTTTGAGTTGAAGCTTCCCTGCATTGATCGCAGCGGCGTCAAGTACGTCCGAGATCAATCGTTCGAGCATCTCGCCGGACTGACGAATGACGTCGACCGACTGCAGATCGCGAGCGCTTAGTGCTGCTGTCTCCAGCGAAGCCGCAAGCCCAACGATGCCATTGAGCGGTGTTCGGATTTCGTGGCTCACGTTCGCGAGGAAATTTTCCTTGGCATTGCTGGCGATCCGTTCCCGCTCAACCAGGACGGTGAGGCGACTTGTCAGTGATCTCAGATCGCCGTTCGCCGTCTCCAGGCGTTTATCAGACCGGTGCAAGGTCCATCCTGTGAACGCAATCGTCAGGCACGTGCCCAAGGTTGCAAAGGTCGTCAGAAGCGCCGGTCCAAATTCCTGCGTCGTCCAGGCAAGGCTCGTCAGTATCCCGAACAGTGCAAGGACAGGCGGAGTTCCGACGACGAGAAGTATTGAAGCGCTCTTGTAGCCGCCAGCGACGCCATAGAAGGCGAGGGAGAACAGGGTCATCACGCTTGCGATTCTTGCGACCTCAGCGCTGCTTTGCCAAAGCAGCAAGACCAGCACGACCCATGCGATGGATACTAGGCTGAGGGCTATCAGGTGGGGCAGTTGAAAGCGAACATCGCCTGCCAACAAGCGTGATCGGACATGCCAGGCGAATACTTCAATCGCCAGTATTGCGGCCAACCATGCCCAGCCGATTCCAGTGTCGATGAAAATGAAGAGGAAGCCAGACACGATCGCCGAAATCGGCAAGCGTATCCAGGCGATCGCCGCATTATGCCGAGCATTCCGGATAACACCACTATCGATTTCCGCCATCGGTGGAATTCCGGAATTCGGCAGGGCAGAGGTCCTTCGCGCTAGTGCGGACGATCAGGCGCCTCGCCGCGGGTCGTGCGGGCGATCCGATTGTGTGCAACGCGCACACTATTGCTGCGAGTCTCCGAGGCACAGATTGCGCCTTACCCAATTTGGGCTGGCGATGACGCGAGCGCCTTTCGCCTGATACAAGCGACTGTAGATCGGTGAAGACGGACTAAGCCGACGTCGGCCCGGCTTCGAGCACATCCTCAACCGTGCGCAGGCCCGGCTTCGGCGACGTGACGAGCACGGCCATGTTTCCGGGCAGGTGCTTGTTGTCGAGCATCTTCTCGTGCGCGACAGGAATATCGGCCCACGGGAAGACTTCCGACATGCAGGGGTCGAGGCGGCGTTCCAGCATCAGCTGGTTGGCCTGGCTCGCCTGCAGCAGGTTGGCGAAGTGCGAACCCTGCACGCGCTTCTGGCGCATCCAGAGGAAGCGCGCGTCCATGGTGAGATTGAAGCCCGTGGTGCCGGCGCAGATCACGACCATGCCGCCGCGCTTCACGACGAACACAGAGGTCGGCATCGTGGCTTCGCCCGGGTGTTCAAAGACGACATCGACGTCCTTGTTGCCGGTGATCTGCCAGATCGCCTTGCCGAACTTGCGGGCCTCTTTCATGTAGTCGTTGAACTCGGGCGTATTCACCTTCGGAAGCTGGCCCCAGCACTTGAAGTTGTTGCGGTTGATGACGCCCTTGGCGCCCATCTGCAGCACGAAGTCCGTCTTGGAATCATCCGAGATGACGCCGATGGCGTTGGCGCCGGCCACGGCGCACAGCTGCACCGCGTAGGATCCAAGGCCGCCCGAGGCGCCCCACACCAGCACGTTCTGGCCCGGACGCAGCACGTGCGGACGGTGGCCGAACAGCATGCGATAGGCGGTGGCGAGCGTCAGCGTGTAGCAGGCCGCCTCTTCCCAAGTGAGGTGCTTGGGGCGTTCCATCAGCTGGCGCGATTGCACACGGCAGAACTGCGCGAACGAACCGTCCGGCGTCTCATAGCCCCAGATGCGCTGGGTCGGCGAAAACATCGGGTCGCCGCCATTGCACTCTTCGTCGTCGCCATCGTCCTGGTTGCAGTGAATGACGACTTCGTCGCCGGGCTTCCAGCGCTTCACGCGCGAACCGACAGCCCAGACGATGCCCGACGCGTCGGAACCCGCGACGTGGAAGGGTTGCTTGTGAACGTCGAACATCGACACGGGCTCGCCAAGGCCAGCCCAGATCCCGTTGTAGTTCACGCCAGCCGCCATCACGAGGACGAGCACTTCGTCGGACGCGATCTCGGGCGTCGGCACCACTTCAAGCTGCATGGCCGTCTTGGGGCGGCCCTGACGCTCGCGGCGGATCGCCCATGCGTGCATGGTCTTGGGTACGTGGAAGTTGGGCGGAATCTCTCCGACCGCGTACAGGTCTTTCACTTCGCGAGCCGTGCCGCCGTCTGCCACTACTGTCTCTCCCCGCGTCGGTGATCCTCCCCGAGGGCCGTGAGTGCACCGCTCTCACCAGCCTCGGGGGGCTGTAAAACGGGCGTCACATTGTCCAAGGAGTGGACGGATTGCAAGCAATCTTGTTGCACTGCAATAGAGAGGCCAAGCCTGTTGCTGCAAGGCTGCGGACAATTCCGCCCGTCAGGCGGGACGTTCTGCCTCAGCCCTGGCGTCAGGCTGGGGTAAGTCATTCCGCGAGTCGGGGCAGGTGGAGGCAGTATGTGTCACGTCCGCTCCCGGGGCGGTGAATCCAGCCAGCAGGACAAACGCCATCGAGGCGAATCCCGCTCCAAATCCGATCATCAGGCGTGGTGAGAGGCTCATCCGAAAGTCCCCATTCTGTCCGCGGGAAAATATCCGGCGCATTGGGGCGGCTCCGTGGCGACGAACATTAATTCGAGCGCCCTGGCTCTCAGACCGTGCGGGAATCGAGGTGGGCCGCGACCAGCCGGCCGAGATCATCGAAGCTCAACGGCAGGCCCTGCGCCCCGATGCACAACCCGTCCGCGCCCAGCGACCGGTTCGCCCCGCGCGTCCAGCGCGCCATGCGCGTCAGCCCCAGCCGCTCTTCCACCGCCGGCGCGACGCTGATCACCAGGAAGTTCTGCTTCTGCATCTGCCATGTCGAGACACGCTCGATTGCGGTCCACGGAATCACGTTGGCCGCCACGCGAACATCCCGCAGCCCCTGTGGCGAGATCGTGAGCACCGGCCCGCGCATCGCGAACAGCCGCCACAGCGCGATCAGAAGAAACAGGCCGAAGACGGCAAGGCCGATCCAGCCAACCGTATCGGCACGCAGCCCGAACCGTACGCCATCGATCACTCCGATGATCATCAGGATGCTAGCCGCCACGAAACCGGCCGAGCCAAGCACCAGCAGGATCGCCTTCCAGATCGACTGGCTGAAGGCATAGGTCTGGCGGGTGTCGATCGTAGGTCCGACGCGGTCGCGCATGCTGGATAGGTCCCCGGGAACGCGCCTGCCTTAGCATGGAACGCGCGCGCATCCATCCGGCCGGAATTGTTTGCTGCGGCGTTGCGCAGTCGCAGTAAATCTGCGACGCCATCGGCATGACGCGACAGGCATGGCTCAACGGGGTTTTCATCGCGGCGGAGGAGGCGAAGATCTCGCCTTTCGACCGCGGCTTCCTGTTCGCCGACGGCGTCTATGAAGTGTCCGCCGTCTACAACGGCCAGCTCATCGACATGGAACGCCACCTCGACCGTCTGGAACGCTCCCTGCGCGAACTGAAGTTCGGCACGATGCCCGACCGCAAGGAACTCGAAGACGTCCACCGCAAACTGGTGGAGCTCAACGGGATCGACGAGGGGTATGTCTACCTGCAGGTCACGCGCGGGGCCTATGGCGCGCGCGATTTCATCGCTCCGGATGTGCCACGTCTCACCACATTCCTCTTTGCCGAAAAGCGCGCGCTGATCGACACGCCCGCCGCGCGCAACGGTTCGAAAATCGTCGCGCTACCCGACATCCGCTGGGCCCGGCGCGACATCAAGTCGGTGGGTCTGCTCGCGCAGGCGATGGCCAAGACCGAGGCAAAAGCCAGAGACGCCGACGACGCATGGCTGGTGGCGCCCGATGGCTTCGTCACCGAAGGTGCGTCCTCGAACGCCTGGATCGTCACCCGCAATGGCGAGATCATCACGCGGGCCCTGTCCAACATGATCCTCGCCGGCGTCACACGCCACGCCCTGTTCGACGCCCTGAAGCAACGCGGCGTGCGCATCACCGAGCGTAGCTTCACGCTGGAAGAAGCCAAGGAAGCCGCCGAGGCGTTCACAACTGCCGCCACCGGCCTCGTGACGCCCGTGGTTGCCATCGACGGCGTCGCGCTCTCTGATGGCAAGCCGGGCCCCGTCACCCGTCGCGTGCAGAAACTCTACTACACCGCCATCGGCGCCGACGTGGCGAAAGCCGCGCCGTGGCTCAGTGAATAACTACTGGTACCGCGCCGCGATCGCATCCCACCGCGCCTTGTGCGGTGAAGCTTTCGCGACTGGCCCTGCATTGGTGAAATCGAGCAGCTGGTCGCTCGCAGTCGCATAGCGCGGCCACGCGGGCAGGCCCTTTCCGTTCGGATCGCCCGTCTTCGCGAAATTGACCCAGTACGCGATGGCAAAGTCCGCCTGCACCTGGTCGTTCGCATCCGTCGGCCAGGGCGATGTGTGCAGTGTGTTGAACACATACTGCCGCTCCTGCGCATGCGGCATCCCCTTGAAGCGCCCCTGGACCGATGGCGACAAAACATCGAAGCGATAGAGATAGGTTGGCTGGCCGCCTACGCTGTGAATGCCAGCGAGATGTCGCGCCGGCTCGCCAAAGATGATGTCGCCCACGATGCGCGCCGCCATGTCATCCTTGTCGGCATAGGTGGCGACTAGCGCTGGCAGGTCCGCCGTCGTCGCTCCCAGCGTCCGCTTCAGCGAAGCATCAACATTCTCAGGCTTCGATGGAAATTCCGCGCTGTTG
>Ga0075158_10001462_pt1 | contig 17801 bp, 15 predicted proteins | sample JI91814BDNA_FD_70968 | JGI IMG/M metagenome (GOLD analysis project Ga0075158, IMG submission 70968) | Wastewater effluent complex algal communities from Wisconsin, to seasonally profile nutrient transformation and Carbon sequestration -... | ecosystem: Engineered > WWTP > Effluent > Algae... | reverse complement strand
TGGAAAGCATCGTTCTCATTTTTTCTAAAGAATATGTCAAGCTGATTGTGATCGGTTTTGCATTGGCAGCGCCCGTGGCTTGGTATGTAATGAATCAATGGTTGAATGATTTTGCATTCAAAATTGAGATTGGACCTTCAATTTTCTTAATTGGTTTGGGTACAACCTTTTTGATAGCACTCATTACCGTAGGCTATCGCTCAATTCGCGCTGCCACGGTTAACCCTGTAGAGTCGTTACGGAGTGAATAATCAGAATTAATACCAGTGTCCCTGAATTACCTTGAGCATTTCGGGATGAATTGCACAAGCTGATACCAGTTCACCACCAAAGAGGAAATTTCGGCCGCCTTTAAAATCGGTGACTTTTCCTCCTGCCCGTTCTACGATGAATGACCCGGCTGCAACATCCCACGCATTGAGATTGTATTCAAAAAAACCTTCCATTCTACCGCACGCTACATAGGCTAGGTCTGTGGCAGCGCTGCCAAGTCTGCGAACTCCATGTGTTCTTTCAAGAAATGTCTTAATGATATCAAGATATGCTTCTCGTTTGTCAAAATGATAATACGGAAAACCTGTCGCAAGCAGGCTTTCATTTAAAGAATGAATTGACGAGACTTTTATTTCTTTCCCATTACAATAGGCAGAATTACCTTCTGATGCATGAAAAGCCTCTTGCCGCGTTACCTCATAAACTACACCTAGTACGATTTCTTCCTTTTTGGCTAATCCAATGCTGATAGCAAATGGCGGAAGGCCATGGGTGAAGTTTGTCGTGCCATCCAGCGGATCGATGATCCACTTATAGTCATTCGTACCTTCGGAAGTAGTTCCTTCCTCAGCAATGAAACCAGCTCCGGGTATTATTTTTTTTAGTGACTCTACTAATTTTCGCTCTGATTCTTTGTCCACATAGGAAACAAGATTGTTGAATCCCTCTTTTTGTTCTATGCGAAATCGATCAAAATTTTCTGATTCAGTTCGTATGAATTCGCCAACCTGTTGACACAGATGAACTACGTCTTTTTCTACACCCGACAGATTGATCATTTCTTAGTTTTATTTTTTACGAGAGACACAAGAATAAGCAGGCCAGAAACCCAGGCAGCTGTCCGTGGGATTAGTTCACCGCGTTCCATATATTCTTTTGACAGTAACGTACCATCACCATTATACAAAGTAAGCATATTCATTCGGCTAATTGAAACCCCTTCACTCATTAATGAAAAGGCAATCGGACCCGCGATGAAAAGGATGCTAAGCCCAACCCACATCCAGTTAATTTTTCCTTCCTTCAGTATGCCGAGGTATATAAATAAATTGGTGACTAATATCCAGAATGATGATCCCAGATAACCAGTATTAACATTCCAATGCTGCCAGCCAGACTGTAATTGCAATGCATCAGCCAAGAATATGATTTGATTTCTGAACGGTGTTTTAACCAAGATGTATTCGATTCCAAGCCAAAAAATAACGATTGTAAATTTACCCAGGCGATTACCGAGACTTTGATAAGCAAACGCATAACCAACAAAGGCTAATGTGAGCGCAATGGATTGACTAATAGCGGCAACTAAAAACTGAACCTGGAAAAGGTGAGCTGCAAAAAAGGAAATGGTGAGTCCTGCCAGTATCAGCTCGCTGAGATTCCAAAATCGATCATCTTCTTTACCTTGATCAACAATGGCAAAGAATGGCGCTATTCCAACGAAGATCAACAGCGGAAAGGATTTCATTAGCCACCCGGAAGTAAACAAAATGGTGCCGGCAGCAAATAGAATCCAGGGACTTATAATCGAATTACTCTTTTTTGCCATCGATGATAATTACGATCTCTCCTTTTACTTCTTTTTGTTGAAAATGATGAAGCACCTCTTCAATGGTTCCTGTTATCGTTTCTTCATAAACTTTTGTCAGCTCGCGCGATACCGAGACGTGCCGCGATGCCCCAAAGAGCTCAATCATTTGCTGTAATGCTTTGACAAGACGGTGAGGAGATTCATAAAGAATAACTGTTCTATCCTCCTCCGCAAGCCTTTTAAGCAGCGTTTGCCTTCCTTTTTTATGGGGCAGGAAACCTTCGAAGACGAACCGATCAGAGGGAAATCCGGATTTGACAAGCGCAGGAACAAACGCAGTTGCTCCAGGAAGACATTCAACTTTTAATTTCGCCTTCAGCGTTTCTCTGATTAATAGGAAACCAGGATCCGAAATACCGGGCGTACCGGCATCACTCACAAGGGCAAACACTTCGCCATCTTGCATTCGCTTAACCAATGCAGTTTGCGTTTGATGTTCATTAAAAATATGAAAGCTTTGAAGAGGCTTGGCAATCTGATAATGCTTCAATAGAATACCTGACTTCCGTGTGTCTTCCGCCAAAATCGTATTTACAGATTTCAATATATCCAGCGCACGGAGCGTGATATCCGCCAGGTTACCGATGGGTGTAGGAACAATGAATAAGGATGTTTTTTCTATACTCACGCAACTAGTTTATCGATGGCTTTCGCAAGGTCATGGTCTTTTTTGGTTACCCGATCCCCCTCGTCATGAGTTGATAATTCAAAATGCACCGTATTGTAAACATTGGTCCAATAAGGATGGTGATTCATTTTTTCTGCGAGAATGGCCACTTTACTCATAAATCCAAAGGCCTCTACAAAATCGGTGAACTTAAAAGTCTTGGTTAGCCGATTATTTTCTTCTTTCCACATGGGTGTTGTTGCGGTTGTTACGGGTTAAAGTTAATAACTAAAACCAATTCCCTTCTGAGTCGGCAACTGACCACTACAGTGCAATAATACCCTCTATTGCTGAAGCCTTTTGGTAGACAAGAATGACAGCTTCGCTGGAAGGCATCATCATTTGAATGGTGAGGCTGGTATAGTTTCCTTTTTTTGACTCTTTCTCTGTAGGAATGTGCATGGGAAACATCGATCTTATTTCTGCTTCCTTGCCCTTAGGTACTATGAATTTGAAAATGTAAAGCGAGGGCCATGCGTAATGTTGGTCCAACTTTTCACGAAATGAAGCAAACCAGGAGGCATCCATAAAACAAAAAACAGGCGCCCAAACCCTGGTGGATTTGGGCGCCTGCTATGTAACTCGTCAGTTAAAAAAACTTATAACGTTGGTCTTCAATCTTTGCTGCGTCCTTCAGGGCCTGCGTGATATTAAACCCAACCCGGCCATCAAGGGATTGCTTGAGCTGATTCTTAAACATACCGTACTCACCAATCGCTGGCGCAATTGTCTTATTTGACAATTCGAGAATAACAACACCATTTTCTCCCGCAAATGCATTTGATCTTTTTCCATTCTCCAACGAGAATGCCTTACCCAAGGCTACCGGATCAAAACCAATGCTTCCTAGTGAAGTGCTGTTAAGTTTCACGTCATTGGAGCTATTTACATTAGCATCACTACCCATTACCTTGGCTATTTCTTCCAGGCTTCCTTTTTGAGCGTTTAGTTTCTCAATAAGCATTTTGCCCTTCAACTCATTCTTTACAGCGGGCATTATTTCATCTTTCACTTTATCCAACGGCTTATAGCCTGCTTCTGTCTCACTGGTCATTACGGCTACTACATAGTTTGTTTCAAGATCAAAAACATCCGATACCTTACCTTTTGAAGCGTCTCTGAATAACCAGGTTACCATTTGACGTGCATCGTTGAGGTCGTTCACACTGCGTGCACCGGAGGTCAGTTCATTCCCTTCAAATATATTGAGGTTCTCTTTTTTGGCTTTTTCTTTGAAATCACCAAGTCCGGAAAGTCCGCTGGCAAATACATCAGCCTTGCGGAAAGCTTCATTTTGTGTTTCATCACTTGGCGTGATGGATCGCTCAATCGTAGCCACAGTGTAAGATGTGTTATCCTTTACTGAAGTCACCTCAATGATATGATAACCAAACTGAGTTTCTACCACATCGTTGAGCAATCCTGTCTTCTTTGCGTTGAAGACAGCTGTTTCAAAAGGCTTAACCATTTGTCCGGAGCTAAAAAATCCAAGATCACCTCCGCGGGAAGCCGTTCCATCAGAACCAAATTCCTGCGCCTTTGCTGCAAAACTTGCACCTGCCTTGATATCATTAAGGATCTTCTTTGCCTTATCCTTGGCAACCTTCTTTGCCTCAGCCGTTTCGTTATCCCACTTAATCAAAATATGATTTGCTTTAGCGGTGCCCACTGTATCGGTTCCAATTTTTGAAACTTTAATAACCTTATAGGTACCGTTTTCAAGGACTGGTCCAATCACAGTACCTGCTTTCAGATTTGTCTTTTGGTCGCTAAGGAAGGTGGGGAGGTTAGATACATTGTACTTTGTGTAAGGCGATGATCCATCTGTATTGTTGGCGGCATAGATAGAGTCTTCAGCGCTCGATTTGAAAGCTTCCACATCGCGACTGAGTTCTTCTTTGATCACAAGCGAATCCTGCGAAGAGGCCACTACCGGAAAAACTACATAGCTGAGACTGCGTAGCTGTTCCACTTTATATTTCTCTTTGTTTTTGTTGAAATAGTTCCTCAAATCGCTATCACTAACTTTAATAGCGGAGTCACTTACTGAGAAATACGGAACATACAAATATTTTACCTCGGCAACATCATTCTGAGTATGATAATCAAGTTCAGCCTCAGCGTCTGTTACGTAATTAGTCTTGATCAACAGATTTTCATACTTAAGTCTTTCGCGAGAAGGTGCCAGGTTCTGCTTAAATAAATCCCAGCGAATGCGCGCTTCAGAAGCTGCAGGCTGCGCATCCAGCGATTGCAGGTATTGAATGAGTCTTGAGCGATCAAAATTTCCGGAAGAATCTGTAAAAGATGCCTTCACATTTTCATCTACATTTTTTCCCTGAACCATATCCCATACCTCATCAGTGTGAACCTTCACGCCAACTTTTTCATATTGTGGCATAATGGCGTATTTGGCAATCAAGAAATCCCATGCTTGCTGGCGCAGTGTTGGCTGCTCGCGTTCGCCTGGCTGACGACCAAAACTAAGGATATAGTTATTCTCTCTATCCTGAATGGCAGCCTGATATTCTTCCAGGGAGATACTTTTTCCTCCGATCTCACCAACTATATTTTTGTTTCCCCCGAATATCGAGCGAGGTCCACTTCCAAATAAATCACTGCCAACAATAAAAGCAATCATTGCAATGGCTACAAAACCTACGACCACCTTGGTCATTTTTGTCCTTAACGTACTGATCAATGCCATAAAAGCTGATGATTAAAAGTATAATGAAAAATAAAACATCTTTACCTGAACTCGGGGATTTCCCAAAACTGCATAAAGAGCCGCAAATTTAACCTGTTATCTTAATTCGGCAAAGGCGAAATCCAATAAAAAGGGAATTAATTTATCTGGTTTTCAGCACGTTAGAGAGTTGATCCCGGCAGGTCAATCCGCCTGTTCTTCGCTATCCACGCTAAGTTTCAGCATATCAATACGGTTATCTTTGGTGGCCTGCACTGTAAGGGAAAACGGGGGAATATGGATTGTCTCACCAACTTTGGGGAAATCTTCTGCGTAGGCAAGGATCAGGCCGCCCAATGTCTCATAGTCTCCGTGTGGCAATTTCCAGCCGTAGCGATCATTCAGGTAATCAATTTCATGACGACCGCTTAATAAGTAGTTGTTCTGGTCGATTACTTGCTCGGTAAGGTCATCTTCATCATGCTCGTCCTCAATTTCACCAAAGATTTCTTCAATCACATCTTCTATGCTTACAATTCCGGAAGTGCCTCCAAATTCGTCCACCACCACAGCCAGACTCTTGCGATCTTTTAAGAGTTGGATCATCAGTTCATTGGCCATCATCGTTTCCGGTACAATGCTGATTGGAGTTAATATCTCTTGAATGGTGGCTGGCTTGTTGAACAAGGCAGCCGAATGACAGTAGCCTATGACATCATCAATGGACTCTTTGTAAATAATAACTTTAGAGTGCCCGCTTTCGATAAATGCTTCTTTTAGTTTTTCTATTCCATCTTCGAGACTCACCGCCACTATTTCCGTCCTTGGAATCATGCATTCGCGCACGCGCACTGTTTTGAATTCAAGTGCGTTATCAAAGATTTTTTTATCCAACTCAATGTCCTCATTGTCATGCCGCACCTTGTGCATGTTTTTCAAATAGTTGTTTAAATCCGTGAGACCAAACAATGGTCTTTCTTCTGAGTATTCAAGGCGCAAGACATGAACAATAAAGAACTTAGATAGTGACACAATGGTAAACATGATGGGCCACAATGGAATATAAATCAGTTGAAAAGGAATGGCAAGCGCTGCCAACATGAGATTAGGGTTGATCAAAAAGAGGCTCTTGGGTAAAAATTCAGCCGTGAAAAGAATAATAATCGTGGATGTAAATGTCTGAATCAGAAGAATACTGGGATCATTGTTTAAACTGCGAGGCAAATGTGCAACCAGCAAAGGTTCAAATAACTGGGTTGTGAAAATCCCAAACAACACGAGAGCAAGTGTATTTCCGATAAGGGTTGTGCCAATAAAACCGGAGGGGTTCTTAGCGTATTTTGACATGATCCTGGCCCAGCGTGCGCCTTGCTTGCCTTGAAGTTCAATTTGCAGGCGGTTGGCTGAAAGAAACGCAATCTCTATTCCAGAAAAGAAGAAGGAAAAAATGAGCGAAATGACAATCGGAATGATAAGCGAAACGTCCATCTATCTTTTTTTACGATAGGTATACACAAAAAAGAGAATGACGGAGAGCATCACCGACCAATAGGCATGGCCAATGCCGCGTGTCATCGTTTCATAAATTCCAATAATGACAAATACTACTGCCAGCGACAGCAGTAGAACATCGACCAATTTCATAGCGGGCAAATTTACGATTTTAGAACTCATTCGGGAAATGAGCTTTCCAGGCGAAAGAAGGGCTCAGTCCTTGACGTCAAACTCGCCTTCCGGATTTTTAATCGTATAGGATGACAAATCCTGATCGGCATCCAGCCCGGTTCCATAAATCACTTCGCTCTCCAGTTTGATGGTCACAAATTTTTCGGTAAAAATCCTTTTGGTCTCGGGCTTCCAAAAAAGCTCTTCCGTGTTTAGCTGTTGATTTTTTTCGATGTTCTTAACTTCTACTTTACCTCGACCGCGCCATTGCTTTTGTTCATTAAAGAAGAAGGCACTATTGGCTTTAAGCGTTGACGTTAGCTTCCCGAACTCATCGTAAAATTCGAGATAGATTCCTTCTGGGAATTCGCGATCGCCATTTTGGAATTCAAATATTTTTTTGGCATTCAGTTTTACTTTGACCTGATCGAATTCTGTGTAAAACATTTCTACTTCTTCGGCCTCCTGCAAAGGGCCTTCATAGGGGATAGGCTTCGCTGTTTCTTTGACCTCGCAGCCTATGAGCATGACGAGGGATAACAACAAAAAGCAAAGCTTGGTCAAAAAGTGATTCATTTGCGACAATCCATATAAATGCAAAGCATGGTAAAAAAGAAGGCCAGCCCGTGAGCCAGCCTTCCTTGTTATCAAATAAGTTTATCAGTCTTTGCCACGTGTGCGAAGCGTTACAGACTCACCAATCCAGCAACCAATTTGCTTCTTTTCACCTTCTGTCCAGCTTAGTTCAAAGATTTCTGTTACGGAAGGGAACTGTGATTTTGCCTGTGCCATTTTTTGAGAATTGCCTGACCGGGCGTACATATCATACGCTGCCAGGTAAACCAATCTATCTTCAGCAAGACTTACTTTCTTTGCACAGTCGCCTGAGCTAAAATAGTAGAGGTCACCAATTTTTTCGTAGGCTTCTTTGTTTTCAGGGTTGGCAACTAATGCCTTGCGATACCACTCACGAGCGCTGGATTTACTTCCTTTTGTGTTCTGAATATCACCCAACATCATTGTAGCTTCAGACTTATCAGCAGGAGTGGTGGCGAGAGTAAGTGCCTCTGTCAACAGCAATTCTGCACGGTCAGTATTCTTATTTTTCAAATACATTCTGGCCATATTTTTTCCTAACCCGAAATCAGGACTTACTTTATGGATAGCTTCGCCAGCTTCTAGCCAAAGTGGATCTTCGATGCAACCACCGCTAAGCATGAAGGTAAATATCTTCTTTGCAAGATTAATGTCAGCAGGGTTTTGCTTGAATTTAGGCTCCAGGTTTTTCCTCACGAATCCACAATCAACCTTCACCATGCTAATCAAAAGATCATCAACTACTGTCTTATACCCTTTTAGCTTATCAACATCAGCAGTTTTATTCTTTTCAGTTGCTGCTTTGATTTTAACATCAATGATGCTCATTACTTTATCGTAACGCTGGAAAATCTGCTCGTCAGTCACATTTTTTAAAGTGGCCCAGTTAGATTTTACGGTAGTCATGTAAGCTACCAGATTTCCATCGGTAACATTATTGCCACTCATTTCATATACTTTATCAAAGTTGGCGAGCAAACCAGCCATTTTTTCTTTGTCCTTTACCTGATACTTATACGAAGCGTATACTTTGCGATTAAGTACGTTTACTTCATCTCCGCAATTTTTGATACGCTGATCATAAATCCACAGTAAGGAGTCAACAAGGACTTTCTTTTTGGAAGCGTCAGCCTCTTTCTCCGCCAGTTTATCATAGATATCGGCTCCTTCTACATAGAGCTTTGTATTCCATTGCGGTGCATTGGTCAACATCCACTGCAAAGAAGAAGTAGCAGCACGGTAATTTCCTTGCTTCAATGCATCGCCATAGACGGCAACACACTCTTCCGCTTTGACTTTATTTTCAGGCCATTTGAGTTCTTTGCATTGCGACCAAGCGGTTGTCGCTATGGTAAGTGAAGCAAAAACCAGAACTCCAGATAACAATTTCATTTTCATAGTTTTAAAAATTTCAATCAAACTTCCTTTTAATAAACCATTGATCGTTAAAAGTGACACCAAAATATAATTTTATATACTTTTCCTCAATGGTATTGGTCTGCAAATCTCCTCTCTTGCCGAGTCGCACGGCTATGTCGAGACTCGAAATTCTGCTTACCGGCAGAGATAAGCCAAAATTAATGCCAAAATCTTTCACTTTATTGTTATTTACCAAATAAGGGTAATTATCGAGGCTTACACCTGTTCGGTATGTCATTCTCTTCAAATAACTACTGGGGGATGCAAGATCAGGTGTGAATTCAAATCCAAGGGCCATTCTAACTGCGCTTTTAATGTCACTAGAAGGATTCCCATCAATCCCGCGGTACTGTTTATAATCGAGGTAGGTGAAATCAGCACCCACAGTCCATTGATAACCTTTGCTAAAAGAAATGCCACCAGAAAATGCCTGTGGCAGGGTAATACTTCCGTTAAGCGTGGCAAGCGTTACAGAGTCTGCACCTTTTGTGATTGGTCTTCGCTCAAGTCGCTGAGATAATTCAGTATTTAAGTTGGCTTTGAAATCATATACCGCTCCGATATTCAGCCTGTAATTTTTTCTCGTCAGCGAATCTTTATGGTAGGATATTCCTAATGAAAAATCGAGATCTCTTACGTATGAACGTTCGTAGATCGTTGGAAAATAAGAGACCTGCTGCGTTGTGTTTGTAAGGGAGTTGGTCGTCTCGTTGATGATGGAGCTGAACAGGTACGTGGCCTTTAGTCCTACAGACAAATTTTTATTAAGAGCTACTCCATTAGACCAGAAAAACTGGTTGATTCCGCCAGAACCTTTTTCGGTGACGTCCACCGTATTGGTGCTTCCAGCGATATCATTTTGATAACTCAATACGAAATTAACACTTGAATAAGGCATTAAGCCTGCAGAAGTAGTCCATTTGCCAGGCTTGACAGGGAAACCCATGATCAGGTAATTTAGATTCCCGTTTGAATTTACCTCTTTGCTACTATCGCCCTTAGCTGTTCTTTGCTCCATCAGCATACCCCCTTCAAAAACAGTAAGTCGATTGTAGACGAGCAGTGCCGGGTTCTTATTATTGAGGTAGTAATACTGGGGATTGCTAACACCGACACCTGCCATTCCCTGATTATGGGCCAGGCTATTGCCATAGTATTCACCAATGCCAAAAGATGAAAATGGACTACGTGCTGCCTGACTAAATGCGGACGAGGCCGCAGTTCCAATCAGGAGAAGGCTAAAGAGAATTCTTTTAAAAACCAGCATTATGGAGTAAAATCCTGTTCAAACCGCGCAAGACGAGATCAGGGGCCACAAATATGGAATCTTTCAATTTGTTTTCAAAAAAGTGGGCGTCACCCCCGCATAAAATTGGTTGGAGAGTGGGGTAGATCATTCGGTATTTTTCAATAATTCCATTTATTTCAGCTATCACTCCATTCATCACCCCACTTTGCAGGCAGGTTTCAGTATTTCTACCGATCAAAGCCGCATCCTGCACTGGTGAAGCTAACGGTAAGCGAGCGGTAAAAGTATGCATTGCTTCAAGACGCATTTTTACTCCTGGCGAAATGCTTCCACCATGGTAGGTGCCCAGTGCATCGAGAAATTCGTAATTGATACATGTGCCGGCATCAATAACAAGGCAATCTTGTTTTGGAAAAATTTCTTGTGCTCCGCATACCCCTGCAATGCGATCTACTCCAAGCGTTTGGGGAGTTTCATACGCAAGCTTGATCGGTAACGGGAGATTGACGTTAAGCGAGAATTTATTCCCAGAAGCATTTATTAACGGAAAGATATTATCAGGCGATTTACTCACCGAACCAACAATACAATGCTTTATGGTTTTGTCTTTGAGATGGCCCTTCAGAAGGAGTGCATCCGAAAATTGAAATTTCTCCCGCAGTTCTGTCCCTTCAAAAAAAGCCCCTTTGATGAAAGTATTGCCATAGTCAATTGCCAAGTTCATAGCTAAAGGTCTAAAGTAAGGATACATGAAGCAAGCCTTGAATAAAAGTGGAGTTTGAAAATTTTGTGGGCATCCAAGTCTTATCCATCTTTGCAGCAGTTTATAGGCATTTGATTTTTGTACAGTATCTACACCTTCACATGAAAGAACTTCTTAGAAAATTTGAGACAAAGCGACCCGAGATTGTATTTGAGTGGAAGGATGCAGAGACGGAGGCCGAAGGATGGGTTGTTATTAATTCTTTACGCGGAGGCGCTGCTGGTGGAGGAACACGCATGCGGGTTGGTCTCGACAAGCGGGAAGTAGAGTCGCTTGCCAAAACCATGGAAATAAAATTTACCGTTTCAGGGCCGGCAATAGGAGGAGCAAAATCAGGAATCAACTTTGATCCTAACGATCCAAGAAAAGCGGGAGTACTCCATCGTTGGTATGCGGCAGTGATGCCGCTACTTAAATATTATTACGGTACTGGAGGAGATCTCAACGTGGATGAAATTCATGAAGTAATTCCGATGACAGAGGATGTAGGGATTTGGCACCCACAGGAAGGCGTATTCACGGGTCACTATAAGCCAACGGAGCCGCAAAAAGTAAATCGTATTGGTCAATTAAGACAAGGTGTTGTTAAGATTATTGAAGATGAAAATTATACTCCTGCTCTATCTAAAAAATATACAGTGGCTGATATGTGCACCGGTTATGGCGTGGCTCAGGCGGTAAAGCATTACTATGAACTTTGGGGAGGAAACCTTGCCGGAAAACGTGCTGTTGTTCAAGGTTGGGGAAATGTAGGCGCTGCGGCTGGCTTTTACTTATCTCAAATGGGTGTAAAAATTGTGGGTATTCTGACACGCGAAGGTGGCTTGATTAATCAGGCTGGCTATTCTCATGCGCAAATTTGTGAGCTGGTATTAAACCGTCAGGGCAATCGCCTTATCACCGATGAGCTTCTTTCTTTCGAGATTGTCAATCAGAAAATATGGGATCTTGAATTTGAAATCTTTATTCCAGCTGCAGCATCCCGACTCGTCACCAAAGATCAGGTAGACCGGATGATTGCATCAAAAGTTGAAGTGTTTTCATGCGGTGCCAATGTTCCATTTGCTGATCCGGAAATCTTTTTTGGGCCAACGGGGTTGTACGCAGATGAAAAATTTTCTGTTATCCCTGATTTTATCGCCAACTGCGGAATGGCAAGAGTATTTGCGTACTTTATGGAAAGTGAAACAAGTTTAGATGACAAGTCCATCTTCAGCGATATCTCCAAGACGATCCGAAAGGGAATGGAAAAAACAAAAAATGCTAATCCCTCCAAGACAAAAATTGCTCAGACTTCTTTTGAGATTGCGCTAAAGCAGCTGGTTTAGCTCAATGTGGCGGATGAACGGCCAGATAAGGTGCAATGATCAGGTATACAATAGCTCCGGCAAAATAGCCGAGCATGGCCAATAACGATATCTTTTTCAGGTACCAGATAAAGTCAATCTTCTCTATGCCCATGGCTGCCACACCAGCAGCTGAGCCAATGATTAGAATACTACCTCCTGTACCAGCACAGTAAGCGAGGTATTCCCATACCATGTGGTCCTGATAAAATACATCCATGTTATACATTCCCATGCTGGCGGCTACTAGTGGCACGTTGTCAACAATAGCCGATAATAATCCAATGAGAGTAACAATTATCCGCTGGTCGCCAATCGATTTATCTAACCAGGAAGCGAGGCTGTGAAGAACCTGCATTGACTCAAGAGCGCCAACAGCTAATAATATTCCAAGGAAGAAAAGAACACTTGGTACATCAATCCGCGCAAGCGCACCAGCAACGGTATAATTTTTCTTTAATGCTTCATCAAGATCCGGATTAATTAATTCAGAAACTACCCAAAGTAAGCCAAGGCTCAGCAGAATGCCGGTGTAAGGAGGCATGTGGGTTATGGTCTTAAAGATGGGCACAAAGATAAGCGCGCTAACTCCAAGGACGAGCATCAACTTCCCGGAACTAACAACCGTATCGTGATTTTTGGTGTGATGCTCAGGCGCTTCCCCCAAGGTTCCTTTTAGTGTAAAATTGAGATACATCAATGGAACAATCATACATGCCACACTTGGCAAAAATAAAGTGGTCATAATATTTCCAGTTGATATCTGACCGCCAATCCATAACATGGTAGTGGTTACATCTCCAATCGGTGTCCATGCTCCTCCTGCATTCGCAGCAATCACAATCATACCGGCAAAGAATAAACGCATCTCTTTATCTGGAATTAATTTCCTAATTAGGGATAACATAACGATGGTTGTAGTCAGGTTATCCAGCACAGCGGAAAGAAAGAAGGTTACCCAGCAAATTATCCAAAGCAGCGTCTTTGGGTTTTTTGTTTTAATACGATCGGTAATAAAACGAAATCCATGATGTGCGTCCACCAGTTCGACAATAGTCATAGCCCCCAACAAAAAGAATAGTATTTGAGCAATGCCTGACAAGTGTTCGGATAAAGAGAAAGTGACAAACTCACGGTATAGTTCGCCAGAAGAAAGTGCATTGAATTTTTCGCCCAATTCAATTTTTAAAATCTGCAGAAAGGACGTGTAAGACTCACTTTCTGTGACAGATGTTGAAGGTTCTGCCAATACAAAAAGTGTCCAGCACAAGACGCCTGTGAGGAGGGCTGAGGCAGTCTTATTTATTTTAATGGGATGCTCAAGCGCAATGGCCAGATATCCAATAACAAAGATGACGATGATAGCAACTTCCATAAACAAGGCTTTGGTCTATGGTAAATATAGGAGAAAAAAGTTCTTTTTGAGGTTCGTTATCTCAATTATTCCGACATTAATCTTACGTGAAACACTTTTAACCCTCTCTTTTTATATGAGGGGCAAAATACTTTTTTAAGAAGGTTGATAATTTTAGTTGGTTTTACGCTGACCAATAAAAACGGCAGCCAACACAATGATTGTCCCTACAATAGTATACATCGTAAAAGGTTCATTGAGCAAAATTGTAGAAAAGGTCAACCCGAAAATAGGGCAGAGGTATAGCCACAGCGAGGCGCGGACAGCATCAGTCTTTAGCAGCCGCAGCCAAAGTTGTACCGCAATAATGGACACTGGAACGACCAGCCACAAGAGCGACAGCCAAAAACGAAGGTCAAAATGATTCGGCTTGGTGTGGAACCAGATGGTAAACGGAGCAATCAAAATTCCGCTAATAAAAACTTGCCAGGCATTGATCGAGGTGCGCGACAGCGTCCAGGGAATGGTTGTATAATAAACCGATCCGAGGGAATAAGAAACCATGCTTAGTCCTAATAACGAAAGACCTTTGATGGTAACTTCGCTTCCTTTAAGAAGGGGATAGGCAGCAATTCCAACTCCTATAATACCGAGCGCGATACTAACCCATTCAATAAATTTTACGTTGCGTTTTGTCCATACCGAAGACATAATGCTGATGAATAATGGATTTAGTACGATAGCCAGCGAAGTTATTCCCGCTGTAATGTACTGAAGCGCGATAATGAAAACTCCCAGATAGAGAGCTGTATTGAGTGCACCGAAAATAGTAAGTTGTTTCCATTCAATGCCCTGCGGAAGTCTCGCATTCTGAAAAAAATGGATATAGGCCAGCAGGATTATTCCTGCAAGAAAGAACCGCAGGTTAAAAAGCACCAGCGGCTCTACCGAGAATAAACCAAACTTACCGGCCACCGATGCTGAAGCCCAAAGTATGGAGAAGCCTATACCGGTGAGAATGGTGTTAGCAAATTTTTTCTCCACCATTTTTTATTGTGTGAGGAACGATAGCTAATGCACGGTGGTCTACCATTGAAACAAGCCTTCATTCAAAAGATTAAGCGCTTTATCTTTTTGACTGGTTTCAACAAGAATCGATATGTTATTGTGACTGCCACCATAGGATACCATCCTGATCGGTACTTCACCCATAGAGGCAAAGACTTCGTTCAGGATTCCCTTTTTGTCAGCGAGCCTATTGCCAACAATACAAATAATTGACTGATCTTTATCAACCTCTATAGTGCCAAATTGCTCCAGCTCCTCAATCAATTCTTTCAAGTAGCGGTTGTCATCAATGGTAAGTGACACGGCCACCTCGGAGGTGGAAATCATGTCAATAGCTGTCTTATGTTTTTCAAATACTTCGAACACTCTTCTAAGAAAGCCATAAGCCAGTAACATACGCGAGGACTTGATGTTAATGGCAATGATTCCATCTTTAGCCGCTATTGCTTTAAATTCTCCTCGTGATCCTTTATTGCTGATGATCGTACCAGGCGCTTTTTCATCCATGGTGTTTTTCAAGCGAACAGGTACTCCATATTTTTGTGCCGGCACAATCGTGGAGGGATGCAAAATTTTTGCGCCAAAGTAAGCGAGCTCCGAAGCCTCGTCAAATGTCAGTTCGGCAATGGGTCTGGTTTTTTTTACAATCCGCGGATCATTGTTATGCATACCGTCAATGTCGGTCCAGATTTGAATTTCCTCTGCACGAATGGCCGCCCCGATCAATGAAGCTGTATAATCGCTTCCACCACGCTTCAGGTTGTCAATTTCATTCATGTGGTTGCGGCAGATGTAACCTTGCGTGATAAAGATATCAGCGCTACTCAACGCTTCGAGCAACGGTTTCAGGCGTTCACTTATTTTTTCAAGTTCTGGTTCCTGATTTTCATCTATCGACATAAAATGCAGCGCAGGCAAGAGGCGGGCGTCTACTTTGCGCTCCTGTAAATGATGATAAAATAGTTCGGTTGAAATCAACTCACCCTGAGCCAGCAGTTCACGGTAGCTACGATCATCAAATCGCCCTGCTGCCAATAAGCGGAACAAACTAAAATAGCGACTTACAATCTCTTGCCCTATGGCAGTATACGCAGCAGAGTTAAAGAGCTCGGTAACAAAAGTCTTATAGTGTTTTTCTAATGCCTCAATTTCGTAATTCGCTTTCTGACCCTCCTTCGCCATAAGGTGATCACCTATCTTCACAAGTGTATTGGTAGTGCCACTCAGAGCGGAAAGGACAACAATCTTTTTACCCGGCAATGAAAGTACGAGATCACCGATTTTTTTCATTCGCTCTGGCTTGCCCACAGAGGTGCCACCAAACTTTACTACTAACATGATTGTTTCTTATTTTTTTGAAGCCCGTAAAGATAGAGGGAGGCTTCAATATATAAACGCAAATGGCTGAAATGTTACCCTAGATTTCGAACGCAACGGTTTGAGAGAACGTTCGTAAGGTGGTTCCGATAGGAAATAAGTAAGAAGTTAAAGAGAGTCTCAATAATCAGGCTGCTTCGAACAGCACAACTATTAATGAAATAACCCCGAGGGTTATTAATAAGAACCATTCTCTTTTTACAAAAGCGTCCATTTTGATGTAAATCCTTCGCATAGGTAACTTAGTTTGGTGAGAGACCTTATTGATCGGCTTATTAATGATAGTTTAATACCTTGTTCCTTCACTGGATTTGTGCGTGAATGGCTCGTTTTTGGGTGCCAATGAAGCCGGGCATGGAGTGAAGAGGGCCGTAGAAATAAGCGGAAGTACTATTTAGGCTGCATTGGCTTAAAAATTTGGCAGCCCCGACATATCCGGAAAATTGAATATTTTTAAGTGATGGGGGCTATCCTAAGATCAATCTTTACACTGCTGTTTTTGATTTTCGGTTTTTATATGGCTCATCCACAAGGCCAGATTGCCGACAGCCTGAGTAAGATTCTTGCTAAAAAGGATATACATGATACAATCAGAGTAAATACCCTTATAAAGCTAGCTGATTTTTACTGCGAAGTAGATGCGGATACGTCTATTCAGTTTGCGCAGCAGGCACGAAAAATAGTTGAACAAAAAGGATTGCCTCGTTTCTTACCGAAGGCACTTAGGTACATAGCTATCGCAACGGTTGTAAAAGGTGACTACCAAGAGGCAGCTACTTATTTGCGTCAGGCGATAAGTAAATGCGATGCAGACAGTAGTAACTTTTTGAAAAAAGAGAAAGCACTTGCCTACAATTTATTGGGTATTATTTTGGTTTATCAAAGCAAATACGACAGCGCACTTCATTATTACTTTGATGCGCTCGAAATCCTGCAAAAGTTAAACGATACGCTCGCCATTGTTAATCGGTATAACAACATTGCCAATGTTTATAAAGACCTGGGCAATTACCCACTTGCCTTGAAATACTATTTTGAAGCTGAGAAAATAAACCTTACCGACCGAGTTGCTCAAAATATTGGTGGAACTTACCTTTTAATGAATGAGCCAGTTAAAGCCAAGGCTTATTTGTTAAGGGCATTGGATTTATACAATCAAGACAATGAGTTTGACAATACAGGTGTTGCCATTGTAAATGAGCAACTTGGTAAGTTGTATTCTGCCGGTGGCAAAAAGGATTCCGCCATTTACTACTTGACCCGTGCCCGTAAAATCTATGAACGGGCGAAACACAAAAATGGAATAGCTCAAAACCACTACTATTTTGGTTTGCATTACAAGAATAACAAACAATGGGATCAGGTGGTTAGCGAGGCTAAGGCTGCTATGGATCTTCATGTTGCTGGTGGAGAGAAGTTGCTGAGTGCGGAATCAGCACTCCTGCTTGCTGAGGCCCATTTTCAACTTGATCACTTGAGTCAGGCGTTGAACTATTCTCTTCAGGGAGTTGCCATGGTGCAGGAGATAGGAGCAAAAAAACCACAAATAGGATACCTCGAACTTTTGGCCCGAATATATTCTGCGCAAAAAAATTATCCACTCGCTTATTCTTATAGTCAACAAGTAAACGCACTCAAGGACTCGATCAACAACGAAGAGAAAATAAAGCAGGTAGCCAATATGGAGGCACTTTATGAAAACGACAAAAAGGAAAAAGAGCTGGCATTGATTCGTGCTCAAAAGCA
>Ga0075158_10001461_pt1 | contig 17804 bp, 14 predicted proteins | sample JI91814BDNA_FD_70968 | JGI IMG/M metagenome (GOLD analysis project Ga0075158, IMG submission 70968) | Wastewater effluent complex algal communities from Wisconsin, to seasonally profile nutrient transformation and Carbon sequestration -... | ecosystem: Engineered > WWTP > Effluent > Algae... | reverse complement strand
TGCTGCAATTGCTGCAGTCCTCTTCACGTGGCGTTTGGGTTGCTCGATGTTCGATTCGCGTGCCGCGTTCCTGGGCGCGATGCTGCTCGCGGCGAGCCCGATCATGATCTGGGAATCGCGTCAGGCGCGCTCGGACATGCTCCTGGTCGCGTGCACCACCGGCGCGATGTGGATGCTGTGGGAAGGGTTCAAGTGCTCGCGCGCGAAGAAGCCCATGCCAACGCACCAGTGGATTGGTCTGTGGCTGTTCCTTGGCATGGGCGCGATGACGAAAGGGCCGATCACCGCCGTCGTGGTGCTGCTGACGACGCTGGGCGTGTCGTTCCTCACGCGGTCATGGCGCTGGACGGGGACGCTTCGGCCGTTCGTCGGCGCGATCATCGTCGAGGCGTGCGTGATTCCGTGGATTCTGCTCGTCATCGACATCGTGACGTGGAAACACTACTGGAACATCATCGAGGATGAGATCTTCAAGCGCATGCAGGAAGCGGCGGAGAGCCATGGCGGGCCGCCGGGGTATCACGTGATCCTGATGGTCGTGCTCCTGGGTGCTGGCTCGATGTTGGTGTGGCCGGCGTTGTGGCGAGCAGTGCGCGTTGGGCTGACGAACAAGTCAACGGGCAACTGGTTCACGCGCTTATGGAGCGTGCGACTCCGCCGTGCGCCAGAGGCTTTTCTCCTGTGCTGGATCGTGCTCCCGTGGATCATCTTCGAGTTGTCTCGCACGAAACTCCCCCACTACACGATGCCCATGTATCCCGCGATCGCGCTGCTGGCAGGGCGCATGGTGCTCGCGGCGGATTCGGGCAAGCACGCGTTCCGCTTTCCGCGGCTTATAAAAGCACTCACGGGCATCTGGGCCGGCGTGATGGCGCTCTGCGTCTTCGTCCTTGGAATGTTCGCGACGTTTGCGGCACTGCGGGCGTGGGGGCAGATTCCCTCGATGGTGGTGGGCGCGGTGTTCACGATGGCGGCGTTCGTGCTGGCGTGGAAAGCGATCTCGTTCCACGCTCGCGGGCAATGGCTCTATCTGCAGCGCACGGGCATTGCGATGGGTGTTGCGTTCTCGCTCGCGATCGGGGTCGCGGGGTCGATCATGCCCGACATTCGCGTGAGCCGAAATCTTGCAGAGAAGTTGGAAACCATCGATCCATCGCACTTGCGCCCGATCATCGCGGTGGAGTATGAAGAGAGTGAGCCGGGCGCGCGTGATCATGGCGGGTTTGTGGAGGACAGCCTCATCTACGAGACGCGAGGCCGCGTGGAACGGCACAACGGTAAGGACTTCGAGAAGTGGATCGAGTCGTATCCCACAGGACTCGTCTGCATCGAGGATCGCGCGCTGCGTCGATACGCGGGTGTCAAACAACCGCCCAAGCGCAGCATTCTTGACCGCACTCCATCTGCCGAACCTGATTTCCCGGCGTCGGACACGGTCGGCCGGCTGCGCATCCTGGGCCGTGTCGATGGCTTCAACTATTCCAAGGGCAAACTCGTGAAGGTGTACGTCGCCGAAGTGATCGGCCCGCAGGGGAACCCATGAGCGATCCCAACGCGCCCATCCATCCGACCGGAATCCTCGTCATCGACAAGGACCTCAACTACACGTCGATGGACGTGTGCGCGATCGTGCGTGGGCGGTTTCGCAAGGGCGGCGCGCCCAAGAACCTCAAGGTCGGGCATGGCGGCACGCTCGATCCGCTCGCGACCGGCGTGCTCGTGGTGCTCGTCGGCAAGGCCACGCCTCTGTGCGATCAGATCATGGCGGGCGAAAAGGAATACGAGACCACCATCGATCTTTCGGCTCGCTCAACGACCGACGACATGGAGGGCGAGAAGACGATCATTGACGTTCCAACGCCGCCAACGCGTGAGAAGGTCGAGGCCGCGGCCCGCGCACTGACAGGCCGCATCATGCAGCGTCCGCCAAACTTCAGCGCGATCAAGGTCGGCGGCAAACGGGCCTACGCCGAGGCACGCAAGGGCAACGATGTCGTCCTCGCCGAAAGACCCGTCGATGTTCACTCGTTCGACGTCATTGAGTACGCCTGGCCAACCGTCAAGGCCCGCATCCGCTGCGGCAAAGGGACCTACATCCGCAGCCTTGCGCGTGACATTGGCATGGCCCTCGGCACCGGCGGAATGCTCACGCAACTCCGGCGCACGCGCGTGGGAAAGTTCACGATCGATCAGGCGAAGACGCTCGAGAGCATCGATCGACCGCTCACGCAGAACGATCTTCGCCCGGTCGATCACTGATGGCTTGGGTCAATCTTCTTCGTCCTCGCCGCGCTCAGCACCTGCCGCGTCATGCGTGAGCGTCCCCGCAACCATTCCCGGCATCCAGAGGTCCCCGACATCCTGCCCATCGCACACACGCCGCAGGAGAAGGTACAGCACGGTCATTCCTGAGAAGGTGAAACTCAGAAGGATTGAACCGGCGATCACGCCGGGGATCGCGGACCAAAGCGAGATCAGGTGGGTCGTCGCGTTGAGGCCGAATGGCGAGCCTTCTTCGGTGCCGGTCTTGCGCTCGTTCGAGGCCAGAACCACGGCCTCGCGCGTTTCTTCTGGAAGCCACGCGCTCGCCATGTCCGCCGTCGTGTGCACGACGTTTTTCACGATGAAACTCAGCACGGCCGCGATGATGATCCCTTGCACGAGCAACACAATCAGAAATGCAACCGTTCGCACGGGCCGCGAGAGCACATACGCATAAGTCCGCTGCGTCGCGTCGATCGCGTCGGCCCCTTCGCACGCCACTGCGGGAAGCAGCAATCCGCTCCCCAACGCGAAGGCGATGACAAGGAGCAGCATCAGGAACCCGCCCAGGAGCAAGAGTCCATAGGCAAAGCCGCCGGCGATGTTGACGCCCGGGATTCGCAGCAAGACGTACCCGCCCCCCATGATGAGCAGGGCCAACCCGCCGATCAGGCACATCGGCACGACCATCGCAAAGAAGAGGGACCATGCTTTCGACAGCGAGAACGCGAGCGAGCCAGTCCATGTCTGGCGGCGCCCCTGCGAGAACTCCTCCGCTGCGGATCGCGTGACCGCGCCGCCCAGGATCGTCCATACCACAATCGTCGGAATCGCAAGCGCCCCCACCGTCCATGGGAAGTGTCTGATGAGGAACATGGGCAGGTCGATGAACAACTCCTTCACGCCCGAATGCACCTTGCCGGCGTCGAGGGAAAGCAGTCCGCTCTGAATCAATCGAAATGCGTCGCCAGAAAACTCCATCACCCATCGCGACGGCGTCTCATCCTCCTTTTCAATCCACAACGTGGGCAGCCACCACATGAGCGCGAGCAGCAACAGCAGCAGCATCGACAACCCGATGCGCGCCGGACGGAGGGCCAGCCGCCCCGCGTTCAGCAACTGCACCCACAGCATGCCTCGCGGGTCAAAGGTCGATCGTTCCATGGACTTCTTCATCGTGTTCCCCAATCCCAAACCCCGGTGTAGGGCCCGGTCATTATCCCCAATGTCGTCTCCCTTGACCCACCAGCATGACGATTCACACCCTCAACCAGGCCCAACGCCGCCCCAAGAGCCTCGCACGCACTAGTTTCCTGCGACTTTTCCCACTGCGGCCTCCTCGGCGTTTGCCATTCCGCCTCGGCGGGCAGACGATCCCCCACGATGACCCAACTGACTCTCAAGTGGATCCTGGTGCTCGCCGCTTTGTTTGCGCTGGGGCCGATCGCTGCATCCCTTGTCGCCCCCTTGCGCCTGACCGACGGCTCGCACGCGGCGTCGCTCTTCACGGATGGCTCGTTCACTCGAGGCTTGATCGCCGGACTGGGCGTCCTCGGGCTCGCGCTCGCCATCGGCGTCATCTCAGGACGCCTTGTGGTGCGCGATATGGGCCTGACCTGTGCCGGCCTCGTGGTCGCCTGGGCCGCGTGGCGTTTTTCGACCGTCGACCGTGCTATCGCCCGCAGCGGCGACAGCGGCATGTTCACGATGCTCGCGATCGAAGGACTGGTCGTCGCGCTCGCGGGCCTCGCGATCGCGGCGGTGATTGCCCTCACTGCCAAGGATCGCACCCGGGGTCTCGGGCTCGTCGCAACACTCGGCCACGATGCTCCGCTCGGGGAAACCGTGTCGCGCGCACCATTGTTCATCGCCACGCTCATCGGCATCATCGCGGGTGGAATCGCCGTGTGGCTCATCGCTGCTGAAGCCCTGAAGGGCCAGTGCGTGCTGGCGGCCGTCAGTGGCGGAATCGCTGCTGGGGCCGCTGCCCAGTTGTACGCGTCGACCCAGCGCCTTCGTCTGGGCGTCCTGATCCCGATGGCGTCCTTCGCGGTCTTGGCTGCTGCCGCCCCGCTTGTCACGCAGAACATTCATGGTGCCAAGGCCGTCGCCGACGCCATGGGGGGCAACCTCTTCCCCCTGGGCAAGTTGGGCCCCCTCGATTGGCTGGCCGGTGCCCTCCTGGGCACCCCCATTGGGATCGCCTGGGCCAACTCCATGCTCGAGAAAGAGCACGCCCCGGCCCACGCTTAGACTTCCCACCCTGACAGGGTCGGACGGAAGCCCCAGTCTCCGAACTGGCATCTATCCAACCCCCTACAGCGAACCCTTGGGACATGTCGTAACGTCGGTTGCCACCGATGCTTCCGGCAGCGTTGACGCCCGAACCCGCTCCCACGAAAGGTCACATGCCAAAGACCTCCAAGAAAGCCAGCACCACCAAGCGCCGCTCGATCAAGACCCCGGGCATGCCCGACGTCCAGTCCTCGCGCGACCAGCGCCGCGTCGCGATCGATCGCGTGGGCGTGAAGGAAGTTGTCTTCCCGATCCGCCTGCGCACGCCCGACGGCGGGGAGCAGACCACCGTCGCCACCATCAATATGTACGTCGCCCTCCCCCATTACCAAAAGGGCACGCACATGAGCCGATTCCTCGAAGTCCTCAACGAGGAATCGAGCCAACCGATCACGCCCGATCAGATCCCCAGCATCACCAAGGCCATCTGCCGCCGCCTCGACGCGAAAACAGCCCATTTTCAGGCTCGTTTCACGTATTTCATCAAGAAGGAAGCCCCCATCACCAAGCACCCGGGTCTGATGAACTACGAGGTGACCTTCGAGTGCACCGCGAATGGCAAGACCGATTTCATCATGAGCGTCGCCGCCCCCGCCACCAGCCTCTGCCCCTGCAGCAAGGAGATCAGCGCGTACGGCGCGCACAACCAGCGCTGCCGCATCGAGGCCAAGATCCGCTTCAAGGGGACGATGTGGATCGAGGAACTGGTCACGCTGCTCGAGAAGGCGGCGAGTTGCCCGGTCTTTGCCGTCCTCAAGCGGCCCGACGAAAAGTGGGTCACGGAGCGAGCGTTCGAAAACCCCAAGTTCGTGGAAGACATCGTCCGGGATCTGTCGATGGGCCTCGAGAAGGAGAGGCGGATCACCTGGTTCTCGATCAACAGCGAGAACTACGAGAGCATCCACAGCCACAACGCGTACGCCGAGATCACCCGAGGCAACCGGTAGGCGGTGCAATCTCGATCATGTTCGTAGTTTGATCAGTATTTCTTGTGCACACTTTTCGGACCTGCGCCTCAGTCTCAAATCTGGACACGCTTATGCATGTTTACACAAGGATTTGAGCAGATTCCCCTTCCATGGCATCCCCCATTCGGTTAACATCCGACTGACTCGTTCCGGAGGAGAGAAATGACGTCCATTGCATCGCGCCAGCGTTCCGTCCGTACCTGCGCCTTCATCACCCAACTCGTGGTGACTGCTGGGGCCGCGTTCGCACAGTTGGGCCCCGTGCCCGTGCCCGCCGAAAACCCGATTACTGAGCCCAAGCGCATCCTCGGCAAGATGCTGTTCTGGGACGAGCAGATGTCCAGCGACAACACGATGGCCTGTGGCACCTGCCACACCATGACGCGTGGCGGGGCCGATAATCGCCGCGTCCGCCACCCCGGCGCCGACAACCTCTTCTTCACCGCCGATGACGTTTTCGGCTCGCCCGGCGTCGTCAGCACCGGCTCCAACGGCGACTATCTCCCCAGTGCATCATTCGGCCTCGCGCCCCAGCCCGGCAATCGAGCCGCCCCACCAGTCATCAACGCCGCGTATGGACCACTCCTCTTCCACGACGGCCGCGCGTCCAACGAGTTCCGCGACCCGATCACCAATGCGGTTGTCATTCCCGCGCCGCCCAACGATGAGTTCGGCTTCCCGACCGCCGGCGGCGCGCTCGAAAGCCAGGTCGTCGGCCCGATCATGAACGACATCGAGATGGCTCACAAAGAGCGCACGTGGACCGAGATCGTCTCCAAACTCGAAACGGCCAAACCACTCGCCTTTGCGTCCAACCTCACGCCCGACATCGCGGCCGCGCTGACCGTCAACACGACCTATCCCGATCTCTTCGCGGCGGCCTTCGGCGATTCCGCCATCACGCCGGTGCGCATCGCGTTTGCAATCGCGACGTATGAACGCACGCTGATTTCGGATCAGACGCCGTTTGATGCCTGGATGATGGACCCCGAAGGCGGGGCGCTGACGACTGCTCAACTTGAAGGTCTGACGCATTTTTTCGGCATCGGCTGCGACTCCTGCCACACGTCGCCCTTATTCACCGACAACAAGTTCAACAACATCGGCCTGCGCCCATGGCAACACGATGCGGGCCGTGCGCTCATCACGGGCAACTACGGCCCCACGGTCGAAGATCCCAATCGCCCCGATGACCGCGGCAAGTTCAAGTCCGTCAACCTGCGAAACGTCGGGCTCAAGACGTCGTACATGCACCATGGCGGGATTTCGACGCTCTTGGGCACGATCGACTTCTATCGCAACATCGGCAACGTGCAGTTCACAGAGAATCGCGATCCGCAAATGATCGTTGTTGCCGACAACTTCAACTTGGCCATGGCCAGCGATCCCCTCGCTGACGTGAAGATGGAAGACTTCCTTCGCCACGGCCTTGCTGATCCGCGCGTCGCCAGCGGCACGTTCCCCTTTGACTCCCCCACGCTCTGGTCCCTGCGCGCCAATCAGCAGTCCACGCAACTCCCCGGCGGTGTCATCGGCACCAACGGCATCACCCCCACCATTGTCGTCAGCACACCCGCCATGATCGGCAACAGCGACTTTAAGATCGGCCTCAGCCGTGCGCTCGGCGGCGCTGTCGCCCGCCTTGGCGTCTCCAGTTCGCCCCCGGTCAGCGGCGTGATCACGCCCGAGTTCTACCTGCCGGACTTCACCACCGCCGGCAGCGGCCCCGGCGCGGGATACGCCACCGCCCACTGGCCCATCCCCAACAACGGCGCACTGTCAGGTCAGACCCGCTACGTCCAGTGGTTCATCACGGACGCCGGCGCCCCCGGTGGACAGTCACGCTCGGCACCCATCAAGTTCACGTACTTCTGCTCCGAGACGCTTGGCTGCCCGCCAATCTGCTCAGCGGACCTCGCGAACGGCCAGGGCCTCCCGCTCGCCGACGGCGGCGTCGACATCAGCGATTTGTTGTTCTTCCTGAATGCGTTTGAACAAGGAAGTACGACAGCCGACCTGGACGACGACGGGCTTGATCCAGCGACGCCTGACAACGGGATCGATATCAACGACCTCCTCTTCTTCCTGGGCCACTTCGAGGCAGGGTGCTAACCACGCAAGAAGTATCAGACGGTTCCACAAAAAGCCGTTGACAGGGCAGAATTGGCGTGTAGAGTCGGAGAGCCGGAGACTTCGACATGCATGCCGAACAAAACAATAACGCGATGATGACGAACACGAAGCGCTCGCGCTTCGTGTTCTCATTGGCGTGCGTCGGTCTTTTCGTGCATGCGTCCGTTTTCTCCCATGACGCTTTGGCGCAGTGTTCGCCCAACGTGCTCAACGTCCGCCAGACGGTGCAGAACCCGCTGACCGGGCCCTACGCGATCAATGGCGTCTCACGTCAGGCGTTGGTGCTCATCGAAGGCCAGTCGTACACGTTCAACTTTCCATCGGCCGCCGGATCGGGCTCCAGTCACCCAGTCCCCTCCGTGCATCCTTGGGTGTTGACGACCGATCCCGATGGTGCCGGAGCGAACATGGGCACCGCGCAGATCCAACCCACCGAACTCCCCGGGTACACCTTCGGCAGCCATTGTGCCACCGCCTGCGGGGCGGCTGGCGGCAACACGTTCACCTGCACCCCCGGCCCACTCACACCGTCGCTCTTTTATTACCAGTGCACCACGCACCTGAACCTCGGCGCATCGGTCACCATCCTCCGTCGCCCCGTCATCGAGTCCCAGCCCGTCGCCGTCGCGACGTGCACCGGCGGTGAAGCCGTCTTCTCGGTCGGTGCGACGCTCAGCGAAGGCACGCTCTCGTATCAGTGGCGCCGCAACGGCGTGCCGCTGGGCATCCCGGGCTCGTGGGGCCCCGTCCTCACGATCAACCCGGTCACGGGTGAGGACCTCGGCTCGTACGACTGCATCGTCTCCAACTCCTGCGCTCAGGTGATCACGAACGCCGTCCCTCTCTCCACCTGCCCCGCCGACCTTGCCAATGGCGCGGGGCAGCAAGGCTGCGACGGCGGCGTCGATATCAACGACCTGCTCTTCTTCCTCTCGGGCTTCGAGTCGGGCAGCACGATCGTGGATCTCGACAACGGCTCAGGGAACGGCGTCCCCGACGGCGGCATCGACATCAACGACCTGCTGTACTTCCTGTCTCACTTTGAAGCCGGTTGCTAGGCGATTCCAATTCCATTCGAAGATCGTGTCTCAAGCGCAACACGCATGGGCATTGCTTGCCCATTGCGCTTTGCCCGATGCCCTGCCTGATGCCCTGCCTGATGCCCGATGCCCGATGCCTAGTAGTGGTACTTCGGCTCCCACCCGGCCGGGCCGTCCTTGAGCAAATCAAGCAGGTGCCACACCGCGCAGAAGTTGTCGCCGGGCCCGAACTCTGCGGCTTGGTTGGTGCGATGGATGTGTCCATCGATTCCCTTGTGGTACGCGCTCGCGCCGGGAATCACGCCGCCGTTTTCTCGCTGGAATCCAAGATCGCGCCCGAAGGCCGAGCCCGAGAGTGAGACAATCGGAAACGTCCAATGGCGTGCCGCCGCAAACGCCGCGGCGACCACCGGCTCATCCGGCGTCGCGAGGACGAACGCGCATCGGCTCGACAAGTGCCTGTAGACACCGGCGAAGCCATCGGCCCACAGCGTGCAGTACGCGCACTTGCGCCCCATGTTGTGGATGACAATGAGGTCGCTCTTGTCCTGGAAGAGTTCGGCGAGTTTCACCTTCACGCCGCTGCCCGCGTAGGCGAGCGTGTAGTCCTTGACAGGCGTCGGCGGCAACTTCCGCTTCGCCTCCGCCGCCTTCAACTTCAGTGCCGCAATCTGCTGCTCGATCGCGTCGATCTCGCGGGCAAGTTCGGACTGCGTGGTGTCGGTGGTTGAAGGCGTCATGGGTGGTCCTCCGTCATACTTCATCAGCATACCGCGCCGCCCGCTTGAGCGCAACCGCAAAAAGAACCGCCGGGGCCTCTCTACCCCGGAAGAAGAGGCCCCGGCAAGGGGGTTGGGCACTGTTTGTACGTCTCGATGCCGAATCAGCAGCCAGCCTCGAAGGCCTGCAGGAAGAAGAGCAGGTCGTTGATGTCCACCGCGTTGTCGCGGATGGCGCCGCCATACTGCCAGGAGATGTCGGCCTCGACGCTGCCCTGTTCGAAGTTCGTGAGGAAGTAGAGCAGGTCGTTGATGTCGACGCCGCCATCGGACGTGCCCGACATGGTGCCGTCGTCGAGGTCGCCCGGGCAGGTGCCCATGAAGACTTCGAGACTCTCCGACGAACCGCACGCGTTGGTGACGACGACCTTGTAGTAGCCGTTGTCCGCCAGTTGTGGCGTGTTCACGCGCAGTTTATTGGTGTTCAGGCCGCCGTAGTGCCCGCCCTGATCGTCTTGGATCTCCAGGCCGTTGAAGGACCACACGTAGTTCTGTGGCATGGAACCGATCACCTGGATCTCGATGTCGTAATAGCACTCCAGGCCACAACTACCCCAGCCCATGACGTGCCAGTTCGGTGCTCGGCATTGGCCAAACGTCTCCGCAAAGCCCCAGTCAGGAATGACGTGGATCGAGTCGGCTAGACCCGTGGACGCCGTCATGCCGACGAACATGTTCCCATTCTCGTCGGTGATGTCGTCGCCGTTGATGTCCTGAAGATCGACGTTTGCGGTCAGGACCAACTGGTTGTCGAGATACACGTCGAGGTGCGAAGGTGTCACGCCATCGTTAGGGACGTACTCGATCGTGCAGGTGTGCTTCTGCCCGTCCAGGATGTTGACCGTGGAGACATTGTTCAGGAACGCGGCGGCGATCTGCGTCCCTTCGCCCGCGTCGTTGGGAAGGGCGCCTTGCGTGTGGATCGCCACCTGGGGCCCGTTGCCCTCGAAGTTGAACGTGTCGAACTCAATGGCGAGGCTGCTCAGAATGCCATCGAGTTGCCCATTGCCATAACCAATGTCACTCCCGCCGCCGCCGAGGGCGGCCGTCCCGCGCGGGTCATTGTGCAGGACCAGCGCGAACCCGTCTCCCGGAATGCCGGTAGTCGGCCCACCCCAGATGTAGAAGCCGAATGTGGTGGTGAACCCGCCGGAAACGTTCTGTGGCGTGTCGTACCACATTGAGCCCTTCTGATCTTCATCGCTGGTCAGGAAAAGGGTGTTGTACTCGGTGTTGAACTGCGTGCTGCCGTTCGTCACGATCTGGGGCGGCATCCCGAACCCGAACGCATAGGAGAAATCCGCCCTCGCGGTGGCCCCAGCCACGGACATCAAAGACGCGGCCACGACACTCAACTCAAGCAAGTTCTTACGCATGACAAACTCCCGGAAAGGTGTGCAGGTTCCAACCCTGCCAACCTGTAGAAGGGGCTTGCCACCACTCTGACAGAAAAAATCAGAAATCTGCTACCCGCGCATCGAGGCCAGCAACTCGCGGGGCCCCCGCTTTGCCAATCCCCATGCCGAAGGAAGCGATGCCCCCACGCACATGACCACCACTAACCCCCATCCTGCGAAGATGGGCAGCATGGGGGGCTTGGGCGCGATCGAGATGCCCCACAGGATCTCGTTCAGCCTTGCACCGCCGAAGGCACCCTGAACCCCAAAGAGCGTGCCGAGAATGCAGGCTGCCACGGCCACGACCAAGGCCTCGCCGATGATCAGGCGAGACAGCAGGCCAGCCGTCCCGCCGAGCGCCCGCAGGACTCCAAACTCGAAAGTTCGAGCCTGCACGCCCGCGACGATGAGGTTCGCCACCCCGAAACAGGCGACGAACATGGCGAACGCCGCGACCACGCTGCTGACGAGCATGGTGCTCCGCACGAACTTCATGATGTCGTTCTTGATCTGGCGTCCGCTGCCGGCGTTCAGGACGCCCGAACCGATAAGTGCCTCGCGCACGCCCTGCAGCGCGGTCTCATCATCGATGTCGTCGGCGAGGTCCATCTGGATCAGGCCGATCGCGTCGTTCTTGAACTTGTCGCGCAGGTCCTTGCGCCCGCCAAAGACCATGTGCAGACGCTGCTCCTGGAACTCCGCCCCGACGTCGAACATGTCGCTGATGATCTCGAGCCCCGGGCTCGCGACCACCCCCACCACGTCGAACGAGTGCTCGGTGCCGTTCGCGTCCTTGCAGACGAACTTGCTCCCAACGCCGATCCCCTTTGCGGTGAGGTACTCACGCGCGACGATCACCGCGCCGCCCTGCTCGATGCGCGTGGCGGCCGTCTCCGGGTCGCCCTGCACCCAGTCCAACTTGTTCATCTCAAAGAACGAGCGTGGCTCGAACGCGATGAAGTATGTCATCAACTTCATCCGCCCCTTCAGCCCGAACGCGTCTGTCTCGACCGTCTGCACGCCCACGCTGCTCGTGGACTTGACGAAGGGCAGTTCCTTCAACTTGTCCTGGCTCTCTTGCGAAAAGTTGTACCCCACAACGAACGCATCCGGAAACCGGATCTTGTCGATCCAGTCACGCAGCGATGCGCCGCCTTGCGTCCAGATGGCGACCATCAATCCAAGCCCCAGCATCATCGCACCAGCCGTGAACCCAAACCGATACGGCGTGCCGCGGATACCACGCGTGAGCAGGTGCCTCGGCAACGCCAGCGCCTTCTCGATCAGCGGGCCGATCACCTTCACCACAATCAACACCGTCGGCACGCCGAGCAGGAAATACCCGCCGAGCAATCCCGGCAGCCCAAGCCCAAGGTAGGAGTAGAAGATCGTGTTCCCATCTTTGATCTGCGTGAAGACCGCGAGGTGTGCCAGCACACCCAGCAGGCCGATCACCGAGATCAGCAAGGTCGTGCGTGCCTTGGGCGTCTTCGCCCGCGCTGCCAGCGCCTGCAGCGGCGCGACGCGCGATGCCTGCCACGCCGGATACGCCGCACCGAGCACCGATGCAAAGACCGCGCCGGCGAACGCGAACGCGAGCCGCCACGCCTCGACCTTGAGCCCCACTCCAAGGTCTTCCTGGAAGTACATGACCATCATCGCCGCACCCGCAAGGCCGAGCGGCACGCCGATCGCCGCACCACCCACGCCCAGGAGGACGCCCGTGAGCAACTGCGTCCCCGCGAGTTGTGCCCGCGACGCCCCGATGCAACGAAGGACGCCCAACTCACGCAGGCGTTCCGTCACGCCCGTGCTCATCCCCGTCATGATGATCAGCGACGCCGCGAGAAACGACAGCATCGACACGATGATGAACCCCAACTGATTCGTCTCGAGGTTCTTGTGGAGCCCCGACGTCACTTTCTGGCTCGTCTGCAAAAGCACATCGCTTGGCAAATCCGCCTTGCGCTTATTCGCGATCTCCTCGAGGCGTGATGAGTCCCCATCGCGCGTGATGACCGACACGCCCGAGAGTTTCCCGTCTTGGCCGCTCGCCTTCTGCAAGCCCGTGATTGTCATGTACCCCTGCGGGTTACCCCCAAGAGGCGGCTGTGCGGCGATCCCCACCACCTTCAACTCGAGCGACGCCTTCTGGAATCTCACGAGTTGCACGCGGTCGCCAATCTCGACGCCACCCTTGGCCGTCAATCGCTTCGCCTCGGCCTCATTCGTGACCACCTCGGGCCCCAGGTCCGCCTTCGTCGGCACATCCGCGTTCTTTTGCACGAACGACATCGCCGCACCGAGGTTGAACGCGCCCTTGTGCCGCTCGCCCAACCGCCGCGCCAGTTCCTTGTCCAGCACGATCTCGTCGTCGGCTGCGGGGAACCGCCCCGAGATCAGCGTGACCTCGCGCACCTTGCCGGCCGCACTCGCATCAAATCCAATGCCGATGCCCGACGTCGCAAACGTCTCAATCGTCCTTCGCCATTCGTCCTTGCTCTTATCCTTCTTCCACGACACCCGCCCGAACCGCACCGCGAGAGGCGCGTCCAGTCGCCCAAACGCCTCCTGCGCTTCGGGCCAGGTGCGGACAACGTCGAGCACGCGTGCATCGAAGGTCCCGCCGCGCCCCGCGGCCTTGATCTGCAGGTCCGCCGAGCCGATGACCGATTCCACGCGCCCCTCAATGGCACCGCGCAGCGTTGCGAGCGCAACACCAACCGCCGATATCAGCATCGCCGACATCGCGATCACCGCCACAAGCAGCCAACTTCGGCTACGCCGTGCGGAGATATTGCTGGTAGCGAGCCGCCACGCCGGCCGCATCAAGCCCCTCCGTTTCCATCGTCGCCTTCACCGCACCATCCGCGAGCACAAACACGCTCTTGCAGTTCGCCGCCGCCGCGGGCTCGTGCGTCACCATCACGACCAGCATCTGCCGCTCGATCGCGAGATCGCCCAGCAACTTCCACAACTTGCCACTGCTCACCGAGTCCAGGTTGCCCGTGGGCTCATCCGCAAAGATCACGCCCGGCGAGAAGAGCAGAGCCCGCGCAATCGCGACGCGTTGCTGCTCACCACCCGAGAGCGCATCGGGGCGATGGTCTCCACGATCCACCACGCCCAGCCGCTCCATCAATCGCTGCGAGGTCTGACGCAACTGCGCCTCGTCGAGCCCCGCGAGCAGCCCGGGCAGTTCGACGTTCTCGCGAGCCGTCAGCGTCGGAATCAGGTTGAACTGCTGGAAGACAATCCCGATCTTCGTGCGACGAAACTGCGTCGCCTCGGCCTCGCTCAGTTGGTCGATTCGCTGCCCGGCGACCTCAATCTCGCCCGCATCTGGCCGATCGAGCGCACTGAGCAGGTGCAGCAGCGTCGACTTGCCGCTGCCGCTCGCGCCCATGATGCCATAAAACCCCGGCTTCTCGACGGCCAAGTCCACGCCGCGCAAGGCCTGAACCCGCTTCTCGCCCAGCATGTACGACTTGGTCACACCGGCGCAGCGAAGCAGCACGTCGCAGTTCCTCCCGCGGCGGCCCGCCGCACCTCAGCCCCGACTCGGCAAACCTTGTTCGGGATTCGGGGCGCCCGGATTCACGAAGAGATCTTTCCGCCAACCGTCTTAGTGCCCCGGATGCGCCTTGTCATACGACGGCCCGTCCATGCACTCGCCCAACTTGCCCTTCCCGGTCACCTTGATCTTGACCAGCCAACCCTTGCCGAGCGGGTCGCTGTTGAGCAAACTCGGGTCGTCCACGACCGCCTTGTTCACTTCGCTTACCACGCCATCCGCGAAGCAGTAGATATCGCTCGTGGTCTTCACCGACTCCACCTCGCCGATGATGTCCCCGGCCTTGATCGCCGTCCCGACCTTCTTCATCTCCACGTACGTCACGTCGGTCAGCGCATCGACAGCGAACTGGGTCAGCCCGAGGGTCAGGCTCTCGCCCTCCACCTTGTGCCATTCGTGGGACGGGGAATACACGCGATCGTTCGGCGAAGCCATACACACTCCCGTTGCCAGCCGCGGTTTACCTGCCCAAGCCTCCATCGGCCCCGGCACGCCCGCCGCGTTCGCCCATCCTAGCGACCCCAAACCCCCTCCGGCTTCCTCGTCAAACCCCTTCTTTGGGCTCGCTTGCTCCATCCTCCCGAACACGTTACAGTCGCCCTCCCATGCTCCTGACGTTGACTGCTACCTGCCTTCGCTCCATGCTCCTTCCCGGCGAAGGCGCCAAGAAGCCCAAACTCGCACTCGAAGACCTCCCCGCCTACGCCTTCGACGTCCTGGGCCTCTCTGGGCTCAATCTCTCGACAGACCTCCTCGTCGGTGCCGACCGACCCAAACTCGAGGGCATCCGCGAGCGCGCGGACAAAGCCGCCTGTGCCGTGCTTCTCCTCATCGAGTCCTCCGCCCAGCCTTTCGGCTCGACCATCGAAGCCGACGGCAAGGGTGCGACCGAGCGTTTGAAGAAAGTCGTCGAGGCCGCTCGATTCCTCGGCTGCAATGCCGTTGCGGTCAAGGTCATCGCCGAGGACTCCGAAGCCTCCATGCTCCGCACCGTGGCCCGACTTCGTCCCGCCGTGGACCGCGCTGAGAAACTCGATCTCAACGTCCTCATCACGCCACACACTGGCCTCACCAGCACGCCCGATCGCGTCACGGAACTCATCAAGCGCGTCGGCGGCTTCCGCATCGGCACCTTCCCCGACTTCGAAGTCGCCGCTAAGAACGCGGATCCTGTGGGCTATCTCCGCCGCCTCTGCCCGTACGCCTCGGCCGTCTCCGCGAGCACCATCAAGTTCAAGCCCTCCAAGAACGCCAAGGGCACCGAACTCGACCCCCCGATGGACCACGAGCCCTACGACCTGAACACCCTCGTCGGTGCAGTCGCCTCGGTCGGCTACGACGGCGCGCTCGCCATCGACTACCGCGGCACGGGTGACGTCCCCGCTGGCATCCGCGCCACGCGCAACGCCCTTAACAAGTCCCTCGCCGACGACGAAGACCCCGAGGACCTCGACGACGACCTCGCCGATCTCATGGACGACGTCGAGGACGAGGCCGCCGACCCCGCGGGCGACGAGGAATAGGTTCCTCCCTACAATCCGCCAGCAAACCAAGGGGGCCTTATGGCACCGGCCAGTCCGAGCACCAAGCCTCGAACACTTGACCATCCGGTCGAGGTCCTTGCCCCCACCACTTCCACAAACGACACCGCCGCCCATCGTTCGACGCTGGACGCGTTGCGATCAATACAGTCCCGCGTGTTCCGCCTCGACGGCCCCATCATCGTCACCATCGACGGCCCCGCCGGGACCGGAAAATCCACCGTCGCACGCTCCCTCGCCAAACGCTTGCACGTCGATTTCCTCGACACCGGCGCGATGTACCGCGCCGCGGCCGCTCTCGCGATCGACCGCCATATCAACAACGACGCCCAACTCGTCGCCCTCGTCAAGACCGCCAACATCCGCTTCAACTGGAAGGCCGACCCGCCCGAGATCCTCGCCTTCGGCCGTCCGCTCTCCTCGCGCATCCGCGACAAGGACGTCACGTCCCGCGTCTCGCCCGTCTCCGCCATCCATGACCTCCGCGAACTGATGGTCGACCTGCAACGCCAGATCGCCATCGAACACCCGCGCCTCGTCACCGAAGGGCGCGACCAGGGCTCCGTCGTCTTCCCCGACGCGACCGTCAAGTTCTATCTCGATGCCGACCCCGCCGAGCGCGCCCGCCGCCGCGTCGAGCAGATGAAAGCCGCTGGCAAGTTCGCGTATGACGCGACGCAAGACGAGGTGAACAAAGTCCTCGCCGAGATCGTCGAACGCGACGAGCGCGACCGCAATCGCCCCGACGGCCCGCTCCGCCAGCCCGATGGCGCCGTCGTCATCGACACGACTTTCCTCTCTCAGGACGAAGTCATCGTCGAACTCGACCGCGTCGTCAGAAGCCGGGCCACTCTCGCATGAGCCAGGCTTCATCCGAACAATCTGCAACGCCCGAGCGCGATCCCCACGGCGAACCTCATCACGATCCCACCAAGCATCGCCTGTTCTTCCGCGTCTTCCGTGGCACTCTGCGCTCGATCATGCGCCTCCTCTTCCGCGCCTACGCCAAATACCCCGAGCGTGTCCCCGCCTCGGGAGGCGTCCTCCTCGCCGCCAATCACCAGTCTTTCATCGATCCGCCACTCGTCGGCGGCTTTGTCCGCCATCGTGAGTGCCACTTCCTCGCCAAAGCAGGCCTTTTCAACAACAAATGGTTCGGCTGGATCATCACGGGCCTCAACTCCGTTCCCATCCAGGAAGGCACGGGCGACTCGGGCGCGATCAAGGAAATCCTCCGCCGCCTCGACAGTGGCTCCGCCGTCGTTCTCTTCCCCGAGGGCTCGCGCACCATCGACGGCGCCATGCACCAGTTCAAGCGCGGCGTCTCGCTCATGGTCAAACGCTCAAGTTGCCCCGTCGTCCCCGTCGCCGTCGAAGGAGTCCACGACGCCTGGCCCCGCGGCGGAAAAATAAAACCCTTCCGCGCCCGCATCGCCGTCATGTACGGCCACCCCATCCCCCACGACGAACTCATGAAAGACGGCCCCGACGCCGCCCTCCGCCGCCTCGAGCGAGAGATCGACGCGATGCGCATGGAACTCCGCAAGGAAATGCGAGAGAACTCAGGCGGCAAGTACCCGCTCAAGGGATTGGGGGATAAGGCGTTTGTCAGCAAGAGTTCTGCGACGGGCGAATCATGAAGTACCACAATCCGGAGTGGAGCAGCCGCCTGAACGCCATCCTTGAAATTTGCGAAAATAGAGAACGCGCCTCCAACATGGTGGCCATCGCACTCAACGATCCTTCGCCCGAATTCATCGAGGCATTCGCAATTGGCGTACTCGCCGTCTCGTCAGATCTGAACGAAAGGCGACT
>Ga0075158_10001458_pt1 | contig 17810 bp, 11 predicted proteins | sample JI91814BDNA_FD_70968 | JGI IMG/M metagenome (GOLD analysis project Ga0075158, IMG submission 70968) | Wastewater effluent complex algal communities from Wisconsin, to seasonally profile nutrient transformation and Carbon sequestration -... | ecosystem: Engineered > WWTP > Effluent > Algae... | reverse complement strand
TTACAGTGTGTAACATCGCTGTTAGAATACCACAAAGCACTGTTACAGTGTGCAACAGCCTTATTAGAATACCGCAGAGCCTTGTTACAGTGTGTAACACGGCTGTTAGAATACCACAGAGCACTATTACAGTGTGCAACAGCCTTATTAGAATACCGCAAAGCACTATTACAGTGTGCAACACTGCTGTTAGAATACCACAGAGCCCTGTTACAATGTGCAACAGTATCGTGAGGAAGCCTCAGAGCCCTGTTACAATGTGCAACAGTGCCGTGAGGAAACCTCAGAGCCCTGTTACAATGTGCAACAGTGCCGTGAGGAAACCGCAGAGCCTTGTTACAGCGTGAAACAGCGTCGTGAGGAAACCTCGGAGCCGGGTTACACTATTATGTATTATTGTGAAAATCTATGGATCTGAATATCAAACCAGTTTTTTTGCATTTTCGATCTGCAGATCGCTGCCCATTACAATTAACCGGTCGCCGGGTTTTACCTGGTAAGTTGCATCGGGATTAACGGTATAATGATTGCCTTCGGTCTTAATACCCAGTATGGTGCAGTTTGTTTTGCTCCACATATCCAGCTGGCCCAGCACAATATTTTTATTGGCCGCAATTTCGGCCACCCTGAAGGATTCGTTGCTTTTTGTACTCATGATAGAAAGCATCTCCACCACATCGGGCAACATTACCAGCGTGGCCATATGGGCACCACCAATCTTATCGGGCATGATCACATTATCAGCCCCGGCGATCTTCAGTTTTTTTACAGATGAATCCTGCGATGCCCGGCTTATTATTTTAATGGCAGGGTTCAGTTGCTTTGCCGTAAGTACCACAAACAAATTATCGGCATCAACCGGCAGGGTAATAATAAGTGCCCGTGCATTTTTAATGCCCGCTTCCAGCAACACTTCATCCTTGGTTGCATCACCCTTCATAAAATGCGGTACTTCAAACTCAATATCCTTATCCAGGTCAATCTTTTCTTCCAGTACCACAAAGGGTATTTTATTGTTGAATAATATCTGGGCGCTTTCTTTACCATTGCGGCCAAAGCCGCAGACAATTACATGCTGTTTCAGGTGCTGAATACTGTTTTCCATTTTTATCTGTTTATACAGTTTAATAAATTCCCCATCCGAAAAAAAACGGGTAAGCAGGGTTACAAAATAAGTGAACAAACCAAGGTTTACCAGGATAAGAAAGATGGTAAAGATGCGGCCTGCATCTGACAGTGGCCTTACTTCGGTAAATCCTACAGTAGAGATGGTGATCACCGTCATATACAGCGACTCCAGGAAATCAAAATGCTCAATTACCATATAGCCTGCTGTTCCAAATAATATGGTCAGCAGCAACATGGCCACCGGCAATATCAGTTTCGAAAACAATCTCCATCTTTTCAGCTGCAGCATTAGTATGATATAATTAGTATTGAAAATTATAACTTTAACCGCAAATGAAGAAGATAAAAGAATCAGATATCGATATGACATTGGTCAGCAGAAGCCGGTCATTGGTCGTTGGCTGCTGGTTAAGTTGTTTGTTGGTACTAACTTTTATCAGTTCCTGCTCCGTATCCAAACAGATAAATAAACAGGCCAACACTATATTATTGAGCGATACTGCCATCAGCACGGGCCATATCGGTATCAGCATTTACGAACCTGCAACCAATAAATACTGGTATAATTATAATGCAGATAAATATTTTATACCGGCCAGCAATACAAAACTGTTTACACTGTATGCTGGTATGAAATATTTAGGAGATAGTTTAACAGGACTGGCTTATCAGAATTTCAGTGATACTGCCATCAATGTTTCCGGCACCGGCGACCCTACATTTATGCATCCAGATTTTAAAAATCAACCTGTAATGGATTTTCTGAAGGCACAGCATAAAGCAATTTATATTTCAGGAAATTATAAAGACAGTGCGCTGGGTTATGGATGGGCCTGGGATGATTATAATGATGATTATATGGTGGAGAGAAATGCTTTTCCCATTTACGGAAATGTTATTGCTGTATCGCTTGATGGATATAAAAAAGAGGAAAAATTTTATATAGAGCCGAATTGGAAAACAAGTCCTAAATACTTTAAAACAATTTTACCTGATTTTCGTTTGCTGGAATCGAAATACAGAGCCGATGCAGTTTTAAAGAAAATCGACTCAAACAAAGCACAGGCACTAACTAAAAGCTTTACAATTGAAAGAAATAGAACAAGTAATATTTTTACGCTACGTTCCGCAAGTTCTATTTTCAAAAATCAAACAATTCCTGTTTATACAAATGGAATTAAAAACACGGTATCTGCATTAAGAAACAACTTTCAATTAAATATTACAGAAGGGCACCTTGCGGATGAAAGTCTGTATCCCGGTACTCCTGCTCATCTCCGCTGGCACAAAGTAAAATCACAACCCTCCGACTCGCTCTTTAAACCCATGATGCACCGCAGTGATAATTTTTTTGCAGAGCAAACCTTATTGATGGTTGGTAACGAACGTATGGATAAAATGAGCACAGGAAATATTATTGAAACCTTATTAAATGAAGATCTGAAAGACGCTCCCCAAAGACCCAAATGGGTTGATGGTAGCGGACTTAGCCGCTATAATTTATTTACACCCCGGTCTTTTGTGTACATCCTCACTAAAATGAAAAATGAATTTGGCTGGGATAGAATTAAGAACATTTTACCTACCGGCGGCACGGGCACACTTTCTTCATATTATAAAAAAGACAGCGGATTTATATATGTAAAAACCGGCACGCTCAGTAATAACTGTGCCTTAAGCGGTTATCTTATCACTAAAAAAGGCAAGCTGCTTATTTTCTCTGTTTTAACCAATAATTACATAACAGGCGCCACTCCTGTAAGAAAAGCAGTTGAGCATTTTTTGCTTTCAATCCGGGAAAATTATTAATATTTTTACCCTTCAGGCAACAAAATAAAAAATCACAGTATCTACCTAAAGCTTTAAGCTCTGTTTATCCTTTAACCAACAAAACCTTTTGTATGAAAAAGATCTTTACGCTGCTGTGGCTTACCCTCGCCGCCTTTACGTTTAAGGCATCGGCCCAAACCACACCCAATTGCAATGCCGAATTTTCGGTACAGTATCTTAGCAACTACACAGTTAAATTCAACCCGGTACTAACAACCGACTCTCCTTATGTACACCATTACTGGAGTTTTGGTGATGGCAGTACCGGAAGCCAGTTGATATCGCCTATACATACCTATGTGCTGGCGGGCAGTTACACGGTAACACATACCATTGTAAGGTTAACCCCAAACAATGTTCCGGTATGCACGCAGGTGTTTACCAAAATAGTTACCATAACCCAGCCTTGCAACCTGGTAGTTAATTTCAGCTGGACCAGCACCGCATCCAATCCACTAACGTTGGCATTTCAGAATTTATCGGTGCCGCTTGCTGCCACAGATTCCACCATCTGGATCTTTGGCGACAGTACCCCACTTTCATACGCTGTTAATCCCGTTCATACTTATGCCAATCCAGGCACGTACAATGTTTGCCTTATAGTTAAGAAATTTCCTTTCAACACAAGCTCTCCTTGTGTAAGGTATATCTGCAAAACAGTTGTTGTTACTGCACCATGTAATATAGTTCCTAATTTTACCTGGACAGCAACTGCATCAAATCCGCTTACAGTAGCTTTCAACAATACCAGTACCAATATAGCTGTTACCGATTCTGTTCGCTGGACTTTTGGCGATGGCACATCTTCTAACCAGCTTAACCCGGTACATACATTTCCGGGTAGCGGCACATACAATGTTTGCTTACGCATAACCAGGTACACTGGTGCAAGTAATACGCCATGTGTACGTGAGATATGCAAAACAGTTGTGGTTACCGCTCCATGCAATATGGTACCCAATTTCACCTGGACCGCAACTGCAACCAATCCATTAAGAATTGAATTCCAGAATACCAGTACCAATACATTGCCCGGTGATTCAATTCGCTGGACATTCGGTGATGGTACAAGTTCTGCTGCCGTTAATCCTGTGCATACTTATGCCGCACCGGGCACTTATACTGTTTGCTTAAGGATCATGAGATTTAATGCAGGTACTACTGCACCTTGCGTAAGGGAGATTTGTAAAACAGTTGTAGTGCAGGCGCCACCCTGCAACCTGGTGGTTAATTTTACATCACAACCAGATTCCTTACATCCGTTACGGATCAAGTTTACCAATACCAGTACACCAATCAGCGCAACAGATTCTGTAAGATGGACATTTGGTGATGGCACATCGGTAAGCGGTTTACAAAGCGACCCCAATGTTGCCAACCCAACACATATTTATGCAAATACAGGTACTTACACCGTTTGCCTGAGAATAAAGAAGAATGGCAATGTTGGCAGTACTGTACAATGTGTAAGGGAATTCTGCAGAACCATTACCATGTTTGAACCCTGCACCCTGGTGGTTAATTTCACCGCACAGCCAGATCCCAACAATCCTTTACGTATCAAGTTCACCAATACCAGTACACCGATCAATGCAACAGATTCTGTAAGATGGACATTTGGTGATGGCACATCGGTAAGCGGTTTACAAAACAACCCAAATGTTGCCAACCCAACACATAATTATGCAAATGCCGGTACATACACCGTTTGCCTGGTAGTTAAGAAAAATAACAGTGCCAATACACCAACCCAGGTTGCCTGCGTGCGGGAAAAATGCAATACCATTGTAGTAGCGCCTCCTTGCAATTTTGTTGTAAACTTCAGCTGGAGATTAGATTCTATCAACGCCCGAAAAGTTTATTTTACCAATCTTACCACGCCTCCGTCGGCAAATTCAATTGCAGTGTGGAGCTTTGGAGACGGAACATCGGCCACTTCCTGGAATGCGATACATGAGTATGCACAACCAGGCCAGTACAGGGTTTGCCTGCGTGTTTATTCCGGCCAAAACACCACCTGTTTCCGTGAAAGTTGTGATACGGTTATCGTTCCCGTACCGGTGCCACCATGCACCCAGCTTTCAAAATATCATTTTGAGAATGTGCCCGGCGATAATCAGAAATATAAATTCATACCGGATTATATCAACACCGCATACCAATACACCTGGACATTTGGAGATGGTACAGGCAGTCATGACCCCGTTGCCATACACCGCTATACCCAACCAGGTAATTACACTGCCTGCCTCACTGTTTGGCGTGGCCCGGATTGCGCATCTACTACCTGTCACGATCTGAATGTATTGCCACAGCCTATGTGCGATACAGCACATGCCGCTTACACTTTTGTTCGCAGCAATAATGTACCTAACAATGTGCAGTTTTTTGCAAACGCAACATTACCTATCATTGACCAGGTTTGGACAATAACCAAAGTGGGTGGCACGGTAGCAACTCCTCCGGTTATTCTGCACCAGAACAACCCGGTTTATTTGTTCCAGGATACCGGTTATTTCAGGGTTTGCTTAAAAGCAACCTTACTGGGTGGATGTATAAAAGAGTATTGTAATTATATAAGGATCGAGCAGATTTCAAGTATTTGTGAGCTACAGGCATTTCCCAACCCGGCAACTTCCATAGTTTCTGTAAATCTGTTCCTGATACAACCCCAAATGATACATGCTACTGTTTACAACAATTTGAATGTGGTGGTTCTTACGCATGATCAGCAGGGAAACACTGGCAATAATTTAGTTACATTAAATATCAACAACCTTGTCCCCGGGCAATACACCATAAGATTGGTCTATGGAAACAGGGTCTGCTATGCCAGATTCCAAAAATTGTAAAAATAGGGTTATCTAAAGCAAGAGCCTGCAGCAGCAATGTTGCAGGTTTTTTTATTCTGCAGGAGAAATGATCAGCCAGGCCAATTACCTGCCAAACAGTTTATCCAGCTCATCTTTTTTAAATTCCAGATAGGTAGGTTTACCGTTGGCCGTGCTGTTGGGCACTGCACAGTTAAACAAGTCTTCAACCAATACTTTCATTTCTTTGTCGGTTAATGATGTGCCGGCTTTGATGGACTGCTGCAATGCAAGCGAACGCAATAATTTTTCACGCTTGCTGTATTTCAGATCGTTGCTGAAATGCTTGTACTGCTCCAGCATTTTTTCGATGGCCGTTTTCTCGTTGCCCTGGTTTACATCGGCCGGTGTGCCCTGTATCACAAAAGTATTATTACCAAAGGGCTCCAGCTGGTAACCCAGGTGATTCATATCCGGCAGCAACTCCTTCAGTAAAACTGCATCGCCTGCATGTAATTCAATGGTTGCAGGAAAAAGACTTTGCTGTGTTGCAATGGGTTTTCCTTCAACCGCCAATGCAAAACGCTCGTATAAAATACGCTCATGTGCATTTTGCTGATGAACCAGGTAATAGCCGCGGTTGGTTTGTACTACGATGAAACTGTTATGTAGTTGTAAAAGATTTTCTGTCGTTGGCCGTTGTTCGTTGATCACATGCAAGGGCTTAACTGTAGCAGACTCTCCATCGGTCAATCCACCGGATCCTGCGGAAGACCAACGATCATCGGTCAACTTTTCTTTCGGTTCGTAAAAATCTTTCCAGTGCTTTAATTCACTTTTACTTTCAATAAAATGTGATTGGTTCTTTTTTGTAAACGTATTGTATAATGAAGAGGAAGATGCTGATGATTTCTTCTCTTCGGTAAATGGTTTGCTTACCGCATCCAGGCTTTGTATAGATGCATCCAGTTCAAAATCCAGTGTGGGCGAAATGCTAAACTGCGCCAGTGCATGTTTAATGGCACTTTGCACAAAAGCATATACGATCTTTTCGTCTTCAAACTTAATTTCCTGCTTGGTAGGGTGTACATTAATATCCACCTGCGATGGATCCAGGTCGATGAACAAAGTGTACATCGGAAAGCTATCCTTAGCGATCATCTCATTAAAAGCATTCATTACCGCATGGTTTAGGTAGGCACTTTTAATAAACCGGTTGTTCACAAAAAAGTATTGATCGCCCCTTGTCTTCTTCGCTGTTTCGGGTTTGCCTACAAAACCATAAATATTCATGTAATCTGTTTGCTCCTGCACGGGTACCAGTTTGGCTGCATAACTGTTTCCCAGTATCTGCACAATGCGCTGTTTCATGCTTCCCCTTTCAAGGTGAAAAACCTGCTGGCCATTACTGGTAAATGAAAAGAATATTTCTGGAAAAGACATGGCTACCCGGATGAACTCATCCACAATATGCCTTAACTCAGCCGCATTGCTTTTTAAAAAATTCCTGCGTGCCGGTACATTAAAAAAAAGATTCTTCATGGCAATGCTGGTACCGGTTGGCACAGCAATGGGTTCCTGCTTAATAACCTGGCTGTTTTCGATCTCAATAAAAACACCGGTTTCATCTTCATCTCTTTTCGATTTTAATTCAACCTGGGCAACAGCAGCAATACTTGCCAATGCTTCTCCTCTAAAACCCATGGTCTTTATCTTAAACAGATCTTCAATATTTTTAATTTTAGAAGTAGCGTGGCGCTCAAAAGCCATCCTGGCATCTGTTTCACTCATGCCTTTTCCATTGTCGATAACCTGTATCAATGCCTTACCGGCATCATTAACGAGGAGGTTAATTTCCGTCGCACCCGCATCCACAGCATTTTCCAGCAGTTCTTTTACAGCGCTGGCCGGCCTTTGAATAACTTCGCCTGCCGCAATCTGGTTGGCAATGTTATCGGGTAATAATTGAATGATATCGGGCAAAATCCTGTAATTTAGAACGGCAAAAATAACACATCCTGTCCACTATAAAATTTTTAGAGCTATATGCGGAAAATTCAACTGGTTTTATTTCTCTTTTTAACAATGAACAGCTTTGCGCAGCAAAACAAAGCTGCTATGTGGGTGGATAGTGTTTTTAAAACCCTCTCTCCCGATGAACAGATTGCCCAGCTGATGGTAGTGCGTTTATCTACCATCAATGCAAACAAATCTGTCACTTTTTATGACAGTTTGGTATCCGAACTAATTAAACAATATAATATCGGAAGCCTTTGTGTTTTCCAGGGCAGCCCGGTTAAGCAGGCCACTATTTTAAACAGGCTGCAGGCCATGGCGAAAACGCCGTTGCTGGTTACTATTGATGCCGAATGGGGCGTTGGCATGCGTATGACAGATAGCGTACTTCCATTACCCAAACAAATGATGATGGGAGCTGTGCAGGATTCCAGTATTCCTTACCAATACGGGCGCATTGTTGCTGAACAATGTAAGCGCATTGGCATTCAGGTAAATTTTGCACCTGTTGTGGATGTAAACAACAATCCAAACAATCCTGTAATTAACGACCGCAGTTTTGGAGAAGATAAATTTAAAGTAGCGTCCTATGCAGTGCAATATATGAAAGGTATGCAGGAAAGTGGTGTAATGGCATGCGCCAAACATTTTCCCGGGCATGGAGATGTAGCGGTAGATTCTCACTACGATCTTCCTGTGATCAATAAATCAAGGGCTCAAATGGAATCGCTGGAATTATATCCTTTCCGCCAGATCTTTAAAGCAGGCGTGGGCAGCGTCATGATCGCACACTTATATATCCCTTCTATTGACAGTACAGCAAACAGGGCCACTTCCCTTTCAAAAAGAAATGTTACCGATCTGCTTCGCAAAGATCTTGGATACCAGGGCCTGAGTTTCACAGATGCACTGGAAATGCAGGGTGTAAAAAAATTCTTTCCGGATGGAGCAGCTTCTGTTGAATCCATTATTGCAGGTAATGATATGCTTTGTTTACCTGGTGATGTGCCATTAGCCATTGCAAAAATAAAAGAAGCCATTACTGCCGGAAAAATAAGCTGGGCCGATATTGAAATGCATTGCAAAAAAGTGTTGAAAGCAAAATATGATTATGGTCTTTCAAATCTCAAACCCATCAATACCGAAAATTTAACTGCAGACCTGAACAAAGATGTTAGCAGCATGCGCAGGCTGATAGCAGAAAATGCACTGACTGTTTTGAAAAAAACTGATGCTGTATTTTTTCCCTTGCCTGCCCAGATAGATTCAGTTAAAACAGGAGTTGTTTATGTAAGTATCGGCAACAACACCGATAATGCGCTTGCAAGGCGCCTGCGCAATGATTATAATGCCGATGTTGTTTATTTTAATTACCAACAGGATGGTTCAAAAACAGATGCCCTTGTTGCAGAACTGCAAAAGAAATACAAACAGGTAATTATTGGTGTACACGACTATAAACGTGTACCGGCCAATAATTTTGGCATCAGTGCTGCTGCCGTTAACCTGGTTACGCAGCTGCAGCAAAAAACAAAAGCCATCACATTTGTTTTTGGAAATCCCTATGCCATAAAGAACTGGTGCAATGCAAAGAACCTGGTTGCCTGCTATGAGGACGACAGCATCATTCAAAATACAGCAGTGGATCTGCTGCAGGGTAAAATTGCAGCCAAAGGGAAATTGCCTGTTACCGTTTGTGACCAGTATAAATATGGCAGTGGTTTAGCTTTTAATGCCCCAAATGCTCCTAAAACAGATAAAGGCGTACTGAATGTTGCCAGGCTTACTGCCATAGATGCCATTGCCGAAGATGCCATTGCCAAAGCTGCAGCACCTGGTGCGGTAGTACTGGTTGCAAAAGATGGTAAGATCGTTTACCACAAAGCTTATGGCAATTACACCTATGATAAAACAGAAGCTGTAAATACTGAATCTATTTTTGACATGGCTTCGGTTACCAAAGTTTGCGCCACCACCATTTCGGTAATGCGCTTATATGATGAAGGCAAACTCGATCTAAAAAAAAAGCTCAGTGATTACCTGCCTTGGGTAAAAGGAAGTAATAAAGAGAATTTAACCATTGAAAATGTGCTGTTGCACCAGGCTGGCCTGGTTGCATACATTCCTTTTTACAAAGAAACGATTGATTCTGCGGGCGTGCCAAAACCTCAGTTTTACAGATCTGTTAAAAACGACTCTTTCAATATTCGTGTTGCAAAGAATTTGTACATGCGTAATGACTGGAGAGATACATTGTATAAACGCATTTTAGAAAGTCCGCTGGGCCGCACGGGTAAATATGTGTACAGCGATAATGATTTTATTTTTTTAGGTAAGATCGTTGAAGCCATCAGCGGATTGCCATTGAACGAATATGTTGAAGCAACTTTTTACCGCCCGATGGGGTTAACCACAGCTGGTTTCAGGCCACTGGAGAAGTACCCGACCAAAAGAATTATACCAACCGAAGAAGAAAAACAATTTCGCATGCAGTTATTGCGTGGCGATGTACATGACCCCGGCGCTGCCATGTTTGGGGAGGTGGCGGGCCACGCAGGTTTGTTCAGCAATGCCTACGACCTCGCCATGATCATGCAGATGCTTTTGAATGGAGGAACCATGAATGGAAAAAGATTTTTGCAGCAAGAAACCATCAACCTTTTTACAGCATACCACAGCAATACCAGCAGGCGTGGTTATGGTTTTGATAAACCTGAAAAAGATAACAGAACCCGTCCTGATCCTTACCCAAGTTTATCAGCATCGCCGCAAACCTTTGGCCACACCGGCTATACTGGCACCTGCGTGTGGGCCGATCCAAAATATGACATGCTTTTTATTTTCCTCAGCAACCGTGTTAATCCTTATGGTGGCGAAAATACCAAACTACTTAAGATGAATGTGCGTACCAATATACAGGAGGCAATTTATAAGGCGATGGGACTGTAATAATTCTTATTTCATAACAGCAACTTTTGCGATTATCGGAAACTGCACCGGTCTCACAATATCCCCGCTTCCCCAAACATTTTTTAATTCAGCTATTATTTCATCCAAAGGATTAATTCCTTTAACTTTTTTATAATGATTGAGGGCACTCCAGGTATTCAGATAGCCAATCAATTGAGCAAGGTTCCATTCACAATCAATCTGAAAAGAAGGTATAGGTAATTCTTCATAAGGAAATGGCAGGCTTTGGTAATGATCATCTATAAATCTTCTTTCCTTATCCCAATATGCAGCAAGTATATTTGTATATAGAATCTTTATCAGCTTATCTATATCATCATTTATTTCTATCAACCCGTAACTGATCAATGCCAGTACGCCATTCGGTTTTAGTACACGTTCAACTTCTTTGTAAAAAACTTCGTGTTTAAACCAATGTGCTGCCTGGGCTGCACAAACCATATCAAAATACTGATCAGGAAAATCTGTTTTTTCTGCCGGACTAACGCTGTAGTGAATATTAGGCAAAGCAACTGCGTGCTTTAACTGTGCTTCGCTGATATCTGTTGCATACACTTCCTTATAAAATTTTGCCAGCAGTTTTGCAGCCTGTCCATTGCCGGTTCCGCAATCAAGTGCTCTATTGTGTTCAGTTGAAAGTGATGAGAGATATGTAAAAAATTCCTGCGGATATTCCGGGCGCCAGGTGGCATAATTGCCGGCTATTTCAGAGAAGTTATCTTTTGTACTCAAGTTGCCAATAGTTCATTGATTTGTTTTACCAGTTCACGGGTGCTGAAGGGTTTTGTAACATATAAGGCAGCTCCCAGTTTCAACCCTTTTTTTATATCTGATTCTTTTGTCTTGGCACTCATAAAGATAACCTTGGTATTTTTTAATGTAGCGCTGCTTTTAATGTACTTGCATATCTCATAACCATCCACATCCGGCATCATAATATCCAGCAAAACCAGGTGGGGCAATTGTTTATTCACCAGCTCCAATGCTTCCGTACCATTGCGAGCCACCATCACATCAAAGCCGTTCTTCTTCATTAAAAATTCGAGCGACATCAATATGTATGGATCATCGTCAACAACCAGTATTTTATAAGCCTTGTTCATCGTATCAGCCATTTGGCAGTGTAAAGATAAACCGTGAACCTTTACCTTCGTCACTCTCTACCCATATTCTGCCCTGGTGCATATCAATTATTTTTTTGCAGATGGCAAGGCCAAGTCCGCTTCCATGTGGTTTTTTTAAGGTTTGATTTTTAGCCTGGAAAAATTTGTCGAATACCAGTTCCTGCAGCTCCGGCTGAATGCCCTGGCCATTGTCTTCCACCCAAACCTGCAGTTCATCATCGCTGCTATGCACCGATATCTTTATTTTCCCTGTACCGGCTTCAACAAATTTTATGGCGTTCGATAAGAGATTGTTCAGCACCTGCTGCAGCAGATCAGCATCACAACGTACCAGGAACATAGAATCCGGAATTTGTTGCTGAATAAGGATCTTTTTCTCATCAGCCAGCGGCTGTAGCGAATGAATGCTGTCTTTTATAAGTACATTCAACAATACCGGGTTAAGATTTAATTGCTGCCGCCCGCTTTCATAGCGTTCAAGGTTTAACACCTGGGTGATCAAATGGCTTAACCTTTCAGTTTCCCTGATAACATTACCCAAAAAAACCTGGCGTTGTTCTTCAGGCATGTCTGTGTTATCGTGCACAATCTCACTCATAGCACGGATGGATGTAATGGGTGTGCGTAATTCATGTGTTACCGTGTACAAGAACTCATCCTTCAGCATATCCATTTCTTTCAGTTGCTCATTGGCAATGGTAAGTTGCTGTGTTGCCTTTTGCAGTTCCACCGATTTCTTTTTAAGCTCTTTGTTCAGTTCGATCATTTGTTGCGATTCCCTGAGAATATGGATCACTTCATCTATTTTCAGTTTTTCTGCTTTGGTAACACTACTTACCATAATATGTGCAGATGCAGAACCAATAACACCGGCCAGTATTTTTTCGGCAAATGTCACCAGGCGTGGATCAGCCTCTTTTCCCTCCAACGAGATCTTATTGCGCCTGGCATAAGTGATAATTATCTTTTCAGCCCTTTCATGTCCTAAAAAATTTGCAAGCAATGAGTTAAGCTCGGGAAGGTGCGCTGTTCCCTTCCACATGGCATTGCTTTCGGTAGCTGCAGAGTAACGGAAGATATCTACAAAAATTTCCGCCTGGTACATTTCCTGTTCCGATTTTTTACTGTTAAGTGATACCGCAACAAAAGACGTTATATTGAATAACATGCTCCAGAAAAAACAATGCGTTACGGAATCCATGCCTTCCATGCCAAAAAGAGAAAGCGGTTTTAGCCACTCAATTCCAAAAAGGCCTTTCTCAACAATACTGATATCAATAATCCCTGAACTTGCCATGGATGGAATAACTGCCGTAAAAAACCAGGTAACAAACCCAATAGAAATCCCTGCCATAGCGCCTTTTTGTGAAGCATTCTTCCAATAGATACCTCCAATTACTGCCGGCGCAAATTGCGCTACTGCAGCAAAAGAAACCATGCCTATGGAAACCAGTGTAAAATGTTGCGCTACTAACTTATCATATAAAAAAGCTAAGGTAATAATGAGTAGTATGCTAAAGCGACGAATGTTTAAAATGGACCTGGTAAGCTGACCGTCTCCTTTTGGTTTGAATTTCTGGGCTGCCAGTAAAAGTGGGGTTGCGATATTGTTACTCATCATGGTACTGATGGCAATGGTCTCCACAATGATCATACTGGTAGCAGCAGAAAAGCCGCCAATGAACGTAAAGAAACTGAGAAAGCCGGCACCATAATGCATGGGTAACGCCAGTACATAGGTATCGGCACTAACACCGCTTTTCCCCAGCAACAGGCTGCCACCAAAAGCAATGGGCAATACAAAAAAAGTGATCAGCAACAGGTATAACGGAAAAACCCAGATGGCTTTTTTTAAATGATTTTCCTTTACATTTTCCACCACCGCAATTTGAAATTGGCGTGGAAGAAATACAATGGCAAGCATAGATAGCAGGATTAGTCCGGTCCAGGTTGTATAAGGCGTATCCTTACTGAACTGGAACAGTTTTTTCAGGGTATCGTTTTCCGCGGCTTTGGAAAAGATATCTCCAAAGCCGTTGAAAAGACCGTATGTAACAAACAATCCCACAGCAACAAATGCCACCAGTTTAATAATAGATTCAAATGCAATAGCAGCAACCAGGCCTTCATGTTTTTCGGATGCATCGATAGATCTTGTGCCAAATAAAATGATAAAAAAAGCAAGCACACCTGAAATGTAGAAAGCATTATCACCCAGAATATTTTTAAGGCCGGTTCCGCTTTCTGCGGTAGCCGTTAAAATATTCATGCTGCCCGAAATAGCTTTTAGCTGTAATGCTATATAAGGAATGATACCCACCATACACAATATGGTAACCACCACTGCAAGAGAGAAATTTTTTCCATATCGGATAGAGATCAGATCGGCAATGCTGTTGATGCGTTGTGTTTTGCAAATGCGTATGATCTTTCTTAACAAAGGCCAGAATAATGCAGCCATAATGGTGGGCCCGATATACACGGCCAGGAATTCTATTCCTTTGGTGGAAGCCTGTCCCACACTTCCGTAGTAAGTCCAGGCAGTGCAGTAAACTGCCAGCGATAATGCATAAACATAGCCGTTGTTGATAATACTGCGCCCTTTTTTCAACCTGTACTCTGCGTAATAAGCCACGCCAAACAACATGCCCAGGTAAAATAAAGCGCTTAATATGGCAACTATATTATTACTCATCGGGCCTTTTTTGTTTGCCTTCTGCAATGCGGTACAAAACAACAATGGTAATGATCCAAACAATGAGGATATATAAAAACAAAACGGGAACACCTGCAAACATGGCTGCCCGGTTGGCTACTGAAATAAAAGGGAACGTAAATAAAACCAGCAGCAAAACACTGAACAAGGTTAACTTCTGCTGTTTGAGTTTGCTTTGCATATCGTTAAAATAAAAAGGATAACATAGTTTACCCAATTTAGGTAAACTATGTTATCCGGTCAAAAAAAGCGTTGCAATTAATAGTCTGTTATCTCTGCTGAACTCTCAGGAAGATGATCGTAAGCATCTTTAAAAGCATAGTAACCAAATATCAAGAGGCCTATACAAATTGGGATAAAGATGATCAGGATTATACTCCATTGAAGGGTGATATTAGCCTTGGTTGCTTCGGTCGCCTTGCCAATCTTTTCGGAAGCCTGCCAAAACAGGAAGCCTACAATTGCTGGTGACAAAGCCATCCAGATGATTCCCAAATATTTTTTTATTGCGTTCATATATTTATGTTTTAAAGTTATTGAAATTAATCCATCACATCTTCATCAATATGATTGCGTAAATAAATAGCACCAATCACAAAACAAAGCGCCGCAATACCTATCGGGTACCATAAGCCTGCCAACGGATCTCCTCCCGGCAGTTCTTTTGTTTTGGTAAACTCAACGATCAATGTACCCAGGAAAGGAACCAAGCCGCCAAACACGCCATTACCAATATGGTATGGTAACGACATGGAAGTGTACCGTATCTTGGTTGGGAATAATTCTACCAGGAAAGCTGCCATGGGTCCATATACCATGGTTACAAACAGAATTAAGATGAACACCCATCCAACCATTTTCCAAAATGTATTACTATCCAGCGACTTTTCAATAACCACGCCTGGTTTGGCAGATTTTTTTTCTGCTGCTATATAAGTAACGCCTTCCGGCAGCGTAACTCCGGCTGCAGCTTTTGCTTTTACTGTCACAGTATCCATTCCTGCTGTACTATCCTTCTTTGCAATTATGTACGCAATGGCTGCCGTGTTGCCTTTATAATCCTCAGTAAAATGCAGGGTATCTGTTTTGGTAAATGTATATACAGCACCATCAGTGTAAACCGAATCGTATTTTACACTTACAAATGCTTTCTTTTTATCCTTTGCATCAATGGAGGCTACAGCATCGGATTTTTTTGTTTTAGAAATATCTATCATTGATCTTTTTGCTGCCACATTGGTATAATCAAGAAAAGTCTGGTAAACAAACCTATAGGAAAAAACCGCCAGCAGCATACCGATCAACATGATCCATTTTCGTCCAACCTTATCACTCAATGCACCAAAAACCACGAAGAAAGGCGTTGCAAAAAGTATAGCAATCATTAGAATATTCCTCGAGTCAACAAAATTCACCTTGCAGATATTTTCTATGAACGTTTGTGCATAAAACTGGCCGGTGTACCAAACAACGCCCTGTCCCATTACAGCCCCAAACAAAGCCAGCAACACCATTTTAAAATTTGCCCGGTGTCCAAAACTCTCTTTCAGCGGGTTAACCGATATTTTACCTTCTGCTTTTACTTTGGCAAACATGGGCGACTCACTCATGCGCATACGAATGATGATGGAAACAATTACCAGCAAAAGCGAGATCCAAAAAGGATAACGCCATCCGCCCCACTCACCTGAAAATTGTTCAACACCCTGGCTATTGCGGATAAAGAGAATAATACCCAAAGCAAGAAACAGCCCAAGCGTTGCCGTGGTTTGTATCCAGCTTGTCCAGTAACCGCGTCTTTTTGCAGGTGCATGTTCGGCCACATAAGTTGCAGCACCGCCATACTCTCCACCCAATGCAAGGCCCTGTACCAGGCGCAATACCAACACTAAAATTGGTGCTGCCCAGCCAATTGTTTTAAAACCCGGCACCAAACCAATAGCAAAGGTAGATCCGCCCATTAAGATAAGCGTAAGTAAAAATGTGTACTTGCGGCCGATCAGATCACCCAGTCTTCCAAAGACCAATGCACCAAATGGCCTTACAATAAAGCCTGCAGCAAAAATCGCCAGAGTGCTTAACAGGGCTGATGTTCCGGAATCTTCGGGAAAGAACTGTTTGGAAATAATGGTGGCAAGCATGCCGAATATGTAGAAGTCGTACCACTCGATAAGTGTACCAACGGAGGAGGCTCCAATGATAAAGCCCATTCCTTTTTCCTGGTTTTGGTTATTGCTCATATTTATTGTTTTTGAATGAATTTAAAAATTGAATACTGTTGAAAATGTAAAGCGAACATTGGATATTTTATCCGTTGGTCCTGTTACCTTTCCATCAGATCCTCTTATTCCATATTTTGCCTGTGTAAATTCAAGTTCATTCCTAAAGCTCAGTTTTCCGCTAATAAAATCAAGCCTTGGCGATACCCGAAATAAATCCTTGACACCCCTGCCATTAATTCCAATTGCCCGGCCATATGCAGCAGTAGCCCCGGCTTTTGCACCGTTGTTAGCACTGTAGCCTATAAATAGGCCTGGTACAACTTTTTTTCCGGTTCCGTATACATCGATCCACGCAGCCGTGGTTTTTGCAGGTTTGTAAGTTTCTATTGATGTGGCTGATATTTTATACCCATAATAGCCACCCATCATAACCCATTGTGAAGTGTTTTGACCTAAAACAATCTGTGTTTTTACAGCAATTTTTTTTCCTGTAAATTTTGCATAAGCCATTGCAGTAAATCCCGAAACTGTTTCATTGCTGATTAACAGGTTAGGTGCAGTTCCATATTTCACATAGGGTTTTAATAAACTATAGTCAACCTGCGCACCAACCAGAATTCTGTCGGTTTTGTATTGAAAATGTGCGTTCAACTCAGGCAATGTAGCATTCATAGAAGCGGCATTTGTATTATCGGAACTGTTCACATTCGTAACAGCAAATTCCCTTGGTTTATACGCAGTAACAGATAAGCTTGCTTTGTCAGTGAATTTTGCAGTATACTTTATTTGACCAGCCCAGCCAAATGGTGCTATTGGTATTCCTGTATTAAAGTTAACCGTTCCGGGAAAACACTCCGGTATAAATAACGGATACCAGGTTTGTCCCAGCGTTAACGCCGATTTTTTCCAATCAAGTTTTACGTAGCCATGCCTTAATCTGAACAGGCCGATGTTTACATCTGCCTGCCCAAAAAAATCTCCTTCGATAACAGCC
>Ga0075158_10001456_pt1 | contig 17823 bp, 14 predicted proteins | sample JI91814BDNA_FD_70968 | JGI IMG/M metagenome (GOLD analysis project Ga0075158, IMG submission 70968) | Wastewater effluent complex algal communities from Wisconsin, to seasonally profile nutrient transformation and Carbon sequestration -... | ecosystem: Engineered > WWTP > Effluent > Algae... | reverse complement strand
GGATTGACGCCAACCTGGCCCACCGGGATCGCCTTGACGAAGACATAGGCCGCGCTCGCGAGCAGGGCCACGCCGGCCGCGAGGGCCAAGAATCCGTTGACCGCGAACGACGGGCGCTCGGCCACGTCCACTCGCGCCCCTTGATGACCGACCGGGACGCCCGCTGGCTGCGGGACCGTTGGCTCGCTGATGTTCTGCGTCATGGTGGTTCCCCTGTCTTTGAGACGCTATCTAAGTGATATCACATTAATGACGCTTTTGCGGCGCGTCCGGTTCCCGGGCCTCGCCTCGGCCCCAGGGATGGTGGAATGGCTGGGCGTCCTCACCACTGACCCGCAAGGAGCCCACGCATGTATGCCGCACCGCGCGCAGCGCGCACGCCGGACGAGGTGCTCACGGACTTCACCGAATGGACTGCGGGACGAGGGATCACACTCTATCCGGCACAGGAGGAGGCGGTCCTGGCGCTGCTCGGCGGTGCGAATGTCATCCTGGCGACGCCCACCGGTTCCGGGAAGTCCCTCGTGGCGGTGGCCGCTCACGCCAAGGCGCTCGGCGCTGGGGAGCGCAGTTGGTACACCGCCCCGATCAAGGCGCTGGTGTCGGAGAAGTTTTTCGCCCTGGTCGCGATCTTCGGGGCCGAGAACGTTGGCATGCTGACCGGAGACGCTGCGGTCAACCCGGACGCCCCGATCATCTGCGCCACCGCTGAGGTGCTCGCGAATCAGGCGCTGCGCCAACGGCATACGGCCGATGTGGGGGTGGTCGTCATGGACGAATTCCACTTCTATGCCGAGCCCGACCGCGGGTGGGCCTGGCAGGTCCCGCTCCTCTTGCTGCCACACACGCAGTTCTTGTTGATGTCGGCGACCCTCGGTGACACCAGCTTCTTCGAGACTGACCTGACCCGCCGCACCGGTCGCGAGACAGTGGCCATCACGCACGCGGACCGGCCGGTGCCGCTGCACTTCGCGTGGGCCATGTCGCCGATCCACGAGACCATCGAGGATCTGCTACGTGAGCGGCAGGCGCCGATCTACGTCGTCCATTTCACCCAGCAGGCAGCCGTCGAGCGGGCCCTGGCCCTGATGAGTGTCAACGTCTCCTCGTCCGCGGACAAGGACGCCATCAAGGCCCTCGTCGGTGGCTTCCGCTTCGGCAAGGGCTTCGGCCAGACGCTGAAACGCCTTGTCCTGCATGGCATCGGCATCCATCACGCCGGGATGCTGCCGAAATACCGCCGGCTCGTCGAGACGCTCGCTCAAGCCGGCATGCTCAAAGTCGTGTGCGGCACCGACACCCTCGGGGTCGGGATCAATGTTCCTATCCGGACCGTGCTGATCACCTCGCTGACCAAGTACGACGGCCGGCGCCAGCGGGTCCTGCGGGCGCGCGAGTTCCACCAGATCGCGGGTCGCGCGGGCCGCGCCGGATATGACGTCGAAGGTTTCGTCGTCGTCCAGGCGCCCGAGCACGTCATCGAGAATCACCGGGCGCTCCTTAAGGCCGGTGACGATCCCAAGAAGCGCCGCAAGGTCGCTCGCAAGGGCCCGCCCGAGGGCGTCCTCTCCTACACCCAAGCGACGTATGACCGGCTGGTCGCCGCCCCGCCGGAAGCGCTCCGCTCACGTTTCCACGTCACCCACGCAATGCTCCTCAACGCCTTCGCCGAACCGGATGGGCAGGGCGAAGCCCTGCGAATCCTGTTGTCCGACAACCACGAAGACGCCTCGCGCTACCCAGGACTGATCCGACATGCCGCCCAGGTGATCGACGCGCTCGTGCGTGCCGACATCGTCGAGGCCGACGTGGACGAGCCCGGCTACGCGGTCCCGGCGGCCCTGCTCACCTCTCCCGAGGGAGCGACGCAGGCCACCGGGGCCGTGCTCCAGGGCGGGATTCCCTACGCGGCCACGGACGGGGGCGCCGAGCCGGGCGAGGCCGGGGTCGAGGCAGACACAAGGCATTCCGATGCGGCGGGCGAGGACGACATGCCGCTCGACGTCACGGGGACGTTGGCCACGGCATACCGGCTGGTCGACGATCTGCAGCACGGCTTCGCGCTCAACCAGCCGCTTTCCGCCTTCGCCGTTGCGGCCATCGACGTGCTCGATCCGCAGGACCCGGGCTACACGCTCGATCTGGTCAGCGTCATCGAGGCGACGCTGGAGGATCCGCGGGCGGTCTTGATGGCGCAGCAGTTCGAGGCGCGTGGGGTGGCTGTGGACCAGCTCAAGGCGGACGGCGTCGACTACGAGGAGCGCGTGGCGCTGCTGGAGGATGTCACCTGGCCCAAGCCGCTCGCCGACTTTCTCGGCGCGACCTTCGCCAGCTATCGCCACAGCCATCCGTGGATCCACGACGGCGATCTGTCGCCGAAATCCGTTGTGCGCGAGATGTTTGAGACCGGTATGACTTTTGGTCAGTTCGTCGGCCGCTACAAGCTTGCGCGTGCCGAAGGCGTGGTGTTGCGCTATCTGTCCGACGCGTATCGCGCGCTGCGCTCCACGGTTCCGGTCAGTGTGCGCTCGGAGGAATTCGACGATCTCCTCGAATGGCTCGGTGAGCTTGTGCGACAGACCGATTCGAGCCTGCTCGATGAGTGGGAGGCGCTGGCCAACCCCAGCGACGAGGACGCGACCGAGGTCCGCCCGGGTGACACCCGCGTCCTCAGCGCCAACCCGCGCGCCCTGCGCGTCATGGTCCGCCAGGCGACCTTCCGGCGCATCGACCTGCTCGCCCGCGAGGCGTATGCCGCTCTGGCCCAGTTGGATTTGGGCCTGACCCAGGCCGAGTGGGAGAGCGCCGCTGGCGACTATTTCGCCGAGTACGCCGACATCGGCACCGGGCCAGAAGCGCGCGGCCCGCGTCTGTTCGCCATCGACGAGCGCCCGGGGGAGTGGATCGTGACTCAGGTGCTCGATGACCCCGAGGGCGACCGGGACTGGCGAGTGACCCTGCGTCTCGACATCGCGGCCACCGACGAGGCCGGCGAACTCGACCTGCGCACCCTCGACTTCGCTCCCGCGCCCTAGGGTGACTGGATGGATCTGCCCGTGCTCCCGCCCGTCCTGCCGATGCTCGCCAAGTCGGTCAAGGGCATCCCTGACCCCGGCAAGCACGACGGCGGACTCTCCTTCGAGCCGAAGTGGGACGGCTTCCGGTGCCTGGTGTTCAAAGACGGTGACGAGATCGAATTGACCTCGCGCAACACCAAGCCACTGACGCGGTATTTCCCCGAGGTCGTCGCCGCGATGCGCGGGTGCCTGCCCGACAAGGTCGTCCTCGACGGCGAGATCTTCGTCGCAATGGGTGACCGCTTGGAGTTCGAAGTCCTCCAGGAACGCATCCACCCAGCCACGTCCCGCGTCACCTTGCTCAGCACCCAGACGCCCGCGCAATATGTCGCCTTCGACCTCCTGGCGCTCGGCTCGGAGAACCTCATGGACCGCCCTTTCACCGAGCGCCGCGCTGCCCTGACGGGCGTGCTGACCAAGGACAGCCCGAGTGTGCACATCACACGGACCACGACCGACCCCGCCCGAGCACACGCATGGTTCGAACAATTCGAGGGCGCGGGACTGGACGGGGTGATGGCCAAGCCGATGGGCGCGGCATACGTCCCCAACGGACGCACGATGTTCAAGATCAAGCACGAGCGCACCGCGGACGTCGTCCTCGCCGGCTATCGCCTCCACAAGAACTCGACGCCCGACCATCCTCTCCTTGGATCCTTGCTGCTCGGGCTCTATGACACCGAGGGCGGGCTGCAACACATCGGCGTCTCGGCATCCTTCACGCAGGCCCGCCGGGCCGCGCTGGTCGAGGAGTTGCGTCTCCTGGAGTGCCCTTTCGAGGAGCACCCCTGGGGCGGCTGGGCCGAGTGGGCGATCGCCAACCCCGACCGAGTCCCCGGCACCCAGAGCCGATGGAGCGCCGGCAAGGATCTCTCGTTCGTGCCGCTGCGGCCCGAACGCGTCCTCGAAGTCGGCTACGACCACATGGAGGGCCGGCGTTTCCGGCATACGGCACAATTCAAGCGCTGGCGCCCCGATCGCGAACCAGAGAGCTGCGGCTACGACCAGCTCGACGAGGTCGCGTCCTACGACCTGGCAGACATCCTGCGCACCGACTGAGCCGTCGTGCGGGGCCGACGGGCCCACCGCACGGCCCCCTCCTTTACAGTGGGTGGGCGGCGCGCTGCGCCGATCACAATAACGAACCATGGGGAGATCGTTCGATGTATGCCCGCACCCAGCTGACCGCTCTCGTCTTTGCCGCCGCCACGGCCCTGACCGCCTGCGGCGGTGGCGGTGGCTCGTCCACCACGAGCGCAGCGGCCACGCCGCCGGCCACCACCGCAGCCGCCACGACCAGCGCTGCTAGTTCGGCTCCCGCCACCGACACCGCCAGCGGCGCTGGCCTGCCCGGCAATCTCGAGGGGTGTATGGACGCCGCGAACGTCGGGCTGGCGATGGCCGGTGTCGGGTTGGAGGGACTGACCGGCAAGTTCGATCAGGCGGCCTTCGACAAGGCCTTCCCCGCCGGCACCATCGACAAGCTCCCGAACGATCTGAAGGATCTCTACACCGCAGCGGAGACGGCCGCCAAGGACATTGTCGGCAAATCCGGCACCGAGGCGATGAACGCGACCACCGCCTACACCGACAAGCTCACCGCCTACAGCGAGGCGCTGGGCAAGGTCTGCAGCTGACGCGATGGCGGTGACGGCGCAGGACGAGGTCGCGCGGATCTGCCAAGAGCTGGTCCGCATCGATTCGAGCAACTTCGGCGACGGACGCGGCCCCGGGGAGGCGGCGGCCGCGGCATACGTCGTCGGGTTGCTCGAAGAGGTGGGCCTGACGCCGACCGTCATCGAATCCGACCCGGGGCGCGCGAGTGTCTTCCTGCGCATCCCGGGGGCGGATCGCACCCGGCCCGGCCTGGCCATCCACGGTCATCTCGACGTCGTTCCGGCGAATGCGGCGGACTGGCAGGTCGATCCCTTCGCCGGGGTCGAGCGCGATGGGTGCATCTGGGGTCGTGGCGCGGTCGACATGAAGGGGATGGACGCGATGATCCTCGCGACCGTCCGCGAACTCGCCCGCACCGACACCGTCCCGCCGCGCGACCTGGTGATCGGCTTCTTCGCCGACGAGGAGGCGGGCGGCGTGCACGGCTCGCAGTATGTCGTCGCGAACCATCCGGAGATCTTCGCCGGCGTGTCCGAGGCGATCAGCGAGGTCGGAGGCTACAGCGTCACCGTCCCCGGCGCCGACGGCAATCCGCGCCGCGCCTATCTGCTCCAGACCGCGGAAAAGGGCATCCTCTGGCTTCGGATGACCGCGCACGGCCGGGCCGGGCACGGCTCTGTCCCCAATGACGAGAACCCGATCGTCCGTCTCGCCCAGGCGATCGCCCGGATCGACGCCCACGAGTGGCCGCGCGAGTTCATCCCGTCGGTCGAGTCGCTCCTGGACGGCCTCGCCGACCTGACCGGGACCTCGTATGCCGGCGGCGACCTCGACCCGCTGCTCGCGCACCTCGGCGGGGCGGCCGGATTCGTGCGGGGCACGCTGCGCGACACGGCCAACCTGACGATGCTGGAGGCCGGGTACAAGCAGAACGTCATCCCGCAGGACGCGCACGCCAGCATTGACGCACGCTTCCTGCCCGGTCATGACGAAACCGTCATGAAGACCTTGCGCAACCTGGCCGGCGATCACGTCGACATCGACATCCTGCACGAGGACATCGCCCTGGACTCACCCTTCTCCGGCGGGCTGGTCGAGGCGATGATCGAGGCCATCCAGGCCGAAGATCCAGGCGCAGAGGTACTGCCCTACTGCCTCTCCGGGGGCACGGACAACAAGGCCCTCTCGCGGCTCGGCATCACCGGCTACGGCTTCGCGCCCCTGCAACTGCCCGCCGACCTCGACTTCGCCCCGATGTTCCACGGAATCGACGAGCGCGTGCCCGTGGCTGCGCTGGAGTTCGGCACTCGGGTCCTCGCGCGCCTGATCGCCACCTGCTGACGAACCCCGCGCAAGCGGCCGACGGACAGCGCCATCGGCGAAGCGGCGGGTCTCCGCCCGGGTGAGTTGTCGGTGACCCGGGCTCCTTGTGTGCGAACAGGCACGCGCTACCGTGTCTGCCATGGCCGAACCGCGCGCTGCCCTTGTAGCCTTGACCGCCGCCTTCGAACGACACCTGGAAGCCTGCGCACAACGCCGCGGCGAGGACGACCCGGCCGTGGTGGCCGCCTATGACGACCTGGCCGACGCCTTCGAGGACTATGACGAGTCCCTGCTGGAAGCCTTCGGCGAGATGACTCCGCTCGAGCTCTACGCAGGCGAGGACGACGACTCCGACGAGGATGAGGAGTTGGATGAGGAGCCGGACGACGAGGACGACCTCGACGACGACGATGATGACCTCGACGATGAGGACGACGAGAGCGCGACGGGCAGCGATGACGAGTCCGATTCGGATCAGCGCTATCTCGGCCTGGACGACGAGGAGTTCGACGTCGTCGAGCTCGGCGACGACGCGGCCGGCCACCCGAGCTGACGTCCGCTCCCGCACTCCACCGCGCCCCCGACCGTCCGTCCGGCGCGCCCTCAGGTGCTTCCCAGTTTTGGCTGGTTGACTTCTGCAACCGCGTTGCTCGTTGCCGTGCTCGCTCCCATGCCCGCCCTCTGACCCCCGAGGCTTCTGCTCATGCTCAGCTATTTCGATGCCGTCGTGCTCGGCGTCGTCGAGGGACTCACCGAGTTCCTCCCCGTCTCTTCCACCGGCCATCTGACGGTCGCCGAGAAAGTGCTCGGCCTCAAGGTCGATGAACCGGCGGTCACGGCCTACACGGCGATCATTCAGCTCGGAGCAATCCTGGCGACCCTTCTCTTCTTCGGGCGCAAGATCATTCGGCTATTTCTGGCGTGGGTGCGCGGGCTGACCGATGCCCAGGCTCGCACAAATCATGACTACCCCCTGGCCTGGGCGGTCATCCTCGGCTCGATCCCGGTCGGGATCGTCGGCTTCCTGGCGCGTCACGTCATCGAAGGTCCCTTGCGTAATCTTTGGGTCGTCGCCGCGGCCCTGGTCGCCTGGAGTGCGGTGATGTTCGTCGCCGAGAAGCGCCACGACGACCTCGCTGCGGCAGGCAGTCAGCGCGGTGAGGGGCAGGTCGACGCCAAGGACGGGGTCATCATCGGCCTGGTCCAGTGCTTCTCGCTGATCCCCGGAGTGTCCCGGTCCGGGGCCACGATCTCGGCCGGGCTCCTGCGCGGCATCGACCGCGTCACCGCGACCGAATTAAGCTTCTTCATGGCCATCCCGGCACTGACCGCGGCCGGCCTGTTCTCGATGGTGTCCGAGAGGGACAACCTCGGTGCACTCGGCGTCGGTCAGATGCTCCTAGGCACCGTGGTCGCCTTCGTCGTCGCGTATGCCTCGATCGCCTGGCTCCTGCGCTTCGTCGCGACCAACTCGCTGCGCTCCTTCATCGGCTACCGCGTGCTGGCCGGTGCCGTCCTGGCCCTGGCGCTGGGCGCGGGCTGGCTCGCGGCGACCTGAGGTCGCGCGACCTAGACTGCCCCGGTGCCGACACTCCTGCTGATCCGCCACGGCCGGACGACCGCCAACGCTTCCGGGACGCTCGCCGGCCACCTGCCCGGCATCGGCCTCGACGAGGTCGGCCGCACCCAGGCCGCCCGGCTCGCGGAGCGCCTCCGCGCCCTGCCCGTATGCCGTGTGGTCGCCAGCCCGCTGCAGCGCACGGCCGAGACCGCCACGCTGCTGGCCCAGGCGCACGGGCTGCCGGTGCTGACGGAGGTGGGCCTGGAGGAGTGCCGGTATGGCGCGTGGACCGGCAGGCCGCTGAAGGACCTGGCGGCCGAGGACCTGTGGCAGACCGTGCAGCGGGCACCGTCCGCCGCGACCTTCCCGCCCAGCCTGGAGCACGCCAACGAATCCCTGGCGCAGATGTCGGCCCGGGCGATCGCCGCCGTGCGAGGGCACGATGCCGAGGTTCGCGGCGAGCATGGCGCGCAGGCCATCTGGGCGGCGGTCAGCCACGGCGACGTCATCAAGGCGATCCTCGCCGACGCCCTGGGGACCCACCTGGATCAGTTCCAGCGCATCCACGTTGACCCGGCATCGGTGAGCGTCATCCGCTATACCACCGGCCGACCGCTCGTCCTCGGGATCAACGGCACGGGCACCGGCCTAGAGGGCCTGATCCCGGCGCCCATCGCCGAGGAGGCTCCGGCCGACGACACCGGCGACGGGATCATCGGCGGCGGCGGCGGAGGCGCGCCCGACCCGGCGGGTAGGGTCGAAGACATGAGTTCCACCGGTCAGGTCGGGCGCGAGGACGTCCGATGAGCCTGACGTCCTACGACCCGCCGGAGCGCTTCGTCGCCGGCACGGTCGGCCCGCCCGGCAACCGGACCTTCTTCCTGCAGGCCCGCGACGGCGCCCGGATCTCGACGATGTCGGTGGAAAAGGTGCACGTCATCGCGATCGCCGACCGGATCAGCGATGCCCTGGAGGCCTCTGGGTCGCTGCCGGCCGTGCCGCTTGCGGTCGACAACGAGCCTCTGGACACCCCCTTCGAAGACGATTTCCGCATCAACACCCTCGCCCTGCGCTTCGAGGCGGACCGTCGGGTCGTCATTCTCGAATGCCACGACCGCGACCCCGACGCCGACGAGGAGGCGCAGCAGCAGGCCCGCGAGGCCGGCCTGGCGGCCGCGATCCAGTCGGTTCAGGTGACGCTCAGCGCGCCGATGGCGGCCGAGTTCGCGCGACGCTGCAAGGCGCTAGTGGCCGCCGGCCGCCCGCCCTGTCCCTTCTGCGGGCTGCCCCTGGATCCGACCGGGCACATCTGCCCGCGCGCGAACGGCTACCGGCGCTGATCGACACGGAGCAGTTGCAGCGCGCCGAGCTGCACGTCCTCGGCCGGGTCGCGGGCGCCTCCAACACCACGCTGCTGACCCGGCTCGATGCTGCCGGCACCGGTCCGCTGGCGATCTACAAGCCGATCTCCGGCGAGCGCCCGCTGTGGGATTTCCCCGACGGCTCGCTCGCGGGGCGGGAGCGGGCGGCCTATGTCATCAGCGAACTAGGCGGCTGGCAGGTGGTGCCCCGCACCATCCTGCGCGACGGCCCACTGGGACGCGGCATGGTCCAGGAGTGGCTCGGCGGCCTGGGCGACGACGCCCCCGAATCCGTCGTCCACGTGATCCGCCCTGGCAGCCTGGCCACCGGACTGATCCCCGTCCTGCGAGCCGTCGACGACGACGGCGGGCCGCTGCTCGTCGCCCATGAGGACGCACCGGACGTGCGTGCCCTGGCCGTGCTCGACGTCGTCCTGAACAACACCGACCGCAAAGGCGCGCACGCCTTCCGGCATGAAGGGCGCCTGTATGCCGTCGATCACGGCGTGACCTTCCACCGCGAGCCCAAGTTGCGGACTGTCTTATGGGGCTGGGCCGGAGAAGCCTTGCCCGACAGCGAGATCTACCGCCTGGAGACCCTTGCCTCCCGGCTGGAGCGCGTGGACGAGGAGTCCTCGGAACTGGCCGAGCACCTGACGGTCCGCGAGGTGCGTGCGCTCCGGGCGCGGGTCGCGGCCTTGCTGGCGGAGCGGCACCATCCGGCGCCCGCGGGGGAGTGGCCCGCCATCCCCTGGCCGCCGCTCTGATCTGTCGGCGGCGGCAGTTACCCTTGCCGACGTGAGAGCCTGGCCCGAGGTCACGATCCCAGCCATCCCCGGTCACGGCGGGTCCGTGCGCGTGCGCGACACCGCGTCCGGCGAGCTCGTGGAGGTGACCGGCAGCAACGGCAGCGCCAGCCTGTATGTCTGCGGGATCACCCCGTATGACGCCACCCACCTCGGTCACGCCGCCACCTATGTGACCTTCGATCTGCTCGGACGCGCGCTGCGCGACAGCGGATTGCGGGTGCGCTACATCCAGAATGTGACCGACGTCGACGACCCGCTGCTCGAGCGCGCAGCGCGCGACGGCGTGGACTGGACCGATCTCGCTGCCTCCGAGATCGCTCTCTTCCGCGAAGACATGACCGCGCTGGGCGTCCTGCCGCCGGCGGAGTTGGTCGGCGTCGTCGAGTCCATCGACGTCATCGCTGCGGACGTGCGCGAACTGATCGCGGCGGGAGCGGCATACGAGTTGGGGGTGCCGGGCGCGGACGGCCCGGACATCTATTTGGACCTGACGCGCGCCGACGATTTCCCGATCGTCAGCAACTTCACCCGCACGGCCATGATGGACGTGATCGTCGACCGGGGCGGCGACCCCGACCGGCCCGGGAAGCGCGATCCGCTCGACCCCCTGCTGTGGCGCGCCGAGCGGCCGGGTGAGCCGGCCTGGCGGGTGCCGGGGTTGCCCGCCGGACGGCCGGGCTGGCACATCGAGTGCACGGCCATCGCCGGCGACCGCCTCGGGCTGCCCATCGACGTCCAGGGCGGGGGCGTCGACCTCGTCTTCCCCCATCACGATATGTCCGCGACCCAGGCCGAGGCCCTGGGCGAGCGCTTCGCCAAGGCGTATGTGCACCAGGCCATGGTCGGCCTCGACGGCGAGAAGATGAGCAAGTCCAAGGGCAACCTGGTGCTCGTCTCCGCCCTGCGCGGGGCCGGGATCGACCCGATGGCCATCCGGTTGCTGCTGCTCGGCCACCGCTACGACGCGCCCTGGGAGTTCACCGACACTGACCTGGAAGCTGCGCGGACGCGCCTGTCGTCGTGGCGTGCGGGGGTGTCGGCCAATGAGGGCCCGGCCGCCGAGGCCACGGTGGCCGCGATCCGCGCCGCCCTGGCCGACAACCTGGATGCCCCGGCGGCCGTAGCCGCCGTCGATGCGTGGGTCGCTGCGTCACTGGCCGGCGCGGGCGACCTGGCCGCCGACCAGCCGGGCATCCTGGCCCGGGCGCTCGACGCGCTACTGGGCGTGCGACTCTAGCGATCCGTGCGCCCGGCCGCCCCGCCCGCCGGCTGCCTGACCGCGTTCGCTCAGCCTTCGGTGCCGCCCTGGCCGCGAAGGTAGCGCTCGAACTCGCGGGCAATGGCGTCGCCGCTGGCCTCGGGCAACTCGGCGGTGTCCTGGGCCTTCTCCAGAGCTTCGACGTATTCGGCGACCTCGTCATCGGACTCGGCGAGAGCGTTGACGCCCTTCTCCCAGGCCTGGGCCTGCTCCGTCAGGTCCTCGGCGTCGATCGGCCGATCGATCAGCTTGCTCAAGGTGTCCAGCAGGGCGAGGGTCGCCTTGGGCGACGGCGGGTGACCGGCGTAGTGCGGCACCGCGGCCCAGCAGGAGATGGACGTGATCCCGGACTGGCTGGCCGCATCGGCGAGCACACCGACAATGCCGGTGGGGCCCTCATACGTGCTCGGTTCGAGGTCGAAACGATGGATCGTGGCGTCGTCCTCCGACGTTGCCGTGACCGGGATCGGGCGCGAGTGCGCGACATCGGCCATCAGCGCGCCGAGGGTGATGAAGGTTGTCACGCCGGCGCTCTGCGCGAACTCCATCAACTCCACGGTGAAGCCCCGCCACTTGAAGCTGGGCTCGATCCCGCTGACGAGGATCACGCTGCGATCGAGGCCAGGGCGGCGCGCGTGCAGGATACGGGTGGTGCGCCACTGGATGCGGCGGCGCCCATTGTCGATGACGGCCCGCGGACGATTGACCTGGAAGTCGTAGTAGTCCTCGGGGTCGAGGGCCGCAACGGGGTGCGCGTCCCAGAGCCCCGAGAGGTGCTCGATCGCGTCCGTAGCGGCCTCACCGGCGTCGTTCCAGCCCTCGAAGGCAAGGATCATCACGGTGTCCCGCAACTCCGGGAGGTCGTCGAGCTCGATCACTCGCTTCTCCTAGCCGACCTTGAGGTCATCTCCACTTCTGGGCATAGGCAGGCTATCGCGCCGACCCGAAATAGCATGGGCATTCGCCACCACATCGACAGGGACTCCACACGTGACCGACCGATCGACACCTCCGCTGCCCGCGGCCGTGCTCTGGGACATGGACGGGACCCTCGTCGACACCGAGCCCTACTGGATCGCCGCTGAGTACGCGATCGTCGCCGAATACGGCGGGCAATGGAGCGACGAACTCGCCCACCAGATCGTCGGCAACCCGCTGCTGGTGTCGGCGGAGTTCATCCTGGCCAACTCCCCGGTGTCGATGTCGCGGGATGAACTCGTCGAGGCTCTGCTCGAGCGGGCGGTCGCCCGGGTGACCGAATGCGTCCCGTGGCGGCCCGGCGCCCGCGAGTTGCTCGATGACCTGCGGGCCCACGAGGTCCCCTGCGCCCTGGTGACGATGTCGTGGGCGTCGCTGGCGCGCGCCGTGACCGACTCCCTGCCCGAAGGGTCCTTCGCCGTCGTCGTGACCGGTGATCGGGTCACCCACGGAAAGCCGCACCCCGAGCCGTATCTTGCGGCCACCGCCGCCTTGGACGTCCCGCCCGAGCGGTGCGTCGCGATCGAAGACTCCGCGACCGGCGTGCGCTCGGCCGTCGCCGCCGGCGTGCCGACCATCGCGGTGCCCAATGTCGTCAAGGTCCCCAACATCCCCGGCGCCGTCCGCGTGCCGTCCTTGGCCGGCCTGGGCGCGCGCGACCTCATGCCCCTCTTCCCCTAACGTCGAGTGGCCGGTTCAGCCCCGTCGAGTGGCCGGTTCAGCCCCGTCGAGTGGCCGGTACCGACCACTCGAGTGGCCGGGACCGACCACTCGACGAAGCGTGGAACTGGTTAGTCCTCGGGGTGGTAGCCGAGGTTGGCGCCGAGCCAGCGCTCGGCGGTCCGCAGGTCCCAGCCCTTGCGTTCGGCATAGGCCTCGACTTGGTCGCGCGCGAGCCGGCCGACGACGAAATACTGCGCGCTCGGGTGGGCGAAATAGAGCCCGCTGACGGCCGCGCCGGGCCACATCGCCATCGACTCGGTCAACTCGATGCCGGTCTCCGCCTGGACGTCGAGCAAGTCCCAGATCGCTTGCTTCTCGGTGTGATCCGGGCAGGCCGGATAGCCGGGGGCCGGGCGGATGCCGCGGTAGCTCTCGGCGATCAGGGCGTCGTTGTCGAGCGTCTCGTCTGTGGCATAGCCCCAGAGTTCGGTGCGCACCCGCTGGTGCAGCCGCTCGGCGAACGCCTCGGCCAGGCGGTCGGCAAGGGACTCCAGCAGGATGGCGTTGTAGTCGTCGTGCTCGGCCCTGAACGCAAGAACCCGCTCGGTCGTCCCGAGGCCAGCGGTTACCGCAAAGGCTCCGACGTGGTCCGGCTCGCCAAACTCCTCGGGCGCGATGAAGTCGGCGAGCGACCGGTTAGGAATTCCCTGGCGATGCTGTCCCTGCTGACGCAGGTGATGGAGCACCAGCCGAACCTCGCTGCGGGACTCGTCGGTGTAGACGACCGTGTCGTCACCGACGCGCGCCGCCGGGAAGATGCCGGCAATGCCCTTGGCGCGCAACCACTTTTCCGCCACGATCCGGTCGAGCATCTGCTGCGCGTCGTCGTAGAGCTTACGCGCCGCCTCCGCCGTGACCGGGTTGTTGAGGATGTCCGGGAACCGCCCACGCAGCTCCCAGGCCGCAAAGAAGGGCGTCCAGTCGATGTATTCGCGCAGGTCCGCGAGGTCGTAGTCGATGAAGCGGTGAATGCCCGGCTGCTTCGGCTGGGTCACGGTCTGCGACGTGAACTCGATCGCGGGCGCGGCGGCCCGGGCATCGGCATACGTCAGGAGGGGGCGGTCATTGGACTTGGCCGCGTGGCGGACGCGGATGGCGTCATACTCGCCCGCGAGCGTCTCCAGCAGGGCCGGCCGATTCTCGTCCGAAAGCAGCTGCGAGACAACGGGAACCGACCTTGAGGCGTCCTTCACCCAGACGACTGGACCGTGATAGCGCTGGTCGATCTTGACGGCCGTGTGTGCCTTGGACGTGGTGGCCCCGCCGATGAGCAGCGGGATGTCGAAGCCCTGCCGCTCCATCTCCGCCGCGACATTGACCATCTCGTCGAGCGAGGGCGTGATCAGGCCGGACAGGCCGATGGCATCCGCCCCGATCTCGCGGGCGGTGTCCAGGATCTTCTGCGCGGGGACCATCACGCCGAGGTCGATGACGTCGTAATTGTTGCACTGGAGCACAACGCCGACGATGTTCTTGCCGATGTCATGGACATCGCCCTTGACGGTCGCGGTGACCAAGGTGCCCTTAGCGCGGCTGGCCTCGCCCGGCTGCTTCTCGGCCTCGATGAAGGGAATGAGATAGGCGACCGCCTTCTTCATCACGCGGGCCGACTTGACCACCTGCGGGAGGAACATCTTTCCGGCGCCGAAAAGATCGCCGACGACGCCCATCCCGTCCATCAGCGGACCCTCGATAACCTCCAGCGGGCGGCCGCCTTCGGCGGACAGGGCGGCCCGCATCTCCTCGGTGTCGTCCTCGATGAAGTCGTCGATGCCCTTGACGAGCGCGTGCGTGATGCGTTCGCGCATCGGCAGGGTGCGCCACTCAGGAGCAGAGGAGTCCTCCTGCGCGGCAGCGACATTGAAGCGCTCGGCGATCTCCAGCAGTCGGTCGGTCGCATCCGCGCGCCGGTTGAGGACGACGTCCTCGATCCGCTCGCGCAGCTCGTTATCGATCTGGTCGTAGACGACGAGCGCGCCGGCGTTGACGATGCCCATGTCCATGCCCGCCGCGATCGCGTGGTAGAGGAAGACCGCGTGAATGGCCTCGCGCACGGGGTTGTTGCCACGGAAGGAGAAGGAGACATTGGAGACGCCGCCCGAGATCAGGGCGTGCGGCAGATTCTCCTTGATCCACCGGGTCGCCTCGATGTAGTCGATGCCGTAGGTCGCATGTTCCTCGATCCCGGTGGCCACGGCGAAAATGTTGGGATCGATGACGATGTCCTCGGCCGGGAAGCCGACCTCCTTGGTGAGCAGGTCGTAGGCCCGGCGGGTGATCTCTGTGCGCCGCTGGAAGTTGTCGGCTTGCCCGTCCTCGTCGAAAGCCATCACGACGATGGCCGCGCCATACTTGCGGCACAGCCGCGCCTGCTCGATGAAGGCGGCCTCGCCCTCCTTCATCGAGATCGAGTTGACGATCGGCTTGCCCTGCACGCACTTTAGGCCGGCTTCGATGACCTCCCACTTGGATGAGTCGATCATCACCGGCACGACCGAGATGTCCGGCTCGGAGGCGATCAGCTTCAGGAAACGGTCCATCGCCGCGACCCCGTCGATCATGCCCTCGTCCATATTGACGTCGATGATCTGGGCGCCCGCCTCGACCTGCTGGCGCGCCACCGAGAGCGCGGCGGCATAGTCGCCGGCCTGGATCAGCTTGCGGAATCGCGCCGACCCGGTGATATTCGTCCGCTCACCGACGTTGACGAAGAGGCTGTCCTCGGTGATCGTCAGCGGCTCCAGCCCTGACAGACGCATCGCCGGCGCGATGTCCGGTATGCCGCGTGGCTGAATCCCCGAGACCGCCGCGGCGATCGCGGCGATGTGCTCGGGCGTCGTCCCGCAGCAGCCGCCGACCAGGTTGACCAGGCCGCTGCTGGCGAACTCTGCCACGGCAGAAGAGGTTTCGGCAGCCGTCTCGTCGTATTCGCCGAACGCATTGGGCAGCCCCGCATTGGGATAGCACGAGATGAAGGTGTCGGCGACGCGCGCCAACTCCGCGATGTGCGGTCGCATCTGCGCGGCCCCGAGGGCGCAGTTGAAGCCGACCGCGATCGGCCGGGCGTGCCGGATCGAGTGCCAGAAGGCCTCGGCGACCTGCCCGGAGAGGGTGCGGCCGGAGGCGTCGGTGATCGTCCCGGAGACGATGACCGGCCAGCGCCGGCCCTCGTCCTCAAAGAGCGACTCGAGCGCGAAGATCGCGGCCTTGGCGTTGAGGGTGTCGAAGATCGTCTCGACGGCCAGGATGTCGGCACCGCCGTCGATCAGGCCCTGCGCCTGCTCCCGATAGGCCGCGACGAGCTCGTCATAGCTGACATTGCGCGCGCCCGGGTCGCTGACATCGGGGGAGATGGAGGCCGTCTTGTTGGTCGGGCCCAGGGATCCGACGACATACCTCGGGATGCTCGGATCGGCTGTGAGCGCCTCGTCCACGGCTGCCCGCGCGAGCTGCGCGGAGGCGACGTTGAACTCGCGGGCGAGTTGCTGCATACCGTAATCGGCGAGTGAAATCTGTTGCGCGTTAAAGGTATTGGTGCTGATGAGGTTTGCGCCTGCGGCGAGATAGGCGCGGTGGATATCGGCGATCATCTGTGGCTGAGTGAGCGAGAGCAGGTCGTTGTTGCCGATCAGATCGCTCGGCCAGTCGGCGAAGCGCTCACCCCGATAGTCGGCCTCGCTGGGCCGGTGTCGCTGGATCATCGTGCCCATCGCGCCGTCGAGGATGAGTAGGCGCTCGCGCAGGAGGGCAGCCAGATCGGCGGTGGCATCAGGGCGGAGGGACACGCCCGAAGTATCCCCCACCCGCCAACCGACCAACGAACTTATCGCCGCCCCGGCGGGTAGGTTCTGGGCGTGAGCAGTCAACCCGAGAGCGAGCGATCACCGGGATTGAAGGTGGCCACCATCGGCTCGGTGCCGGTCTACATCGGCCGGAGCTGGGGGATCCTGGCGGTGATCATCCTGGTGCTGCTGGGTCCGCAGTTGCAGGAGGCCAACCCGGACCTGGGCTTTCGCGCCTATCTGATCGCCGCGGCATACGCCCTGATGTTGCTGGTCGCCGTGTTCGTGCACGAGGGCGCGCATGCACTGGGGGCGCGGTCGTTCGGGTATCCGGTGCACCGGGTGGTCGCGGACTTGTGGGGCGGGCATACGGCACTGGACGTTTCGCGCGCGACGCCCGGGCCGAGCGCCGTGGTGGCCGTTGTCGGACCGCTCTCGAATCTCGTGCTCGCGGCCCTGGGCCAGGGCGTCGCGGCCCTGCTGGAACCGGGGATCCCGCACGGGCTGGCAAGCATCTTTGCCCTGCTCAACTTCCTGCTCGCGCTTTTCAATCTCTTGCCGGGGCTACCGCTGGACGGCGGGCAGCTGGTCGAGGCGCTGGTCTGGAAGGTCACCGGAAACCGGCACCGAGGGCGGGTCGTCGCGGGTTATGCCGGGCTGGTCGTGACGCTCGGCGTGCTCTTTTGGTTCGTCGGGCGGCCGTTGCTGGCGGGTGAGAAGCCGTCCTTCGGATCGATCGGGTGGTCGCTGCTGATCTGCATGTTTCTGTGGCAGGGGGCTCAGAACGCGATCCGCTCGGGCAAAGTCGCCGGCATTATCGCGGGCGTGCGGGTGGTCGATCTTCTGCAGCCCGTCGTCCCCGTGCCGTCCGGCGCGAGCTTGGCCGATCTGCCCTCCGGCCTGCCGCCCGTCGTCGTCGACACCTCCGGTATGCCGATCGGCCTGGTCGACGCGGACGCGCTGGCCGCGGTCCCCGGGGCCGCGATCGGGCAGACGCCCGTGCTGAGCGTGACCCGACCGATGCCGCCGGACTGGGTCGTCGACGTCGACCCGAACGGCCCGATCACGCCGGTCCTCGCCCCACTCAGCCGGCAACCGGCCGGGCTCGTCGCAATCCGCTGGGACGGCCGCGTGCTCGGCGTGGTCAGCGTGGCCGCCGTCAATGCCGCCGCGTCCGCTCGCGCCCCCCGTCCCTAACGTCTGCTAGGCCGTGTTACGAAAGTGACTAGTGGTCCGTCGCTGAAACATGTTTACGTTTCCGGTCGATGGAGGCGAGGATTTCGTCGGCGGGTTTGGTCCAGGTGAAGGGGTGTGACCGGGCGTTCCAGCCGGTG
>Ga0075158_10001454_pt1 | contig 17840 bp, 17 predicted proteins | sample JI91814BDNA_FD_70968 | JGI IMG/M metagenome (GOLD analysis project Ga0075158, IMG submission 70968) | Wastewater effluent complex algal communities from Wisconsin, to seasonally profile nutrient transformation and Carbon sequestration -... | ecosystem: Engineered > WWTP > Effluent > Algae... | reverse complement strand
AGGCATCCCGAGTTCGACAGTTAAACGCGCAAGTTATTGATTGTTATGAACCGGGGTTCAAAAACGTGTACTACAACAGAGAAAGTTGCTGTGGCTGAGCGGGTTTTTTCAGATTCAGGGCGGCAAATACGCGGTTGTGGGTTTCAGACAGACGGGAGATCCCGTGGATGGGTTTTGCCGACGGGTTGATGCGGATTTGATGATGCTGCAGGCGCTGCAAGTGGTCCAGGGCCCGCTCCGGCGACAGATCGCTGTCGGCGGCCTTGAGCCGTTGGCGCATCACGCGGTAGAGGATCAGCGCGAGGAAGCAAAGGCAGGCGTGCGCCTTGATGCGTTCAGGCAAGCGGTGAAACAGCGGACCGATCTCGATCTCGGACTTCAGCACCCGGAAGCCTCGTTCGATATCGGCCAGTGACTTGTACCGATCGACGATACCCTGCGGCGACAGATCCTTGCAGTTGGTCACCAGCAACAACTTGCCATCCATCAACTCCGCCAAGGCCAGCGCCTCCTGATCGATGTCGTAGGAGAACAACTCGTTCTTCAAATCCACACGAACGATATGCGCCAGGCGCCCGTCCTTGACGGCGTGATACAACCGCGCCTTGGCCCCGCTATCCGAGAGCCGCTTGCCGCGTGCCTTCACCCCGGCATCCTGCGCATCCAGTTTGCCGACCCAAGCCGCCGCTTGCGTTTCCAGTGCCTGAATCTTCTCCCGCCGCAGTATCCGGCTTTCCGCCGCCCCCTCAGGGTCGTGGGCAACGACCAGACGCAAGTCCCGCCACGACAATTCGCCAACCACTTCCGCGGTCGCCTCGACGCAGTGCTGCGCATGAAAGGGACGCAGGATCTCGACGAATTCGCGGTAACGCCGACCCGGCACGGCCAGTACGAATTCCAGGGGCTCTGCGCTGTCCAGTCGGATGGCGGACAAGGCGTCAAGATTGTCGAGCGACAGCAAGCCCCGGTCCGCCACCAGCACCACGCGGCGAATCGAAGGGAAGCGTTCCAGCACCGTCTTCAACGTCGGCAGCAAGGTCGGCGACTCCGCCGTATTGCCGGCAAAGACCTCATGGTAGATCGGCAACCCGTCGCCGGTCTGCACCACTCCCAGCATGAACTGGCGGGCAATCAGTCCTTCCTTGGCCATGCCGAACTGGCGAAGATCACCCTCCAGCTCAGAGACACCTTCCGCCCGTATCGTCGTCATGTCGTAGAAGACCACCGACAGTTCCTGATCGATCAGGGGGCGGAGCAAACCGGCCACCACCCGATCGACATCCCCTTGATGCTCCATCAGGGCATCCATGCTGCGCAGCAGATGCTGGTGGGTGATCGATTCCACCTCAATGCCCGGCATCGCTACGGTTTCCAGCCAGCGCAGGACGCCGAGCTTGGATTCCGGGTCACACAGGCGATTGAAGACCATGACGCGAATCAGCGCTTCAACATCGATGCTGTGCCGCGTCTTGCGAAAGACCCGGCGCAGTTCGCCAAAGCCCAAGGTTTCCCACAATTCGTTCAAGGCCCAGACGTTGCCCAACGCGCGGGCCGGTTCGAATTCGACGCGCGGCAACGGGGCATTCAGAAAGTCGGGACGGCCGGTGACTTTCAGCAGGCCGGAGATGACGGCATCGAGGTCGCCGGTAATCTGATCGAGACGGCCCAAGGTGACCAGGGTGCGATGCTTGGCTTTGCCGGCATCGTCACGAAACGCCTCGACCAGCTGAAGATACTGGCGTGGCCCGGAGCGCGTGATCTTGAGGAACATGCCTCGACTTTATCACTCGATAACGCCTTGTCAAGTAAAGACCTAAAACACCAAAACGTGCCACTACACGACTTTGACAGAAAACGGCCTGCAACCCGCATGGTTACGTGGGATGCCTCCCGAAAAACGCTGTTTTTGGCGGCGAACTGTCGAACTCGGGAGGCATCGTTTTCAGGCAGATAGGGGTCGCCGGCATTGCCAAAAATACTTTCGACAAAATCGAGATTGGCCACCAGGGCACCGGGAACGAAAAAGCGGGTTTCCATCCGCTTCTCTGTTGTAAAGCCTGGCACGGCAGGCACCACCAATGGACGCAAAAGCAGGGAAACAAAGCACATGGCCGGGGCTTTCTCACCCGCTGTAAACGGTAGCTGCAGTGATTCAGGCGGAGGATTCAGTGCCAAGGCAAGCAGCTTTGAAAAGGCCATCTTCGGCACCGCCAGCTTATCGTCGGGAATCGGCAAACCGCCATCGGCGATGTGAAAAACGCCCGCAGTGGTACGGCGATCACTGGCGGGATTGTGCAGAACCCCGTTGCGTAGACGGTAGCTGCTGAGCAGCGGCGACTTGAAAAGATCACCGTTGGCCGGCAGCGAAACGCCACGCGCCAGACCGGACTGATCGAGCACCAGTGTTTTACCCGGCAGCCGTGGCGCCGGGCCAACATCCGCAAGATACTCCTTCAGAAAATTCTGAATGCGCGTATCGACAGGGCAAAGTTTATCCGAAAGTCGACGGCTCAATTCCCGCTGACGCGCCAAGATCGGTGACATCAGCTCCGTAATCGACGCGCCATCGGCGTCGGCAGCGAGAGGCAATCCGAGAAGAGCAAGTCGAAGATTGATCGCCGCATTCAATTCCCGTTTATTGACAGATGACGGGGCTAAAGCGACAGGTGAAGGGAAGTCCATATTGTATTCTTTCCTAGAGTTAACACTCAGCATAAGGCGGTCGGAAACCAGGCATTATTCCGGACAGGTTGTTGATAAATAACGCCCTGACGAGCGCGACAAGGCCCCGATAACCCGGGCCAGCAGACCTTGGGGGATGTCTTAACGAGCACCGCCGAAGACGCTCGAGAGGGTAAGCCTCCGAAATCCTAGCCCCGGAAATGGCAATCACGCGGAGATGGCGCGAAACCAGTGTTTAGGTCGTTTCGCGTGGCATGACTGCCTGACGCCAGCCGAGCCTTTCGGGGCCCCCACAGCTGACCCCGCCCCCCGCGGGCAGGGAGGTCCTCTCCGCCGGACGGGGTCGGAAGCGGCAGGTCGTAGAGGGCGTCTCCCACCGCCGCGTCGCAGTAGCCGAACAGCGCTGCATGAAGTGAATCGTCGGGATCACTGGGAGCGATGTCCGACGGCGTCCGACACCGGACTTCGAATTCGGCGGCTCGATCAGTGCCGGCGGTCGCTGCATGCGGCTTCCGTTGATGACATGGTGTTGTTGCACTTGTCCGCTGCACCCTCGGTCCGCGACGGACATGGTCAGAGCTTCCTTAGAGGGGCACACTCTGCGCCACCTTGTGCGTGTGCCTGGTCGGCATAGGCCAGCCTACTGGGTCGGCCGGAAACGTCAGTAAAACATGAACTCGCTGAGTCCGGCAAGCGGACTGTCCGTGGTTGACCAGCACGCTGGAATTGCGGGTGTGCCGCGAGCGAGCCATCGCCGACGTGCCGATTCCCGATCACCAAGCGATCACGTCACCCGTGACCACAAGGCGGCGCCTTGCATGGGCGAACGTCAGATCGGCCTGGAACCTGCCCGTGCCGCGGCACACAGGCTGCCGCCAGCTACCGCGCACGCACAGGTACGCGGCCTTGCCGACGGCGGGCCGCAGACGTGCGCGGACGGCAACGCGAACAGCTTGGACGCCGCCGGGGCGACGACAGAGACGCGCGTTCCCGTGCATGCGTGGACTACCTTGATGTAGTCTTGCCGGGCGCCTCGCGAACCTCAGGGCCACGCCCCATGGAATCAGCAAGAAAGGCCACGCTAGGGGGAGGTGGAGCGGGCGAAGGGAATCGAACCCTCGGCTCTAGCTTGGGAAGCTAGGGTATTACCATTATACGACGCCCGCGAAGGTCGCCATTCTACGCTGCTTGTGGCGCCCGCCACAACGGCGAAAGCGGCCGAAAGCTGACAGCCGCCGGCGAGCGTGTCTATAATGGCCCGATGGACATCCCTGCCGCCCTCCTATACACCATTCTCAGCAGCGTCGCCGAGATGGCAATGGAACCTGCGCCCGACCCACGCATCCTCAACGAGCCGGCCGGACTCGCACGAGCGCTGCCCGACGAAGCCCGCAAGGGCGTCATGCAGCCACCCACCGGAGACGGTTTCCTGATCATCGACGGCCAGCAATGGCGGCTCGCCCCGACGGCTCAGATCCGTAGCCGGCAAAACCTGATCGTGATGCCAATGCAGGTCCAGAGCCCGGTGGAAGTCGTCTATCTCCCCAACGCTTCGGGCGCGATCCATCGCGTCTGGATGCTGACGCCGAGCGAATCCTCGGCGCCTCGCCCACGCTAGTCACCTCATACGCAAGTAAAACATGGCCAAAAAACTGTTCATCCGCACCTTCGGGTGCCAGATGAACGAGTACGACTCGGACAAGATGGCCGACGTACTCGCCGCATCGGAAGACATCGTCAAGACCGACACCCCCGACGACGCCGACATCATTCTCTTCAACACCTGCTCGGTACGCGAGAAAGCGCAGGAACGCGTTTTTCACGACCTCGGCAGGGTCCGCCTGCTGAAACGCGCCAATCCCGACCTGGTAATCGGTGTTGGCGGTTGCGTAGCCAGCCAGGAAGGCGCGGCGATCGTTGCGCGCGCCCCCTACGTGGATGTCGTTTTCGGACCGCAGACGCTGCACCGCCTGCCGCAGTTGATTGCCGAACGGCGACGCCTGGGCAGGGCGCAGGTCGACATCTCGTTCCCCGAGATCGAGAAGTTCGACAAGCTGCCGCCAGCGACCGTCACGGGCGCGACCGCCTTCGTCTCGATCATGGAAGGTTGCAGCAAGTTCTGTTCGTTCTGCATCGTTCCCTACACGCGTGGCGACGAGGTCTCGCGCCCCTTCCATGACGTATTGACCGAGGTCGCCGGCTTGGCCGATCAGGGCGTCAGGGAAGTGACCCTGCTCGGCCAGAACGTCAATGCCTACCGCGGCGCGATGGCCGGCAACGGCCAGGCGCTACCCGGCGAGGAAGCGGCCGATCTGGCGCTGCTCATCGAATACATCGCAGAGATCCCGGGAATCGAACGTATCCGCTACACCACCTCGCACCCGCGCGAGGTGACCGCACGGCTGATCGACGTCTACGCCAGCGTGCCGAAGCTGGTCTCGCATCTGCATCTGCCCGTTCAGTCGGGCTCCGACCGCGTCCTGGCGGCGATGAAGCGCGGCTACACGGCGCTCGAATACAAGAGCCTGGTGCGCAGGCTGCGCGCGGCACGGCCCGACCTCTCGCTCTCGTCCGACTTCATCGTTGGCTTTCCCGGCGAGACCGCCGACGACTTCGCGAAGACGATGAAGCTGATCGACGATGTCGGCTTCGACGCCTCGTTCTCGTTCATCTACAGCGCGCGGCCGGGCACCCCAGCGGCCGATCTCGCCGACGACACGCCGCCAGAGGTCAAGCTCGAACGCCTGCAGCGCCTGCAGCAGCGCATCGACGGCCTGGCGCAGGACGTATCGCTGGCCATGGTCGGCAGCGTGCAGCGGGTGCTCGTGGAAGGCCTGTCGAGAAAGGACAAGAGCGAGCTGGCCGGACGCACCGACAATAACCGGGTGGTCAATTTCGCCAGCGATTCGGCCGACGCCACGGAGTGGCTCGATCGATTCGTCGATGTGCGCATCAGCGCGGCGCTGCCGCACTCGCTGCGCGGCGAGATTGTCGGCCATGGCGCAGGGCAGGCCGCATGAGCGTCAAGACACCCGAAACCAAGAGCCGGGCCATCGAACTGCTGCTGTCACCGGTGAACAACAAGCACCTGGCCAACCTGTGTGGCGCACTCGACGAGAATCTGCGCCAGATCGAAACCGCACTCGACGTCTCGATCGCCCGCCGCGGCGAGCGCTTCACGCTGCGTGGCGACAGCGCGCAGACGACGCGCGCCTCGGAGGCGCTGCAACAGTTCTACGCGCAGGCCAAGGAGGCGCTGTCGGTCGACGAAATCCAGCTCGGCCTGATCGAGATCCTCAACCGACCGGTGCGCAAGACGTCGTCCGGCGGCGGTGTCTCGCCGGCGCTGATGACGCGCAAGAGCGAACTGCACGGCCGCACTCCACGGCAGATCGAATACCTCAAGCACATCCAGGAACACGACATCACTTTCGGCACCGGCCCGGCGGGTACCGGCAAGACCTACCTGGCCGTGGCTTCGGCGGTCGACGCCTTCGAGCGTGAGCTGGTGCAGCGCATCGTCCTCACCCGCCCGGCGGTCGAGGCCGGCGAACGCCTCGGCTTCCTGCCTGGCGACCTGACCCAGAAAGTCGATCCGTATCTGCGCCCGCTTTACGATGCGCTCTACGACCTGATGGGCTTCGAGCGTGTGGGCAAGCTTTTCGAGCGCGGCTCGATCGAGATCGCGCCACTCGCCTACATGCGTGGCCGCACGCTGAACCACGCTTTCATCATCCTCGACGAAGCGCAGAACACGACGCCGGAGCAGATGAAAATGTTCCTTACGCGCATCGGCATCGGCGCCAAGGCGGTGGTCACCGGCGACGTCACGCAGATCGACCTGCAGCGGGGCCAGAAAAGCGGCCTGATCGAAGCGCGCCTGATCCTCCAGGAGGTTCGCGGCATCGCCTTCACCGAATTCCTCAAGGAAGACGTCGTCCGCCACCCCCTGGTGGCACGCATCGTCTCGGCCTACGAAGCGCACACCGCCGCACTCGAAGCGCTCGAGGCCAAATCAAGGGCCCGCCACCATGCCGAAAAAAACTGAGCCGCTGGAGATCGAAGTCCAGTACGCCTGCGACCGCCAGGACCTGCCGAAGAAGCCGCGCGTACGCGCCTGGGCACGCGCGGCGCTGGCCGAGAGCGGAAACCAGGACGGGCGGGTGACCGTGCGCTTCGTCGCTGCCGACGAAGGGCGGCGGCTGAACCGCGAGTACCGCAGCCAGGACGACGCGACCAACGTCCTCTCCTTCCCCTACGCGCTCGAGCCGCAGCTTTGCGGTGACCTGGTCCTCTGCGTGCCGGTCGTCGCCCGCGAGGCCGCCGAACAGGACAAATCGCTGGACGCGCACTACGCGCACCTGGTCGTGCATGGCATGCTGCACCTGCAGGGCTACGACCACGAGGAAAGCGAGGAACAGGCGGCCGCGATGGAGGACCTCGAGCGCAGCATCCTGGCTGACCTCGGCTATCCGGATCCCTACTGCAACGAGGAGTGATGCGATAGTGGCGCTGAATCGCTGGCAGCGCCCAGGCCATCGCCGCTATCGCCTCAGTCCTCAAAGATCAGCCTATGACCACCAGTAGCGGCACCCCGGGTTTTCTCGAACGCCTTTCCTCTCTTCTCATGCGCGAGCCGGAAGACCGCGAACAACTCATCAAACTGCTGCAATCGGCGCACCAGCGCAAACTGCTCGATGCCGACGCGCTGAGCATCACTGAAGGAGCCCTGGCCGCTTCGGAAGTCACCGTGCGGGAAGTCATGGTCCCGCGCCCGCTGATGGAAGTGATCGACGCCAAGGATTCCCTGGAAACGATCATCGCCCAGGTCAATCGTACGGCACACTCGCGTTTTCCGGTCGTCGAGGGCAATCGCGACCAGGTAATCGGCATCCTGCTGGCCAAGGACCTGCTGCGCGTGCAGCGCGGGGACGATTTCCGCCTGCGCGACTGGGTGCGGCCGGCGATCTTCGTCCCGGAATTCAAACGCCTCGACGGCTTGCTGCGCGAGTTTCGTGTCTCGCGCAACCACATGGCGGTGGTCATCGACGAATACGCCGGCGTCGCCGGCCTTATCACCATCGAGGACGTGCTCGAGCAGATCGTCGGCGAAATCGAGGACGAGTACGATTTCGCCGAAGAGGATGACAACATCCACCTTGACCAGAGCGGCCTCTACCGGGTCAAGGCGAACACCTCGGTAGACGACTTCAACGACGCTTTCGGAACCTCGCTCGGCGACGGAAAGAGTGCCACGGTCGGCGGCCTGATCCTGCGGCAAACGGGACGCGTGCCGGCCGTCAACGAGACGATCGCCATCGACGGCACCAGCTTTCAGGTCCTGCGCGTCGACACTCGCCGCATCTACACCCTCCTCGTCTCCGGACCCCGGCATGCCGACGCGCCTGCCTAGCAGGCCCTTGCGCTGGCGGCTCCTGGCAGCGCTGGGGATCGGCGCCACGGGCGTCTTCGCTTTTGCGCCATTCGGCTGGTTTCCGATCAACTGGCTGAGCCTCGGCGGCCTTTTCGGCCTCCTCTGCGCCGAGGCCGCCGGCCAGCGCAGCCCGCTGCGCGGGGCCCTGCTCGGCGCCGCTTTCGCCTTTGGCCTGTTCCTCGCCGGCGTGACCTGGGTCTACGTCAGCCTCAGCGTCTTCGGTGGCATGCCCGCCTGGCTGGCGGGCCTGGCGACGGTTCTTTTCTGCCTGGTACTGACCCTGTTTCCGGCGCTCGCCGGGGCGCTCTTCGTTCGTTTGGCGGCGCTCGGCTGGCTGCCGCGGGCACTGCTCTTCGCCAGCCTGTGGACGCTGGCCGAATGGCTGCGCGCCTGGGTGTTCACCGGCTTCCCGTGGCTCGCCGCCGGCTACGCGCAGCTTCCGCACAGCCCGCTCGCCGGCTATGCGCCAGGCCTCGGCGTCTATGGCGTATCGCTGTCGGCGGCACTTGCCGGAGCGCTGCTTTACGAGCAGCTGAGGCGCGCCCTCCGCTCGCCGACGCACGACCGTGGCCGCCACGTGCGCCGCCTGCCGGCGCTGCCCCTGCTGACTCTGCTGCTGCTCCTTGGCGCTGGTGCCTTGCTGCGTGAAGTGCGCTGGACGCAAGCGGTTGGCGAACCGCTGTCCGTGGCCCTGTTGCAGGGCAACGTGGCACAGGAAATCAAGTGGCGTCCCGAGCGCTTCGTCGATTCGCTGCGCACCTACTACCGGCTGGCGCAGGAAAATCCCGCCCAGTTGACGATCCTCCCGGAGACCGCCCTGCCCGCCTTTCTCGACCAGGTTCCCGCCGACTATCTCGACGCACTGCGCAAGCTGGCCCTGCGCCGACAGGGCGAGCTTTTGCTGGGCATCGCCGTCGCCGAAGGCGGGCAATATTTCAATGCCGCGGTGAGCCTCGGCGCCGGCCCTTCGCAGCGCTACAGCAAGGTGCATCTGGTGCCTTTCGGCGAGTTTGTACCGCCCGGCTTTGCCTGGTTCATGGCCATGGCCAACATCCCGATGTCCGACTTCACCGCTGGCACGGCACGCCAGCCACCGCTGCAGCTGGCCGGCCAGCAGGTCGCCGTCAACATCTGCTACGAAGACGCCTTCGGCGAAGAGATCATCGGCGCATTGCCGGCGGCAACGCTACTCGTCAATATCTCCAACGTTGCCTGGTTCGGCGACTCGCTGGCGCCGGCACAACACCTGCAGATTGCCCAGATGCGCGCCCTGGAAAGCGGCCGCATGATGCTGCGCGCCACCAATACCGGGATGACCGCGATTGTCGATGTCGATGGCCGCGTGCGCTCGCTCCTGCCGCCGTTCACCCGCGGGGCATTGGTCGACAAGGTGCAGGGCTACGCTGGCGCAACGCCTTTCGTGCGCTGGGGAAACTGGCCGGCGCTGACCCTGGCGGCCATGCTGGTGATCGTGTTGGCCGGCGCGAGACGACGGCACGGATACTCGTCGTGAGCGTCCCGCCCGCGCCTGCAGACGAGTGACGGTGCCCGCAGCGCGCTGCCGTCGATCGTCGCCGGTGCGCTCGAACACGGTTCTTGTCGGGCCAGAAACCAAGTAAAATCCCGGCTTTTCGTTCGTTCAGAAACTTTCCCATGCCTACGTTCCAGGAAGTCATCCTGCGTCTCCAGAATTTCTGGGATCAACAGGGCTGCGTGCTGCTGCAACCTTACGACGTCGAAGTCGGTGCCGGCACCTTCCACACGGCGACCTTCCTGCGCGCCATCGGCCCGGAACCGTGGAACGCGGCCTACGTACAGCCGTCGCGCCGCCCGAAGGACGGTCGCTACGGCGAGAATCCGAACCGCCTGCAGCACTACTACCAGTATCAGGTGGTCATGAAGCCCTCGCCGGCGAACATCCAGGATCTCTATCTCGAGTCGCTGCGCGCGCTCGGCATCGATACCGCCGCGCACGACATCCGCTTCGTCGAGGATGACTGGGAAAGCCCGACGCTGGGTGCCTGGGGACTCGGCTGGGAAGTCTGGCTGGACGGTATGGAAGTCACTCAATTCACCTATTTCCAGGAAGTCGGTTCGCTGGCCTGCAAACCGGTACTGGGCGAGATCACCTACGGTATCGAACGACTGGCGATGTACCTGCAAGGGGTGGAGAACGTTTTCGACCTGGTCTGGGCCGAGGGTCCAGGCTATCGCGTGACCTATGGCGACGTTTTTCACCAGAACGAGGTCGAGCAGTCGAAGTACAACTTCGAGTACGCCAACGTCGAAATGCTCTTCCGGCACTTCAGCGAGCACGAATCCGAAGCCCGCCGCCTGATCGCCGTCGGCCTGGCGCTACCCGGCTACGAAAAGGTGATGAAGTGCTCGCACGTCTTCAACCTGCTCGACGCACGCGGGGCCATCTCGGTGACCGAACGTGCAGCCTACATTGGCCGCGTGCGCGCGCTGGCGCGTGAAGTCGCGCAGGCTTACCTTGATTCCCGCCAGGCGCTCGGTTTCCCGATGTGCAAGACGACCACCGGCGACGAGGGGCAATGAGATGAACGACACCGTCCTGATCGAGCTGCGCACCGAAGAGTTGCCGCCCAAGTCGCTGCGCCAGCTCGCCGAAGCTTTCGCCGACGCCGTTCATGCGGCCCTGAAAGGGCAGCAGTTCACCGCCGACGACAGCGTCTGCACGCCGTACGCCACTCCCCGCCGGCTAGCCATGACGATAACCGGCGTCGCCGCACGCCAGCCCGACCGCGTCCTGGAACGTAAGGGCCCGGCGGTCGGTGGAGCGCTCGACGCGGCCGGAAAGCCAACGCAGGCACTCGAGGGCTTCATGCGCTCGGCAGGCGTCAGTTTCGAGCAACTGCACAGGGCCGCCGACGGCAAGGGTGAGTATTTCGTTGCCCGGCTGGAGAAGAAGGGCGAGAACCTCGACGTGCATCTCGCCGAAATCGTCGCCCAGGCACTGAAGAAGCTGCCGATTCCGAAAGTGATGCGCTGGGGTGACTCCGAACACCAGTTCGTTCGCCCGGTTCACAGCCTCATCCTCCTGCACGGTGACACGATCGTCGCCGGCAACGTGCTCGGCCTGCGCAGTGGCCGCAGCACCCTCGGCCACCGCTTCCTGTCGACCGGCGAGATCGTCGTCGGCAACCCGGCCGAGTATGCCGCCAAGCTCGCCGCCGGCAAGGTCATCGCCTCGTTCGCCGAACGGCGTGCCACGGTCGCCGCTCAGCTCGACGCGGCCGCAAAGCGGCTCGACGCCAGCATCAATCCGGCCGCTGGCCTGCTTGACGAGGTCACGGCGCTGGTCGAATGGCCGGTCGTCTATGCCGGTGAGTTCGAGGCCGAATACCTCGAAGTGCCACAGGAATGCCTGATTCTGACCATGCAGCAGAACCAGAAGTACTTCCCGCTGCTCGACGCCAACGGCAAGCTTCTCAACCGCTTCCTGATCGTCTCCAACATGCAGGTCGACGATCCCGGCGCCATCATCAGCGGCAACGAACGCGTCGTTCGCCCGCGCCTGGCCGATGCGCGTTTCTTCTTCAACCAGGATCGCAAGAACGGTTTCACCACCCGCGCCGGACGTCTCGGTGAAGTCGTCTATCACAACAAGCTCGGCTCGCTGGGCGACCGGGCCCAGCGCCTGGGCCGCATCGCGCGCAGCATTGCCGAAAAGCTCGGTGCCGACGGCCAGGTCGCCGAAGCGGTCGGCCAGCTCGCCAAGGTCGACCTGCTGACCGACATGGTCGGCGAGTTTCCCGAGTTGCAGGGGACCATGGGCCGCTACTACCTGCTCCACGAAGGCCATCCGCCGGAACTGGCCGACGCCGTCGAGCAGCACTACCGGCCGCGCTTTGCCGGCGATGCCCTGCCGCAGGGGAACATCGCCTGCGCCGCCGCTCTGGCCGACAAACTCGACGCCTTGGTCGGTTTCTTCGGCGTCGGCCAGCTGCCCACCGGCGACAAGGATCCCTTCGGCCTGCGCCGCGCCGCCCTCGGCGTTCTGCGCATCCTGATGGAGACGCCGCTGCCGCTCGACCTGGCGGAATTGATTGGCCAGGCGAGCCAGGCGCTGAGCGCGCAGGGAATCAAGCTCGAAGCGGTCGAGCAGCCGCTCCTGGCGTTCATGCTCGACCGTCTGCGCGGAATGCTGAGAGACGCCGGTCACTCGATCGACGTCGTCGAAGCGGTTCTGGCGCAGCAACCGACACGGATCGACCGGGTTCCCGCCCGCCTGGCGGCGGTGCGCGAGTTCCAACGACTGCCCGAGTCGCTGGCCCTGGCCGCGGCCAACAAGCGCATCGGCAACCTCCTGAAAAAAGCCGACGCCAGGCTGCCCGAACCGGACGTCGCGCTGCTCGAGGAAGACGCCGAGAAAGCGCTCTTCGAACGTGTGCTGCTGATCGCCCCGCTGGTCAGGTCGCACGTCGCCAACGAGGACTACGCCGACGCGCTGAAGGTGCTCGCGTCGGTACGTGCCGAGGTCGACCGTTTCTTCGCCGAAGTGATGGTCAACGTTCCCGAACCCCCGCTGCGTGGCAACCGTCTGGGCCTCCTGAAAGCGCTTTTCGACCAGCTCAATGCGGTCGCCGACATCTCCAAGCTGGCCGTATGAAACTCGTCATCCTTGACCGCGACGGCGTCATCAACTACGACTCGAAGCAGTTCATCAAGTCGCCGGCCGAATGGCGGCCGATCCCGGGCAGCCTGGAAGCGATCGCCCGCCTCAATCAGGCGGGCTACAAGGTGGTGCTGGCCACCAACCAGTCCGGCGTCGGCCGCGGGCTCTTCGACATGGACACGCTGAACGCCATCCACGACAAGATGTGCCGTGCGGTGCAGGCCTGTGGCGGGCGTATCGACGCCATTTTCTATTGCCCGCATTCGGTCGACGCGCATTGCGCCTGCCGCAAGCCCAAGCCGGGGATGTACGAGCGTATTGCCGACTGCTTCAACGTCGACCTGAACGGCGTCCCGGCAGTCGGCGATACGCTGCGCGACCTGCTTGCCGCCGCGGCGGTCGGCGCCCAGCCGTTGCTCGTCCTGACCGGCCTGGGAGCGCAGACCGTCGAGGCCGGTGGCCTGCCGGAAGGCACGCTGGTCTTTCCTGATCTGGCGGCGGCCACCGAGCATATTCTGCTCTCGTCTTGATGGTCGCCATCCGCTCGACACTGTTCCTGCTCCTGGTCAGCGTGTGGACGATCCCGTTCGGGGTGCTCGTCTCGCTCGCCATCGCCTTGCCGATCGCTGCTCGCTATACGATCATCGCCTTCTGGCGCAGCGGCTTCATGGCCCTCTCGCGCCACGTTCTGGGCATCCGCTACCAGGTAATCGGCCGCGAAAACATTCCTCCAACGCCGTCGGTGGTGCTCGCCAAACACCAGTCGGCGTGGGAAACGGTCGGCCTGCAGGAGGTCTTTCCGCCACTGGTCTTCGTGCTCAAGAAAGAGCTGCTGCGCGTGCCTTTCTTTGGTTGGGGCCTGGCGGCGCTGAAAATGATCTCGATCGACCGTGCGGCGGCCAAAGACGCGCTCAAACAGATATTCGACCAGGGACGCGACCGCCTCGCCGCTGGCTACTGGGTGGTGATCTTTCCCGAAGGCACCCGTGTCGCACCCGGCGAGACCTGTCGTTACAAGCCCGGCGGCGCGCATCTGGCGGTTCGCGCCGGCGTCCCGGTGGTGCCGGTGGCGCACAACGCGGGCGAAATCTGGGGAAGGAACGCCTTCCGGATCAAGCGCGGCCTGATCACCGTCAGCGTCGGCCCGCCGATCGACCCGGGCGAGAAATCGGCGGCCAGGATCAACGCCCTCGCCGCGGCCTGGATCGAGGAAGAAATGCGCCGCATCTCGCCACACCGTTACCCGGCGCCCGCCGCTGCCGCAGATGCCGTGGCTGCCTGAAGCCGCCGCCTCCGACGAGCATTCGCTGCCCGCCGGAGAAACGGCATGCACCATCGAACTCGGTGAGCGCACGGTCGCCTACATCCTGCGGCGAGCAAGCCGGCGCACTATCGGCCTGACCATCGACCATCGCGGCCTGCGCGTCGGCGCGCCACGCCGCGCCTCGCTGCGCGACGTCGAGACGATGCTCCTGCGACATGGCCGATGGATCGGCGAGAAACTCGACGAATGGTCGACTCGCCGCGCTCACGAAACGCTGTCGATCAGCGATGGACTGCAACTGCCGGTGCTCGGCGGGCCGCTGCGCATCCGCCTGGCCATCGGTGCCAATCGCTGCGTCTGGAACCTGCAGGCCGGCGAGCCGACGCTCACCCTTTGCCTGCGCGCGCCGACAGATGCGCCGCGCGTACTCGAGAAGGCGCTGCGCGAAAAAGCCCGCGAGCTGTTCGCCGAGCGCCTCGCTCACTACGCGCCGCTCCTCGGCGTCACGCCGCCCGCCCTGTCGCTGTCATCGGCGCGAACGCGCTGGGGGAGTTGCAGCCTGCGCAGCGGCATTCACCTCAACTGGCGGCTGATTCATTTCCCGCCAGCGGTGACCGACTACGTCGTCACCCACGAACTGGCACACCTGCGCGAGATGAACCACAGCCCGCGCTTCTGGGCGGTCGTCGCCGGTCTGTACCCCGATTACCGAGCTGCACGGCTGGAACTGAAACGACTCGCGGCGAATTGCCCGCAATGGTAGCCAGCGGGCGACAGCAGATCTTGGACTAGACCGCCGCGAACTACTCAGCGCGCGGGCTCGGCGACGAATATTTCCACGCGGCGGTTCATCGCCCGCCCGGCAGCGCTGGCGTTGTCGGCGATTGGCTCCCGCGAACCACGGCCATCGATGGCGATGCGGCCGGCGGCCACGCCCCGGGCGACGAGGTAGTCGCGCGTCGCGGCTGCACGGTTAACGGATAAGGGGTCGTTGATCTCATCGCTGCCGGTGCTGTCGGTATGTCCGACGATGGTCACGGTGGTCACCGCATGCTGGTTCAGACTCGCGGCAAAGCCGTCGAGTACCGGGCCCATGTTCGGCTTGATGTTGTAACGGCCGACATCAAAGGAAATATCACTCGGGATGTCCAGCTTGAGGCGATTGTCGTCAGTCTGCGACACCGCGACACCGGTACCCTGTGTGGCCTGCTCCATCGAGGCCTTTTGTTGCTGCATGCGCTGCGACCACAGATAACCGCCGGCAGCACCGGCCACGGCACCGATGGCGGCACCGGTGGCCGTACTACGGCCCTTGTTGCCGCCGGCCGTAGCGCGACCGATTACCGCCCCAGCGACTGCGCCAATGGCGGCACCGGTTCCTGTATCGCGCTGCGTTTCGCTCATGTTGGCGCAACCGGACAGTCCGCTTGCAGCAAGGGCCATCGTTACCAGCGAGATGACAATCTTTTTCATGCTCATTACCTCCGTCGCGTGTTGAAAAGTGTCGGAGCATCGCCGCGAATGCTTGGCGACACGCTGGCACTGCCCGATCCTTTGACCGAGGGAAGCACGTTATGCCCATCGTCATCCCGGCGCAAGGCCACTCCCCGAGCAGACCGCCGCGCGCGTAGCGGCCTGCAGAGGGACACCTGGCCATCTTCGCACACCACTCGTCAGACCGGCGCCGAAGCCAAGTGGACCACAGACCACACTTCTGGTGTATCTTTTTCCGGCAGTCGCGCGCATCGCCAGTCCTGCTCTGCTCTTCCGCGCAGGTTCGCGCGCCTGGAACGCCGATCGGAGCAAAACTCAGGACAGCGCCTGACGGCCACCAGCCCAACCCGGAAAGGAAAGATCATGAGAATTCTGCACACCATGTTGCGCGTGGGCGATCTCGACCGCTCGCTGGCTTTCTATACCGAGGTCCTGGGAATGCAGCAACTGCGCCGCCAGGATTATCCGGGCGGGCGCTTCACGCTGGCCTTCGTCGGTTTCGGCCCGGAGTCGGAAGCAGCTGTCCTTGAACTGACCCATAACTGGGATACGCCGGCCTACGAACTCGGCAATGGCTTCGGCCACATCGCCATCGAAGTCGCCGACGCCTACGCCGCCTGCAAGGAGATCAAGGCGCGTGGCGGGAAAGTGACGCGCGAAGCGGGTCCGATGAAACACGGAACGACGGTGATCGCCTTTGTCGAAGATCCCGATGGCTACAAGATCGAGCTGATCCAGAAGAAAGGCTGAGGCGGTGACTTTCGCCAACTTCTTCGCCACCGCGCCGGCCATCGTCATGCGCCTGCGGCGAATCCTCATTGAGCACGTCAGCGACCCCGGCCTGGTCGGATCGGGCTGAAGAGGCCGCTGGCGGTAGACCGGTGAAGCGCTGACCAGCCGCGTCCTCCGAACGACTGCCCGCAAGGAAAGAACCATGCTTGACGAAGCACGCTCCTTTGCTCTGGCTGCCCACGGCAGCCAACGCTACGGCGATCTGCCGTACTCCTTTCACCTCGACGCGGTCGTCGCTCTGCTCGGCCCCTACGGCAGCCAGGCACAGATCATCGGCTACCTCCACGATGTGGTCGAAGACACCGCCGTCACCGACATCGAAATCCGCGACCGCTTCGGGCCCCTGGTCGCCGAATGCGTCAGCTTGCTGACCGACCTGTCGGGAGCCAGCCGCGCCGAGCGCAAGGCGGAGACCTACGCCCGCCTGGCCACGGTCAGCGGCGCCGCCGAACTGGCGTTGGTGGTCAAGGCCGCCGACCGCCTGGCCAACGTCAGAAGCTGCGCCCTCGACGACCGGCGCGGTCTGATGACCGTTTATCGCAACGAACACGCGAGCTTCCGGCGCTCGGCCTACCGCGAAGGCCTCTGCGACGCCCTTTGGCTGGAGCTCGATGTCTTGCTGGCCGTGACCAGCGGCACCGTCGATCACGCCTGAGCGGCGATGCGGAGCAAGGAAGATCAGGAGAGAACGAGATGTTCGAGATTCAGAACTACGCGAGCTTTATCGCCGCGATCGTCGTTTTCCAGCTGATTCCAGGCCCGGGAACGCTGGCCATCCTCAACGCCACGGCGCGCAGTGGCGTCGGCGCCGGTCTGGGTGCCGTCGGCGGCACGCTGCTCGGCGATCTGGTCTACATGCTTGCCGCACTGGCTGGCCTGGCTGCGCTGATGAACGCCCACCCCGCGCTGTTCCAGGGCCTGCAGTGGTTCGGCGCCGCCTATCTCGCCTGGATCGGTGTGCAGCTGCTGCGCCAGCCGGTTGCCGGCGCCGACGTCGAAGCTGCGCCACGCCAGAGTGGCTGGCGGTATTTTCGCCAGGCCTTCGCGGTCAGTCTGACCAACCCGAAGGTGATGCTCTTCTTCGTCGCTTTCTTTCCCCTCTTCCTGCATGCTGACGCAGCGCCGCTGACCCTCGCGGCGATGGTTGCGCACGTCACGCTGCTCAGCCTGCTCTACCAGGCCGGGCTGGTGCTGATCGGCAACCGCGTCGCCCGCAAGCTGTCGCTCCTGCCCGGCGCACGCCGGCTGGCGACTCGCCTGGCCGGTGTCGCCTTGCTCGCCTTCGGCATCAAGCTGGCGCTGAACAACCGCTGACGGCGAACGGTGGGCCCGGCCGGATCTTTCAGCGCCCGCGCAGTGCTGCCCGGGCACACCGCGGCCACTGGGTCACACAACCACCAGTACGCCATTCAACCCAGGGCAATCGCATGAATGCCAACGTCGTTGACCCTCTGAAATAATCGTTTACGCTCAAGCAGTTACGAAAGATCTGTCCACAGCCCCTTGATTTGTGTAGTTTTCTGTCTTTTTGGAGT
>Ga0075158_10001452_pt1 | contig 17848 bp, 12 predicted proteins | sample JI91814BDNA_FD_70968 | JGI IMG/M metagenome (GOLD analysis project Ga0075158, IMG submission 70968) | Wastewater effluent complex algal communities from Wisconsin, to seasonally profile nutrient transformation and Carbon sequestration -... | ecosystem: Engineered > WWTP > Effluent > Algae... | reverse complement strand
GTACGGGTTCGACGGGGTGTGCGGGGTGTACTGGCCGGACATCGACACGGCGTTCGCGTCGCGCTCGAGCGGGGACCTGCGCTCGGAGGAGAAGAACAACCTGGGGGCGGTGTTCGGGATTTTTGACGGCACGCTGATCCCCAAGGACGGCAAGTGGTTCATGATCTGCGACGCGAACTTCATGCAGATGGACGAGGCCACCCGCTCGCGCATCGCCCAGAACCCGTTCACGGTCAAGGGCCCGACGACGTCCGAGGATTATGTGCACCTGCTGCGCGACGTGCTGCTCGGCGAGCTGCGTCAGTTCGTGGCGATCGGCGAGGAGAGCCGCTGGCCCGAGGTCGGCGACGCGCTGGTCAAGGCGGACCTGAGCGGGCGGTCGGTCGAGAGCATCGCCGGCAACATCCGCGCGACGATCCAGGACTTCGAATACCCCGACGAATACTTCAAGGCGAGCTTCGACGAGCGGACCCGCATCATCGACCGCATGTCGAAGCGCGTGCCGATCGCCACGGTGCTCAAGGAGGTCGAGGACTATGTCGCGTTCAACCGCGACTCCGAGGAGCGCGAGGCCAAGCAGGCGTTCGACCGCGAGGTGGCGCAGATGGTCCAGCAGCTGAACGCCGGCCGGGCGGCGACCGCCCGCGCGGCCGCCCAGGCCGAGAAGGACATCCTGGGCGGGTGAGCGGCGCGTCGCTGCTGGACGGTCGGATATGGCTGTACCGCGGGGCGTTCGACGCCGCCCGCGCGGCGGCGGTGTTCGACGAGCTGCTGCGCGACACGCCGTGGCTGGCGGTCCGCTACGAGAACGCGGGCCGGCCGATCGAGCTGCCGCGCCTGACGGTGAACTATGGCGAGCGGTCCTACGACTATTCAGGGCTGACGTTCACGCCGCTGCCGTGGACGCCGCTGCTGTATGAATTGAAGGTCCACGCCGAGCGAATGGCGGCGCAGGAATTCAACGCGCTCATCGTTCAGCTGTACCGCGACGGCGGCGACGGGGTGAACTGGCACTCGGACGACAACCCGTCGGTCGGCGAGGACCCGACGATCGCCTCGCTGTCGTTCGGGGCGACCCGGAGATTCCTGGTCCGGCCAAAGCGAGGCGAGGGGACGAAGCTGGAGCTGTCGCTGGATTCGGGCGACGCTCTGGTGATGCGCGGGGACCTGCAGCACACGCACGTGCACAAGGTGCCGCGCGAGCCGCAGGTCACCGCGCCGCGGATCAACCTGACGTTTCGGGCGATCTCCGGACCGGTGGTGCAGGCGACGGCGGAGCACTCGAGCAGGATCGTTCGCTGGCCGGCGGATGATTGACACGTGAACGAGGGTGGGGCATGCCTGCGGGCATGACCGCGAAGTCACCGTTCATGGCCCGGTTCGACGCGATGGTGGCCGAGCTGCGGGCGCATCCTCGGGTCCAGGTGTACGAGGTGTTCGTCCGTCCGCCGGCGTCGGAGCGACGCATCTGTGACGCGGAGGAGAGCGTGGGGGCGCGGCTGCCGGACGACCTGCGGGCGTTCTACGCGGCGCACGACGGAGTGTTCCTCGAGTGGGGGCTGCGCGGGCGGGACTATGATACTTTGACGGACCCGTTCGAGTTCCCGGATTATGGGCAGCCGCCGGGCTGTATCAATATTGTGCCGGTCGTCGATGCGATCTCGCCGACGTGGGAGCAGGATTACCACGTCAATCAGATCCAGGAGGATCACCAGGCGCTGCTGTTCGGCGGGCCGCTGGCGGTGCAGCCAGAGGTGAAGGCGGTGTGCGTCGATAATTTTTCGAAGTACAACCACGGAGATCTGGTGTTCGGGCCCGAGCCGGTCATGGTCGTCTCGACGGATCACGGGGCCGACATGGACTCGTCGAATTTTTCGACGTTCTCGGTGTACCTCGATATGACGCTGGCGCTGTTCGGGACCAATCGCTATGAGCACGGGCTCGGCATCGGCTGGACGGGCAAGCCGAGGCGGATCACGGAGTGGACGACGAGGCGGACGCTCGACGAGGTGCTCGCGGAGCTCGACAAAGAGGACCGGCGGGACGAGTGACTCGCGGCGTCACAGGTTGAAGTTGACGCCGAACATCGCGCTGACGGTGTGGATGTCGAACTTCGGGCTGGGCATCGTGGTGTCGAGGCGGTAGGCGCGGATCGGGTCGATCTTGTAGATCAGCTCGAAGGCGAGGCGGACCTTGTCGCTGACCCTGCCCTCGAAGCCGACGCTGAGGCGCGTCAGGTGGCCGATGCCGCGGCCCTCGACGCCGAACACGAACGCCTGGATCGCGCCGAGGCCGTAGCCGAGGAACGGGTGGACCTTGTATTTGGGGATCAGGTGGTGGCGCACGAGGATGCCGTACTCGAGCGTCAGCGCGTGGCGTCGCTCGGCGGAGCCGGGGTAGAACGAGGTGCCCAGCAGGAAGCCGACGTAGGTCGGCCAGCCTCCGGGACGCAGGCCGCCGACCTGCCAGCCATAATCGAAGACGAAGCTCGCGCCGTGCGGCTTGACCTTGATCTCGTCGGCGCGCATCGGCAGATAGTTCACCGGGTTCCAGGCCCAGCCGAGCCACAGGCCGATCGAGCGCGGGGTCCGGCGACGGACCCATTGCCCGTCGATCGGCGGCGGCGGAGCGGCGGGGGCTGGCGCGATGGCGGGGGTCGGCGGCGGAGCGGGGGAAACGACGGGCGCAGGGGCGGGAGTGACGGGCGCGGGGGCAGGTGCAGGGGTGACGAACTCGGGGCCGGGGCTGGTCTTCGGGACAGGTGCAGACGGCGCTTGCGCGTGGACCGGGGCGCTGGTGACGAGGGTCGTCAGGCTGAGCGTGAAGATTGTTGCGGGCCAGCGCAGGCGCGTCGGGGACATCTGCGGGACATCGGGTGAACGGCGGGCAAAGTCAACAAACTCATGCGGCCGGGCGGCATGGCCGCGGCGCGTATGTACGCATTTGACATGCCTCTGCGATCGCAGGACAGTGCGCCGAATGCATGGCAAGACCCTTGGTTGCACCCTCCTCCTGACCCTCGTGGCGTGCGGCGACAGCGGCCGGGAGACGGCCGACGGCTCCGCGTCGATGACCGAGGGCTCGGTGTCGCTGACGCCCGCCACGGACAGCGCGCCGACTGACGGCGGCAGCCAGACCGGGACCGGGACCTCCGCCGACGGCACGAACTCGAACTCGAACTCCGAGGCGACGAGCACGCCGACCAGCGATCCGACCGGGACCGGGCCGAGCACGATGTCGAACAGCGGCGACACGACGCAGGGGACCAGCGGGACCAGCGTGACCGGTGATACGGGCGAGACCGGTGATACGACGACCGGGGGCAACTTCTGTACGGAGCCCGGCGAGTTCCCGCCGGCGGATGTCCCGCTCAACATGGCGTGCGACGTGCCGCTGCAGGTCGGCGGGTTCAATCCGGTCACCGAGTGGAAGTACGGCAGCAGCTCGTTCTTCGGGCCGCCGGTGGCCGGTCAGACGATCGACAGCAACATGTCGGGCGCGCTCGACGCGTCGGACAAGCCGCTGGTGTTCCTCTACGAGACGCAGAGCGTGGTCGCGCTGTGGGGCGACGGCAGCGGCGTGGCGTGGCAGGCGAACGGCCAGTACGGGCAGGACGGCGGGCTCGCGCTCGGCGACCTCGACGGCGACGGGTGGAACGAGGTCGTGACGGCGAGCGCCGCCCAGGTGTGCGCGCTCGACGGCCGCGACGGCGCGCAGAAGTGGTGCACCCAGCTCGCCGGGTTCCCGCCGCTCGACGCGCTCGGCTACAACTACCCGTCGATCGGCGACATGGATGGTGATGGCTTCGCCGAGGTCGTCATCGGTCGAACGATCCTCGACAGCACCGGCGCCATCGTCGGCACCGGCGCGTTCGGCAACGGCTCGGCCCCGTACGGCGGTCAGCCCAACGGCGGCACCTACGGGACGATCTCGGCGATCGCCGATCTCGACGCCGACGGCGTCATGGAGGTCGTCACCGGCAACGCGGCCTACGACCTGGACGGCGCGACGATCTGGCAGAACGGCGGCCTCGACGGGTTCGTCGCGGTCGCCGACTTCGACCTCGACGGCGCGGGTGAGATCGTCAAGACCACCGGGATCTACGTGAGCGGCATGGAGTCCGACGGCACGCAGATGTGGCAGTCGCAGGCGTACTCCGGCAACCTCGGGACCCCGGCGATCGACGACCTCGACGGCGACGGCACGCCCGAGCTGGTGTTCGCCGCGCAGAGCAACCTCATCGCCATGAAGTGGGGCGGCCAGATCGTGTGGCAGGCGCCGATCACCGACAACAGCGGCGCGGCCGGACCGGTGCTGTTCGACTTCGAGAAGGACGGGTACCCCGAGGTGCTGTTCGCCGACGAGCAGGCGATCCGCTTCTTCTCCGGGCTCGACGGGTCGCCGAAGTATCTGTCGATGGGCCACTCGAGCGTGACGATCATGGAGACGCCGATCGTCGCCGACGTCGACGGCGACAACCACGTCGAGATCGTGCTCGGCCACGGCGGCGGCAACGCGAACATCGGGTCCATCACGGTGTACGGCGACGCCGACAACACGTGGCCGCCGGGGCGCAAGATCTGGAACCAGCACACCTACTCGATCACCAACGTCAGCGACCTCGGCAAGATCCCGAACCAGTTCCAGGCCAACTGGTTGCCCGGCTTCAACAGCTTCCGCTCGGGCGACGCGGGCCAGCCGCCGGGCGAGTTCGCGGATCTGCAGGTCGAGATCCTCGAGGTCTGCGAGGACCTGTGCGAGGACGGGCAGTTCTTCATGGCCGCCCGCCCGCGCAACGCCGGCACGGTCGAGGCGCCCGCGGGCCTGCCCGTGACCGTGCGCGCCGGCCAGGGCGGGCCGATCGTCGTCACGCTCGACACCACCCAGGCGATCCCGCCGGGCAAGACCGGCGAGGTCCTCTACTTCATGTTCGAGGCCAAGAAGCTCGCGCAGTCGCAGCCGGTGATCACCGTCGACGACACCGGCGTCGGCGAGGGCGAGCTGTTCGAGTGCGACGAGCTCAACAACACCGCGATCTGGCCGGACCTGGTGTGCCCGACGGTCGAGCCGGGCTGAGGTGGGTTGCGGAGGCGGCGTCGGTTGCGGTAGAGCGGGCCGCGATGAGCCCGAACCTCGCGGTCACGGCGGCGCCTGCGGGGCCGGAACTGGTGGTGATCGACGCGACCGCGCTGCTGTTCCGCGCGTACTACGGGGTGCCGCCGCGGACGTCGCCGTATGGGGTGCAGGTCGGCGGGGTGCTGGGGATGGCGAGCTTCCTGGCGCAGATCGTCCGGCGCGTGCGGCCGCGGCACGTCGCGCTGGTGTACGACGCGGGGCGCACGACGTTTCGCTCGCGCATCGACCCGCGTTACAAGGCGAACCGCGGCGAGCCGCCGGACGACCTGGTCCCGCAGTTCGACCTGGCGCTGCGGCTCGGCGAGGCGCTGGGGTTCGCGGCGTGCTCGGTGCCCGACTACGAGGCGGACGACCTGATGGCGACTCTGGCGCGGCTGGCCCGCGAGGCGGGCGCGTCGGCGCGGCTGGTCAGCGTCGACAAGGACGTGTGCCAGCTGGTCCGCGACGCGGGGCCGCGGGTGGTCGTGGAGGACCCGAAGACGGGCGCGGCGTGCGACGAGGCCGGGGTGCTGCGGCGCATCGGCGTCGGGCCGGGGCAGGCGGTCGACGCGATGGCGCTGATCGGTGACACGTCGGACAACATCGCGGGGGTCCGCGGGGTCGGACCGCTGCAGGCGGCGGCGCTGCTGCAGGCGTTCGGCGACCTCGAGGCGATCTACGCGGACCTCGGGCGCGTCGAGGCGCTGGCGCTGCGCGGGGCCAGGGGACTGGCGAAGAAGCTGGCCGACGGGCGCGAGGAGGCGTTCCTGGCGCGGCGGCTGGTCAAGCTGCACGAGGCGGTGCCGCTCCACGAGGTCGCGGCGCTGCCGGGCCGAGCGGCGCGCCCGCGCGGTGAGGGCGACATCCTCACGCAGACGCGGTGGCTCGGGCCGCGCGCGGACGCCGGGGCGCTGGCGGCGGAGCTGGGCGGGCAGCAGGGCCTGCTGCGTGCGTTCGCCGGGGTCGCGGATGGCGTGTAGGCAGTGTTGGCTCGCCAGGATCCGGGGGACAAGCGCACGCTGGTTCGCTAGTCTGGTGGCCTCTTGAGCGAAGTTGCTGTGACCGAGAATTCGCCGCCGCCGCCGGTGGGGCACGGGCGGGCGCTGGCGACGGTGTGGTTCACGCTGTTCCTCGACCTCGTGTCGTTCGGCATCGTGATCCCGGTGCTGCCGTTTTATGCGACGCACTTCGGGGCGCAGGCGTGGGTGGTGACGCTGCTGGCGACCGGGTACTCGGCGGCGCAGTTCGTGATGGCGCCGGTGCTCGGGCGGCTGAGCGACCGCCATGGGCGGCGGCCGGTGATGCTGATCTCGATCGCGGGCAGCGTGGCGGCGATGCTGGTGCTGGGGTTCGCGTGGGCGCTGTGGATGGTGTTCCTGGCGCGCATCATCAGCGGGGTGTGCAACGCCAACGTGTCGACGGCGCACGCCTACGTGGCCGACCGCGTGCAGCCGGCGGAGCGCGCCAAGTACATGGGGATGATGGGCACGGCGGTCGGGCTCGGGTTCATCGTCGGGCCGTCGATCGGCGGGCTGCTGTCGTGGGAGGGGCACGAGGAGCTGCCGTTCCTGGTCGGCGCCGGGCTGAGCGCGGTGAACTGGCTGATGGCGTTCTTCTGGCTGCCGGAGAGCCACCGCCCGGCGCGGGCGACGGGGCCGCTGCCGGCGGCGAGGCGGCCGTCGCTGGTCCGGGCGCTGGCCGACCCGGTGTTCTGGCGGACGCAGCTGGGGGTGCTGGTGCTGGTCGGGTTCGGGTTCTTCGTGGCGTTCGCGGCGATGGAGGCGACGTTCGCGTTGTTCACCGAGGCGCGGTTCGGCTGGGGCGCGCGCGAGACGGGCAAGTTCTTCTCGCTCATCGGGGTGATCATCGTGGTCGCCCAGGGCTTCGTGGTCGGTCGCGCGGTCGCGGCGATCGGCGAGCGACGCACGCTGATCCTCGGGCTGTGCTCGCTCGTGGTCGGGTTCACGACGATGGCGCTGGCGCCGTACTGGTGGGTCCTGCCGCTCGCGGGCGTCTGCATCGCCGGCGGCAACGGTCTGATCATGCCGAGCTTCAGCGCGCTGGTCTCGCAGAACAGCAACGCCGACAACCAGGGCGTGAACATCGGCCTGACGCAGTCCGGCGGGGCGCTCGGGCGGATCGTCGGGCCGATGCTGGCGGGCGGGATGTTCGAGCTGATCGGCCCCGGCGCACCGATGGCCTCGGCGGCGGCGGTGGCCGGCAGCGTCGGGCTGCTCGTGTTCTTGCTGGTGCACGAGCCGCGGCCATAGGTCGCACGAATAGCGTGTGTCCATCGCCGAAGGCGTGACAAGTTTTACGCAGGCCCGGGTCGGCAGCGGCGTGCACAGGTGCGTCGAGATTTACGCCGCGAATTTGCGGCCTGCGCGGTGACCTGGGACATGAAGGCCGGCGGCTGCGGTCGCGTCGGTGAGGCTGTCTTATGTCGTTGCAACGGATGAGCGTTGGTTTCCTGGTCGTGCTCGCGTGTCTGCCTGGCGAGTCCGACGTCGCGACTGGCACAGGCACGAGCACCGGCACGGGCGGGACGTCGACGGGTACGGGCGACGCGGGCACGACCGAGGCGCTGGCGCCGATCGAGGAGGTGATGCCGGAGCTTGTGCCGGAGCCGGCGCTCGAGGGACCTGTCCTTCCGGACAGCCTGGTCGCGGCCGCGGAGGACGAGCCGGAGCCGCCGATCGGCCAGCGGGTGTCGCGGCGGACCACGCTGGTGTTCGCGGAGCCGCGCTGGGGCGCCGAGCTGCGCGGGCGCGTCGACATGGACAACCCGTTCGCGATCTACGAATTCGTCGAGGGCAAGGGCTGCACGGGCGAGGGCTGGGCGCGGGTCGACGCGATGGGCTACGCGTGCCTCAAGGGGTCGACGGTCAGCAAGCGCAAGGGCCGGGCGCAGCCGCCGATGCCGGCGGGGCGGGTGGTCCCGTACGTGTACGCGAAGCCGCGGGCGGACAAGGCGGGGCAATTGCTGGCGCCGGTGCCGAGGTACCGCAACGCGGCGGCGCTGGCCCGCGGCGACGAGCCGCGCGACTGGCTGGCGCCGCATCATCAGTACGCGTTCGTCGCGTCGCAGAAGGTGCCGGGGGTCGGGACGGTGCTGGTCGACCGCAGCCGGCGGGCGGTCCGGGCCGACGCGCTGCAGCTCGAGCGGCCGAGCGAGTTTCATGGCCGTGACCTGCGCGAGGGCCCGGTGCCCGCGGGCCTGGTGGCGGCGTGGGCCGCGGAGGCGCCGGTGCTGGTCCGGCAGGCGCCGGGCGAGGAGGCGGCGGTGGTCGGACGCGTCGAGTACCACCGGGAGATCCACGTGGATCCGCAGCCGGTGCGGGTCGGGGACGTCGACTGGTATGCGCTGCGCGGCGAGGGTGCGCCGGCCGGGTTCGTGTCCGACGAGGACATCCGCCGCTGGATCCCCGGGGCGACCGTGATGGACGAGGCGCGCTGGCTCGACGTCGAGCTGAGCGAGCAGACGCTGACGATCTATGAGGGCACGACGCCGGTGTTCGTGACGCTCATCTCGAGCGGCGCGGGCGACAACCCGACGCCGCGCGGCGTGTTCCGCATCTGGCACAAGCAGGCGCTCGGCGACATGAGCAGCCTGCCCGGCGCGGACGACAGCTACACGGTCGAGGATGTCCCTTGGGTCATGTACTTCCACCGGCGGTTCGCGCTGCACGCGTCGTTCTGGCACAACAAGTTCGGGCGGCGGCGCAGCCACGGGTGCATCAACCTCTCGCCTCTCGACGCGGCGCTGGTGTTCGGCCAGACCTCGCCGGCGATGCCGCCGGGCTGGACCTTCGTGTACGAACACGAGGACGAGCCGGGCACGTCGGTGCGGATCCGCAAGGGCACCGCGCCGGTGCCGGACCGTCGCAGCGAGATCGGATCGGTCGACGAGATCGAGGGCAGCGAATGATGGTTCGCGGGGGACGTTGATCGAACCATGTTCGCGGTGATGGTCGGTTGTTGAGTCGGCGTGTATCCTCGGCCGATGGGCGAGGATGAGGCGCTGGGCCGTGCGCTCCGGATCCTGCAAGAGTCGACGGCAGGGGTCGAGGGCGCCGGTTACTACGGGGCGCTGGCCCGCGGGCTGGCCCGGGCGTTCGCCATGCGCTACGGGCTGGTCGCGGAGGTCGATCCGACGAGCCCGGGGAAGGCGTTTCCGCTGGCGTTCTGGGACGGCCGGTCGCTGTCGTCGCTGACGCCGTACGACCTGCGCGGGACGCCGTGCGCGGGGGTCGCGGGCGGCGAGGTGTGCCACTACCCGGAGCACGTGGGGCGGCTGTTCCCGCAGGACCTGATGCTGGTCGAGCTGGGGATCGAGAGCTACATCGGGGTGCCGGTCGCCGGGGCCGGCGGCGAGGTGCTGGGGATCCTGGTGGCGTTCGACGGCGAGGTGCAGCCGCGGCTCGGGCACATGGCGTCGGTGCTCGCGGGGTTCGCGGTGCGGGCCGGCTGGAACATCGAGCGCGCGCGGCTGATCAAGCGGCTCGAGCGGCAGGCGACGCGGGCGCAGGCGCTGGCGGACATCGCGACCAGCCTGCACTCGGCGCACGCGCGCCCGGACGCGGCGCTGCAGGCGACGTGCGGGCGGGTGCGCGACGCGCTCGGGGTGACGGCGGTCAGCGTGCTGCTGTTCGGCGAGCGCGGCGGGGCGATCGAGCGGCGGGCCCACGTCGGTCTGCCAGCGAAGTGGATCGAGCACCTGGCGACGCGGCGGATCGAGGAGGTGGTGCTGCCGATGCTCGACGGGCCGCGGCTGGTCGGGCGCGAGGTGATCGAGCGGACCCCGGACGGGGCGTTCTACCGCGAGCTCGGGCTGGTCGCCGGGGCGCTCGCGCCGCTGCGCTGCGAGGGCGGGCTGGTCGGGTTCGTGACGGCGCTGCAGTTCGACGAGCGTCGCTCGCTGTCGCCGGAGGACCTGGCGTGGCTCGACGCGGTGGCCGGGCTGCTCGGGCAGGTGGTGCTGGCGAGCCGGCTCGAGGCGCGCATGCTGCACGCGCAGAAGCTCGAGAGCCTCGGCGTGCTGGCGGGGGGCATCGCGCACGACTTCAACAATTTGTTGGTGGGGATCCTCGGGAACGTCGGGCTGGCGCTGCGCGAGCTGCCGGCGGACACGACCGCGGAGCCGCTGCTGCGCGACGTACAGCGGGCGGCGGGGCGGGCGGCGGAGCTGACGGCGCAGATGCTGGCGTACGCGGGGAAGGGGCACATCACGGTCCGGGCGGTCAACCTCAACGCGGTGGTCGCGGAGATCGCGGGGCTGCTGGCGGCGGTGATCTCGAAGAAGGCGACGCTGCGCACCGACTTCGCGACGGAGCTGCCGGACGTCGCCGGCGACGCGACGCAGATCCGCCAGGTGGTGATGAACCTGATCACGAACGCGAGCGACGCGCTCGGCGAGCGCAGCGGGACGATCACGGTGCGCACGTGGACGACGATGGCCGACCGCGCGCTGCTGGCGACCGGCTACGTCGACGAGCGGCTGCCGGAGGGGCGCTACGTGTGCCTGTCGGTGGCGGATGACGGCGTCGGGATGAACGCGGAGACGCAGGCCCGCATCTTCGACCCGTTCTTCACGACGAAGTTCGCGGGCCGCGGGCTCGGGCTGGCGGCGGTCCTGGGCATCCTCCGCGGGCACCGCGGGGCGATCCGCCTCGAGAGCGAGCCGGGCCGCGGAGCGTGCTTCACGGTGCTGCTGCCGTGCGCGGAGAAGGTGCCCAGCGAGCCGGCGGCGGCCGAGTCGGGGATCCGTCCGCGCCCCGCGGAGGGGGCGATGGTGCTGATCGCCGACGACGAACCGGCGGTGCGGTCGGTGGCCCGCCGGGTGCTCGAGCGCGCGGGCTACCGCGTGTGCGTGGCTGGCGACGGACGCGCGGCGATCGAGGTGTTCAAGGCGAACGCGGCGGACATCTCGGCGGTGCTCATCGATATGACGATGCCGCAGCTGCGCGGCGACGAGGTGATCGTCGAGCTGCGCCGCCTGAAGCCGGACGTGCGGGTGGTGCTCAGCAGCGGGTTCATCGAGCTCGAGGCGGCGCGGGCGCTCGAGCACGTGCGCTTCCTGCCGAAGCCGTGGACGCCCGAGGCGCTGCTGGCCGCGGTCGGCGGGCGGGCCCAGGATCGATGATCAGGGATCGATCGTCACTGGGGGATCGTGCAGGCGCAGGCGTCCTTGTCGCCGTCCATCGGCACGTAATCGTGGCACTTGGTGCCGTACTCGTCGCACAGCCAGGCGTGGCCGTTGCCGCAGACGGTGAGCACGGCGTCGGGGTTGGTGATGCCGCCGCCGATCATCGGCGGCTCGGCCTGGCCGGTCGGCGCGGGGCCGACGAGCACGACGTCGGCGGGCGAGAGGATGCCGGAGCGGATGCCGACGGTGCTGAGCACGAGGAAGTTGTCGCTGCCGGCGATCAGGCTGATGCCGTCGGGGCGCGGGAGGCCGAGGGCCGCGAGGTCGATGCGGCGGATCTCCGTCTGCCCGTCGCGCGTCATGACGACGACCTCGTCGGTGAAGAAGCTGTTGACGTACATATATCCGTCGATGCCGATCGCGAGGCCGGCGCAGATGTTGAGCTTGAACTTGGCGTTGTCGAGCTGGATCGTGGTGATGGTCGCCATCGTGATCGGGTCGACCTCGACGATCTTGCAGCCCTGGGTGATCAGCAGGCCGGTGCGGTTGACCTGATCGAAGGTGGCGCCGTCGAGGGACGGCAGCGCCTCCGGCGGGGCCATGACGTCGCCGAGCGGGGCGCCGTCCAGGCTGTAGCGCCGGCCCTGACCGAAGTAGGAGAAGAAGACGATCTCCTGGGCGTCCTGGTTGTAGAAGGAGGCCTGGATCGTGTCGATCGGGGCGAGGTCGATCGACTTGCTGTACGTGAACGCGAGGGTGTCCTCGACGTCGCCGATGACGCACGGCGGATCTCCGCCGGTGCTGGTGTCACCGGTGCTTGTGTCGCCGGTGCTTGTGTCGCCAGTGCTTGTGTCGCCGGTCGTGGTCGTGGTGCCCGGGTCGGTGGTGCTCGGGGAGATCGGCTCGGTGGTCGAGCTGCCGGAGGTCTGCTCGACCATCGTGGTCGGCTCGACGGTGGTGCTCGTCGTGCCCGTGGTGCTCAGCGAGTCCGAGCCGCTGTGGCCGGCGGTCGTGCCGTCGGTCGTGGTCGGGACCGCGTCGGTCGTGGTGGCCACGGCGGTGGTCGAGGACGTCGATGAATCGGTGGCGCCCGCGCTGGCCGAGGTGCCGCCGCTGTCCCCGCAGCCGAACAGGATGACGCCGCAAACCAACCCCACTTTTAGTCCACGCATCCGACCACGCTGACGGGGGCGGCGGACGGCGTCAAGCTGCGACTGCAGCACGCGGCTACTGCAGGGTCTTGCGGGCGACCTTGGTGGCCGCGCTCGAGACCAGCGGGTTGGGGTCGAGCTGGAGGCTGGCGAGCTCGGGCATGGCGGCGGCGCGGTCGGGGTCGATGTGGGCGAGCGCTCGCAGGGCGCTGAGGCGCACGGGCACGGACTCGTGGGTGAGGTTGTACTGGAGCGCGGGGAAGGCGTCGGCGGCGCGCAGCGAGCCGAGGGCGCGGGCGGCGGAGATGCGGACGACGGGGTCGACGTCGGCGGCGGCGTTGATGAGCTCGGCGAGGAATTTTTGGCCGTCGCCGCGGCGGCCGGCGACCATGGCGGCGGCGCTGCGGTGGTTGGCGAGCGGGCTGGCGAACCCGGCGGTCAGCAGCGGGTGGACCTGATCGGCGGGGCTGCGGCGCAGGCTGCCGACGAGGGCGCGGCGCTCGTCGTTGTCGGGCAGGTCGGCGATGCGGGCCATGGTCGCGACGGGATCGCGGGCGGGTGCGGGCTGCGACTTCGTGTCGTCGGCGCCGCAGGCGAGGAGGAGGACGAGGGCCAGGGCGCGTCGCATGATCATTGCGTGGGCGCGGGCCGGGGCGGCGTGCCCGACAGGCCGTGCTGCAGCAGGAGCTCGACGGTGCCGGGGCCGAGCGGGTCGTCGGCGATCGCGGGTCGACCGGTCCGCGGCGGGTTGAACACGAGCGGGTAGCGGACGCGGTAGATCTGGTCGTCGAGCTTGCCGGCGGGGATGTCGAGCATCCATGCGGCCTCGATCAGGCAGCGCTCGAACGCGAGGTCGTGGGTGCTCATGTCGGTCGGATCGGTGCTGGCGCGCATGACCTCGCCCTTGCCGACCTCGAACTCGAAGATCACGCGGCCGCCGATGGTCTGGTTGCGGGCCAGCGCGAGGTTGTAGCAGGCGCGCGCCCGCGGGAACACGCGGGTCCCGAGGTAGCGCTTCAGGATCTTCTCGTCGAGCCGGCCGGGGTCGTCGCCGCCGCTGCGGTTGGCCCAGGTGATGCCGAGGCGGGCGCTCCGCTGGTACTTGCGCGTGTACCACGGCGGGACGGCGAAGCCGTCGCCGGCGGACCGCTCGGCGCCGGCCTGGCGGGTCGAGGCGACCAGCGCGGCGGGCGGGGCGGGGATGCGGGTCGGACGCGGGGTCAGCTGCTCGCGCCGGTCGCCGATGCGGCCGCGGATCTGCACGGCGGGCGGGCTGCCGCTGTAGAGGCCGTCGAGGATGACGGCGTTGCCGGCGACGAGGCCGGTCGGCAGGCTGTCCTCGAGGACAGCTTGTCGTGGGAGCCGGACGTCGAGGTCGTGCAGCACGCCGGGGGCGGTGAGCAAGAGGTTGGCGGACGCGTCTTCGCCGGTGATGTGCGCGAGGGTCGTGAGGGTGATGCGGGCGCCGAGGTCGGCGGCGAGGGCGGCGACCGGGTGCTCGGGGGTGATGCCGGTGCGGGCGAGCATCGGCTCGTCGACGACGAACACGATCTCCGGGCGGACAGACTTGTCGGCGGCGGCGGGTCGTGGAGTCTTGTCGGGGTGGGTGGATCGCGGGGGCTTGTTCGGGGAGCTGGCCGAAAAGACCTGTCCGATCGGACCGGCGCCGGCGCCGAGCGGGAGCATGCCGTCGGTGAGCACGAGGATGAGCGGGCGGCGGGCGCCGCGGGCGGAGATCCGCTGGCCGGCGAGGGTCATCGCGGCGGTGAGGTCGGTGCCCTGCTCGCGGCTGCCGGCGTCGAGGGTGGCGGCGACGCGGTCGCGGGCGGCCCGGTCGTGCACGCCGGGCCAGGCGGCGCCGTCGGGCAGCAGCGGCCTGGCCTGCCTGGCGAAGCTGATCGCGTCGAAGGTGAGGTTCGCGGGCAGGCTGTCGAACAGGCTGGAGATCGCGGCGAACGCCTCGCGGTGCATCCGCGGGTCGGTGCTGCGCGAGCGGTCGAGCAGGACCACGACGTGGTCGGGCTTCGACGCGGCGGTCGGCTGCATGCGCAGGTACAGGCGGAACCGGCCGCCGCTGCGGGCGTCGCCGTCGTCGTCGGGCATGACCTCGAGGCGGGCGTCGAGCGGACGGTTGCTGGCCTTTGCGACCTGTCCCACGGGCCAGGAGATGACGGCGGGGTCGTCGGGCTGGGTGATGAGGAACGGGGCGCCGGCGTTGGCGCTGGCGTCGACCCAGAACCGCGGGGCGGCCTTGCCGACGGCCTGCACGAGGATGCGGCGCTCGGGGGACAGGCCGGTGCGGTCCGGGCCGCGGCCGGGCAGGTCGAGCTGCCAGCGGTCGCCGCGCAGGCGGATCGGTGCCTTCACGTGGAGCTCGATCTGGGTGGTCGCGTTGGGCTCGAGCGAGAAGACGACGAGCTCGGCGGCGGGAGGATCACTGGCGGTGGTCGGCGCGAGCGGACGGACGTAGACGCTGCCGGGCTCGCGACGTCCGGGTTCCGGGGCGATGCCCGTCGACTTGCCGGGGGTCCAGACGCCGTCGCGGGCGACCTGCAGGCCGTGGATCTGCGACTCGCGGGGCAGGGCGAGGCTGAGGACGGCGTCCTGCTCGCGGTTGCTGGCGTTGTGGAGGGCGACGCGGAGCCGGAGGTCGGCGTGGTAGCCGTCGGTGCCGACGACGATGGCCTCGTAGCTGAGCTCCTGGACCACCTGGAAGTTGCGTTCCGGGTTGGCCTGGAGGTCGATGCTGAGGCTGTCGGCGCGGGCGGAGGAGGCCGACCCGGCGACGCAGAACGCGAACGAGAGGCGGGTCAGCCAGCGAGCGAGCACCCAGGCACGGTAGCGCAGATCACGGGGCGTGGCTCGTGCGGGGCAGGGAGCCGCGGGGCCTGTGGGGGCAGCGGGACGGGCGCAGGGGCAGGCGCGCGAATGCGCGCGCCTGCAGCTTGCCAAACTTCGGCGAGGATGAGCGAGATCGGGGCGGGCTCGCGTGGGAAGATCCACGCTCCCCTCCCGGTGTCTCGCCCTCCGCGACACCTCCACGAAGTCATGGCCGATCGTCCCGCAAGTTCACTCGCGCATGCCCCCTCGAGCGACGACTCGGCTGTGTGGCCGGCCAGCGTGCGGCTCGAGGACGGGGTGTTCGAGAGCCGCTACCAGGTGATCCGCAGCCTCGGCGACGGCGGGATGGGCGAGGTGGTGCTGGCCGAGCACATGAGCCTCGGCAAGCGGGTGGCGATCAAGCTGATGCACCCGCAGTACGTCGGCGACGAGGGGACGGAGCAGCGGTTCATCCTCGAGACGCGGGCGGCGGCGCGGATCCACCACGACAACGTGGTCGGCATCACGGACTTCGGGCGCACGGCCGACGGTCGGATGTTCTTCGTCATGGAGTACCTCGAGGGCGAGGATCTCGCGAAGACGCTGCGCCGCGAGGGGCCGCTGCCGTGGCGGCGCGCGGTCCACATGGTGCGTCACGTGATCCGCGGGATGGGCGAGGCGCACCGCCGCGGGGTCATCCATCGCGACATCAAGCCGGGCAACTGCTTCCGCGTGACGGTCAACGGCGACACCGATTTTATTAAAGTGCTGGATTTCGGGCTGGCGAAGTTCTTCCGCAAGCACGACATCGTGCGCGGGCCGGTGACGCAGGTCGGCGTGGTGCTCGGGACGCCGGGTTACATGGCGCCGGAGCTCGAGGCGGGGCTGCGGCCCGACCCGCGGGTCGACCTGTACAGCATCGGCGTGCTGCTGGTCCGCCTGATGACCGGGAAGCTGCCCGACGAGGGCGGGCTGCGGCTGCTCGGCGAGACCGAGGGCGTGCCGCCGGCGCTGCACAAGCTGCTCAGCAAGGCGCTGCGCGAGGACCCGGACGATCGGTTCCAGACGGCGGACGGGATGGAGGAGGCGATCGACTACGTGATCGCGAGCACCGGCGCGAAGCGGCCGATCACCGCCGACGCCAACAAGGTGCAGGCGGCGGCGCGCGGGCTGTCGCAGCCGATGTCCGCGGCGCAGTCGGGCGTCGGGATCCGGCCGATGTTCGAGCAGCGGGGGATCTCGACGCCGAAGGGGCCGCCGCTGACCGCGCGTCAGGGGCCGACCGAGCGCTCGACGCAGCAGATCTCGAGCGGGGTGCTGCTCGCCAGCATGCGCGGGACGACCGGGCCGATGCTGCCGGCGGTGCGGGCGACGCCGATGAGCTTGCCGGCGGTGCGGGCGACGCCGGTGAGTATGCCGGCGGTGCGGGCGACGCCGGCGAGTATGCCGGCGGTCCGCGGGACGACCGCGCCGCTGCCGGTGGTCGGCGCGGGGCCGTCGATCTTGCGGGTCGTGCTCATCGCGCTGGTCTTCGGGGCGCTGGTCGGCGGGGTGATGGCGCTGTGGATGCACCTGTCGCAAGAGACAGGTGCTCCGGCGCCCCGGCCGGCGCCCGCGGCGGCGCCGATGGCCCCGCTGGCGGCGCCGACCGTCGAGAGTCCGGCGCCCGTGGTGCGGGCGGAGGCGAAGCGCGCCGCGCCGCCGGTGGACGCCGTGGTTGCGCCCGCGGTGGTGGCGGAGCCGGTGAAGCCGGCGAAGCCGACGAAGCGGCGGCGGGCCAGCAAGGCGACCGACACGGGCGTGCTCGGGCTCAAGAACCCGTTCGACGACAAGAAGAAGAAGTAGGCGGGCCGCGAATACGGCTTGAACCCGGATCGCGGGGGTGGCACGAATGCCGGGCCGATGCCCTCGCTGCTGGTTGCGACGTTGTTGTGGGCCGTGTCGTTCGGGCTGATCCGCCGGCACCTGACCGGGCTCGATCCGTCGTTCGTGGCGTGGGCGCGGCTGATGCTGGCGCTGCCGGTGCTGCTGCCGTTCGTGCGCTGGCGGGAGCTGTCCTTGTGGCCAGGTCGTCCGGGACAGGTCGCGGCGCGGCTGGCCGGGATCGGGGCGGTCCAGTACGGGCTGATGTACACCGGGTACATCGCGGCGTTCGGGTTCGCGGCGGGGCACGAGGTGGCGCTGTTCACCGTGACGACGCCGCTGTACGTCAGCCTGATCGCCGACGCGTACGCGCGGCGGTTCGACCCGGTGAACCTCGGGCTGGCCGGGCTGGCGGTCGCGGGGGCGCTGGTCTTGCAGGCGCGGCTGGCGTGGTCGGACGCGTGGGTGGCGTTCGCGCTGGTGCAGGCGTCGAACCTCTGCTTCGCGTGGGGGCAGGTGACCTACCGGCGGCTGCGACGTGACGCGCCGGGGGCCCGCGACCACGCGGTGTTCGCGTGGCTGTACGTCGGCGGGCTGGCGGTGACCGCGGTCGCCACGACGGTCGCTGGTGGCTGGGCGAGCGCGGCGAGGGTGAGCGAGACGCAGGGGCTGGTGCTCGTGTACCTCGGGGTGGTGGCGTCGGGCCTCGGGTTTTATCTGTGGAACCGCGGGGCCGTGACGGCGCCGGCGGGGG
>Ga0075158_10001448_pt1 | contig 17882 bp, 10 predicted proteins | sample JI91814BDNA_FD_70968 | JGI IMG/M metagenome (GOLD analysis project Ga0075158, IMG submission 70968) | Wastewater effluent complex algal communities from Wisconsin, to seasonally profile nutrient transformation and Carbon sequestration -... | ecosystem: Engineered > WWTP > Effluent > Algae... | reverse complement strand
ATTCACACCCGTCGGGGAATCCTCGGTCGCGGCGATTGCGAGGAATGGATGTATGCCATGAATGACGATTCGCCGTGATCGATCGACGCGCGACGCCCGACGATCGCAATCGGCGCCCCGACATGACAATCTCGGGCGACGAATGCGTCGACCGCCGGCCCGGCTCTCTCGCGCGGCCACGCCGGGCCGTCCCGAAGTCGGTTAGATTACTTGCGCGCGACCGCTAATCCACCCCTGACCCGGCCCACCGGTGGCCACCCCGCGCTCCGCGTCAGTCCCCGCGCTCCTTGAACGACCGCAGCGGCTCCCCCGCGACCACCCGGGCGTGCAGCGCCGGCCAGTCCGCCCATTCGCTCCCCAGCACCCGGTCCAGCACCGTCGTCCCGAGCCCGTAGTGCCCCGTCCAGCGCGCGTGGTGCAGCGCGTGGTACGTGAACGGGTGCGTCGCCCACGACCGGGCTCGCTCCCCCGACTGCCGCGGGTGCGGGTCCGCGTTCGCGTGCCCGACGATGTTCCCCGCTGCGCTGATCACCAGGTACGCCGCCAGCGCCCCGCCGTGCAGCAGCCCCAACTCCGTGAACATCGCCGGCACCAGCAGGAGCCCGCAGATCCACCCCGCCGCCTCGACGATCCCCAGCGACTGCCCGCTCAGCGGCGTCGTGATCCGCGACGCGTGGTGCCAGCGGTGGAACCGCACCAGCGCGCGTGTGTGCAGCGCCCGGTGCAGCGCGTAGTAGTACGCCTCGAACCCCGCCAAGCAGCCCGCGAACGTCACCACCGCCGCGATCGCCCCGCTCCCCGTCGCCCGCACCAGCCCGCTCATCACCGCCGCCGTGAAAGCCAGAGTCGCCAGCGCCACGAACCCGACGTTGGCGACCGCCTCGCGCCGGATCTGCCCCGCCGGCATCGGCAGCGCGAAGATCCGCCGCCGCCGCCCCGCCGCGCTGCGCTCCCACGCGAACCCGATCGCCACGAACGCCACCGTCGACCCCACGAACAGCGACCCCCACCCGAGCACCAGCTCCAGCACCGCCGTCGGATCGAACAACGCCGCCATGCCGCGATTGTCTCGCCTCACCGCCCTCGCCACCACGCGGCCATTCGTCGCAGCCCCCGCCCGAGCACCGTGGCTCGGGGCGATGGGGCGACGGGGGCGTCGCCCCGCGCGTTGGTCGGCGACGGCGGGCCGTTGGCCGGCGCGGCGCGCGGAGCCGTCGGTCGGCGAGGGTTTGTGTGACCACGCTGCCCCTCGGAGCCCGGACAGGCGGCGTAGCTACTGCGGGCGGCGAGGTCAGTGAGTCACGCGCCTGGCGAACGTGCCCTGGCACGGGACCCACGTCCTGCGGAAGACCTGCGGGAGCCGCATCGCCGACGGTGGTGGTGGTGTTGCGGCTGTCGCCGCGCACCTGCGGCACAAGGACTTGCAGACCGCGAGTCGCTACATCGACCGTCACGGCGCCAGCTCCCGCGCGATCAACGCGCTGGAGACCTGATGGAGGCGCTAACTAGCTGTAACCATAATCATAATTTATCATCCGCTCACTGCTGAAAACAGTAGAGCCGCTGCAGGGTCGAGCAGTTGGACGCGTTGAACAGGCCGGTCACGGTCCAACTGCTGTTGGTCGCGTTGTTGCGGCCCTCGTAGCCGATGACGCCGAAGCCGCCGTTGGCGGTCCAGCCGGAGCAGTCCTCCTCGAGCGACTGGCCGTTCTCGTCGGTGCCGGTCCACACGTCGGCCTGGCCGACGTTCGCCTTGTTTTGGTTGACGTTGATGGGCGTGTCGATGGTGCCGTCGACCAGGTCGGCCCAGGTCTGGGCGACCTCGAGGCCGGTGGTCAGGGCGTAGCCGGTCGTCGATTTGGTGAACCGGTTCTGCGGGGTGCTGGTGTTGTTGCTCAGCCACGCCTTGTACTGCCCGGGCAGGCCGGCGGTGGTCGCCAGCGACTGGCACTTGGCGTCGCCGCCGGACAGGCCGCCGAGGTTGCCGTTGTAGGAGGTGGTCGTCACGAACACCAGCTTCGGCTTGGTGCAGTTGGCGTTGCAGCCGTCGTTGCCGACCATGTTGCCGTCGTCGCACTGCTCCATGCCGGTCCACACCACGCCGTCGGCGCACTTGGCGTTCTTGCAGGTGTTGAGGCACGCGTCGGTGTTGGTCCCGTTGCCGTCGTCGCACTCCTCGGTGTTGCTGACCTGCTTGAAGCCGTCGCCGCAGGCCGGCAGCTTGCACACGAGGGTGCACATGCCGGTGTTGCTGTTGTTCACGCCGAGGTCGCACTGCTCGGTGTTCTGCTTGACGCCGTCGCCGCAGCTCGGCAGCTTGCACGCGTTGGTGCACATGTCGTTGTTGATGGCGTTGCCGTCGTCGCACGCCTCGCCGGGGCCGACGAACCCGTCGCCGCACACGTTGAACTTGCAGTTGGCCTTGCACGCCTTCGTGTTGCCGTTGTTGAGGCCGTCGTCGCACTGCTCCTTGCCGACCCACAGCAGGCCGTCGCCGCAGGTCGCGGTCTTGCACGACAGCAGGCACTGGCCGCTGTTGCTGTTGAGCACGCCGGAGTCGCACATCTCGGGCGGCTGGAGGAACCCGTCGCCGCAGCTCGGGACCTTGCAGGCGGTCGTGCACGTGTCGGTGTTGATCAGGTTGCCGTCGTCGCACTGCTCGCCGACGTCGACGACGCCGTTGCCGCACGCCTCGAGGTCGCAGGTCGCGTTGCAGCCGTCGCCGGGCATCAGGTCGCCGTCGTCGCACTCCTCGTTCGGGCCCTGGTCGTCATCGCCGCACACGTTGAGCTTGCAGCCGAGCCGGCACGACCCGCCGGGCCCGTTGTTCGGGCCGTTGTCGCACTCCTCGGTGCCCATGCCGGTGTTGTGCAGCAGGCCGTCGCCGCACAGCCCCTTGAGGCACGCGCTCGTGCAGTCGCCCGAGTCGGAGTTCTGCGGGCCGTCGTCGCAGGTCTCGCCGACGCCGATCTGCACGAAGGCGTCGCCGCACTCGGCGTTCGTGCAGGCGCTCGTGCACAGGTCGGTGTCGATGTTGTTGTTGTCGTCGCACTCCTCGGTCGGCCCGACGATGCCGTCGCCGCAGGTCGCCTGCTGACACGCGTTGGTGCACGCGTCCATGTTGTTCTGGTTGCCGTCGTCGCACGGCTGGTCCGGCGCCGGGAACCCGTCGCCGCACGCGTTGAACGTGCAGTCGGTCTGGCACGAGCCGGTGTCGAGGTTGTTCGCGCCCGCGTCGCAGTCCTCGCCGGGCCCGAGGATCGCGTCGCCGCACACGTTGAGCAGGCAGGTCCCGGTGCACACGTCGCCCGGGCCGTTGTTCACGCCGTTGTCGCACTGCTCGCCCGGGCCGGCGTCGCCGTCGCCGCACACGTTCATCACGCACATGGCGTTGCAGACCTGGCCGGGGCCGTTGCTCGCGCCGTCGTCGCACTGCTCGCTCGGTCCGAGGATCGCGTCGCCGCACACGTTGAGCAGGCAGGCGGCGGTGCACTCGTTGCCCGGGCCGTTGCTCGCGCCGTTGTCACACTCCTCGCCGGGGCCGGCGTCGCCGTCGCCGCACACGTTCGTCGCGCACATGGCGTTGCAGGCCTGGCCGGGGCCGTTGTTCGCGCCGTCGTCGCACTGCTCGCCCGGCCCGGGGTCGCCGTCGCCGCACACGTTCGCCGCGCACATGGCGTTGCAGGCCTGACCGGGGCCGTTGTTCGCGCCGTCGTCGCACTGCTCGCCGGGCCCGACGACGCCGTCGCCGCACACGTCCGAGGTGGTGTCCGTCATCGTGTCGGTGTCCGTGCCGGTCGTCGTGCCGGTGTCCGTGCCGGTCGTCGCGCCGGTGCTCTCCGTGTCGGTGGCGGTCACCGGGTCGGTGTCGGTCGCCGAGGGATCCGTCGTCGTCGTCGTCGGATCCGTCGTCGTCGGCGCGGGGGTCGAGGTGCTCGTGTCCGTGTCGCTGTTGCCCGAGTTCGACATCATCGTCGTCATCGAGGCGGACGTGGTGGACGGCGGCGGGCCGGACGTGGTGCCGTCGGACGTTGTTCCGGCGCCGCTGCCGGATTCGGCGCCGCTGACCGCGAGGTCGTCGCTCGCGCACGCGGCCAGCGCGAGGGCGAGGCAGGACGACAGAGCGAGCGAGTGACCGCGCAGTGTGGACAGCATCCCATATCCGTACAGTGCATCGCCGGGGGTGGCAAATGGGCGGCCCTGCGCGGCCCTGCGGCTCCTGGTGAGAATTTGGTGGTTCGATGAAATACGCGAGCCACCGCGAAGTCGGCCTCGTCTTGAGCACGGGGGACTTTTTACGATGCTCTCGAACGCCCATTTCTGCGCCTCCGCGGCGCCGCTCGAACGACCCGTGGTGCCAGCGATGGCCCGTCCGGGAGGCCTGTGTCGGCGCGCCGCGAGGATCGTCCCGCTCGCGCTGGCGCTGGCGCTGGGCCACGTCGGCCGCGCGCACGCGTGCGGCGGGCTGGTGCTGCCCAAGCACAGCGAGCGCGTCGGCGGGATGCGCGAGCAGGAGGTGCTGGTGGTGTTCCAGGCCGATCGCACGGTCGTGCTGGCGTCGGCCGGGTACAAGGGCGCGGGCGACGGCGCGGCGTTCCTGCTGCCGGTCCGGCACAACCCGCTGGAGGTGCACGAGGCGTCGCTCGACGTGTTCGTCGCGCTCGACGAGCTGACCGCGCCGCAGGTCGAGATCCGCGTCGAGAGCGACGAGGAGCCGCGGGCCGGGTGCAGGGGCTTGCCGGGCAGCGCGGGCGACGGCGACGACGAGGACGGTGACAGCGTGATGGTGCTGCAGCGCGGGACCACGGCCAGCTACGAGTACGAGGTCGTCGGCGGCGACACCGGCGACGACGTGATCGCCTGGCTGACGGACGCGGGCTACCCGCTGCCGGCGGACTACGCGGCGGCGATCGCCCCGTACATCGACGACGGGTACTTCTTCCTCGCGGCGAAGATCAAGCCGGGGCTCGCGGACGGGGCGTTGCCGCCGCTCGAGGTCCACCTGCCGGCGACGGAGGTCGAGGCGTTCGCGATCCCGTTCGGGCTGGCGGCGCAGTCGCTGCCGCCGGGCGAGGCGCTCAACATCACGACGTACCTGGTGGCCGGCGGCGGTGTGCTGCCGAAGGACGACCCCGCGGCGCCGATCGACCGCAACGCGCTGGTCGCGGAGTCACCCGAGCAGACCAATTATGCGGAGCTGTACGCCGCGGCGATCGAGGACGGCGGCTGGGTCGTCGATTACAGCGCGGGCGAGTTCGCGGCCGACCGCCTGCTCGAGGGCGTGGCGTCGGCGCAGGCCTCCGGTCGCGCGCCGGACGCGAGCGAGGCGGCGGTCCAGGAGTTCATCGATCGCGTACCGTTCGCGGACGTGCGCCTGACGCGTATCCGGACCACGCGCACGGCCGCCGAGCTGCACGACCTGACGCTCAAGAAGGTCGAGGGGGTCGGCGTGGGCCGCACGTACAACGCGACGTTCAACGCGGGCGACGGGGCGGCGTGCACGCTGGCGCGGACCGGGGCGCTGGACGCGTTGCTGGTCCCGCTGCTGCTGGTGCTGCGGCCGCGTCGGCGTCGGGCCGCGCGCTGATCGCCCGCGGGGATCTAGGCGGCGCCGCGGGTTCATCGTCGCGATCGCGGGGTGCATCGGCGCGCGAGCCGTGATCGGTCCGCGTGGCGTTCACGGGGCCTTGGATCCTGTGTTACGGTGCCGCCGTGGGGCCCTCGGCACTGGCGCTGCGATTCCACGAGCAGGGCGGCCGTGCGGCGCCGGAGCCCCGGCTGCGCGAGTGGCTGGGCGACCTGCTGGCCCGCGGCCGGGCGGCGTGGCCCGAGCTCGCGGTCACGGACGAGGCGTTCGTCGATCACATCGCCGGGCTGCCGCGGACGGACGACGCCGACCCGACCGACGCGAGGCTGCACGCCGACGATCTGATGCTGGCGTGCGCGTGCCGGCTGGGCGACGCCCGGGCGATCCAGGCGTTCGTGCAGCGCCACGGCGAGACCCTGCGCGCCGTGTTCGCGGACCCGCGGGCGTCCGGGGTCGACGCCGCCGATCTGCAGCAGCAGTTCCTGCAGCGGATGTTCCTCGGCGGGGCCGGCAAGCGGCCGAAGATCTGCGACTACGGCGGGCGCGGGTCGCTGGCCAGCTGGGTGAAGGTCGCGGCGATGCGGCTGCGCATCGACAGCGAGCGGCGGCGGTCGGACAAGGTGGAGCCGCTGACGACCCGCCAGCAGGACGACCTGCCGCTCGACGGCATCGCCGAGGATCCGGAGCTGAAGATCCTCAAGCACGAGTACCGCGAGGTGTTCCGCGCGGTGTTCGTCGCGGCGCTGGCCGAGCTGACGCCGCACGAGCGCAACCTGCTGCGCCAGAGCATCGTGCACGGGCTCAGCGCGACCCAGATCGCGCAGCTGCACGGGATCCACCGCTCGACGGCCAAGCGCTGGCTGGCCGACATCCGTGACGGCCTGCTGGCGCGCACGCGCGCGGGGCTGATGGCCGGCCTCGGCATCGACCGCGCCGAGTTCGCCAGCATCATGAACCTGATCCAGAGCCGGCTCGACGTGAGCATCTGTCGCCACCTGGGCGAGGAGTAGCGGCCGCGCGTGAGCCATGGCAGCCGGCGACCCGTCCTTGCCTCGGACCTCCGTGTCACGGCCGGATGACACCCGCGAAGACGACGGCGACGGCGCGTGCCTGTCGGAGGACTGCATCGTCGCGTACGTCGAGCGCCGCCTCGGCGAGCGCGAGCTGCTGACCGCGGACGCGCACCTCGACGTCTGCGACGCGTGCGCCACGCTGCTGGCGGCGTACGCTCGCTCGGAGCTGGCGGACGGCGCGACGACGGGCGGGCCGGCGCCCGCGGGCGCCCCGGTCGTGCTGCCGGCGGGGACGCGGCTCGGGCGCTACACGATCATCGAGCGCGTCGGCGCCGGCGGGATGGGCACGGTGTACGCGGGCTACGATCCGGAGCTCGACCGCAAGGTCGCGCTCAAGGTCGTCACGCACGCAGGGGCCGACCCGGCCCGGCTGCTGCGCGAGGCGCGGGCGCTGGCCCGGCTGTCGCACCCCAACATCGTCGTCGTGCACGACGTCGGCGAGGTCCAGGGCGCGGTGTACGTGGCGATGGAGTTCCTCCGCGGGCGCACGCTGCGGGCGTGGTTCGCGGCGGGTGGGCACGCGCTCGGCGAGGTGCTCGCGGTGATGGTCGCGGCCGGTCGAGGGCTCGCGGCGGCCCACCGCGCGGGGCTCGTGCACCGCGACTTCAAGCCGGAGAACGTGATGCTCGGCGACGACGGCCGCGTGCACGTGCTGGACTTCGGGCTGGTCGGGCACGCGGCCGCCGACGCCGGGTCAGGTCCCACCGCGGATGCGCCGGGCGAGCCGATGACGCTGACGCGGACCGGCATGATGATGGGGACGCCGGCGTACATGTCGCCCGAGCAGTACCTGCACAAAACGATCGACGCCCGCTCCGATCAGTACAACTACTGCACCGCGCTGTTCGAGGCGGTCCATGGTCGGCGGCCGATCTCGGCGCACACGGTGGCCGAGCAGCGGCGGCGCGTGCTGGCTGGCGAGCTCGACGAACCACCGGCCGCAGGTCGGGTGCCGGTGCGCCTGGCGCGGGCGATCCAGCGGGGGCTCACGGTCCATCCGGCGCAGCGCTGGCCCGACATGGACGCGCTGCTGGCCGAGGTGACCGACGAGCGCGGGGCGACGCGGCGACGCGGGCTGGCGATCGCGCTCGGCGGCGGGCTCATGCTCGCGGGCGGACTGGTGGGCACGCAGTGGCGGGCGAGCGAGGCGGGCCTGTGCACCGCGGGGGCCGGGCTCATCGCCGACGAGTGGAGCGACGAACGCAGGGCACAGGTCGCCGCGTCGCTGGCCGGGACCGGGCTGCCGTACGCCGCGGCGGCGAGCCAGCGAGTCGACGAGATCCTCGGCGAGTACGCGCGCGGATGGGCGGCGGGCTACGACGAGGCGTGCGCCGCGACGGCGGTGCGCCACGAGCAGTCGAGCGAGCTGCTCGACCTGCGGATGATCTGCCTGGAGGAGCGACGCCAGGCGTTCAGCGCGGTCGTCGAGCAGTTCGCGGCCGCCGACGCGGCGACCGTCGAGCGAGCCGTGGCGACCGCGACCGCGTTGCCGCCGCTCGCGCCGTGCAGCGACCGCTCGCTGCTGCTGTCGCGCGCGCGCTCGCCGGACGATCCCGCGGCCGCGGCCGCCGTCGCGGCCGCGGGCCAGCAGCTCGCGCGCACCACGGCGATGATCCAGACCGGCCACTACGACGACGCCGAGGCGGCGCTGCAGCGCGGGCTGCCGGCGGCGGAGCGGCTCGGCCACGCCCCGCTGCGCGCGCAGTGGGGGACGCTGGCCGGCTCGCTGCACGAGCGTCGCGGCAACTACCGCGAGTCGGAGGCGGCGCTGATCGGGGCCTACTCCGCGGCGCGCGAGGTCGACGACCGCGAGGACGCGGCCGCGGCCGCGACGATGCTGGTCCAGGTGGTCGGCGCTCGCCTGGGCCGGGTCGACGAGGCGGCGCTGTGGCGTCGGCTCGCGGCGGGTGACCTCGGGACGCACGCCGACGCCAGTCGCCGCGCGCGGCTGGCCAACAACTGGGGCGCCGCGCAGATCGCCGACGGCAAGTTCGCCGAGGCGCTGGCGCCGTTGACCGAGGCGACGACCCTGCTGGCGGGCGCGCTCGGCGAGCAGCACCTCGAGCTGGCGAGCCCGCTCAACAACCTCGGGGTCGTGCACCTGCGGCTCGGCGACCTCGCGGCCGCGGACCATCACTACACGCGGGCGCTGGCGATCCGCGAGGCCAACCTCGGCGCCGACCACCCGGACGTCGCGCGGGTGCTCAGCAACATCGCCAGCGTGCGCATCGGCCAGGGCCGCGTGGTCGAGGCCGAGGCCTCGGAGCGGCGCGCCCTGACGATCCGCGAGCGAGCCCTCGGCGCCGGCAGCAGCGAGGTCGCCGCGTCGCTCGGCAACCTCGCCCTCATCGTGCTCGAGCGCGGCGACTTCGCGACGAGCGAGGCGCTGCTCATGCGGGCGCTCGCCATCTACCGCGTGAACTACGGCGACGACCACGCGAAGGTCGTGGAGCTCGAGCTGAACCTGGTCGCCAACCTGGTCGCCGCCGGGCGCATCCCGCAGGCGATCACGCGGGCGCGCGAGGTGATCGCGCACGCGACCGTCACGGGCGGCGCGTCGGTGATGCAGATCGCCCACGTGCAGGCGACCCTGGCCCACTGCCTGTGGCAGACCGGCTCGTTCGCCGAGGCCGAGGCCGAGGCGAAGCGCTCGCTCGCGACGCTCGGCGAGCAGCTCGGCCAGGACCACCCCGACCTCGCGTACCCGCTGCTGGTGCTGGCCCGCGTCGACCTGGCGCGCGGACACGGCGACGCGGCGCGCGCGGCGGCCGAGCGAGCGCTGCAGCTGCGCGCGGGCAAGGCCTCCCCCTCCGAGCTGGCGCACACCCAGGCCGTCGCGGCGCGGGCGTTCGCCGCGGTCGACCCGGCGCGCGCGCGCGTCCTCGCCGACGCGGCCCGCCGCAACATCGCAGGCCACCGCGACGAGGCCGAGCTGACCGCGACGCTGCCCGAGTGAACGATCGCCGCCCGAGTTCTGCGAGCCATCGCAGGGCGCGCGCCGTCTTCCTCCTCGATGCGCTCGTCGATCCTCGTCGCCCTCGTCCTCACTCCATTGCTGGCCTGCGACCGCGCGCCGGTCGAACCGGTCGCGGCATCCCCCGCCGCGCCGCCACCATCGGCCCCGCGAGCCGCGTCGCCGCCGATCGCGGCCGCTCCGGCCGACGTCCCGCCCGACTGCGCCGCGCTGTCGCTGCACGTCACCGACCTGATCCAGCGGACCGGCACCGCCAAGGCGAAGGCCGCTCTGCCGCCGGCCGACAAGCTGCGCGGCGAGTGCGAGGCCCGGACCACCGACGCCGCGATGATGCGGTGCTTCGCCGCGGCGACCGACGCCGCCGGCCTCGACGCGTGCAACCGGCAGGCGTTCCCGGGCGCGGTCGATGCGACGCCGGTCCGTCGCTTCGACGCGCTCGCCGACAACCACGCGGTCGATCCGCCGGTGCTGACCCGCGACGGCGACTACCTCGCGTGGGACGCCGACTGCGGCATGCTTTTTAAAGAGATCTACCCGGCCGGGGCGCTGTTCGTGGCGTGCAAGGGCCGCGTGCAGATCGGGCCGCTGGTCACGATCGAGGAGGTCGAGAGCATCGCGGCGTCCCTCTCGGCCCAGGAGAGCGCGCGCCACGACCTCGTCATGGGCCTGATCAGCCGCGCGGCGACCGGCGACTTCCGGGTACCCGTGCATGTCTACGCCGACAACGGCGCTTACCGCGGGATCGAGTACCGCTGATCGGAGCCGCCCCATGTTCTCACGCGCACCCCTGCTGCTGTGCCTGCTCCCCGCCTGCTTCACCGACACCGGGCGCAATCCCGGCAATACGCCGCCACAGGGCGTCGATACGACAACCGCGGAGACGGACGAGACAACACCACTCGAGCCGACCAGCACCTCGATCGGGACGACCGACACCACCGGCACCACCGACACCACGTCGGCCCAGACCGACACCACGTCGCTCGACGACACCGCCGTGAGCTCGACCGGGCCGGCCTGCGCCTCCGACACGTGCGAGCCCGGCGAGGTCGTGCGCGGTGAGGCGTGCGGCGCGTGCGGGGTCGAGGTCCGGACCTGCGCCGACGACTGCACGCTCGGGCCCGCGGTCTGCGACGACCCGCCCGACGCGTGCGCGTACTGGGTGCTGCCCGGTGCCGCCGAAACATGGGAGCGGATCCCGCGGCCCGAACGCCCGGCGCAGTATGCCCCGACAGGTCCGGTGCTCGGCGCTTTCCCGCTCGCCTCGACGCAGCAGATCGTGGTGCTGACCGCCAACACGGTCCACGTGCTGAACACCATCGACCGCACGTGGGTCGCCACGAGCCCGCGCGACGAGTGGTTCCCGGACATCTCGGGCCTGCCGCTGCACATGGCCAACGCGGTCACGCAGCCCGATCAGACCGAGGCGACGATCACGCTCGTCGCCGGCGAGGATCGCTTCGTGTACCCCCACATGCCCGGCGACGGCGTCGGCCCGCTGTCCGTGCAGCAGCCGTGCTGCGGCCCGACCTGGTCGACACCCGACGCGCCCGACTTCCACGCTGTGCGCGACCTGTGGAGCGACCTCGACGATACGCGCGGCTGGGCGGTCGGTGACGTCGCGGCGCTGTGCGGCCTCGACGAGCCGACCGACGTCGTCGGGTACGCGGCCGTCATCGCGGACGAGGACGTGCACATGCAGGAGATCGGGCACTGCTTCGACTTCTTTCCGGCGCAGCCGTACCCGAGCTTCCCGCCGTTCACGTACCCCGGCGCACCACCTGCCGCGATGGTCGGCGGCGCGGCCTGGCTCGACGGCCTGTGGATCTTCCCCGGCTGAGCCGGCGATGACGCGACAGCGTGGCCCGTACGCGAGGTCAGCGTCGGACCGCGCGCCTGCGGCGAGGCAGACCGGCGAGCAGCAGACCGAACCAGCCCGCGCTCGCACCCGCGGCGCCGTCGCACGCGCAGCCGTCCGAGGTCTCGTCGCCGCCGAAGCCGGTCAGGCCGACCGACGTGGCCGTGACGATCGGCGGATCGCCCGTGCTCGCGGCGTCGCTGTCGATCACCTCGGTCGGACGCTCCCCCGACGACGCGTCGCCCCCGGTCGCGTCTTCAGGTCCGCTGCCGGTCGATCCTGTGGTGGTGCCCACGTCACCGCTCGTCGAGGTGCCCCCGGTCGTGGTTTCGCCCGTGTCGCTCGTCGTCTCGCTACCGGTCGTCTCGTCGGGCTCAGGGAATCCGAGGCGCCCCGCCATCAGGGTCCCGTCGGCGCGGGCGAACACGACGACGTAGCTGTCATCGTCGCGGATCAACGAGAACGTCGTCGCGTCCTCGGTCCAGGGGATCTGCTGCGGCGGCGCCCACTCGCCCATGCCGAGCGACACCCGGAGGCGCGGGCCGTCCGCGGCCAGCCATGCGACCACGCGCTCGCCCTGCGGCCCCGACGTCAGCGCGACCGCGGGCTCGCCATCGTTGCCGTCCGGATCGAACAGCCCCTCGGCGAGGGTGGTCCACGCCGCGTTCGGCCCGCCGGTGCGGACGCGGATCGTCGACGGTGTCTCGTCCACCCAGCCGATCGCCGCCCACAGCATGGTGTCGCCCGAGAACGCCAGCTGCGGCCGTCCGACCGACGTGGCGCCGTCCGGCAGCGACACGTTCTTGAACCCGGACCAGGCGCCGCCCGCGAGGTCGAGCCGCTTGATGACGTCCCAGCGACCGACGAGCGCCAGACCGCCGCCCGGGCGCGGCACCGCCGCGTGCTCGATGAAGTTGGGGAACGGCCACGCCTCCGTGGTTGCGAACACGCCGTTGTCGAGCGACGCGTGCACGTCGAACAACCCGTCCTTCGCGTCGACCTCGACGTCCTGCTTGATCGCCGTGAGCAGCACGTGCAGCTCATCATCCGCCACCGCCGCGCTGATGCTCTCGATCCACAGCGCGCTCAGCTCGGTCACGCCCTCGACGGGCACGCCGCCCGGGTCGATGCGCTGGTAATACGCGCCGTTACCGGGTCCGCTGTCTGGCGCCCACGCGACGTGGGCCGACCCGGCGGGCCCGACCGCGATGGCCGGATAGTTCTTGTTGCCCTTGACCGACGCGGCCATCGAACCCGGCAGCAGCGCGGCCCCGCCGAACGTGCCGCCGCTGGGCGCCGTCAGCGACCCGAGCCCGCCGCTGCGCACGCGAAACACCGCGTGCACGACCCCGCCGCCGCTGGCCAGCGCGGGGTTGCGCCCCGCAGGAGCCCCCGGCACCGCGATCGGTCCGTCGAGCCAGGTGAGGTCGGCCGCGGTGAGCAGCGCCGGGAACATGCAGAGGGTCGTCCAGAGCATCGTCGAGGGTCCTGATGCTCAAGACGTCGCTGCCACCTCGATGGCTCGCACGGCGCCACGCCTGCACATAATTGCAGGTTCACCGAACTGCGCCTCTCGCCGTGGTGAGCGCCGAGCCGCCGCAGCGACGATGCGCCGCGTGGCGTCGTCGCGCCCCGAACGGGCATACGGCGGTGAGGACCGCGACGGCGCGATCGCTCACCGCGGGCGGCCGCGGACCCGGCTCACGCCGACCGCCGCCGCCGCACCAACAGCAACGCCAGCGCCAGCCAGCCCGCGCCCGCGGCCCCGTCCGACTTGCACCCGCAGCCCGCGCCGGCCTGCTTCGCGTCGGGCTTCGCCGCCTTGCTGTCGGCCTTCGCCTCGACCTTCGTCTCCGTCTTGCTGTCCGTCTTCGTCTCGACCTTCGTGTCGGGCGTGACCACCGGCGCCGGCGCCTGCATGTTCATCGCCAGCTTGATCTCGGGCACGTCCTGCGCCACGTACGACGCCAGGCTCGCCGAGCGATCGACGAATGCCAGGTCCTGCGCCGCCTTCGGCTTCGGCGTCCCGCCGCCGCTGGGCGGCCCGCCCCAGCGACCGTAGCGCGGGTCCTTGCACGTCACCGGCCCGGTCCACGGGTGGCGGATGATGTACCGCGCCTGAAAATTATTGATGGAGCTCGGCGACGGCCCCTGCTCGAGCTTGTCGTTGGCCCCGTGGATCTCGCGTCCGCCGACGATCCCCGCCGCCTCGCGGAACACCAGATCCTCGCCCAGGCTCTCCTTCGCGTAGCGCGCGTGCAGCCGCGTCAGCACGAACTGCCCCGGCAGCGACCACGCCTGCGACTCGTCGACCTTGCCCACGCTCGGCAGCACGTCCGCCCCCAGCGTCAGCAGCTCCGCCGCCTGCAGCGGGTCGATCGGGCACGGGTCGCAGTTGTTCGCCTGCCACGCGTACTCCGTGATCACCGCCTTCGGGCGGTGCGCCAGCGTCGCGTCGAACAGCGACACATAAAACTGTCCGTACGCGTCGCGCACCGAGTCCTTCACCTCGAGGTTGGTCGGGATCGTGACATTCGGATAGTTCGCCAGCTCGTAGCGCGAGCGCGCCACGATATGCACGATCAGGTCCTGTGCCCCCGACGAGTTCAGCAGCCCCAGCCGCACCGGCAGGTTGAACGTCTCGCTGTCGTAGTGCACGCGCAGCGGGGACAGCATCGCCTGCCCCTTGTCGCCGAACTTCACCTTCGACACGTCGACCTTCGCCACGAAGAACTTCATCCCCGCCTGCACGTACGGCCGCAGCGCCTCCCCTGCCCCCTCGGGGATCGTGTACTTGTTGGCCCGCAGCCACGAGTCCAGCCCCGTCGCCTCCTTCGCGCTCAGGATCACGATCTGGTACTCCCCGACCGCGAACTGCGCCTCGACCGTCACCCCGAAGTCCCGCTTCGGCACCCCCGCCGACTCGTCGACGGAGTCCGGCATCGCCGTCGGCATCGGCGCATACTCCCTCGGCGGCTCGACGTAGCACGGATCCTGCTCCCAGTACTCGACCAGCCGCGGCGCCGCCAGCTGATCCACGCGATCGAAGATCTCGCGCGGCAGCGTCTTCACGTCCGCCTCTTTGAGGATCACCGGCACCGGCACCACCATCGCGAAGTCCTGCGGCGGGCCCTGGTAGTTGTTCTGCATCGACAGCACCGTGCGCGTGCCGTCCCGCATCATCACCACGACCGTCGCGTTGTTGTACAGCTTGGCGTCGCCGCCCGCGACGTAGAACCCGCAGAACGCGTCCGCCTCGCGCGCCACCAGCGTTCCCGCCGTCAGCACCGCCGCCGTTGTCATCGTCGTCCACCACCGATTCATTGTGTGCATGTCAGCCTCCGATCCTCTGGCGTCGGCGGAGCCCCAGCCCCGCGAGTCCGAGCAACAACCACCCCGCGCCGGTCTCGCCGACCGCGCAGCCGCACCCGTGCGCCGCGATCGCGGCCGGCTCTGGATCTTTCATCGGCGGCGCACCGACCGGCGGGGTCACCGAGGGCCGCTCGTCGCCGCCTGGCACGGTCAACCGGATCTCCGGCACGTTCTGGGCCACGTAGCTCGCCAGGTCGCCGGTGCGGTCGGTGAACGCCAGGTCGCGCGCGACCGCCGGCTTCTGGCTGCCCGTCTGGCCCTTCGGCGGCCCGCCCCAGCGCCCGAACCGCGGGCGCAGGCACAGCACCGCGCCCTTCCACAGGTGGCGGATGATGTACCGCGCCTGGAAATTGTTCATCCCGCTGGGCCTCGGCCCTTGCTCGATCTTCCCGCCCGAGTCGCCGACCTCGCGACCGCCGACGATCCCGGCCGCCTCGCGGAACACCAGGTCCTCTCCCAGGCTCTCCTTCGCGTAGCGCGCGTGCAGCCGCGTCAGCACGAACTCTCCGGGCAGCGACCACCGCTTCGAGTCGTCGATCGGCCCGACGCTCGGCAGCACGTCGGCGCCCAGCGTCGACAGCTCCTCGACCTGCAGCGGCTGCACCGGGCACGGGTCGCAGTTGTTGGCCTGCCACGCGTACTCGGTCACGATCGCCTTGGGGTTCTGGGCCAGCGTCGCGTCGAACAGCGACACATAAAATTGCCCGAACGAGTCGCGCACTCCGTCCTTGACCTCGATGTTGGTCGGGATCGTGACATTCGGATAGTTTGCCAGCTCGTAGCGCGCCCGCGCCAGGATATGCACGATCAGGTCCTGCGCCCCCGACGAGTTCAGCAGCCCCAGCCGGACCGGCAGGTTGAACGTATCGGTGTCATAGTGGAACCGCAGCGGCGACAGCATCGCCTGCCCGTTCGGGCCGAACGCCACCTTCGCGGGGTCCACCTTGGCCACGAAGAATTTCATGCCCGCCTGCACGTACGGCCGCAGCACCTCGGCCGCGCCGTCGGGGATCGAGTATTCATTGCGCCGCAGCCACGTGTCGAGCCCGGTCGCCTCCTCCGCGCTGAGGATCAGGATCTGGTACTCGCCGACCGTGAACTGCGCCTCGATCTTGACGCCGAGGTCGTCGGGCGCGGGCGGAGGCCGGGCCCCCTCGGACTTCGTCTCGAGGGACTTCCGCCGATTCATGAACTTCTCCTCGTCCGACCAGTCGCACGGGTCCTGCTCCCAGTACTCGACCAGCCGCGGCGCCGCCAGCTGATCCACGCGGTCGAAGATCTCGCGCGGCAGCGTCTTCACGTCCTGCTCGCGCAGGATCACCGGCACCGGCACCACCATCGCAAACGCCTTCGGCGGCCCCTGATAATTGTTCTGCATCGACAGCACCGTGCGCGTGCCGTCCCGCATCATCACCACCACCGTCGCGTTGTTGTACAGCTTCGTGTCCCCGCCCGCGACGTAGAACCCGCAGAACGCGTCCGCCACCCGCGGCGCCAGAGCCATCACCCCGGCCGCCAACATCACACCGAGTATTCGCCGCATCATCGACCTCGCCTCCGCCGCCACGCGGCCAGCACCACCAGGAGCGGCGCCAGCCGCCCGTCGTCCCGCGCGTCACAGCCCGTCGCGGGGCTCGTCGTCGGCACGGCCGACGCCTCACCCTTCACGTCCGGCACCGGCGCCGCCTTCACCTCCGGCGTCTTCGGTTCGGGCGCCGCGATGTTCGCCGCGAATTTAATCTCGGGCACGTCCTGCGCGACGAACGCCGCCAGCTCGCCGGTCCGCGGCGCGAACGCCAGGTCCTTCGCGACTGTCGGCTTCGGCTTGTCGCGCCACCCCGTCTGCCCGCCCCACACCCCGTACATCGGCCTCTCGCACGCGACCGGCCCGGTCCAGCGATGGCGGATGATGTACCGCGCCTGAAAATTGTTGGAGCCGTCCGGCACCGCCCCCTGCTCGACCCGGTCGCCGTCCCGAAGCTCACGCCCGCCGCCGATCGGCCCGGCCTCGCGGAACACCAGGTCCTCGCCCAGGCTGTCCTTTCCGTAGCGCGCGTGCAGCCGCGTCAGCACGAACCGAGCGGGCAGCGAATATTCGAGATCTTCGGACTTCGCGTCGACCCTCGGCAGCACGTCGGCCCCGAGCGTCATCAATTCAGCCGCGCTGAGCGGGTCGCGCGGGCACGGGTCGCAGCCGCTCGCCTGCCAGGCATATTCGGTGACCACCGCCTTGGGGTTCTGCGCCAGCGTCGCGTCGAACAGCGACACATAGAACGCCGCGTACGCGTCGCGGACCGCGTCCTTCACCTCGAGGTTGGTCGGGATCGTCACATTCGGATAATTGGCGACCTCGTACCGCTTGTCAGCGAGGATATGCACGATCAGGTCCTGCGCCCCGCCCGAGTTCAGCAGCCCCAGCCGCACCGGCAGGTTGAACGCCTCGCTGTCGTAATGAAACCGCAGCGGCGACAGCATCGCCTGGCCATTCGCGGCGAACTTGACCTTGGCCGGATCGACCTTGGCCACGAAGAACTTCATCCCCGCCTGCACATACGGCCGCAGCACCTCGGCCGCGCCCTCGGGGATCGTGTAATGATTCTGCCGCAGCCAGGTGTCGAGCCCGGTCGCCTGCTTCGCGCTGAGAATCAAAATGTTGTACTCGCCGACCGTGAACTTGGCCTCGATCTTGACACCGAGGTCCTTGATCTCGGAGCTCCCTGAGCCCATCCGGGGGCTGGGCCCCGTCTTCTTGTACAGGATCCTGCGCTCCTCACCATAGGGCTTGCACGGATCCTGCTCCCAGTACTCGACCAGCCGCGGCGCCGCCAGCGAGTCGACCGCCGCGAAGATATCGGCCGGCAGCGTCTTCACGTCCTTCTGCTTGAGAATGACGGGGACCGGCACCACCATCGCAAAGCCCTGCGGCGGCCCCTGATAATTGTTCTGCATCGACAGCACCGTGCGCGTGCCGTCCCGCATCATCACCACCACCGTCGCGTTGTTGTACAGCTTCGTGTC
>Ga0075158_10001445_pt1 | contig 17915 bp, 11 predicted proteins | sample JI91814BDNA_FD_70968 | JGI IMG/M metagenome (GOLD analysis project Ga0075158, IMG submission 70968) | Wastewater effluent complex algal communities from Wisconsin, to seasonally profile nutrient transformation and Carbon sequestration -... | ecosystem: Engineered > WWTP > Effluent > Algae... | reverse complement strand
CAACCGAATCGGAGCGAGTCGTTGACTGGAAATCAAATGCCCAAGCGAACCTTGTTCACATCCCAAACCGACCAGCAAATAGCCGCCGATATTGGGATGACGAGCATAACCACCTAAGACACGATTGAGCATTTGATGCTTCAGGCCATCGAATGCCATCGCGCATCCACCTTCATGTTTCAAAGCGACCACACCATCGATGTTTCCGAATGCAGCGAGTTCATCTCCGCGAAAACGGTCCGCGATATGTCGAGCTACGGAAGCGGAGCAATTTACCGACGAGATGATCGCTAGATAGTTTCGTGTTCCCACTCGACCGTCGCTGCGAACATAACCTTGGAACGTTTCACCCACACGTGGAGTTGGCGGTGGCGGAACTTCAGTCGCCAATGCTTCAAGATCTACTTGATGATCGCAGCGCAGGTTGTGTGTGTGGACATGTTCGCCGGGGTGAATAGGTCGACTGGCCAAGCCGATGGCCCAGCCATACTTGAACACGGGGCGGTCGACAGGAACTTCACAGGTGGCCAACTTATGACCCGCAGGGACATCATCGCGTACTTCCAGCGCGACACCATCGATGATTAACTTCGCTCCCTTGGGAGTGGGTTGCGTTACCACGACCACTTGGTCGCTGGGATGCAATCGAATGAAGGCTTGTCCTTTGCCACTAAATCCGGATTGAATCCCAGTTACTCCACTACCACAGCCTGTCGGTCCGCATGACATACTAAGTTTCCGCCAAAAAGCCAAAAATCGCCCGCGTGTGCCTCAATTAAAATCGCTTGCCGGTTGAAACCGCATCCCCAAAATCGGCCACTGGAATCGGGCCAGCAATCCTTCACAATGTACCGCCGTAACGTCTTTTGCAGTAAGGACTTGCCGCAAATCGGTGCCGATTTTGGCCAATTTTATGGACTTTGATTTTCCCCGGAAAAGAGAGAGCATAAGCCGCTTTTGCAGGGGAAACCAGCCAATTTTGTCATTCCGTTGAATTCCGGCCTCTTTCCGCGGCTCCCCTCCCCACTCCAGCGGGTATAATAAAAGTTAAGCGACTTTTCTCGTCTTCCTGGCGTTTTCCCCATTTTTCGTGCATTGAAAACATGTCGACGCCCACTGCCTCATCTTCATTCGGTTCCGCAACACCCGAGCGTCCAACGCCTGTTTCTGACAACACAGAAAAAGGTAAAGGGACGTTAACGGATTGGTTGCATTCAGAACTTCAGAAAACGGTTCGGCATTTACAGTTTCTGGAAGCAACCGCAAATGTTGCTTGGTGGTGGTGCACGCTATTGGCCGTTTTGGCTGTCGCCGTTTTGTTGGACCATTGGCTGTGGGTCCTACCCACATTTGCCCGTTATGTCTTTTGGATGACCTGGATCGGTTTGTCATTGTTCTGGGTTATCCGCCGCATTCTGCCGCTTTTTATCTATCGCATACATCCGCTTTACGCTGCCAAAGTTGTAGAGGAAGCCATCCCCGAACTGAAGAATCGTTTGATCAGTTGGTGGGAACTCAAACATGAACCGAATTCAGCTCCGCGCGGTGTTGTGGCAGCCGTCGGTCGCCAAGCAGTTGCTCAACTTCGAACGCACGACTCCTCTGCGTTGCTCGATACTCGACCGATGATCATTTCGATTGGTATCGCTTTGAGCTTGACCGTCTTTGTCAGTCTGTATTCGCTCGTCGCACCGCGAAGTGCGTGGACCACGGCGGAACGCATCATATTCCCGTGGAAAACAATCGCTCCTCCAGCGCGAGTTAAAATCCAACAAGTGCGGCCAGGCTCTTCGATCATTCCGCAATCGCTCCCCTGCCCCATACAGGTTGAAGCGCGTGGTTTACTGAGCGACGAGAAAGTATTCGTTCGCTTCACTTCTGCCGATCGCCAAATCATCGATCAACGTTTGGAACTTCTGCCTAAAGTCGCTGGCTCATCTTATGAAGGTACGTTGACTACGGACGGCCGAGGCGTTCAACAAGATGTCGAGTATTGGATCGAGGCAGGTGATGCCGTCGCCGGCCCTTATTCGCTCAAAGTTAATCCGCTACCCCAATTAACCATCGATAAAGTACGGCTCATCTATCCTGCCTACACGAAACTTCCTGCCAGCGAACAAATGGGAGATGGTAATTTTGAAGCGGTAGAAGGAACTCGAGTGGAGTTGCTGAGTTCATTGACTGGCGATGCGAAAAAGACCTTCATCGAATTTTACAGCCAAACACCTGATAACAAACCGCAGCGTTCATTGCGAACCGAGCCGATCAAAATTGACGGTAATCAAGGGCAAGCTGCGTTTACCGTTCGACTCAATAGTCAACATGACAACCCAACCTTGGAAACCTACACGCTTCGTGCGGTAGACGTCGGAGGCAATACGGCCTCCAATCCTCTCTTCTACTCGATGCGAGTTACGGGAGATTATGCACCCGAAATTCGACTCACCGCTTCAACCGAACCACCGCTCCGCGTCTCGTCGCGCGGCTCGCTCTCAGTGCAAATCAATGCCTTGGATCCAGACTATGGTTTGGCGAACGTCGATTTGGAAATCAAGAAAGGGAGCTTCGTGCTAGAAACGCTGAAGCTTCTTGAGAACCCCGAAGGCTTGCGAGATCCTTGGAACAAATCGTTCCAAATCCGAGTTTCCAAATGGAGATTGCAGAACGGTGAGAAGATTACGTTGACGGCTATTGCGAAAGACAATCGACATCAGCCCGGTACTGAAACACCAGAACCCAATGTCACTCGCTCAACATCTTTGGAAGTTGAGATCATCGAGCCAACCGAAGAAGAGAAGGCCGATAAGACTGCAGGAAATTCAAAAGAGGAGAACTCTCCAGTCGAAGAGATGACTCCAGAAAAATCTCCGCCGCAAAATCAACGCAACTCGGAGAAGTCGCAACCGAACAACAATGGCAAGAACGGTGACAAATCCGAATCAGGCAACTCGGGAGGAGGCTCATCGTCGGACGGTGCCTCATCATCGAAGTCACAAAACTCAGACAACAATAGCGGTGATTCCTCGTCTTCAGGCGACTCATCCAATGCGTCCAAACCGAACTCCAACAATAGCTCTGGCGGTAGCGAAGGAAGCAGCGAGTCGATGGATGATAAGTCTACGGACAAGAACGATAACAGCAGTGGTGGGAATAGCAGCGGCGAGCCCTCTGAAAACCAAAAAGAGAACAACTCTCCCTCGCAAGGTTCAGATGGATCAGAGACGGGAGAACGAAGCGATTCCAAGACCCAGCCATCTACCACAGAAAGCGGCGAAGGCAATAACGCACCACCACCGGACCATGACGGTGACATCATGGAACGCATTCAACAACGCATGCAGCGTGAGCAACAAAACAATGGACAAAAGCCTAATCAAGCCAATCAACCCCAGGGTGATCCCAATGGCAAGATGAACGAAGAGGGCTCTGCGGATCCGAATAACAGCAACGGACAAAAGCCTAACAACGACTCGTCTAGCAAGCCCGATTCGAATAACATCTCGAACAACAACTCGGAATCAGCATCTCAAAACGATCAAGGATCGGGTGAGAAGAACGGTGATCCCTCAGGGTCCAAACCCAAACCCGAAAACGGTAGCGAGTCGAACGCTGCGGCAGGGAACCAATCCGGCAATAAAGATGATTCCCAAAGCGGTGGCAAGACTGATGACAATTCCAAGCCAGGAAAGGATTCCGCATCTGGAAACCAAGACAACTCTGGAAAGGAATCGCAACCTGAGAAGAACGGTGAATCAGGGAAAGAAGGCGACTCACAGCCTGAAGCGAAGGAGAATTCGGGAGAAAACAAAGACTCCTCAAATGGAGCCAATTCCAAAGATGACTCGGGTTCAAAAGAGGGGTCGAATTCCAAACCCGGCGAAGATTCTCAGCAAGGCTCTCAATCGAAAGATGGCTCTCAATCCAAAGATGGTTCGTCCTCTAAGGATGGATCAGATTCCATGAACGGCGCTGAGGCTAAAGATGGCTCTCCATCGCAAGAAGGTACAGGCGAGAAAGATGGAGCTGGACAGCAAGACGGAACAGGGGAGAAAGATGGCGCAGGTAAGCAAGGTGAATCCTCTTCCAAAGACGGAGCAGGACAAGATGCAGCGGGCAACAAGCCTGATACGAGCAATAAGGCTGGCAATGAACAGTCCAATGGTTCACAACCGAAAAATGGGAATGGCCAACAAACTCCAAACGGCCAACCGCAAGCGGGAGACCAACAAGGCAATGGCAACAAAGCAGGACAGCCGGGTAACGAAGGGAACCCATCCAAAGCGGGTCAACCTGGACAGAATCCAGGTAGCCAAGCGAGTGGCAACGCCAATCCTGGTATGGCCGATGGGCCACGCAATGGCTCTGTTCCTGGCGATAAATCGGAAGGCACCAATGCCAATGATGGAGCCCAAGCGGCGAACTTAGATTACGCCAAAGAGGCAACCAACTTAACGCTCGACTACTTAGAGCGTCAGAAGGACCAACCCGACCCAGAGCTATTGAAAGAAATGAATTGGACCAAAGAAGATCTCAATCGTTTCTTAGAACGTTGGAAGAAGACGATGGATACGATCGACAAAAGCAACGGCAATCGAGAACTTGCCGAACAAGAGTTACGTAGTCTTGGGCTTCGTCCTCCTAAATCGAAAGCAGGGGCTGTGGCCGGCAATGAAGACCAAGTACGCGACCTACAAGACTCCGGTCCTCGTGTCGCTCCTCCCAAGTCGCTCAAGAATCAATTCGAATCCGTAAAGAAAGCTCTCCAGCAACGCCAAAAGCAGAAGTAGATGTAGGGGTGCGGTGTGTGGGTATGACTTGGATCGTTTAACCCGTAGCCATAGCGCAGCGGAGGCTAGGTCCGCGAACGATGCTATCTCTTACAACATCGCACTGGGCACATCCCACTGAGCACGGCGACTACCAACACATACTGCGTGAGCCTTTGCAACAGCAAGAGTCGATTTCGAACCTAGCCTTCGCTCCGCTACGGCTACGGGTTAAACGAGATTTATGCAAATACTGCGGAGGCTTACGGAACTGCGATGAAAATCGCAGCGGTTGCCAAACCTTCTGCAGTGACCGCATCAGCTCGATAGGGAGGACGATGATAGAGTGCAGGTGCGGAAGTACCAGGGCGATATGACCCCAATACCGATTGCTCTTCCCATGGGCGATCCAACTGCATGTAGTAAGGCAACATTGCGATGTTACCAATGAAACGCACACCGGAAATCATAGGCTGCAGACATGGATAGCGTTGTTGACCATGACGCTCCAACATGGGCTCTTCAAAGTACAATGGCATGTGGCAGATACCTGAAGCCTGCCAGCAAGCACACATATCGAGCCAATCACCATCGCGATTGACGCCAACAGGCAAGGCCATTTGCTTGAGCTGATACTCTTTCAACACATCGTCAGGAAGGACTCCCGTACCCACACCTTGCAAACTTGTGTTGGGAACTCTCAATTCGGGAATTGTTCGGGTTGGGCTAGCAGGTTGAGCGCTAGGTTGCAGCGACGGGGTTGTTTCTTGTCCTGGGGGCTGAGCCCCGCTAATTTGAATTTGTGTTTCAGGCGGAATTACATTGGTGGCAGGTGGCTGTGAAAGCACGGGATCTTGCTGATAACCGACGGTGACGTTACCCGACGGTGCAGCGACATATCCGGCAGGCAACTTGCCATGAGCTGCAGCTTCTTTGGCCATCTGAACCCGCAACCAATCCGCTCCGTTTGTTGGGAGCGGCTGTTGAGCGACGGAATGGGAACAGAGGCTCAATGCAACGGTCAACGTAAGCGAAACGGTCCACAGTGACAGCATCTTGCGCATGGCCCAATCCTTTCCATTCAATCGACAACCCAAAACACCATTCAAGGTAATGGTATTCCATTCCTTTCAATCGTCATCCCTGCACCATCCGCTGAATTCCGCATGAACGGAACCCACTGGGCTTTACAGATGCCTTGCGAAAAACCGTTAATGTCCGTTTCTCTGAACAGACCGCAAAGGTTTGGCTAACTGGTATACTTTAACAGCGAACAAGAGCCGTCTATGTTCCCTTTCGCTTTGCAAATTGAGGGCCGAATGACTTCCATCGAGTTAAAGTCGCTCACCAAAAAATTCCAAAGACACACAGCGTTAAGCGATATCTCGTTCCGAGTCACAGCGGGCGAAAGACTAGCCATTGTCGGTCCCAGTGGCAGCGGCAAGTCGACGCTTATGCGGGTAATCGCAGGTTTAGAGTCACCCACTTCGGGAAGCCTATGGCTCGATGGCCAAGACGCTCAACAAGTTCCACCGCACGAACGCAACATGGGTATGCTATTCCAGAACAATTCGCTTTATCCCCATCTGACAGTGGAAGAGAACATTCATTTTGCCAGAAGCAAGAAGACGAATGCTTCTGATTGGAAGATACTTTTTGAGGAGCTCGTTTCCTGGCTGGAACTCGGCTCGCTGCTCCAGAGAATGCCAGATCAATTGTCTGGTGGCGAACAACAGCGGGTCGCACTGGCTCGAGCTCTCATTCGACGCCCAAAGACGTTGCTCTTGGACGAACCATTGACTCATTTAGATCGACGCCTGAGCCAACGTGTGCAAGACAATATTCTGGCGGCTCAGCAGCGATATAAGATCACTCTGTTGTATGTGACACACGATATCGAAGCAGCATTGTCATTTGCCGATCGTATCTTGGTCCTACATCAAGGGGAGCTCGTGCAGATCGACACTGCTGACGCTTTGGCTAGAGAGGGTGAACCATTTGTACGTGAATACTTGGAACTTGATCGTCAATGCGTGAGTCAAGGAGCTGTGTCTCGGCAAGCGAACAAGGTAAGCGTTACAGTACCGAATATTCAATTTGATCTAGCGCCATTAAGCGAAACTATGGGTCCGATTTCAAAAGCGACAGAGAATGCTTCTGGGGATAGTCACAACCAGCATGTTACTTGTCGTATTAAGTTGCTGGATTGGAAGGAAGCAGCCTCATAACGAACGAAGGGAGTAGGCAGCCCCCCGGCACCTACTCCCTTCTCAGGTTTTCTAAACCTTATCGTAAGTTGACTAACGACGAATGTTGAGCAATTCGTCGAACAACTGCTGTGTGGCGGAGATAACACGCGAGTTACTGCGGTACTGAGTGGATGCTAACACTAGGTTCACCAAGTCCGAACCGATGTCGGTGTTGGACAATTCCAACGCACCCGACACAACGCCACCAATACCGTTTTCACCTGGACTACCTTCAATAGGCAAACCAGTGTTAATACCCTGAGCATACAAGTTCTGACCGCGTTGTTCCAAACCTTCGGGGTTGGTGAAGCGAGCCAAACGGATCTTGCCTAAGTCACGAGACACACCGTTGGAGAACACACCGCGAATCAATCCATCTTCGCTAATGAGGTAACTTGATAGAACCCCAGGAGGAGAACCGTTTTGGCGTGAGGCCACCATCGATGGCTTATCCACGGCCAAACCGTTCATCGAGGTAAAGTCCAAATTGAATTGCAACGGCGACGCCGAAGGAAAATTCAATCGATCGACGGCCACCAACGAGTTCGACGCAGCCACGAAGTTACCAGTACCATCGAAGCGAATCAGACCGGTACCTACGTTGATCTTACCACCCGTGGCGGGCGAGTTATCTGCCGAGTCTGCGTACCAACGATAGACGGTTTCGGTATCGGTGCGTCTTTCCAAAACCGAAGTGACACGCATACGAATAGGCAGACCAAGTGAGTCATAGGAGATAAAGTCGGCCACGGTACTTTGACCGTTGGCCTCTTGCAACTTTCCAAAGCCCAAGTTCGGCGTTGAGATCTCTCCAAACGCATCCGTCAACTTAAATGCTGACAAGTCGATATTCAGAGCGTTATCGATACCGTTATTCGAAACAAATCGCAGCTTACCATCTTGCAAATATGCACCAGCCGCGAGAGTCCCTGTTTCACCAGGAATTTTGTTCAATGAACTGGGGATCGGGTTGGTCGGATCGTCTTCTGGACTTTGCAACCCCATCGAGTCTTCCATAAACCGCATTAGATCTTGAACCGTTGTGGTATTGGTTATCTCAAGATCTCTAGTGTCCAGAAGACGGCCACCTTTGCGGCCATTGAACGACAAAGTGCCTTCTTTGAAAGCCGATTTATATTCGAACCCATCGCGGCGTACGATGTCCACCAATAGCGTGTTACTGTCCACAGTAGGACCATCCAGGTCCACCTTTTTGTTGCCCGTAACGGTCAGATTGCTAATCTCAGCATCCGATTTGCTATCCGTATAGGTTTCACCAATGTCGATCGTATCCACCAAATAGAAACTCTCTTGATTGTTCGAGAGGTTTCGGTAAATCCGGATTTGATCGTAAGGAGGAATACCGCCACCAGGAGGTGGAGGTGTTGGGAAATCAGACAATTTAATTCGGCCCGACGCCACCGTTTGCGGCCCGATGAGTGGGGAGGGACGGGTTTCAGGTTCGCCGTTTCGAAAGTAGGTAATCATGTAACTGTAATTACCGTTGAGCGTCGTCGTATCAAGTGGAGTGGACGACAAAGGCGTACTGTTGTTGTCGGTGTAACTTCCCCCAGCCGCTCGTTCCGTCAACAAGAAATAGTCATTGCCGTTGGCTGCGGTACGATAAATACGAATGTCGCTGTACTGTGAAGTCGCAGCTGGCAAATTGTTCAATGTAATCGAGTTGTCCGCATTCGCGTTACCTGCTGGAGTCGTCACAGTAATGACGTTGCTCGCCACACTTTCGGTACCTGCCGAATCGACATAGGCAATGCGATATTTGTAGGTCGTATTTTCTGGATGCGTACCACCCGTGTCGGAGTTAACAACTGATGTGCCACCTACGTTCGGTGTATCAGCAATGGCGATGTCGATCGAATCGGAATCAGGTTGCGGAATCGCTCCATTCCCAAGAACCGCACTTTGCAACACCGCAGCAGTATCTGCTAATTCGCCTTGGGGTGTCAGCGTACCTTCCATCGTGACTTCGGTGGTCGCTTGCGCAACCGCCTCAGTACCAAGCTTGATTTCAAGTGGCACCAACTGAGTCGTTTGAATGTCGAAGTTTTCGTCGACGCCGAAGCCCAACAAACGGTTACCCGTGGGAGTCACCAATTGGTTTTCGCTGTTGAGCTTGAAAATACCCGTGCGAGTGTAAAGGCGTTCGTCACCCGACGCCTGAACCATGAAGAAGCCGTCACCCTGAATAGCCAAGTCAGAAGGCGTCGAACTGATTTCGATCGTACCTTGAGTAAAGCGGGGTGTAATAGCGGCAACCTGAACACCCAAACCCGTCTGTCTTGGGTTAGCACCACCATTGTCATCGCTAGGAGCCGCACCCAAAGATAACGTCTGCAAAAACTGGGTCGCAAAGACGATTTCAGAGGCCTTAAAACCTACGGTCTGCGAGTTAGCTAGGTTATTACCCAACACGTCGATCTGCGTTTCCGCAGCGTTCATGCCCGTCAACGCGGTACTTAACGATGAAGCTAAACCCATCGCCGAATTCTCCAGCAGAAAACCAAGATGCGGAGAATCACATATTGTGACTGCTCCATTCGATCCGTTTGGTTATCCGCAAGATCAGCAATTCGATTGGCAAGCAATATTGTGACGTGTGCCGAAGAAGAGTCGACGTTGGAAAACGTTACGCTGCTTCTGGCTCTCGGATCTCACGGATATTGTCCATATCGACCTTTTGATTTCCAACGTGCAATCGAATTTGACGATTATCCCGATTCTCCGCATCAACTTCGACAGTCACTTTATCCACTGTTCCAACAACCTCTTTGCCATCGGTATCGATCGCGTCAATCTCTTTTCCGATGAGATTGCTAGCTGTTGAAAGTCCGCTACCAGAAGTAAGAGCCGTTAGAGATTCCGTCAATTGATTCGTGGCTCCGATCGAACGAATCTGACTTACCTGCTGCAAGAACTCACTGTTACTGGTAGGGTTCAACGGGTCTTGGTTCTGCATTTCAGTAATTAGCAACGACAAGAACTGATTCAAATCCACATCGCGAAAGTCGTTACCTTTTGTTCCTGAGCTGGACGAAGAACTGGCTGTCGATGTGCTGGTTTCACCAATTCGAGACATATATCACCTGCGACCCTACGATTTCCACTAATATTCAACAGCTAGGCCTTGAAGCCTCGTCTTTTAGTTCATTTGCCACCATGTGGCTACATCAAACTTCAACATCCAAACTGCGACTTAAATTGCCAGTTGCTAAGGAGGTTGGTAGACCTACAGCCTCATAGGCGCTAGTCCGCCCACTCGCAGTCTTCAAAGTCTCTGTTCTACGGTTGGAGGATTGATTCCAACTCCCTGAAGACTGACTACTATTTTGTCCGGACGATTGACCAGAAAACGTCTGCCCCGAAAATTGGGACTGTTGATCCATAACCCGTACGTCGAATTTTTCGATCGTTAAACCACTCTCCGAGAGCTGCTGTTTTAGCTGCGGGAGATTATCTACTAGAGCTTGGCGAGCTTGCACAGTTTCAGTCACAATTTCGGCGGAGAGAGTCTTGCCTTCAACACGAACCGTCATAGCCAAACTACCGAGTTCAGGCGGATGCAAACGGAGCCGAATGTTGCCCCCCTGCTCTCCGATTCTCTCGAATCCACGCGCAACGCGTTGGATCAAGCGAATTTGCTGACGTTGATCAACGCCCGATTTTTCCTCGGTTTTCTTGGCATTTGCGTTCTTCTGAGCTGCATCAGTTCGATTTGCCGATTCGGTATTCCCTTCGGACCTCTGAGTGCTGTTCGAATTGTTTTGAACGCCATTGATTCCTTGAGCACGATCACCACCACGCAATTCGGCGCTGCCCGTCGAAGCTACCGGAGCTTGAGGTGCTGGGGGAGCCACAATTTGCGGTGTCGCGGTAGCTGAAGGTGACTGCTGAACTTCAAGTGGCTGTTCAGGCGGCTTCACCGAAACATCTGGCTTCTGTCCAACTTGGCGATCAGAGAGTTCATCCGAAATTCCCTTTTGACCATCATTGCCTTGAGGGTTTTCGGCGTTTTCTGCCAAGCGTTCTTTGCGAGAGCGACGGTTCGTTTTCACTTCTTCCATGTTTTGAGTTGGTTTACCCAAAACGGATTCTTGATGCTCAACTTTCGTCTCTTTTTTAGCTTCAACTTTGGTTTGTTGTTGTGATTGCGCTACAGCAGGTGCAACCTTCGGACCAGTATCCGATTTGCTGACAACTTCGTCTTTGCGACGTCGCTCGCGGTGTTCGTGAACGCGAGGGTCAACTTGGGCGACCTCTTCAACCGCTGCCTCATCCACCTGTTGATTCGCTTCTACAGGCTTCTCCTCGGCTTGAACCACCACAGCTTGTTCGGCAACATTCTCTATCCCTTTAGATTCCACAGTTGCCGCAACTTTTTCTCCTTCGCCACCCTCTTTAACGAGACTCTTTTGCTCGACCGGAGTGTCTACTTTTTGAGCAGTTTGAACGGTTGCCACGATATCTGTTTGCAGCATCGCTTCATCGGTGGCTACTACTTCCTTTTCCGAAGAGTCCGAGGTTTCTTTTTCCTCTTTCTTTGCCTCTTCAGGCTTTGATGTGGAATCCGTCTCGATTACTTCTTCGGCAGCCGCATTATCTGCTAAATCCTCAGGGGCTTCGATCGGTTTCCAATCAAAGCCAGCCAGGAGTTGATCGAAGGTGGTGGATTGTTTCTCTGCTAACGCTTGATCGTCGCGCGAGAAAATATTTCGTAATGAATTAGGCCGACCTGTTGTACTCTGAGATGAATTGATCGCAGTACTCATTGTCTCCCCCTACGTCGTCGTCAACACAACAACTCACACCAGGGAAACAGCACTACGTGATCGATCACGAAGCTGGTGCCCCGGGTGCCGTACCCTGCCTGGACGGATCTGTCGCCGAACGTCCTGACTCAATCAGCGACGCCGTCGGCTCGCCATCGAGGAACATTTCTAACATTTCGTTCAGGATGAGACGTTCTTCCTCACCCTCAAACTCCGACATGACCTTCTTTCTTTTATCGATCGGCATACCCTTCAGAATCGATACAACTTCTTTCTTTTGATCATTTCCCCACATTCTTAGGAACTGATCCTTAGACTGATCGGGGGGTAAAGCCTCCAAAGTTCGTTGCACCTCCCCCAAACTAGTGTTCTGTAAACCTTTGCTCAGTTCATCCAGCTTGGTGTCGAACGCAATACGCCGATCATCGAAGAGCTTCTTCTCCATTTCCAATTGTTTGCGCATTTCATCCAAGAGGGTTCTTTCACGCTGTAAAGCCATCGCTCGGTCATCGAGTTCTTTGGCCATAGCAGCGCGGGCTTCTACTACTTCTTCGCGTGTGGGAACGGGGACTTCTTTCGCCTTGGCCCACACGTTGTGCAAGCGTTGTCCCGTGATATCAATCCCGTTGAGCAACGCGATCGTTTGAGCAATATGATCGCTCTTCAAATTCCCTTTCACAAAAGCCATGCCCAAAATGACCACTTGGGCAAGAACTGTTGCCACACAGAACCACACCAAAAGTTTGCCGAACATCTTCATAGCAATAACCTACTTATTTTTGACGCATGTATTGAGTAGAGGCCCATTCGTCAATTTGCTTTTGCTCTGCTGCTAATTGCTCTTCGTCCCAGCGAGCTTTTTGGGTCTCTTTCAACTTCTCCATCGCCTTAACTTCTTTTTCCGCTTCCACCAATAGTGCTCTACGGCGTTCGTATTCTTCGTTCAATAAACGCAACTGTTGCATCGCCTGCTCTCGTTGAGCTTCGAGCATAAGTTGGTGTCGTTGAACCATGAGCAAGCGATCGATGCGAACAATACCCATGCTGGCCTGCTGTCTTTGCCTAAGGGCATCTTCGATCTCTCGCTGCAGTTGTGCGATCTGTTCGACAACGATTCTTTGGGCTTCTTGTACTTCGGCCACAGACTCGGCGACACGGTCCCGAGTTTGCTCTCGCAATGTCGCCACAGCCTTTAGTCGAAATTTGAATCCCGGCATCGCTCGAACTGCTCCAATTGAAATTTAGGTTCCGAAATGGCTTAAGGCGCAAAATGATGTCTCAGAAATTGCTTACCACCCTATTCAGTCCCATTTCGGTTTATTGACTTAGGCTCTATTCACTGCTGGAGTGCCGGTAGTAGCGGTAGGAACGGTTGTAGTAACCCCAGCACTAGACCCAAGTTTGAGCAATTGTTCGAGAGTCACTTCGAATGAGAACTTCGTTTTGGTGTCTTGGCTCAACAAAGCTTCAATGCTGGCCCGCATAGCAATCGCTCGATCGACCAACGGATTGGAGCCCGTCTTGTAAGCACCGATCGAAATCAAATCTTCGTTATCTCGATAGACCGCCATAAGCTGTCGCAACTCCCCTGCAGCCCGGGCATGTTGCGGTGTAACCAACTGGCTCTGCAATCGGCTCAAACTGGGGAGAACATCAATCGCCGGATATCGATTGCGAGAAGCAATGGAACGCGAGAGATGGATATGGCCATCGAGCAAACCTCGCAGCGCATCGCTGATGGGCTCATTCGTGTCATCACCATCCACCAAAACCGTATAGATCCCGGTGATACTTCCCTTGCCGCTTCTTCCGGCGCGTTCGACTAATTGAGGGAGCATGGCGAACACACTAGGTGGATAACCACGCGTCGCTGGTACTTCGCCCGCAGCCAAACCGATCTCACGCTGGGCCATCGCAAAACGTGTCACTGAATCCATTAACAACAAAACGTCTTTACCTTCAGAACGATAAAACTCCGCAATCGACGTTGCCGTTTTAGCAGCCTGTAAACGCCGTAGCGCGGGTTGATCACTGGTGGCTACAACGGTAATCGCTCGTCGACGTCCTTCTTCTCCCAAGTCGCGTTCAATAAACTCTCGCACTTCGCGACCTCGCTCGCCGATCAATCCGATCACCACGACATCGGCTTGTGTACCGCGAGCTAACATTCCCAGAAGAGTACTCTTGCCGACACCGGAGCCCGCAAAGATTCCAACGCGTTGTCCCTTACCCAACGTCAGAAATGCATCCATCGCTTTTACCGATGTAGGGAGAATGGTATCGATCGGTGGACGATCCATGGCATCAGGCGGGACACCATTCAACGAAATCTTGGCCGCTGACTTCAGTTCGCCGCTGTTGTCCATCGGATTGCCATCGGCGTCGATGACTTTACCAAGCAATTGTTCGCTGATCCGAATCGCGCGGCACCCAGCCTTTAAGACGACTTGATCACCAGGTCGAATTCCATGACTAGTATCCATCGGAGCGAGGACAGTACGATCTCCTTCGAAGCCGACCACCTCAGCCTCAAGACTCTCCCCATTGCCCCGGCGTATTTCGCAAACGCTACCCACTGGCACCGACAAGCCCGCAGCACTCACCGTTGCACCACGTATCGACCAGACGCGCCCTTGAATACGAGCGGGTACAGCAGCTTGCAAAACATCTTTAAACCAAGCAGCTTTCAACGGTGGTCGAAAAAAAGTAGGTGCTGGCTTAGTACTCATTCCGGTTTCATTTCTTTTAGGTAACAGCAATCAATGCGTAGCGGCTTACTTCAACTGTTCTTCCAGGCTGCTCAACTGCGACGAGATCTGCCAATCCATAAGTCCCAAATCGGTTTTTACGACGCATCCACCCGGCTCAACTTTCGGATCTTCAATCACGTCGCAAGTTGCCTGATTGGCAAAAGGCTTAAGCAGGTCGCCCACGCGCGGGGCTAGCTCTTCAAACTGTTTCGCCGATAAGCGTACTTCGATTCGTCGAGCCCCACTCCAGGCCGAAGTACTTTCAGTCAGCCACCCCAAGACAATTTCTGACTCTTTGTCGATTCGACTTCGTATTATCTTTCCCGCTATCGCCAGAGCCAAAGACAATGTCTCATCGCGCCATTGACCTAACCATTGGTCTGTAGCACTTTGCAATTCCTTGAGCACACTCTTTAGAGCTTGTGTAGCCTCGGCGGTTTGCTTTTCGGCCAGTTCCTTCGAGCGTTGCTGAAACTTCGCTTCCATTTCAGCCAATGCTTCACGTCGCGCATGATCGGCAGCTTCCTTTCGAATTCGTTCCGAATCGATTTTGGCTTGCTCAATCAGCTGCTGAGCCTTCTTGCGAACTTCCTCGAGCTGGGTTTTAGCGGCTTCTTCGACATCATGAAGATTGAAGGCGATTGGCTGCAGTCCACCCGCTGCCACATTCACTTGATTTGCTTTTAAGACACCCGCCATGGCTCAATCCCTTATGCTGCTCGTGCGTAACCGTTGCTGGTTGGCTTAGAAATATTCTGCAGGTCCTCGCCAATGAGCAGTCTTTGTGCAGATTCTGCCACGATCATACGCGCGGCCAACCTATCTTCATCGTCCACTGGGCCTAACTCTCTCAATCGCTCGTTGAGTCGCTTCCAATCTTTCTTCGAAAACAATAGTGCCACTCGTTTCAGCAACTCTTCATCTGCCGTGCTGAGTGCCACCAATAGTGCACGAGGATCGCAGTTCTGCAAAATCATCGCCAATTGATTGAGCCCAATCCATTTCAAATCTTCAAAGTCGACATAGCTGTGGGCTGTATCAAATGCTTCACCAGAGTTAGGCGTAAGGAATTGTTCCTTCGAATGACCAGAGTTCTTGGCGTTGGAATAGTGGAGAGATTCACCTTTAGAGACGGTCGACTGTTTAGCCGAAGGGCTTGGCTGTGCCTGATTAGATTTCGCAGCATCTGTGATGGCCGAAGCCGCTGGTGTTGTCGCAGCTGATTCGCCAATCATGATCGTGTCTCGAACGTTCGAATCTTGGCCCAGGGCCTTTGCTTGATTATTGAGCTGCTCTTTCACCCAGTATCGCAGCGGCCCTGTTATCTCGCTGGTTTCCTGCATCGCTTGACACAGTTCGATTTTCATTTGCTCATCGCCTGCTTCCAGGATCGACTTCAGACGCGTCATGCCAAGTTCATGATCCACAGAAGGCATAGGACGTGTTAAGGCTAACTTTCGTTGCAGTTGCTCTTTGATTTCCTCAATAATTTCAGCTTCTACCTGTTGCAGTCTTGAAAGCTGGACGAGGACTTCCTTGCGTAACTCGGAAGGCAATTTCCCCAGGACTTGATTCGCAACAATCGGCTGAAGCTGGGTCAATACTACGGCAATGACAGTGGGGCGTTCGATGGAGACTACTTCAATGATCTGATCTGCTGTGTAACTCTCCCAATATTTCGCTTGAACTTGGTTTGCGAAAAAATCGGGGCTTAAAGTAGGACTAGTACCACTGGATGCAAACGCTGAAGCTGTAGAGGAAGTTTGCAGAGACGAAGTTTGCGATGACGCCGCGAATTGCGCTGACGTGGTGGTTGGCGTTGGTTTAGCCTTAGTGGGTTGAACGCGAGATTTAAATGCTGCCAGAACCGCTCGCTGTTCTTCTGCATCAATGCGTCCTAAGTCGACCATCGCCCGCCGTACAGCCTTCGCCATGGCAGGGGGCATCTGCTGCAACAATGTACGAGCAGTTTGTGAATCCACACTAGCCATTAATATGGCTGCTTGGCGGACTCCTCCATTTTCTCGTTCAGATGCCATGCAAAAATCGCCTCTCTGCAACTCGACTAATTTGAATCGCTCCATGATTCACAAGAATCTTTAGCAATTCTGTAAAGAAAAGTCGAGATCGAAATAACGATTTGTTATGGATTCAGCCTAGCTTATGCGGCCTCGCCAATCCACGTACGGATCAGGTTCACCGCCGCGTCTGGGTTCTCTTGAATCATGGAGCTCAAGGACTCTTTCAATTCAGCACCAGTGACTTCGACTTTGCGAACACGCTTTCCATCTGGGCCAATTTCAGTACCATCGTCGCCGCCCTGGCCCCCTTCGTCTTCATCCGTAATTTCCAGATTCTCTTTCATTTTCTCCATGAGAGCGATACCAAAGCCATCCTTAAAAGGATCATCGGCTGCAGTGCTCTTGGTACGGGACATCGAGAAGACCAAGCCCATCGCGGCCAAAACGATGGTGAACAAGCCCAGTGTTTGCCAGGATTCTTTCAGGAACTCCATGACCACGGTCGTCATCGCAGGCGGAGGAATGACATCAGCTGGCACTTCGGTATAGCGATAGACGGATACCAATTTGAATCGATCATCCCCTGCGGCAACTGGGGGGAGAATTCCGGCCACTGCCAAATTGATGTTGTTTTCTAATTCCTTAAACAGAGTATCCATATCCGCTTGGGCTGGAGCGGGCATGTCGGCAGGTGTCTTGTCTGGGTTCGCCTGCAACCAGCGTGTTTCTAGAGTTTTACGTATAAACCCGTCGGCAATACCAATGGACGTACTAACTCGCTTCGGCACCAACCCAGCCTTGGCCATGCGAGTGATCTCTTGCCCAGGAATGCGTTTCTCGTTTTCGGTTGTCTCTTTAATCTTGCTCGCTTGATCGGGCGATCCAGCTAAAGCTCCACCTTTATTCCCCAACGCATTGGGATCCGTTCCTGGCTTTCCCCCTTGGCTGGCTTTGGTCGATTCTGAATCTTTACGACTAGCGATGGTCTCAATGGTTACCGGCTGTGGATCATACTTCAACTGCTCTGTCTCGCTGAAAATCGTGTCATCCAGAATGACTTCAACTTCCAAAGGAAAGTCACCCAACCAATTGAGCGTGTTGCGGATTCGTTGCTTATAATTGGTTTCGAAAAGCCGACGCTGTTTCATATAAGGAGCTTCGTCACCCCCAATGGCGCTTTCGTCAGGTGTAAACCCCATGCCCGTGGACAGGTCGGTGACCCGAACATTCTCGGCTGGAAGTCCCGAAAATGCCCCAGAAACCACTCGAGCAATTTCCCGCATTTGTTCGGGCTGTAGTGGATGCCCTGATTGAGGTGTTACCAGAACAACGGCCGACTGCA
>Ga0075158_10001444_pt1 | contig 17939 bp, 16 predicted proteins | sample JI91814BDNA_FD_70968 | JGI IMG/M metagenome (GOLD analysis project Ga0075158, IMG submission 70968) | Wastewater effluent complex algal communities from Wisconsin, to seasonally profile nutrient transformation and Carbon sequestration -... | ecosystem: Engineered > WWTP > Effluent > Algae... | reverse complement strand
AGCAGTCGGCCGCCCTTGGCCAGGGTGTCGGCCGCGGCGTCCAGCGAGGGGGCTCGCGCGGGGCGAGCCAGTTCACCGGCCGAGCGGTACTGGGTGATGAAGCGGCCGAACCACCGGCGCATGGCGGTTTCGTCCAGCGCCTGCAGGCTGGCCAGCGCCGCTCGCACCCGGGCGAAGGCGGCGTCGTCGATTTCGGCCGGGTCGGCGGGCAGGGCCAGGTCGGGGTCGGTGTAGCGCGTTTCCTCGGGGATGGCGGCCGCCAGTTCTTCGGCGAAGTCCAGCAGCAGTTCGGCCTGCGACGGCGCCCGCATGCCGAACGAGAACGTCAGGCAGGCGTCCTGCGCCACGCCGTGGTGGGGCACGCCGGGCGGCAGGTACAGCATGTCGCCCGGGGCCAGCACCCAGTCGTGGTCGGGCGTGAACTCGCGCAGCAGCTTGAGCTCGACGTCGTCGCGGAAGGCCGTGGGTGCGCCCGGGCGGCTGTCTATCTGCCAGCGGCGATGGCCGTGGGCCTGCAGCAGGAACACGTCGTACTGGTCCACGTGCGCGCCCACCGAGCCGCCCGGCGCAGCGAAACTGACCATGATGTCGTCCAGCCGCCACGAGGGCAGGAAGCGGAACGCGGCCAGCAGCGCGCGCACGTCCATGTCCCACTTGTCCACGTCCTGCACCAGCAGCGTCCAGTCCTTGTTCGGCAGCTTGGGGAAGGATTCTTCGGCGAACGGGCCGTTGCGCAGCTCCCAGCGGTCGCGCTTGCGGTCGTGCAGCACCACGCGGGCCAGGGCGGCCTCTTCGCAGGCCAGGCCGGCCAGGTCTTCGGGCGTGATCGGCGAAACAAAGCCGGGAAACGCGTTGCGCACCAGCAGCGGCCGCTTCTGCCAGTAGTCGCGCAGGAATACCTCGGGCGCCATGCCCAGCGGAGGTAGGCCCGAACCGTCAACTTCTGTCGCAAGATTATTCATTGTTTTTTTGCCACGGATTTACGCGGATAGCCGCGGATAAAGCCACGAAGCCAAAAATTTCAAACGCCCTTGAATCCGCGTTCATCCGCGTAAATCCGTGGCCAAAAGCCCTAGATTTCCCGCGCCAGGGACTCGGCGAGGCCGGCGTAGCCGCCAGGGGTGAGCGCGAGCAGGCGGGTCTTTGCATCCGCGGGCAGGTCCAGGCCGGTGATGAAGGCGCGCATGGATTCGGCGTTGATGCCCTGGCCGCGGGTGAGTTCCTTGAGCTGCTCGTACGGGTTGGGCAGGCCGTGGCGGCGCATCACGGTCTGCACCGGCTCGGCCAGCACTTCCCAGGCGGCGTCGAGGTCGGCGGCCAGGCGATCGGGGTTGGCGCTGAGCTTGCCCAGGCCGCGCTGCAGCGCATCCAGGGCCACCAGCGTGTGGCCGAAGGCGGTGCCCAGCGCGCGCAGCACGGTGGAATCGGTGAGGTCGCGCTGCCAGCGGCTGATCGGCAGCTTCTCGGAGAAGTGCGACAGCAGCGCGTTGGCCAGGCCGAGATTGCCCTCGGCGTTCTCGAAATCAATCGGGTTGACCTTGTGCGGCATGGTCGAGCTGCCCACTTCGCCGGCCTTCACCGCCTGCTTGAAGTAGCCCAGCGAGATGTAGCCCCAGACGTCGCGGCAAAGGTCCACCAGCACGGTGTTGATGCGGCGCTGTGCGTCGCACAGTTCGGCGATGCCGTCGTGCGGTTCGATCTGGGTGGTGTAGGCGTTGAAGTCCAGGCCCAGGGATTCGACGAAGCGCTGCGCCAGCGCCGGCCAGTCCACGGCGGGGTAGGCCACCACGTGCGCGTTGTAGTTGCCCACCGCGCCGTTGATCTTGCCGGGGAACTCGATGCCGTGCATCACGGCCACCTGGCGCTGCAGGCGCGCCACCACGTTGGCGATCTCCTTGCCCACGGTGGTGGGCGAGGCGGTCTGGCCGTGGGTGCGCGAGAGCATGGGCAGCGCGGCGTGTTCGTGGGCCATGGCGCGCAGCTTTTCCACCACGGCCCAGGTGCGCGGGGCGACGACGGTGGTGTAGGCCTCGTGCAGCATCAGGGCGTAGCTGAGGTTGTTGATGTCCTCGCTGGTGCAGGCGAAGTGCACGAACTCCAGCGCCGGGCCCAGTTCGGCGTCGTCCTTGAGCCGCTCCTTGATGAAGTACTCCACCGCCTTGACGTCATGGTTGGTGGTGCGCTCGATCTCCTTCACCCGGGCCGCATCGGCCACCGCGAAGCCCGAGGCCAGCGCGCGCAGTCGCGCCGCGGCGGCGTCGGAAAACGGCGACAGTTCGACAATGCCGGGTTCGGCCGCCAGCGCCAGCAGCCACTCCACTTCCACCCGCACCCGGGCCTTGATGAGGCCGTACTCGGAGAAGATCGGCCGCAGGGCCTCGGCCTTGGCGGCATAGCGGCCGTCGAGCGGGGACAGGGCGGTGAGGGCGGAATCAGGCATCGGCGGGGCTCGGGCGGTGGAAAGGCGCCTTTATTCTACATCCCCCTGCAGGAGGCCCTTCAGACCCCGTCCTGTGGGAGGGCCTTCAGGCCCGAAGCCATTCGCGGCGAAGCCTCGGGCCTGAAGGCCCTCCCACAGGGAGGCCGGCGTATGCTCGGGGGCTTGCCGGGCAAGGAGTGCAACATGGCCTCGAAAATGCGAACCGAGAAGGACAGCCTGGGCGAACTGCAGGTGCCCGCCGAGGCGCTCTACGGCGCCCAGACCCAGCGCGCGGTGCAGAACTTCCCGGTCTCGGGCCTGCGCATGCCGCGCGGCTTCATCCGCGCCCTGGGCCTGGTGAAGGCCGCCGCGGCCGAGGCCAATGCCGGGCTGGGCCACCTGCCCAAGGGCGTGGCGGCGGCCATCCGCTCGGCCGCCCTGCAGGTGGCCGCCGGCGACCTGGACGGCCAGTTCCCGGTGGACGTGTTCCAGACCGGCTCGGGCACGTCCAGCAACATGAATGCCAACGAGGTGATCGCCAGCCTGGCCTCGCGCGGGGCGAAGAAGCCCGTGCACGCCAACGACCAGGTCAACATGGGGCAGAGCTCCAACGACGTGGTGCCCACGGCCATCCAGGTGGCGGCGGTGCTGGCCTGCCGCGAGCAGCTGCTGCCCGCCATCAGGCACCTGCGCGCCACCATCGACCGGCGCGCGAGATCCCTCGGCAAGGTCACCAAGACCGGCCGCACCCACCTGATGGACGCCATGCCGCTGACGCTGGCCCAGGAGATGGGCACCTGGTCGGCGCAGCTGGCCTCGGCCAGCGAGCGCATCGAAGACAGCCTCAAGAGGCTGCGCCGCCTGCCCATCGGCGGCACCGCGGTGGGCACGGGCATCAACGCCGACCCGCGCTTGGGCAAGCACGTCGCCGCGTCGCTGTCGAAACTGTCGGGCACGAAGTTCGAACAGGCGAAGAACCTGTTCGAGGGCATTGCCTCGCAGGACGCCTCGGTGGAGCTGTCGGGCCAGGTGAACGCGCTGGCCGTGGCGCTGATGAAGATCGGCAACGACCTGCGCTGGATGAACTCCGGGCCGCTGGCGGGCCTGGGCGAGATCGAACTGCCGGCGCTGCAGCCGGGCAGCTCCATCATGCCGGGCAAGGTGAACCCGGTGGTGCCCGAGGCGCTGTGCATGGCCTGCGCGCAGGTGATGGGCAACCACGTCACCGTGACGGTGGCCGGGGCCAGCGGCAATTTCCAGCTCAACGTGATGCTGCCGGTGATCGCCCACAACCTGCTGCAGTCCATAGAACTGCTGGCGAACGGGTCGCGCCTGCTGGCCGACACCGCCATCGCCGGCTTCACCGTGCGCGGCGAGCGCCTGCGCGAGGCGCTGGCCCGCAACCCCATCCTGGTGACGGCGCTCAATCCGGTGATCGGCTACGAGAAGGCCGCCGCCATCGCCAAGCAGGCGTATCGCGAGGGAAGGCCCGTGCTCGACGTGGCCCGGGAGGTCACGGGCATGCCGGAGAAAACGCTGCGGGCCCTGCTCGATCCCGCCGCCCTGGCCAAGGGCGGCATCCACGGCAAGCCCGGCGGTGGCGCCGGCTGAGGGCGGGGAGCGGCGCGGCGATGCCGCGCCGGTGGCGACTCAGTCGTCGCTGGGCAGGTCGACCGGGCCGCGCACGTCGCGGTGGTTCACTTCGCCGCTGCCGATGCGGCGCACGCTCAGGCCTTCGCCCACGTCGCTGACGCTGACGTCGCCCGAGCCCACCGAACCGATGCTGACGCCGCCGTCCACGCCGGTGGCCACCAGGTCGCCCGAGCCGACGGACTCCACGCGCAGGCTGCGTCCCACCGTATGGATGGCCACGTCGCCCGAACCGATGTCGCCCACCGCGGCCTCGCCGCGTACGCCGCGGGCCTCGAGGTCGCCCGAACCCACCGACAGCACGTCCAGCGTGCCGCTGTCGAAGGCCATGACGTCGCCCGAGCCCACCTTCACGCGCAGCAGGCCGGTGGCGCCGCGCACGTCGGCGTCGCCCGAGCCCACGTCCACCCGCACGTTGGGCTGGCCGGAAATCCAGGCGTCGCCCGATCCCACCCGCACTTCGTAGGCCAGCGTGGCCGGCAGCCGGGCGTCGAGCTGCAGGGTGGCGTAGTTGGATTTGAAGAAGATGCCGCTGGAATAGCCGTCGCGCTCGGCGCGCACCACCAGCACGTCGCCCTGGCGCTCCTGCGTGAACCTGAGCTGCTCGAACAACGCCGGATCGGAGGCGCAGGCCCGGGCGGTGAAGCTGGCCGGGCCGTCGCCCGCGGGACCCAGGCGCAGCTCGTGCGAGTTCACCTCGATGCGGACGGTACGTACGCCGGCCAGGTCCAGGTCCAGCGAACGGGGCTGTGCGTGTTCGCAGTCCGAGGCGAAGGCGAGGGCGGGGGACAGCAGGGCCAGCAGGGCCAGCCTGCTCACGGCGCGGCCGCATCGATTTCGGTGTTGCATTCCAGGATGTCCTTCTCGTCCATGTTGGCGTAGGGCTTGAACTCCGGCACGGCCTCGGCGGCGGCACGCTGTGCTTCCAGCAGCGCCGGCAGGCGATCGCACAGGGCCTGGGCCGCTACCCTGATGGCATCGGTCTGTTCCTTGATGCGCTGCTCCACCTGGGCCTGGTCGCCGCCAAGGGCGGCCTTCGCGGCTTCCTTCATCGCGGCCACGCCGATGGCGGCGCCCTGGATGCCGACGTCGGCGCCCGCTTCGGCCACGCCGGCCAGCTGGGCGCGGTAGTCGAGCAGGCGCTCGCGCTGGGCAGGGGTGAGGGTGATGGTCTGGCCGTCGATCACCAGGTCGCCCTGGGGCGAGAGCGACGCGCTCGGCAATCCGGCGACGCCCTGGACGATGTCCAGGTTCTGGGTGGCCATTTCCTCGCGAATCCCGTCACGGGCCTTCTGCGCCATGCCGGCCCAGCCGGTGTCGGTGTCGCCGGAAGGCTGGTCGCCGCCGCTGCAGGCCACCAGGCCCAGCGAGGAAAGCGCAAGCAGCACGGGCGCGAAAGTCTTGATGTACATGTCCAGCTCCTGTCGCGGAAAAAAGCGGGAGGCTTGCGCCCCCCGCCATGGTGGTCGTATCAGCCTTCGTCGCGGGCCCGGCGGAAGTGCACCGCCGCCAGGATCATCGCCACGCCGGCCGCCGCACCGACCCAGATGTCGAGGTGGGCGAACGCACTCCAGGTGTTCTGGGCCGAGAACAGCGCCAGGACGTCCTGCGGGCCTTCCGGGTTGAAGTTCTGCATGGCCGGGTTCTTGCCCTCGCGGTAGATCATGTCCATGCCGCTCACGGTGCCCAGCAGCAGGCGACCCACGACGTTGGTCCAGAACCAGGAGGCCTTCATGCCCAGCATTTCCATCACGTCGAACCAGGTGACCAGCACGCCGGCGAACAGCGGCACCAGCAGCGCCCAGAGGAAAGGCTTGGACTTCGACCACGCCGACACCAGCAGCAGCCAACCCACGGTGGGCAGGGCCCAGACCGCGAACACCGGCAGCGCCGCCGCCAGGTTGAACGCGACCGTCAGCGGGCTGGCCGGACCCCAGATCAGCGTCAGCGGGTTGCCGCCGTGGAAGAGGGCGTAGCCGCTCAGGATCACCAGGAAGCCGATCGAGGTGGCGATGGCCGCGACGGTGGCGATCACCGGCGCGATGACCAGGGCGCTGAACACCTTCGACAGCACGGTCTGCTGGTCCGAAAGCGGCAGCGACTTCCAGAACAGGATGCTGCGGTCCTTGCGCTCGTCGAACAGGGCGCCCAGGCAGTAGAAGAACACCACGAAGGCCAGGACGATGAAGGGCCAGGTGGAGGCCAGCAGCGCTCCGAGGTCGAGGCCGGCACCCATTTCAGCGATGTCACCCGGCCGCATCGTTTCGGTGAGCTTGCTGAGCTCGACGCCGTTCATCCTGAGGCCTTCGCCGTCCAGGGCCGCGCTGCGCATGCTTTCGCCGGCGATCACCGCCATCAGGGTCAGCAGCAGGAAAACGCTGCCGGTAATCAGCGGCGCCCAGAAGAAGCCGCCCCGGTTTTCCCAGTACTCACGCTTCAGGAGCCATTTGAAGGTGTTCATGCGTAGGTTCCTTTCATGGTGGCGACGAACAGGTCGGCAATGCCGGGGTTGCGCGTTTCGCCGTATTCGGCCAGCTGGTTGCGCGGCACGCCGTCGAATAGCATCACGGCCTTGCCGAACACCTGGCGCTCGTCAATCGGCTTGAGCGCGCGGGCGGCGTCGGCCTTGTCGGCCGGCACCATCACTTCGGTGAAGCGGTCGCCCACTTCGTCCATCGTGGCCGACATGACGATGCGGCCCTCGCGGATGAACATCAGGTCGGTGAGGATGTGTTCGATCTCCTCCACCTGGTGGGTGGTGATGACGATGGTCTTGTTCTCGTCGAAATAGTCTTCCAGCAGGTTCTGGTAGAACTGCTTGCGGTACAGGATGTCCAGGCCCAGCGTGGGTTCGTCCAGCACCAGCAGCTTGGCGTCGATGGCCATCACCAGCGCCAGGTGCAGCTGCACGATCATGCCCTTGGACATTTCCTTGACGCGCATGTTCGGGGCCAGCTTGGTGTGGGCGATGTAGGCCTCGGCCTTCTTGCGGTCGAAGCGCGGGTGCACGCCCTCCACGAAGTCCACCGCGTCCTTCACCTTCAGCCAGCGCGGCAGCACGGCCACGTCGGCGATGAAGCACACGTCCTGCATCAGTTCGTCGCGCTCGGTGCGCGGGTTGCGGCCCAGCACCTTGAGCTCGCCTTCGAAGGGCACCAGGCCCAGGGCCGCCTTGAGGGTGGTGGTCTTGCCCGAGCCGTTGGGCCCGATCAGGCCGACGATGCGGCCGGCGGGGATGTCGAAGGTGACGCTGTCCAGGGCGACGGACTTGCCATAGCACTTGCGCAGGTTGCGGGCGGAAATGACGGCGCTCATTTGCTGGTCTCCCTGTCGGCGCTGCGCATCAGCTTTTCGAAGTCCAGGCCCAGGCGCTGGATCCTCTCGATCACCAGCGGCCATTCCTCCTTCAGGAAGCGGTCGCGTTCGGATGCCAGCAGCTTCTCGCGGGCCCCATCGGTCACGTACATGCCAAGTCCCCTTCTTTTTTCCACGAGTTCTTCGTCCGCCAGCTCCTGGTAGGCGCGGGAGACGGTGATTGGATTGAGCTGGTACTCGGCGGCGATCTGGCGGACCGAGGGCAGCGATTCGCCCGCCTTGAGGTCGCCGTCGAGCATCATCGCCACCACTTTGTCCTTGAGCTGCCGGTAGATCGGCGCGCTGTCATTCCATGCGATGGTCATCTCAGGACTCCCGGCGCGGCAGCAGGGCCGCAAAGGACACGTAGGGCATGGCCAGGTGGCGCTTGAGGGCACCGCGGCGGCTGGCGACCGGGGTGGTGTCCTGGGCCGCCAGGGCCGGGGCGATGTCGGCCTGGGCCAGTGCCGGGCTGATGACCTGGCCGGGCTGGCTGGCGCTGGGCGCCTCGCCCAGGCTGAACCCGACCACCACGAAGCTGAGCGCCGCGGCCAGTCCGATCAGGTTGGTTTTCAATTTGGCGTACATGTCGCCTCCCGTCTTGGTGAAGTATTGGATAGGTGTTGTAGGTAACTATAACACTACAAAAAGGCCTGTCAACACCCCGTGCACACTTTTGCGCCCAAACTGATGGCACATACCCGGCATGGCGCCGGCGGAGGGTGGTTTCGATGAACAAGTGGGCAACCGTTGCACTGGCCGGCCTGTTGGCCGCCGCCCCGGCGCTGGCCGGGGAATCCCTGCTCGACCGCGACTACCGCCGGCTGGCGGGCAAGGAAACCGTGAACCTGCAGGCCACCTACGGCGGCCAGGTGCTGCTGGTGGTGAACACGGCTAGCAAGTGTGGCTTCACCCCGCAGTACGAAGGCCTGGAAGCCATGCACGCCAGGTACAAGGACCAGGGCTTCGCGGTGCTGGGCTTCCCGTCCAACGATTTCATGGGCCAGGAGCCGGGCAGCGAGGAAGAAATCCAGGAGTTCTGCACGCTCACCTATGGCGTGAAGTTCCCGATGTTCGAGAAGGTGCAGGTGCGCGGCGATTCGCCCACGCCGCTGTACGCGGACCTGATCAAGGCCACCGGCGAAGCGCCGGGCTGGAACTTCCACAAGTACCTGATCGACCGCAGCGGCAAGGTGATCGCCAGCTTCGGCAGCCGCACCACGCCGCAGGATCCCAAGCTGGTGGCGGCCATCGAAAAGGCGCTCGCCGAACCGGCGCCGGCCAAGCCGGCGGCGAAGCCCTGAGCGATGCGCAGGCGCCGGCCTACAGCCGGCGCTTGATCGCGTTGATCGCCGTGCCCAGCAGCGGAATGTGCTGGAAAATGCCGTCCGCGGCGTTCCAGTAGTCCTGCTGGTACACCACGCGCCCCTGCGCGTCGAAGCGCAGGTGGCTCATGCCCACCGTCCAGGTGTCGACGCCGCGGCGCAGCCGCTTGAAGCGGATCATCATGGACCAGCGCACCAGGTGTTCGCCGTGGGCGGTGCGCGTGGTTTCGTGGATCTGCACGCGGCAGTCCTCGACGGCCTGCGCGCTGTCCTTCAGGTAGTGGCCCAGGTTGTCCAGCCCGCGCACGGCCTTGAGCGTGTCGTTGAAATAGACGTCGGCGGCGTAGGTTTCCGCCAGCAGCGTCTGCACGCGATCGGGCGCGAAGCTGGAGAAGAACGAAGCAAAGCGGGCCAGGGCCTGCGACTCCGCCTCGCTGCCGGCCGCGGGCGGGGCAGGGTGGCGGGCGCGGATGCGGTCGAGCTCGGTCAGGGTTTCCATGGCGGCATTCCAGCGCGTGCGGCGTGAGGGCGGCATGACCGGTCCCGGCCGGGCCCTGTCCGGGTCCTCTGCGGGGTGGCCAGACCCGTCCGGCCACAGCCTGAACCGCGATTGTTCGCCGTGATTGCCGAAGTGCCTGCGCCCCGCGACAATAGGCGGTGACGTGCCGGTCCGGCCCGCCCCCTCAGGAGTCCCTTCGCAATGAATTCCGCCCTGCGTTTCGCCGCGCCGCTGGTCCTCGCCAGCCTGGTGCTCTCGCTCAGTGCCTGCAAGCCCGAGAACAAGGAAGAAGCCGCCAAGACCGAAACCGACGCGCCGGCCGCTGCGGCCGAAGACGCGCCGATCATCCCGGACATCGCCGGCCTGGAGACGGGCAAGAAGCAGGTCAGCTACATGATCGGCCAGGACATGGGCAAGTCGCTGTCGGTCATCAAGGACGAGATTGACCTGGAAGTGCTGACTCAGGCCATCGCCGACCAGTTCGCCGGCAAGGAATCCAAGCTCACCGCCGAACAGGCGCTCAAGGTGCAGGAAACCTTCACCGCCGCCATCCAGGCCAAGCAGGCCGCCGAGGCCGAGGCCAAGGCCGCCAAGGGCAAGGAAGAGGGCGCCGCGTTCCTGGCCACCAACAAGGACAAGCCGGGCGTCAAGGTCACCGAGAGCGGCCTGCAGTACCAGGTGGTCCGCGCGGGCAATGGCCCCAAGCCGACCAGCACCGACGTGGTGCGCGTGCACTACAAGGGCACCCTGCTCGACGGCACGGTGTTCGACAGCTCCTACGATCGCGGCCAGCCTGCCGAGTTCGGCCTGGGCCAGGTCATCCCGGGCTGGTCCGAGGGCGTCGCCCTGATGCCGGTGGGCAGCAAGTACACCTTCTGGATTCCGGCCGAGCTGGGCTACGGTGAGGCTGGCGGCGGTCCGATCCCGCCCAACGCCATGCTCACGTTCGAAGTCGAGCTGATGGAAATCGTCAAGTAAACCCGCGCGCGGGCGACCGGCCTGGCCGGTCGCCCGACGCCCGTCACCAAGGCGGGCACGGCCCCGCCGGTTCCCGGCACGGAGGCATCCCATGCGCGTTACGGTATTCGGCACCGGCTATGTCGGCCTGGTCACGGGCACATGCCTGGCCGAGGTCGGCCACCAGGTGGTTTGCGTGGACATCGACCGCGCCAAGGTCGAAGGCCTGCGCCAGGGCATCATCCCGATCTACGAGCCGGGCCTGGAGGACATGGTGCTGGCCAACCATGCGTCCGGGCGCCTGGATTTCAGCGTCAATGCCGCCGCCTCGATCGAGCACGGCGACATCATCTTCATCGCCGTCGGCACGCCGCCCGACGAGGACGGCAGCGCCGACCTGCAGTACGTGCTGGCCGTTGCGCGCAGCATCGGTGAGTCGCTGCTGCGGCCTGCAGTGGTGGTCAACAAGTCCACGGTGCCGGTGGGCACGGCCGACAAGGTGCGCGCCGAGATTGCCGCCCAGCTGGCGCGGCGCGGCGTGGACATTGATTTCGACGTGGTGTCGAACCCGGAATTCCTGAAGGAGGGCGCGGCGGTCAATGACTGCATGCGCCCCGACCGCATCGTGCTGGGCTCGCGCAGCGCGCACGCGGTGGAGCAGATGAAGCGCCTGTACGCGCCGTTCAACCGCAACCACGAGCGCATCGTGGTGATGGACGAGCGCTCGGCCGAGCTCACCAAGTACGCCGCCAACGCCATGCTGGCGACCAAGATCAGCTTCATGAACGAGATGGCGAACATCGCCGAGCGCGTCGGCGCCGACATCGAAATGGTCCGGCACGGCATCGGCTCCGACCCGCGCATCGGCTACAGCTTCATCTACCCCGGTGCGGGCTACGGCGGCTCGTGCTTCCCCAAGGACGTGCAGGCGCTGGGCCGCATCGCGCGCCAGGCCGGCTACACCGCCGGGCTGCTGGAGGCGGTGGAGGCGGTGAACCACGCGCAGAAGGGCAAGCTGTTCGAACTGGCGTCGCGCCACTTCGACGGCCAGCTGGCCGGCCGCACCTTCGCGGTGTGGGGGCTTTCCTTCAAGCCCAACACCGACGACATGCGCGAGGCGTCCAGCCGCGCGCTGCTCGAGCAGCTGTGGCAGGCGGGCGCCAGCGTGCGCGCGCACGACCCGGAGGCCATGGAAGAAGCGGCGCGCATCTTCGGCGCGCGCGACGACCTGGTGCTGTGCGCCACGCCGGAAGAAGCGCTGCAGGGCGTGGACGCGCTGTTCGTGGTCACCGAGTGGAAGGCGTTCTGGAGCCCGGATTTCGCGGCGCTGGCCGCGCGGCTGGGGTCGCGCGTGGTGTTCGACGGACGCAATATCTACGATCCGGCCCAGGTCGAGGCCGCGGGCCTGGCCTACTACGGCATTGGCCGCGGGCGCAGCCTGCGCGGCGGTGCGCAGGGCGGCGGCCATGGCCGCTGATTCGATGGCCGAAATCCTGCTCAGCCACGCCCAGCGCCTGGCCGAGCTGGAAACCCGCGTGGCCTTCCAGGAGCGTGCGCTGCAGGAGCTGAGCGACGCGCTGGCGCAGGCCCGCATGGAAACCGCGCGCAGCGATGAGCGGCTGCAGCGCGCCCTGGCCGACCTCAAGCACTCCGTGCAATACGCCGACCCCGGCAGCGAACCGCCGCCGCCGCACTACTGATCGAAGGCGACACCATGAGCAATTCACTGCGCGAGAAGCTGCTGGGCCTGGGTTTTGCCGCGCCCGCCCCGGAGCCCAAGCCCGAAGCGGCAACGCGCGGCGACCGTCGCCCGGGCGGCGAGCACCGCGGCGGCGGCAAGCCCGGCGTTCATCGCGGCGAACCGCGCCGCGATGGTCGGCCTGCGGGTTCGGGCAGGCCGGGCGAGCCGCGTCGCGATGGCCGTCCGCCGGGTTCGGGCAGGCCGGGTGAACCTCGCCGCGATGGCCGTCCCGCGGGGGCCGCCAAGCCCGGCGAGGCGCGCCCGTCCGGTCCGCGCCGTCCGTCCAGGCCGCGCAGCCAGGAGGAGATGGACCTGGCCAAGGCCTACGCCATCCGCGCCCAGCGCGAGAAGGAAGAGCGCATCGAGGCCGAGCGCCTGAAGCAGGAAGAGGCGAAGCTGCGCCGCGAGGCCAAGGCCAAAGTGGCCGAGCTGGTCAAGGACAAGTCGCTCAACGACAAGGACGCCGAGATCGCGCGCCACTTCGCCTACGGCGGCAAGATCAAGCGCATCCACGTCACCGAGGCGCAGCTCAAGGCGCTCAACGCCGGCGAACTGGGCGTGCTGCAGCTCGACGGCCGCTACCTGCTGGTGACCGCGGCGCTGCTGGACGAAGCCGGCGCCATCTTCGCGCCCGCCGTCGCGCTGCGCGTGGACCCCAACGCGCCGGCCGGCGAAGACCCCTACGCCGATCCCGCCTACCAGGTCCCCGACGACCTCGTCTGGTAGAAAAAACCGGGGGAACCCGGGAAAAAACCGGGGTCAGAGCCCGATTTCCGAAACCGGATACGGCTATCTGGCGGGAGCTTCGCGTTCGGAAATCGGGCTCTGACCCCGGTTTTTTCCCGGGTTCCCCCGGTTTTACTCGGGGTCGTAGTCGAGGTTGGAGGCCAGCCAGCGTTCGGCCTGGGCCAGGGGGACGCCCTTGCGGCGGGCGTAGTCGGCCACCTGTTCGCGCGACAGGCGGCCCACCACGAAGTACTGGCTGCCCGGGTGTGAGAAGTACAGGCCGCTGACGGCCGCCGCCGGGTACATCGCGAAGCTTTCGGTCAGCGACAGGCCCGTGTGTTTCTCCGCGTCCAGCAGCCGGAAGATCGTCGCCTTCTCGCTGTGCTCGGGGCAGGCCGGGTAGCCGGGCGCCGGGCGGATGCCGCGGTACTGCTCGCGGATCAGCGCCTCGTTGTCCAGGGCTTCGTCGGGCGCATAGCCCCACAGCTGCGTGCGCACGAGCTGGTGCAGGCGTTCGGCCAGCGCTTCGGCCAGGCGGTCGGCCAGGGCCTTGAGCAGGATGGCGCTGTAGTCGTCGTGGTCCTTTTCGAACGCCGCCACGTGCGGCTCGATGCCCAGGCCCGCGGTGCAGGCGAACGCGCCCACCCAGTCCTGCACGCCGCTGCCCTGCGGCGCGACGAAGTCGGCCAGGCACAGGTTGGGGCGGTCGTCGGGCTTGTCGGCCTGCTGGCGCAGGCAGTGCAGCACGGCGTCCTGTTCACCCTGCAGGCGGATGTCGTCGCCTACGCTGTTCGCGGGCCACAGGCCGGCCACGGCCTTCGCCGTCAGCCACTTCTGCCCGATGATGCGGTCGAGCATGGCGTTGGCGTCGGCGAACAGTTCGCGCGCCTGCGCGCCCACCACCGCGTCGTCGAGGATGGCGGGGTAGCGGCCGGCCAGCTCCCAGGTCTGGAAGAACGGCGTCCAGTCGATCACGCCGCGCAGGTCCTGCAGCGGGTAGTCGTCGAACACCGTCAGCCCCGGCTTGAGCGGCGTCGGCGGCACGTAGTCGGACCAGCCGCCGTCGAACTTCTTGGCGCGTGCGCGCTCGAGCGGCATCAAGGGCTTGGCGTCGCCCTTGTTGGCGTGGCGCGCGCGCACGTCGGCGTAGTCGGCCTCGTTGGCGGCCACGAAGGGCGCGCGCAGGTCCTGGCTCAGCAGCGACTGCATCACGCCCACCGCGCGCGAGGCGTCCTTCACCCACACCACCGGCGAGCCGTAGTGCGGGTCGATCTTGAGCGCCGTGTGCGCGCGCGACGTGGTGGCGCCGCCGATCAGCAACGGGATGTCGAAGCCCTGGCGCTTCATCTCGCGCGCCACGTGGCTCATTTCCTCCAGCGACGGCGTGATCAGGCCCGACAGGCCGATGATGTCGGCCTTCTCCTCGCGGGCGCGGTCCAGGATCACCTGCGCCGGCACCATCACCCCCAGGTCCACCACGTCGAAGTTGTTGCAGGCCAGCACCACGCCGACGATGTTCTTGCCGATGTCGTGCACGTCGCCCTTCACCGTGGCCATCAGCACCTTGCCCTTGGCCTTGCCCGCGTCGCCGTTGAGCGCCTTCTCGGCCTCGATGTGCGGAATCAGGATGGCCACGGCCTTCTTCATCACCCGCGCCGATTTCACCACCTGGGGCAGGAACATCTTGCCGGCGCCGAACAGGTCGCCCACCACGTTCATGCCGGCCATCAGCGGGCCTTCGATCACGTCCAGCGGGCGCGCGGCGGCCAGGCGCGCCTCTTCGGTGTCGGCCTCGACGAAGCGGTCGATGCCGTGCACCAGCGCGTGCCGGATGCGATCGGCCACCGGCGCGTCGCGCCAGGCCAGGTCCTCGGCCCGCACCTCGCCCTTCCTGGCCTTGTGCTTGTCGGCTTCCGCCAGCAGGCGCTCGGTGCCGTCGGCGCGCCGGTTGAGCACCACGTCCTCCACGCAGTCGCGCAGCGCCGGCGCGATGTCGTCGTACAGCACCAGCGCACCGGCGTTGACGATGCCCATGTCCATGCCGCTGCGGATGGCGTGGTAGAGGAACACGGCGTGGATGGCCTCGCGCACCGCGTTGTTGCCGCGGAACGAGAACGACACGTTCGACACGCCGCCCGAGATGTGGCTCAGCGGGAAGCGCCGCTTGAGCTCGGCCGCGGCCTCGATGAAGGCCACGGCATAGCCGTCGTGCTCCTCGATGCCCGTGGCGATGGCGAAGATGTTGGGGTCGAAGATGATGTCCTCGGGCGCGAACCCGGCCTCGTCCACCAGCAGCCGGTAGGCGCGCGAACAGATCTCCACCTTGCGCTCGAAGGTGTCGGCCTGGCCCTGTTCATCGAAGGCCATCACCACCACCGCGGCGCCGTGGCGGCGCACCTTCGCGGCGTGTTCCAGGAAGGCGGCTTCGCCTTCCTTCATCGAGATCGAGTTGACAATGGCCTTGCCCTGCACGCACTTCAGGCCGGCCTCGATCACGCTCCACTTCGAGGAGTCGATCATCAGCGGCACGCGGGCGATGTCGGGCTCGGCGGCCACCAGGTTCAGGAAGCGGGCCATCGCGGCCTCGGCGTCCAGCATGCCTTCGTCCATGTTGACGTCGATCACCTGGGCGCCGTTCTCCACCTGCTGGCGGGCCACGGCCAGGGCTTCGTCGTAGCGGCCTTCCAGGATGAGCTTCTTGAACTGGATGGAGCCGGTGACATTGGTGCGCTCGCCGACGTTGACGAAGTTCGTCTGCGGCGTGATGACGAAGGGCTCCAGCCCGGCCAGGCGCGTGTGCGGTGCCACGGCCGGGAGCGCGCGCGGCGGCAGTCCGGAAACGGCGCCCGCGATGGCGGCGATGTGCGCGGGCGTGGTGCCGCAGCAGCCGCCGACGATGTTGAGCAGGCCGGCTTGCGCGAACTCGCGCAGGGTGCCCGCGGTTTCGTCCGGACCCTCGTCGTAGCCGCCGAATGCGTTCGGCAAGCCGGCGTTGGGATGGCAGCTGACGTGGGTGTCGGCCACCTGGGACAGCATGTCCACGTGGGCGCGCAGGTCGCGCGCGCCCAGCGCGCAGTTCAGGCCGATGGACAGCGGCTTGGCGTGGCGCAGCGAATACCAGAAGGCCTCGGCCGTCTGGCCCGACAAGGTGCGGCCGCTCCTGTCGGTTATCGTGCCCGACACCATCACGGGCAGGCGCACGCCCAGTTCCTCGAACAGCTCCTCCAGCGCATACAGCGCGGCCTTGGCGTTGAGCGTGTCGAACACTGTCTCGACCATCAGGATGTCGGCGCCGCCCTCGGCCAGCGCGCGGCCGGCCTCGACGTAGTTCGCCACCAGTTCGTCGAAGTGGATGTTGCGGAAACCGGCGTCCTCGACCTTCGGGCTGATGGACGCGGTGCGGCTGGTGGGGCCCAGCACGCCCACCACGTAGCGCGGCCTGGACGGGTCGGCGGCTTCGAACTCGTCGCAGCAGGCGCGGGCCAGGCGGGCGGCTTCGCGGTTGAGCTCCGGCACCAGGTGTTCCAGGCGGTAGTCGGCCTGCGACACGGCGGTGGAGTTGAAGGTGTTGGTTTCCACCAGGTCCGCGCCCGCGGCCAGGTAGGCCTTGTGCACGCCGGCGATGATTTCGGGCCGGGTGAGGGTGAGCAGGTCGTTGTTGCCCTTCAGGTCGCCGGCGGCACAGCCGCAGTGCGGGCCGTGTTCATGGCCTTCGGAGAACCTCAGGCCGTCATACCCTTGCGCGAAGCGTTCGCCGCGATAGCCCGCTTCGTCCAGCTCGTGGCGCTGGATCATGGTGCCCATGGCGCCGTCCAGCACCAGGATGCGCTCGGACAGTGCCTGCAGCAGGCGCCCGGTGCGCGCCGGGTCTTTCCAGGGAAGGGTCTTCAAGGTTTGCGTGCCAGCAGGGTCAGGACTTCGAAATGGGGCGGGCGCTTTTCGCGCGTCACCGATTCGCACACGGTCACTTCCAGGCCGGCCTTGTCGGCGTAGCGGCGCAGGTCCTTGGCGGTGAAACCCAGGTTGACGTGGCCGTAGGGCGTCACGGCGGCCTGGTGCTCGTGCTTGCCCAGGCAGGTAACCACCAGGCGGCCGCCCTGGCGCAGCACGCGCCCGGCTTCCACGATGGCCTGGCCGGGCTTGCCGGCGTAAGTGAGGGCGTGCATCAGCAGCACCAGGTCGAAGCTGTTGGTTTCGAAGGGCAGGGCCTGCATGTCGCCCTCGAGCACTTCCACGTGGCGGTATTTCTTCAGCCGGTCGCGGGCGGCGCCCACCACGCGGGCGCTGGAGTCCACGCACACGTAGCGGCGGGCGTGCGGGGCCAGCAGTTCGGCCAGCACGCCGTCGCCCGAGGCCACGTCCAGCACGTCGCCGGGCTCGAGCAGGGGCAGGGTGGAGCGGGCCAGGGCTTCCCAGGTGCGGCCCGGGGAGTAGTGCCGTTCCATGTCGCCGGCCACCGAATCGGCCCAGTTCTGGTCGCTGGCGCGGGTGGCGAGGATGGCAGGCAGGCGCTCGGCGTCCTGGCGCAGCAGCGGGTCGTCGGTGCTGTCGCGCAGGGTTTCCCACAGGCGGCCTTCGGCCGGGTCCAGCGATTCGGCGTTGAAGCGGTAGTAGGCCGACACGCCGGCGCGGCGGTCGCGCACCAGGTCGGCTTCCTTGAGTTTGGCCAGGTGGGTGGACACGCGCGGCTGGGCCAGGCGGGTGACCCCGGACAGCTCGGCCACGGTCAGCTCCTCCTGCTCCAGCAGGGCCAGCAGGCGGACCCGCGTCGGGTCGGCCAGGACCTTGAGGCAGGCCGACCAGGCATCCAGGTCCATGCTTTATCCTTTCATCCGGATTTAAAGATATGCGGAGGTTAGGCCGCGTCGTTGGGGCCGTCAAGGCGCGCCACGCCGGGTTTCACGCCGCATGGACCTGTGCCCGGCGGTGCGAGCCGCTACAATTGCGTACTTCCCCGTATCGAATTGAGGGCTTGCCGTGGACTTCCGATTCACCGAAGAGCAGCTGATGATCCAGGACGTCGCCCGGCGCATCGCCCAGGAAAAGATCGCGCCCAGCGCCGAGCACCACGACCAGACCGGCGAGTTCCCGCTCGACAACATCCGCACCCTGGGCGAGAACGGCCTGATGGGCATCGAAGTGCCGGCCGAGTACGGCGGCGCCGGCATGGACCCCATCAGCTACGTGCTGGCCATGATCGAAATTGCGGAGGCCGACTGCGCCCATTCCACCATCGTGTCGGTGAACAATTCGCTGTTCTGCAACGGC
>Ga0075158_10001438_pt1 | contig 18030 bp, 14 predicted proteins | sample JI91814BDNA_FD_70968 | JGI IMG/M metagenome (GOLD analysis project Ga0075158, IMG submission 70968) | Wastewater effluent complex algal communities from Wisconsin, to seasonally profile nutrient transformation and Carbon sequestration -... | ecosystem: Engineered > WWTP > Effluent > Algae... | reverse complement strand
CGCTATAAGGCAGTGCTTGCTCATAGCTACCGGTCCTTTTTTTGAGAAAAACAAGACGCTCAAGACACTCTGTGTTCCCAATCCACCACAAATCTCCACCAAAAGATTATTCCAGCTTTTTCTTGGTTTTCTCCAACTCCAATCTGAGCTTATCTGCTTCCTTGCCCCTGGTCCAGAGTTCGTCACCAAGTCTATTTATTTCAGCCTTGAGTTCATCTTCCCTATCGGTACTGCGGTCCTTCAACTTTAACAGAATGCCCTCTGAGGCTCTTGCAGTCCAGTCTTTAACAAGTTCTTGCGGGATATGCTGCTCGTCGGCCACCTGCTTTACAGTCTTTAGTTTAAGCAAAATAGGCAATACTGCTTCAGCTCTCTTTTGTGGTGTAAACTCTGCCAGATTGACTTTACGACCTGTTAGTCGATAAATTTGAGTCGCATCCACGTGCCCGGCCAGACTGTAATTGCGCAAATAACGCTTTTTAAAATTAAACTTCTCCAGGGCCTCATCGACCGGCCAATCCTGCAAGTAAACAACCACCGGCTTGTTTTTGAGGATATCCTCGCCCAGATTTTCGACTACTGTTTTTTCAATACTGAGCCACTTTGATTTTAATTCTGGTTTTTTCTCTATGGCTGTCAAAATCATCGTAATCATAAAATAGAGATAGCGTGAGGCAGGCTTGCGACCAGCCTGGAGCTGGCAAGGATAGCCTGGTCTTATGCCCGAGCCAATGTGCACTACATAGTCGCCAAGACGGCTGTTTTCGACCATCGAAAAAAACGTAGAGTCAAAATCAGCGCGAGGATTTTCGCCTGTAAAACCAAGATTGGAGAGTTCGTAGCGCGACTGGCCGTTATATTCGTCTAAATATTCCTGCATGCGAATGGCGCAACTGTAGCCAATCAAGGACACGAAGACTAAAGCTGTAATTGGTTTGAAGCCAATCCAGATCTTCTCCAAACGGCTGTAGCAAAAATTGAAGACTACGCCAAACTCAAAAGCGATAAGCAATTTGGCAAAAAGCGCCATGGGTAAAAGTCGGTAAGTCCAAGCCTGGGCCCCTTGAATATAATTGAGCAGAGCGGCCACTGTAATAAAGATAAATGCAGGAAACCAGCGGCTGGCTGGTCTGAAGAAAAAAGCGAGAGCGAGAGCAAAAGTGACCTGATAAAAGGGATCGTAAAAATAACTGTATCCGACCAACATGTGAGTGAAGCATTTAGACGCCCAGCCATTGCCCCAGATATAGACTGGTAAAATTTGGTCAAAAAAGAGGAAGCGTGCCTCATGAGGCAAACACATAAAAGCGATACCGTAAATCGCCGGTGGCACAGCCAAAGCCCATATCTCCGGAGCGAGAAGGGCTTTAAAGTTTTTGCTCTCCAGTAAAAACCCTGCTTCGGCACACAAAAAGACAAAGAAAAAATGCGGCTTAAGGCAGAGAATGGTGCCGCAAAGAAGCGAACTGATGATGCTCTCCATTGGTTTGATAGGAGCGCCAAAGTGTCTCAGTCCACGCAATATAAAAAATGGAAAAAACAAAAGGGTAAAGATGTGCTCTCTTTGCCCCATATCCTGATCGATACAGGTAGTGAAATAAGCAAACATCAATAATACTGATATAAATGGAACCACCGGCAAATACGAGCGGTGACGCCAGATTAGCCAACCGACATAAGCTGTAGCAGCAATATGCAAAAACTCGACAGTCAGGCTTAACCCGAGGGGATCTGGCCAGTGCATAAGATGCGCCACTGTCACTGGTATCGTATTGAGATACATGATCAGTGGTGGATTGAAGTCAAAGAAATCACGGTAAGGCACTTTGCCTTGCAAAATCAGCTCAGCCATTGCCAAATAAACTGACTGGTCTGAACTCACTAAAAGCGGATGTAGAGTCCAGTAATAAATGCGGTGCAAAACCATAATAGCCAGTCCTAGAGCAAGGGCCAGTGGCGTAAAGCGCTCGACAAAGCCATTTATTGCCGCTTTTGCTGGCACAGCAGGGGTATTAGCGTTACTTTTGCTCATCGCCCCTCCTCACAAATTGGTCAAAAGCAAAGTAATAACCAAGGTACTCGCGAGGCTCGACGTTGTCACTGTAGTAAGAGGCATCGTCCACGCGATCATAGTTTTGCTCAAGAGTCTGCATCAAACCAGCATCAGCCAGATAATCAATTTGATAAGAGCCATGCACATAAAACAAAGCGGCAGAGCGTCTATCGATTCGATCTCTTATGACATTCAACGAATGTTCATATAATTCACGAAAATTACCAGCCAGCCCATCTATTTTTTTGAGATAGCTGAGTAAACGCACCGGTCTGCCAGTTATAAAATAGCTATCGTTAGGACGCTCCAGATTAAAGAGCAGCGGATAACTGGGATCGGGGAAATCACACATCACTGTTACTGGATCCTTCCAGTGTGAATTTTTGCCCACAGCAATATTGATGTCTTCGGTACCTTTTAGGATCTCGCGGGGATGGGGATTGATGCCCTCGCCATAAGCACGGTCGCTACGCCTGAGCAAAACTGGCACCGCCACCAGTACCACTACAGTAAGCGCAACAAAGCCCAGACGTGTCAATGTGTTTTTGACAAAGTCCTGGTTTACGACCGTCCTGGTCAAAAGAAAATCGCCGACCTGACGCGCTACAAGAGTGGCAGAAACCACAATAATAACAATTGAACCATATGAGACCAGCACAACATCTCTAGTAAACCCTTGCTTCTCTAGCAGATTGATAGCAAAACCGCTCATCACTATAAGCGCCAGAGGTGTCATAAGCTTGCACTGCTTATAAAAGACCACAGCACTGAGTAGCGCCAGTGAACCAACATAATATAGTATCGACTGATCTGGTGAAGCGCCCGGTCCGTTGATTGCTTCATCGAAGCACTGCCAACTCATCAGCTTAACTGGTAAAAGCCAGTGTATATAGCCATGCCTCACTTCCAACGGCTGACAAAAGAAATGTCCTACGACTGCTGCTATCGCCAACAAGAATGAGAGACACTCGGGTCGCATTAAACCCTTTTTGAGCGACTTTGTTTGACTGACAAAATACACTTCGAGCAAAATAAAAATGAGCAGATAAGGCAACTCACTCATGGCCACAATACCGGCAGCAAAACCCAGTATCAAGGCGATAGGTCTGGCAAAAACAAGACCAACAAACTGATAACGCAAATAACGCAACAAAAGCCAGGGAGCCAGCATCACGGACAGATACCACTGCAACTCTCCGGTTTGCAGACGCATGTAAAAACAAAAAAGCGCAAGAGCCGCCATATAGCTGGCTCCACTGAGCTCAAAACCAGGCAACTCGCCGAGCGCTTCACTAGCCTTAAGCTGCATTTGCGCCTTGACTAAGAGATACAAACAGCTACAGGCTGAGAGCAGCAAAAATAAACTAAGCAATACTTCTGCCACAGTCTCGGCCCTAAGCGCCACGACCGGTCCAAGCAACCCCTGTAGCAAGTAAACAAACTTGCCAAATTCAAAGACAATGGGCTGACTCCATTCAAAGAAGTCGGTATAGAGTTCACGACCCTGGGTCAAGAGTTGCGCTACCGAAAGCCGCATGGCAACCTGACAGGCAAGGTCACCAGACTTTTCAAATAAGTCATGCACCAGCACCGCAAAAGCTGGCAAAAAAAGCAATAAAAAGCTCAACACCAGCGGCTGACGGGCTAGCGCACTAGCGGCATTAAGATTTGCCTTTATGTCGAGAGAGGGCATATTTGTTGTTGCCGATAGCCGCTGTCAAGACCGCAAAGATAACAAGGGCGAGGGTTACGAAGATAAGTGATACCTATTATTAAACCGTTTTAGACAGACGTCAAATCACAAGCTCCTGGATGCCTTGACCTGACGTAGTCAACATAGGCAGACAACCCTACTTTTTGGAGCAGTACAAATTGATTCCAGGACATTAGGGGCAATCTCAGCGCAGCATCAAGCTCATTATCAACCCGCCAGAAACCTCTTGATTTAATCGTCTCTGCATTATCAGACAGTTTATCGGAGCCGTTTACGATCAAACTGTATTGACTCAAGCTAAGTCCATAGCTCCTGGCAATCAAGGCTTCCAGCATCGGGCGTCTATGGCGCAAACGCCCCTGCGCCTGCTCGCTAGCCAGCTGAGCAACAGCCTCAAAAAGCAGAGCTTGCTCACTATCGAGGGCAATGCCTCCTGCCACCATGGGCAGTATCTCTGGCAAGATACAATTTTGCAGCAAAAAATAATTGATATTGTTACCATGCAGCCGGGCTCTGACCTGATAATCAAAGACAAAACTATTGAGCACTGCGGCAGTCAAATGAAGCGTAGCGAAAGGCGCTATACAATCAGGTGCCATTAGTCTAAGCACAGTCACAGAATTACCGCAGGGAAGGTCCGGCATCACACAGGCAATCATAGTCCGCTTATTTATGGCGCTACCGACTGACTGAAATCCGATTTTGTATGAACAGTTGTCCTTACCAGTAATTCTTATCCGCTCCCTATCCAGATAAAATTGCGGTCGCCCAAGACCGTCGCATTGCCAGCGGGCACTGCGTCCAGCACCGGTAACATAGGATTTGGACTGGTAGCCAAATTGCTCCAGCATGCGTCCTTCGATTAAGGGCAAATGTCTGGCACTATCAAACTCATGGGCTGGGACAAAATGAGGTCTATCGTTAGTCATATCAAATTCACGACCGAGCCAAAAGGCTCTATTATCACTACTTTGACTGGTCCTACTGGTCGCCACAAGAGAGCCAAAAGCGACACCCTGTCTGTTTAGCTCACGCAAAAGCTGTAAATCCTTGACGCTGGCAATATGCAGCAAGAGACGATCGCATCCGCCAAGACTAGCTACAGAACCGTCAAAATCACTGCGGTTGACAGTTACAGCACCTTTAGCAGCATAATCGAACTGTGTCATTGTGCCAGCATCACTGCAAAGAGCAATATCACCAGTGTGGTTACCACGAGTCATAACACTGACAGTATATTGCTGCGAGCTATGCACTGGCAGGGCAAAATCAAGATTGACAAAAGTGTACTGAGCACTTAGCCAGTTGCCATCAAAGACAAATTGCCTGAGAGTCCTGGCACTTTTGTCTGTCCAGAGAGCGGCGGGACTGACAAAAACGGCACAAGCAAAATTACAAGTCTCAATCAGACTCTGCACATAAACACTTGCCGGACCTTCCCAGGGCGGATTGACCAACAGTACAGAAGCTTTGCTCCTCAAAGCAGCTGGCAATGCTAGAGCGTCACCCTGACTCAGCTGAGCGCGGGCGGTAATAGCCTCGATATTATGCACAATGTCCTGGCTACAATCGGCACCATACAGCTGCTCGTTTGCAAGACAACTGATAGCCAGAGTGAGGCGGGCAATCTCCAGTATCTGTGGATTTAGCTCAAGTCCGCTAAAGCGCTCCAGTAGCACTAATAGAGCATCAGCACCAGCGTCCACGAGGAGATCCAAATAAGCCATGAGCAACATCCCTGTGCCCAAACAGGGGTCAAAGATCATGCCGCGGCGTTGCCCCACCTGGTCTTTTGCCAAATGTGCCATAAAGTAAGCTAGATGTGGACCACTAAAATAGACCCCCGATTGCCCCTCTCTACCAGATTGAGGCGCAATGACGAGCAATTCATACAAGCGACTGACCACCATGCCGTAAAGCGTGGAAGCCCGACAGGGATAACCACAGTCAGACAAAAAAACCTGATAATAAGCCACATAGCGGCTGACTAAAGTCTTTAACTGGGACAAAGTCGGTTTAGTAGATTGAGCACTGCCAATCAGAGCAAATGCCAGAGCAGTAAACGCAGATACTACACAGGTCCGATCATTACTATCTTTGTCAAACAATAAGTTAAGCAGTTCAATACGATGAGCACTGACATAGCGCTCAAGCTCATCGTCAACTCTACTGGCATATTTGCGCGGGCGAGCCATGCACTATTTGGACTTTTTGCTGGAGTTTGCACCACCAACAGGCAACTTAAAAGATACTACCCGCGACACCATAGATAGAGCAAAAACAAATACCAGTGAACCGATCACTGCGGGCACAAGGGGCACCCCCTCAAGAGTTGGGCCAATTGGTCCGAGTATATAGTTGCCGAGCCAGGCACCGATAATACCGACAATTGCTGTGGACAAAAAACCGCCGGGATTGTTACCGCGACCAGGTACAGGCGGCACCACACGCATAGCGATACCGGCACAGACAGCCGACACAACTAGATAAAAGAGAAAATGAATTAGATCCATGGCGCTATTATAACCGCCAAAACAGGACACTGTGCTAACCTGTTAGCGTGTTATGGCTCGCTCAAGCAGGTACTCATGGTTAAATTTTGCGCTCTTTACAGGAACTTTTATCCCCTTTGTGCGCCGTTAATAGGTGTTATCGCCTGTAGCCTTATTATTACAGGATGCAGTGATAGCGACTCGGGCCAGCATAACACAGTTAAGGTGGAATCAAAGAAGCAGACCATCAAAGTCGATAGTGACGGCAAAACTACAATAATCCAGAGCGAACAGCAAAAGGATGCCGACAACACAGACCAGAGTGATAACAGCACTCCGGTGACCGATAAAGATGACACTACCGAAATCGATATCGCCGCTCCCAAAACTGATGGCACTGGCGAAGCCAAAGTAGATATCAGCCTGCCAGGTATTAAAGTCAATGTTGACGAAGCCAGTGGAAGTGTGGATATCAACTCCCCTTACGTAAAAGTAAAAAAGGGCTCGGGGCAAAACAAAGTAGAGATAAATCTGGGTAAGAATTCGGGTAAGTAATTAGGACGAGCTACCCTATCGAGGAAAACCATGGAAACAGTTCACGTGAAAAATGCAAAGCACACCTTGCCTGCCCTTTTTTCTCTGGTTTTAGCCATAGTTACAGCCAGCGCTTCAGAGGCCCATGCCAGCAACCTGATAGCAGCCAAACCTGCAGCAAAGTCACAGCCAGTGCCTAAAAACTTTAGCGGCAATGTCTCCTGGTACGGTGTGCCTTTTCATGGACGCAAGACTGCTTCTGGCGAAATCTTCGACATGTACAAGCTAACATCTGCACACCTCAAACTACCCTTTAAGACCAGAGTACTGGTTGAAGACCCCAAAAGCGGCAAATCAGTAGTAGTCAAAGTCAATGACAGAGGACCATACGCCAAAGGGCGCGTGATGGATCTTTCCAAAGCGGCTGCAACAAAATTAGGCACCATTTCTCATGGTGTCGCTTACGTAGACTGCACTGTAGTCACTGACGACGACGACAATTAACTAATTAGTTGTCAGCGACATCTTCGATTTTGAGTGCGCGCCTATCGAGTGCTTTAGCTTCGTCTTTGCGATCCATTGCTCTTAGCAATATTGCGTAGTTGCGCAACACTGCTGCCACTTGCTGGTCGTTTGTGCCAAAGTTCTTTTCACGAATAGTGAGAGCACGCTTGTAGAGCGGCTCAGCTTTAGCATATTGACCGGACTGACGGTATGCTTTAGCCAGATTAAGCAAAGCGGTGGCGAGTTCTGGAGTATCAGGAGTGGTCTCTCTTACAGTAACTGCTTCTTCAAAAAACTTGAGAGAGTCACTGTCCTTGCCCATCTGTTTATAGAGCACACCAAGATCGCTTGTGGTTTCACCCACGGTAGGATCAGTTGCGCCCAGAGCTTTTTTGCGTATCTCCAGGGTGCGTATCAACGTCGGCTCGGCATCGCTAAAACGGTTTTCGATGCGATAAACTTCGGCAAGATTGGAGAGAGCTGGCGCAATTCTGTCGCTGTCCTTGCCGTACTGCTGCTCCATCAATTGCACTGAATTTGTCAGTAAGCCTTCAGACTCTGTGGTATCACCAGATGCCACAAGAGCAAGCGCTAGATTAGTAAGACGAGCAGCTTTAGCTTCGGGAGTGGCATCACTAACCTTGCCCTGCAATACAACGGACTGTCTGTAATATTTAACAGCTTCGGCATAGTCACCCATTTCTTTGCAGCAAGTAGCAAGATTGTCGATTGCCACAATCTGAGCGGCAATAGGCTCAGTGGTGCCCTTAGCAGTAAGCAAATTGTAAGCTTGCAATAGCAATGGCTTGGCTTTATCAAACTCGCCCTTTTCTCGGCGCACACGCGCTAACTGAGTAAGAGCGGCAGCCTTATTGTGATCATTATTTTGACCGCGGTCCGCTTCGTTTTTGCCAGCCGGTTTTTGACTGGTCTGCAATTGCACTACCTGTGCTAGAAGGGCTTCAGCCTCAGCACTCTTGCCCTGCCGTCTTAGCACTGTAGCCAGATTATTCATCGAGATAATTTGAGTGGCTTTATCATTTGAGCCTTTAGCCAGACTAACAACTCTATTTAAAAGTTTGAGCGCTTGCTCGTCATCACCGGAGGACATGGCGATGCTAGCCTTAGCATTGAGAAGCGGTACAAGCATGACGCTATTTGGACCACTCTTCTTTTCCTGGATAGCACAGGCTCGCTCCAGCATGGCGCTGGCTTCGGGCAATCTACCGGTATTTTTATAAAACTGACCAAGATTAGCCAAACTGGATACAAGAGTTGGATCCATGCTGCCATAAGCCTTTTCTTTGAGAGCCAGCCCTTCCTTAAGTAAGGACTCAGCCTCAGTGGTTTTACCCTGATCGCGGTAAACATTGGCAAGGTCGCTCATGGTCAAAGCAATAAACTTGGCTTCAAGACCACTCCCCTTGGCATCGTCAATAGCTTTTTTGAAGAGGGTAATGGCAGTCTCATAGTCCTTTTTATTGGCTGCCTGCGTGGCCTCTTTTGACGTTTTGTCCCAGGACACGGCATCAGCCAGTACTGGTGGCAAAACAATGAGATTGGCAGTGATAGAGCAAGTCAGTGCTAGTAAAAGAGTTTTTTTCATATGCGAGATATACACTTCAAATGTTAGACAGGACTAAAGAACCACGTTTCTCCTCTAGGTTCCTAGTCAGTCTATAGCAAATCAGCAAAAATTAGGCGCAAAACTCTTTAAGCACCTCAGCCCAAACACCACAAAGCCTCAGGGGCTTTACTTCTTGTCCCTTGCAGCCTTATCTCTAGCGATTTGTTCATTAAGTTCACCGATTTCTTTACCTTGAGCCCAGAGGCGCGCATTCAATTCTTCAATCTCCTGTTTCATCTGCGCTTCTTGGTCGGCACTTCTATCAGTCAAAGCACTCTTAATTGCGGCTTGCGCTCTATCCACCCATTCTTGCACTACCTGCGATGGCAGATGATTCTCACTAGAGACTTCAATTACCGTCTTATCACGAGACAAAACTGCCAGCACAATATTTGCCCTGGACTCAGGAGTGATGGCAGCCAGATTGACTTTGGTGCCAGTCAATTTGTAGATATCACAGCTATCCACATAGCCTAGCCGCGAATAAGCACCCATATATTTCTCAAAAAACTTGTGCTTATCCAGTATCTGATGTATTGGCGCATCCTGCACAAAAATAAGTACAGGCTTATTGTTCAAGATATCAGAGCCAAGATTCTCCAGCATCTCATTTTCAAGGCGGTCAAATTCAGCGTTGTGACTGGGATATTTTTCTCTGGCAGCGACAAGCATGGTCAATAAATATGTATAGAGATAGCGACTACCAGGTGGTCTATTAGCTTGTAACTGGCAGGGATAACCAGGTCTGATACCACTGCCCATATGGATAACTTTGTCGCCTTGTTTGCTATTTTGTAGTATCGAAAAGAAAGTCAGGTCAAAGTCAGAACGAGGGTTGTAGCCCCAATAGCCAAGTTTTTGCAAATCGACTTTATCGGAAGCCTGATAAGTCTCAATAGAAAAGGCAATCTCTATAACGCACTGATAAACAGTCAAACAAAAGACCAAGGCAGCAAGCCAATATGGCAGGCCTTGTATACGACGCTTGAGCCGCTCATAAAGCCAGTACAAAACAATGCCTGCCTCAAGAGACAGAAGCATCTGGCTAAAAAATGCTAGAGGCAAAAGACGATATGTCCAGGCTTGCCCGCCGCTAATATAGTTTAAAAAGGCTGCCAGACAAATCATGGTAAACGGCGTTAACCAGAGGCTTTTACCCCGCAACACAAGAGCAATAAATAGAGCCGTGACAAATTGATAAATCGGCTCAGTAAGATAATAGCTGCCCATCATCATAAAGGTGCTGCATCTAGCCCCCCAACTACTGCCGTAGGTGTAAGCAGTGAGGGCTTGCTCAAAAAATATCTTTATTGCTTCGTGGGGCAAAGCAATAAAGCAGATACCATAAATTATTAATGGCACCAGGATCGCAAGCAACTCAGGTTTTATTAGAGCCCTGAAGTTTTTAGCTTGAATCAAAAAGCCCAATTCACCGACGAAAACAACAAAAGCAAACTGCGGCTTGAGAGCCATACAGGTGCCAGCAATGAGGGCACAAATAATACCCAATATGCGCCCGGGGTCATAACCAAAATGACGCAGCCCACGATAAAAAAACCAGGGCAAAAAACTGATTACAAAAATATGCTCACGTTGACCATTGTCTGATATCAATAACTGCGTGTAATAAGCGCAAATCAAAAGTACAGGCACAAAGATAACTGGATTAAAGCACTGCCGGAAGCGGTAAAAGAGCCAGCCAACAATCGAAACACAAATAATATGGAAAAGATGCACTGTCACATTGAGACCCAAGGCATCGGGCCAGTGCATCAAATGTGCCAGCGCTACTGGTATCACATTGATATACATGATGAGAGGTGGATTAAAATCAAAAAAATCACGATAAGGCACTTTGCCCTGCAAAATGAGCTCACCGCATTGCAGATAAACGGACTGGTCAGCACTCACATTGAGCGGGTGCAAAGCCCAAAATACTAGCTTATATGTGACTATAAGGATAAAGCTCAAAAGCAGCAAAGTCAGAATGACTCGCTCATTAAGGCGTGAACTAAGCTTGTTCCAAAATGAATCTAAAACTTTGCTTGACACTATTTGCCCTTTTGCGATTTGTGCCAGGCCGCAAAACTAAAGTAATAACCTAAAAACTCTCGAGGCTGTCTGTTATCACTCAAAAATGTCGCGGCACCGCCCTCGGTGTATCGCTCTGCCAAATCCTTATCTAGTCCACGACTGTGCATATAATCTTTGACATAAGCACCATGCAACAGCACGAGATCCGACCGGCCACTGGTAAATTCTGCCTTTAGTGTATTGACGATATGCTCATCAAATTCCTTCCAATGTCCGGTATTAAGCCCACGATCCTGTAGCCGCATCAACAGGCGCAAGGGTCTGGCAAAAAGCAAATAACTACCAGGAGTCCGCTCCAGATTAAAGAGTAATGGATATGCGGGATCTGGATAATCGCAGATAATCGAGACTGGTTCTCCCCACTTGCTGTTTTCTTGGACAAAAAGATTGATATCGGTTGTACCAAGAGGCACCTGCCGTGGATGAGGATTGATGCCCTCAGCATAATCAAGCTCAATTTGGCGCAGATAGTAACCACAAAACACAGTTGTACTAATAGCTAAAAAACACTGACCCAAAATTAGAGCACTGACTTTGCCGTCAAAAAATCGAGAAGCTGCTTGACCACAAGCAGTAATAGCCAAAGAAAGAGTCAACAAAATGCCAGCTGCCGCGATAATAATGTCGCGAGTATAGCCTTGTTTTTCTAATAGAAAAAAGCCCATACCGATGATTGCCAGTCCACTGGACAAAGTCACAGTCTTGAACTTTTGCCCCAGTACAACCGATACAAAGACCGCTAACACAAAAAGATAAAAGATATAGGCTAGCTCTGGCGCTGCACCAGGACCCTGGATCATTTCGTCAAGATCCTGAAACTGCAACCAGCGCAAAGGTAATATCCAGTGCCAGTAGGCACTCTGCATCGCATCAGGCGACTGATTAATGCGCATCCAGATCACCAAAGTAGCCAATAGAGCGCCCAGACACTCATAACTAAAAACAGCTTTTAAGCGTCTAAAAACACTTACCAAAAGCACTTCTATTGCCACTAAAGTAATAGCGTATGGCACTTCTAGCGATAGCGTCAGCCCACATATAGCTCCTGTGATTAGAGCCCAGACTGTAGGCAAAGAGATGGACTGATAAGCCAACCAGCGCATAGCGATCCAGGGCACAAGAGCCAGCACCATGAGATATTGACTCTCGCCAAACTGAAAACGGGCAAAATAACTGAGCAAAAGTGGTGTCAGCGCAAATGGCAAAGCGGCTTGCTCCACCTGTGCTAACAAGTCCTTAGAATCCGTTTCTTGTAAGCCAGCCTTTTGCAAGCGCTTACGTCCATACATAAAAATAGTAAAGGTAACCAGTGAACTCAGTGCCGTCAGTAAAAGCAATATAGCTTCGGTAACAGCTTCAAGCCGGGTGCCCAAATTGAGCTTGGCGAGCAGAGATTGAAGGGCAAAAGGCAGTTGAAAGAGTTCGTATACAACAGGTTGCGACCAGTCAAAAAAGTCTATATAGGGAATCTGTTCACTATTGATTAGCTGCACACAAGTAAGACGCAATGCCACAAGACAAGCCAGATCTCCGCGACGAGAGATAACATCGTGACCAAATAAAAACAAAATAGGTAAAGCCAAAACCAGATAAATGGCAGTGAACTTGTTAGCAAAAAGCGCTTTTAATTCTTTGAAAAAACCAGCCAAAACTTACCCCAGGGAGCATCGCACTGCGCCAAATTGCAATGTTATCTTAGCAGACCGCCTATTATCTTCCCAAAAGTAAGTTATGTCACTTACCCAAACCACGCATAGGCACCACGAGGAAATCCACGAAAAGAGGCTACTGTTGAGTTCACAAGGCGTTCACCAATCGATTTTATGGTGAAGACAAGTGGCATTTTTAGACTCAACTGAGGTAACCCCTTTTATGCAATTCAAACTACTCGGCATTATCGTCTTAGCGGCAGCCGCCGCTGTCACCTCGATAGATCTAAAACCTGGCTGCAAATATCGACTGGGCGATCTGGAAGAAATGAAAGAAGAAAATCTTCCTTCTCACAAAGAAGTACTGTCAATGCTCTTCTCCACCAAAGTCTAGTCAACACTTTTATTTTTCATACTGGAGGTCCCATGCCGACGCAACTGCTGCCAGGCTCTACGCCTGTACAGATAATTACATCATTTACCTTTTTAGTGGTTTGCCTGGCTATGGGTGCTGGGGCGTTTTTCTTTTTTCACGAAAAAGACAAAGTGCATCCACGTTACAGACTGCCACTACTTCTGGCGACACTTATAACTGGTATCGCATCAGTTATGTATTACATGATGCGTGACAAGTATCTACCTGGACAAGTTTTTCCCACCGAAATCCGATACATAGACTGGGTTTTAACAACGCCGCTCATGCTCATTGAGTTTGCTGTATTGCTCGACTTCAAAGACAGAGGAGGAGTGATCTGGCGCCTCGTATTATGGGATCTGATCATGATTATCTTTGGTTTCATCGGAGAAACCAATGGTTTTCAAACCGGCGGATTCCAGACACGCTGGGTGGCCTTTGTCATCGGATGTGGTGGCTGGCTTGGTATCCTGGTGTACCTCTACACTGGCATTAGAAGACAGGCCAACCTGGCAGATGCTGAGACGAGACGCTCTATCATCATGCTCACCAAGTTTGTCACTATAGGGTGGTGTGTCTATCCAATAGGTTATATTGTCCGTGCGATTCAGCCCGACCTATCGGACCTCTGCCAAATTTGCTACAACCTTGGCGATGTCTTAAACAAAGTCGGACTGGGCATCATCGTCTACGCTGGTGGAATGGCAGCACTTAAGGCCAGCAGCAGCGAGACCGCAACAAAACCACAAGTCAATGAGAGCGCTCCAACAAGCGCTGTCAGCTAGCACGGAAACATTATGAGCAAGGCAACTATACATGAGCACACTAAGTGTGCCGCACTGCCGGGCACTGGCCAGCAAACATCATACGAGCTGGCCAGGCGCTCTCGCTCATTTGCTTTTGCTGCACATTTTTTTGATACCGCAAGCAAACAAACAATTGGAGAGCTTTATCGATACCTGCGCTATATCGACGACCTGGTCGACGAGAGCGAGGACAGAGAGTTCGCATTCAGTGCCCTAAAAGCGCTGAGAGAATGCTATCTGGCTACAGATACGACTCAAGTCAAAGTACGACTAGAGACATTGATTGATTTTGTAGAGTTTTGCACTGTCCACAGTATGCCAGCCAGTCTGATTACTGACTTTTTGGGCGGTCAGCTATCAGATCTCGACGGCAAACAGATAAGCACCCAGCAGGCGCTATTGGATTACAGTTATAAGGTAGCCGGCACAGTTGGATTGATGTTTGTCTGGTTACTTAAGACTAGTAACATCGCTACTCAAAAGCGTGCTGCCGACCTGGGCATCGCCATGCAGCTTACTAATATTGCCAGAGATGTCAGAGACGACGCACTATCGGGGAGGTTTTATCTGCCCGAGGAGATGGTCACTAGAGAGACGATAATCAGAGCTGTCACCACTGGCGAAGCTGACGCTGTACAACAAGTAAACGGAGCTATCGCCGAGATACTGAGCACCGCCACCACCTATTACCGACGCGCCGATAGTGGCATAGCACTCCTGCCGGAGTCTGTGCGCTACCCAGTACTTGTGGCCAGTCGCCTCTATGAAAACATCGGCAAAGAGATATCCCAGCACATCAGTGGTGCAGACAAGAGTGGACCGGTGAGCCGTCGTCTGTCGGTCAGCCTGGTGCAAAAAACAGTAATAGCCTTACAAGCTGCTCTCGAACTCAAAAAAGAAACCTTTAGACCGCTATTAAGGCGGACAAATACAAGAGAGGCAGAGTCATGACTGACATCTATCACTATGCCGTATTAGGTGGTGGAGTAGCGGGAGTAATGCTCAGCCTGCAACTGGCCAGACTTTTGCCCGACAGCAAAATCGCCCTGCTAGATAACAGTCCGAGCATTAGACCCAGACAGACTTTTTCGTATTTTGGCAGAGCCCCTCTTGCTATAGAGACATTGACTGGATGCACACTACCCAAATCCAGCTGGTCTAGTTGGACCATCCAGGATAGCGCTAACACACGCCTCTTCAATTCAAGTAAATTTTGCTACAACTCAATTGATTCCAATGACTTTTTTGCATCACTTATACAACTAATAAATGACTGTCCCAATGTAGATCTGGTAAAGACTCAAGTCATTAGTCAAAAGTACGGCAACAATCATGTAGCAATAGCCACAACAACTGACAGTGTCAGAGCTTACCAGGTGTTTAGCTCAATTCCGGATGACAAATCTAGCTTTGCCCTCTATCAAGATTTTATAGGGCTGCGTCTGCAAAGTGATGCAGCTGTCTTTGATCCCCAGGTAGCCACATTGATGGACTTTACCGGCGACACCAAATACGGTAGCCATTTTATGTATTTGCTACCGGACAGCACAAATAGTGCCCTAGTCGAATCAACTCTTTACAGACCTCACGGTCAAAATCCAAAAGAGATTGAAGCCTTCCATAGAGAATGGCTCCAGAGATATATCAGCAAACTGGGCACAAAAATCCAGTTGACTGGAGAAGAAAGGGGCATCTTACCCCTGAGCGCAAAACCAGTCGACCGCTTTATCAATCCAAGGACAATAGCTATAGGTAGCAGGGGCGGCATGCTCAGAGCATCTACCGGTTATGCCTTGCAAAATATTGATAATGACTGTCAAATGATTGCCGAGTGTGCTGCACGACTGAGCCAGACTATAGAACTAAAAGCGAGCAACTTTGACACCAACCTGATGTCCGCAATCACTAGCAATAGCCGCGGTCAAACCCAGACTGGACGTCTCGAACGGTTACTTGATCAAGCATTTATCCAGACCCTACAAAATGACGCATGCCTATTTGCCACCATGATTGGACAACTGGCAAACCATGTCGAAGCCAACAGATTAGCGCGCTTCTTGAGCCAGAGCGCCACATTTTATGACTTACTTTTGATCGCCAGGCAAATTGGTTGCAAGCAAAATCTAACCCTTGCCACCATTAACGCCCTTTGCCCCCAAGGAGACCACCATGAGTGCGCTCACCTCAAGTCAGCCTGAAGTGCTGCTCAATACCCACCGCGCCTGGTTTAGCTGTCTTTGCCTGGCGATAGGTGTGCTATATCACCAGGTGGTAACAGCCAATGCCTCCAACTTTATGCTGGAGTTACAAATTTGTATTGCCATGGTTGCTGTCTTTGGCGTTGCGCACGGCTCCCTGGACTTTATGGTGATGATTAAAGATCCGGGTGCACCCAAATGCAACAAACGTATGGTGGCATTTTTGACACTATACAGCGCTATTGCCTTGCTCTTTTTGGCACTCTGGTTGGTGGCACCGACTTTTGCCCTGATTAGCTTTTTGATACTCTCCGTATTACACTTTGCTGGCTTTGAATCCTTATTAAGCCATCCTGTGCGCTTTTGTCGTCAATTTACGCTGAGACAATCGGTCGCCCTGGCGATAGCGGGCATGCCGGTACTTTTGCCATGCGGACTTTTGTCCACCGAAGTGGAGCCAATCATTGCTGGACTCTCAAGCAATGCCCAATCGGTCAAACTAATTTGTCTGGTGATGCAGGGATTTGGTCTTGCCTGGACTGGATTTGCCATAGTCACTGTCTATAACATTTTGATCCAGAGCAAAAAATCACTGAGCCAGCGAGATTTGAGCGACACGATTTTACTTGCCTGCCTGGCCTTTCTTGCCCTCAAAGTATCTCCTATTGTAGCTTTTACAGTTTACTTTTGTGGCATGCATGCCCTGGAAGAAACTCTCAAGCTCTCGATGGAACTGACTCACAAAGACCTGGTAAGCGGTCTGATTGAGTTTGGCAAACTGGCATGGCTACCGACCATAATCGTACTCATCCTGGCAGCAGCATACTTTGTCTACGCCATAAACAACGGTCAAATGCTGTCGGATGTTTGCTCACGGGTCTTATTTATCACACTCTCTTGTATAACCGCGCCTCACTTTGCTGTCAAATCAATCTTTGACACCAAAGCAAGTCCAGCCTGAGCGGGGCAATCAGATCTGAAAGGTATCTATTATGAGCAGCCACACCAATGAAGAATCAATAGAGGCACTGCAACTGGAGTTGAACAAGTTGCAGGGTGATTTTTTGGATTGTCTGACAAACCAGGAATTCAGCAAAATGTCCTCGATCAATGAGCGCATTGAACAGCTGGAAGCTCAAATTATGAAATTTGACAATCACGCTATGGGTGCAGCATTTGCAGTAGAAGCCGAGCACCCGGAAGATACAAGCGATGCAGCTAACCTGACCAAAGCGCAACTACTGATAAAAGAGCTAGAAAGCAGCTTTGCTCCCAGTGATGAAACAGCCACAATCAAAGAAGAAGCAGAAACTGCAGCGCCCGACGCACTAGAAAATGTTCTGACTGGTAGTGCGCCTGTAATCGACAATAAATCCGTCATAACTGAGGCAAAAGAAGCAAAAGAGCCTGCCCCTGAAGCACCAGCGCAGACAGAGGCAATGACAGCCCCAGCACCTGCAACACAGACCAGCCTGGCCGACAGACTCGGTCTCAAGGACCAGCCTATAGTGCAAAAGGCAAAAGTACGCGAATCAATGTTTAAGGCCGCTCAAAGAGCAAAAGAGCGACAAGAATCGCAAGGCGAATCAGCCAAAGTAGTGGAAGAAAAGCTTGAAGAGGCACTGGTCTTTAAACAAGTGGTAGAAGAAGCAACATCGTTTTTGGATCTCTTTTTTAACCCCAAAAAATTTATCGACAAACAAATTGAAAAGCAGGGTAAACCAGCAGCACCTCTTGCCGCAAGCATGGGCAAGCCGCTGTCTGACGCCAGCAAACAAGAAAGCTTTGAAGCAAGCCCAACCGATCCAGTGAGCACCGCCGCCCGCGAACTAAGAGCAAAACTGGAATCATTTTGTTTTTACGAGATACTATCCATCGGTCAGACCGCATCCTCAGCCGAAATCAGCGAAGCATTTGTAGACAAATTAAAAAAACTGAGATATC
>Ga0075158_10001437_pt1 | contig 18037 bp, 17 predicted proteins | sample JI91814BDNA_FD_70968 | JGI IMG/M metagenome (GOLD analysis project Ga0075158, IMG submission 70968) | Wastewater effluent complex algal communities from Wisconsin, to seasonally profile nutrient transformation and Carbon sequestration -... | ecosystem: Engineered > WWTP > Effluent > Algae... | reverse complement strand
CCGGCCACGAAGCGGCCGATCAGCTGGCCCTGGGTCGGCCAGCGCCAGCCGCCGGCGCTCACCGCCGCCGGCACCACCGGCGTCGCGGGCACCACCACGGGCGTGCTCGACGCGGGCGCGGCGGCGCTGGGCGCATTCGCGGTGGCCGGGACCGGCGATGCCGGCGTGGCGGCCACCGACGGCTGCGGCGCGGCCGTGGCGGGCCGGGTTTCCGGCGGCAGCGGCGTCACCGGCGCCGGGCCGGCACTGTTCGACACCACGGGCGCGGCGCCCGGGCGGGTGATCGGCGTGGGCGCGGGCATGCCGGTGACCGAGCCGCGCGACGGGCTGCGCGGCGCGGCCGCCGTGCGCGCCGCGGAAAGACGCAGGCGCTGGCCCGGGTAGATGGTGTACGGCGCCGGGATTCGGTTCCAGTCGGCCACTTCGCGGTAGTCCAGGCCGTGTCGGAAGGCGATGCCGTACAGCGTGTCCCCCGCGCGCACCACATAGGCGCCGTCGCGCGGCGCCGAAGCGGCCGGGCGCGCCGGTGCCGACGAACGCGAACCTTCGCGCTTGACCACGCGCGAACTGCCGCACGCGGCCAGCAGCAACGCCACCACCATCAGCACCACCAGACGCTGCATTGTCTTCATGAACCGCCCCGCATCACCAGCCATGCCACCACGCCGGCCAGCAGCAGCAGGGCTGCCCAGCCGACCGGTTCAATATAGCGATGCAGCGCCGCCTCGGCCCGCGCGCCGCCCAGGCGGATGGCGCCGGCCACCAGGTACACGCGCTTGCCGCGGCCAATCAGCGCGCCGAAGAAGAACGGCAGCAGCGGCACGCCCACCGCACCCGAGGCGATGGTGAATATCTTGAAGGGAATGGGCGTGAACCCGGCAATCACCAGCAGCAGGAAGCCGTTCTCGGCGGCCTGCGTCTTGATGCCCTCGAACTCTTCCAGGTAGCCCAGCTTCTCCACCAGCGGCATCGCCATCTCGATGGCGTAGTAGCCCAGCGCATAGCCGATGAACATGCCCACCATCGAGCCGGCCAGGCTGAGCGTGGCGAACCACAGCGCGCGCTTGGGCTGGGCCAGCGACATCGGCGCCAGCATCATTTCCGGCGGCACCGGGAAGAAGATCGCCTCGAAGAAGCTCAGCAGGGTGAGGAACACCGGCGCATGCCGGTGCCGCGACCAGATCATCGCCTTGACGTAGAGGGGGCGGAATACCTGCACTCAGAGCGTTCCGGGCAGCAGGGGTACGAACACCACGGCGCCCAGGTCTTCCTGCACCAGCGCGCCGTCGATGCGGCGGATGCGCAGCAGGCGCTGGCCGTTGGCGGCGCCGATGGGCGCCACCAGCGTGCCGCCCTCGGGCAGCTGTTCGAACAGCGCGGGCTCCAGCGCCGCGGCGCCGGCGGTGACGATGATGCCTTCGAAGGGCGCGTACTCGGGCCAGCCGGCGCGGCCGTCGTCGTGGCGCGTGCGCACGTTCAGGCCCAGGCTGCGGAAGCGGCGGCGGGCCACGCGCAGCAGTTCTTCGATGCGCTCGACGCTGTAGGTTTCCAGCCCCAGCGTGGCCAGCACCGAGGCCTGGTAGCCCGAACCGGTGCCCACTTCCAGCACGCGGCCGGGGATGCCGTGTTCGATCAGCGCGGCGGTCATTCGCGCCACCACCCAGGGCTGGGAAATGGTCTGGCCGTTGCCGATCGGCAGCGCGGTGTCCTCGTAGGCGCGGCTGGCCAGCGCCTCGTCAATGAACAGGTGGCGCGGCACGGTGCGCATGGCCGTGAGCACGCGCTCGTCGCTGATGCCGCCCTCGGCGCGCAGGCGCTCGATCATGCGGTCGCGTGCGCGCTGCGAGGTCATGCCCTGGCCGCGCACGGCGGGCTGGCTGTGGAATCGGGCCGTCATGCGGGGTGCTTGAGCCCTTCGCCCAGGCCACCCACCCAGCTGGCCACCTTTTCCAGCGCCTGGTAGCGCGTGAGGTCCACGTGGATGGGGGTGATGGAGATGAAGCCGGTGCGCACCGCGTGGAAGTCGGTGCCGGGACCGGCGTCCTGCTCGGGGCCGGCCGGGCCGATCCACCACAGCGGGCGGCCGCGCGGGTCCACCTGCCGGATGCAGGGTTCGGCGCGGTGGCGATGGCCCAGGCGCGTGACTTCGTAGCCGCGCAGCTGGTCCCACGGCAGGTCGGGCACGTTGACGTTGAGGATGGTGTCGGCCGGCAGCGGGTCCACCAGCAGGCGCGCGGTGATTTCCAGCGCGGCGCGGGCGGCGGAATCGTAGTGGCGGCCGGACTGTTCGCTGGTGACCAGGGACATGGCCACGGCGGGCAGGCCCAGGAAGCGCCCTTCCATCGCGGCGGCCACGGTGCCCGAGTAGATGACGTCGTCGCCCAGGTTGGCGGCGCTGTTGATGCCCGACACCACGATGTCCGGATCGGCCGACAGCAGGCCCGTCAGGGCCAGGTGCACGCAGTCGGTGGGAGTGCCGGCGACGCGCCAGACGCGCGGTTCGATTTCCCGGGCGCGGATGGGCTGGTCGAGGGTGAGCGAATTGCTGGCGCCGGAGCGGTCGCGGTCGGGCGCCACCACGGTGACGTCGTGGCCCGCGGCCCGCAGGCCGTCGGCCAGTACGCGGATGCCGGGAGCCTCCACGCCATCGTCATTGCTCACCAGTACGCGCATCGGGGGTCTCGCGGAAAGAGCCCATGATAACGGATGCGGCCACCCCGCCGTCACTGCGTGCCGGGTTACCCTTCCCGGATGAAGCGCAAGCCGCCCGCGCCAGCCCCCGCCATCGAGCCCGACGACGCCGCCCTGTTCCGGGAGGCGATAGGCGAAGTGCGCGAACTCGCGCCGCCCCCGCCCACGCCAGAGCGCCCGCGCCCGCCCCCCGTGCCGCGCATGCAGGAGCGCGACGAAGCGCTGGCCCTGCTGCAGTCGCGCACGCCGTCCTACCTGGCCGCCACCATCGACGCGGCCGAAACGCTGTCCTACCGGCGCGACGAGACGCCCGAGAAAGTGCTCAAGGCGCTCAAGCGCGGCGAGTACAGCCTGGGCGGCGAACTCGACCTGCACAATCTGCGCGCACACGAGGCCGAACGCTGGCTGCGCGAGTTCCTGGCCCAGTCGCGCGCCGGCGGTCACGCCTGCGTGCGCATCATCCACGGCAAGGGCCCGCGCACGGTGGACGGCGGCTCGGTGCTCAAGGCGCTGGTGGACCGGCTGCTGCGCCAGCGCGCCGACGTGCTGGCGTTCGCGTCCGCGCCCGAAGCCATGGGCGGCACCGGCGCGGTGCTGGTGCTGCTGGCCAAGCGCCGGCCCGGCGAACGCGGACCGGCCTGACGCCGGTCAGTCGTCGGCGCCGGCCTCGTCCGCGGCCGAATCCGCCAGCGGGCCGCGGCCCGGCTCGGCCACGTCGCCCAGGGCCTCGAGCAGGCCGGTGGCGTAAGCCCCAGGCGGCAGCGTGAACTCCAGCAGCAGCTGCCCCGGCTCGGGCCACTGCCAGCGCAGGTCGGCCACGCGCACGCGCAGCGCGCGCCGCTCCTGCTTCAGGCCCGCCGCCTCCAGTCCGGCACGCAGGTCGTCGAACGGCGCCAGCGCGGCCTCTTCCGCCGCGCGCACCTCGCCCTGCGAGCGCAGCTCGCCCAGGCCCCACATCGGGCCGGTGGGGTGGATGTCCTGGCGCACGGCGCGGGCGCGGATCTCATCGGTGGCCGGCTCGGGTCCGAACACGCTCTGGCTGCCGTCCAGCATCCACACGTCGCCCTCGGCGCCCGTGGCCCAGTCGCCGCGGGCGATGCGGGCGGCCAGCGCGGCGTTGAACATTTCCGAACGCGCGGCGGAAAGCAGGATCGAGCGCTGGTCGCGGTGCACGCGCTGGCCGGCGAACATGCGCCGCGCGGCCTCCACGTTGTCGCCCTCGCGGCCGAAGCGCTGGTTGCCGAAATAGTTGGGCAGGCCGTGCGCGGCGATCGCCACCAGCCGCGCCTGGATGGCCGCCGGGTCGCCGGACACATCGCGAAGGCGCAGCACGAAGCGGTTGCCCTTGAGCGCGCCGCGCGGCAGCTTGCGGTTGTGCCAGGTGGACGCCAGCACGCGCAGGTCGTCCGACACCAGCCCTTCCAGGTCCGGCGCCACCCGCTTGGGGAAATGCACCGAGAACCGCTGCCGCGTCACGGCGTGGCGGTCCTTCATGCCGGCGTAGCCCACGCCCATGTCGGGGATGCCGGCCCAGCGGGCAATGCGCTTGGCGGCGAACGAGGTGTTCATGCCGCGCTTCTCCACCGTCAGCAGCAGGTGCTCGCCCTGCCCGGTCGGCTCGAAGCCATCGATTTCCTCCACCTGGAAGTCCTCGGGCTGCACCCGGTAGCGCGCCTGCAGCACGGCCGGCCCGTGCGCGCGCGGCAGCCCGCTCATGCGCGCACCAGCAGCGCCACCGCCATCGCCGCCAGGCCTTCGCCGCGGCCGGTGAAGCCCAGTCGCTCGGACGTGGTGGCCTTCACGCTGATCTCGTCCACCGATACGCCCAGGTCGGCCGCGAGGTTGGCGCGCATGGCCGCCGCGTGCGGCGACACCTTCGGCCGCTCGCACACCACGGTGACGTCGGCATTGCCCAGTCGCCAGCCGCGCTCGGCCACCAGCCCCGCGCAGTGGCGCAGGAAAAGGCGGCTGTCGGCGTCCCGCCAGCGCGCATCGCCGGGAGGGAAGTGCACGCCGATGTCGCCCAGCGCCAGCGCGCCCAGCAGCGCGTCGCACAGCGCGTGGATCACCACGTCGCCATCGGAGTGCGCCAGCACGCCGCAGTCGTGCGCAATGCGCACGCCACCCAGCACCACGTGGTCGCCGTCGCCGAAGGCGTGCACGTCGTAGCCCTGGCCGATCCGCACGTCGAGGTTAGTCATTCTTTTTTCCTTGGCCACGGATTTACGCGGATGAACGCGGATGAAAGTAGAAACGAATTGAAACCGGGGCAGAAACCGGGGTCAGAGCCCGATTTCCAGCGATGTTCTCGCAGATTCAACGGTCCATTCCAGGAAATCGGGCTCTGACCCCGGTTTCTGCCACCCCGGTTTCTGCCCCGGTTTCAATCCATGTTGCCCAGGATGAACTCCGCCAGAGGCAGGTCGGCCTGGGTGGTGACCTTGATGTTGTCTTCGCTGCCTTCGACCAGGCAGGGGCGCAGGCCCAGGCGCTCCATGGCCATGGCCTCGTCGGTGATCTTCACCCCGGCGCGCAGCGCGGCCTGCAGCGCGCGGGTGAGGCCGCCGCGGCGGAACAGCTGCGGCGTAAGCGCGCGCCACAGCCAGTCGCGCGGCTCGGTGGACTGGCTGTGGCCCAGGTGGTCGGCGCGCTTGAGCGTGTCGCGCACCGGCGCCGCCAGCAGCGCGCCTACCGGGTCGGCCTGGCCCACGGTGAGCAGGCGCGCCAGGTCGAGCGCGCGCAGGCAGGGCCGCGCCGCGTCGTGCACCAGCACCCACTGGTCGTCGTCCACCGTGCCCGGCAGCGCCCGCAGGCCGGCCAGCACCGAGTCGGCGCGCTCGCTGCCGCCAATGCAGGTGATCACGGGCTTGCCGCCGATGTCGCGCCAGCCCGGCCAGTAGCCGTCGTCGTTCGCCAACGCCACCACCACGCCGTCCACGCCGTCGTGGTTGAGCACGGCGCGCAGGCTGTGCTCGATCACGGTGCGGCCGGACAGCGGCGAGTACTGCTTGGGCACCGCACCGCCGAAGCGCATGCCGCGGCCGGCAGCCGGCACCACGGCCCAGGTCACGGGCGGGGCTCCGGTGCAGCGGCGTCGCGCATCGGTTCGGCCGGCGCGGCCACGGCCTTGGCCGGCTCCACCACGCGGTAGAAGGTTTCGCCGGGCTTGATCATGCCCAGCTCGCTGCGGGCGCGGTCTTCCACCGCGGCTTCGCCGGACTTGAGGTCTTCCACTTCCGCCGACAGCGCGTCGTTGCGCTGCTGCAGGCGCGCGTTCTCGGCGCGCTGGTCGCCCACGCGCAGGTCGAGCTCACGCGCTTCGCCCAGGCCGCCCTCGCCCCACCACAGCTTCGCCTGCAGGGCCAGGAAGGCCAGCAGCAGCAGGGCAAGGACCCACCAGCGGCGCAAGGGCGTGGCTCAGCGCTTGAGGCTGATGAAGGCGTCGCGGCCGGCGTAGCGGGCCTTGGCCCCCAGCGCTTCCTCGATGCGCAGCAGCTGGTTGTACTTGGCCACGCGGTCGCTGCGGCACAGCGAGCCGGTCTTGATCTGGGTGGCGGTGGTGGCCACCGCGATGTCGGCGATGGTGGTGTCCTCGGTTTCGCCCGAGCGGTGCGAGACGATGGCGGCGTAGCGGTTGGCCTGCGCCATGGCGATGGCCTGCAGCGTCTCGGTCAGGGTGCCGATCTGGTTGACCTTGATCAGGATGGCGTTGGCCACGCCCTGCTGGATGCCGTCCTGGAAGATCTTCGGGTTGGTCACGAACAGGTCGTCGCCGACCAGCTGCACCTTGCTGGTGAGCCGCTCGGTGAGCAGCTTCCAGCCGGCCCAGTCGTTCTCGGCCATGCCGTCTTCGATGGTGATGATGGGGTACTGCGCGCACCAGCCGGCCATGAAGTCGACGAACTGTTCGGAGGTGAGGCGCTTGCCCTCGCCCACCAGGTTGTACTTGCCGTTGTCGAAGAACTCCGAGCTGGCCACGTCCAGGCCCAGCAGCACGTCTTCGCCGGCCTTGTAGCCGGCCTTGCCGATGGCCTCGAGGATCACCTCGATGGCTTCTTCGTTCGACTTCAGGTCGGGGGCGAAGCCGCCCTCGTCGCCCACCGCCGTGCCCAGGCCCTTGGCCTTGAGCACCGACTTGAGCGAATGGAAGATTTCCGTGCCGCAGCGCAGCGCTTCGGCGAAGCTGTCGCAGCCCACCGGCAGCACCATGAACTCCTGCATGTCCACGTTGTTGTCGGCGTGGGCGCCGCCGTTGATGATGTTCATCATCGGCACCGGCAGCGACACTTCCGCGCCCGCCGCCAGGTGCTGCCAGAGCGGCTGGCGCCTGGACGCCGCCACGGCGTGGGCATTGGCAAGCGACACACCCAGCAGCGCGTTCGCGCCCAGGCGGCCCTTGTTCTCGGTGCCGTCCAGGTTCACCAGCTTGCTGTCCAGGCCGGCCTGGTCGGCGGCGTCGAAGCCCTTGAGCGCATCGGCAATGGTCGTGTTGACGTTGGCCACGGCCTTCTTCACGCCCTTGCCCAGGTAGCGGCTCTTGTCGCCGTCGCGCAGCTCCACGGCTTCCTTGGTGCCGGTGGACGCGCCCGAGGGCACCATCGCCCGGCCGAAGCTGCCGTCGGCCAGCGTGACCTCGGCTTCCAGGGTCGGGTTGCCGCGGCTGTCGAGGATTTCGCGGGCGTGGATCTTGGCAATGGTGGTCATGTCGGCTCTTGGGAAGTTCATAAGGATTTTTTTGCCACGGATTTACGCGGACAACCACGGATACAGCGCAATCAGTTCAGGTTCTGGCCCTATCCGCGTCCATCCGCGCAAATCCGTGGCCAACGCTCAGGCTTCCGATTCCAGGAAGCCGTTGCGCTTGGTGATGCGGTCGAGTTCGAGCAGGGTTTCCAGCAGGGCCTTCATCTTCGGCAGCGGCCAGGCGTTCGGGCCGTCGCTGAGGGCCTTGCTCGGATCAGGATGCGTTTCCATGAAGATGCCGCTGATGCCCACCGCCATGGCCGCGCGCGCCAGCACCGGCACGAACTCGCGCTGGCCGCCGGACTTGCCGTCCATGCCGCCCGGCAGCTGCACGCTGTGGGTGGCGTCGAACACCACCGGGCAGCCGGTGTCGCGCATCACGCTCAGCGAGCGCATGTCCGACACCAGGTTGTTGTAGCCGAAGCTGACGCCGCGCTCGCAGGCCATGACCTGCGTGTTGCCGGTGGCCAGGGCCTTGGCGGTGACATGCTTCATTTCCCAGGGCGACAGGAACTGGCCCTTCTTGATGTTCACCGGCTTGCCGGCGCTGGCGACCTTCTGGATGAAGTCGGTCTGGCGGCACAGGAAGGCCGGCGTCTGCAGCACGTCCACCACCGAGGTGACTTCATCGAGCGGCGTGTATTCGTGCACGTCGGTGAGCACCGGCACGCCGAGCTGGCGCTTCACCTCGGCCAGCACCTTCAGGCCGGCCTCGACGCCGGGGCCGCGGAAGCTGGTGCCCGAGGTGCGGTTGGCCTTGTCGAAGCTGGACTTGAAGATGAAGGGAATGCCGAGCTGGCCAGTGATTTCTTTCAGGCGGCCGGCCGTTTCCATCTGCAGCTCCAGCGACTCGATCACGCAGGGGCCGGCGATGAGGAAGAAGGGCTGGTCCAGGCCAACCTTGAATCCGCAGAGTTCCATCAGGCCGACGCCTCCTTGAGCAAGCGGCCGCCGGCCCTGTGTTCGCGGGCGGCACGGATGAATCCGATGAACAGGGGATGGCCGTCGCGCGGCGTCGAAAGGAACTCGGGGTGCGCCTGGCAGGCGATGAACCACGGATGCGTGGGCAGTTCCACCACCTCCACCAGCAGGTCGTCCATGGACTTGCCGCTGATGACCAGGCCGGCGTCCTCGAGCTGGGTGCGGTAGCGGTTGTTGAACTCGTAGCGGTGGCGGTGGCGTTCGCCCACCACGTCCTTGCCGTACAGTTCGCGCGCCTTCGAGCCGGGCTTGAGGCGCTGGTCCTGCAGGCCCAGGCGCATGGTGCCGCCGAGGTCGGATTTCTCGTCGCGGCGCTCGACTTCACCGGTGGCGGTGCGCCATTCGGTGATCAGGCCGATGACCGGGTGGGCGCAGGCGCGATCGTTCTCGGTGCTGTTGGCGCCGGCCAGGCCGGCCACGTGGCGGGCGAAGTCCACCACCGCTGCCTGCATGCCGTAGCAGATGCCGAAGTAAGGAATGCCCGATTCACGCGCGTACTGCGCGGTCATCACCTTGCCCTCGAAGCCGCGGTCGCCGAAGCCGCCCGGCACCAGGATGGCGTCCACGCCCTCCAGCACCTTCACGCCTTCCTTCTCGACCTGCTCGGACTCGATCCACTTCAGCGACACCTTGGTGCGCTGGCGCAGGCCGCCGTGCTTGAGCGCCTCGGACAGCGACTTGTAGGCGTCCTGGTGGTCGATGTACTTGCCCACCACCGCCACCGTCACCGCGTCCACCGGGTGTTCGGTGGCGTCCACCACCGCCTGCCACTCGGACAGGTCGGCCGGTTTGGCGACATCTTCCAGGCGCAGGCATTCGACGGCGATCTGGTCGAGCTGCTGTTCGTGCAGCCACAGCGGCAGCTTGTAGATGTTGTCCACGTCCACGCAGCTGATGACGGCCTTCTCGTGCACGTTGGTGAACAGGGCGATCTTGCGGCGCTCGGACTCGGGCAGCGGCTTCTCGCTGCGGCACACCAGGATGTCGGGCTGGATGCCGATCGAGCGCAGCTCCTTCACCGAGTGCTGGGTGGGCTTGGTCTTGAGCTCGCCGGCGGCGGCGATGTACGGCACCAGCGTGAGGTGCATGAAGATGGCCTTGCCCGGACCGCGCTCGGTGCGGATCTGGCGGATGGCCTCCAGGAAGGGCAGCGACTCGATGTCGCCCACCGTGCCGCCGATCTCCACCAGGCCCACGTCGAAGCCGTCGGTGGCCTCGAAGATGGCGCGCTTGATCTCGTCGGTGATGTGGGGGATGACCTGCACGGTGCCGCCGAGGTAGTCGCCGCGGCGCTCCTTGCGGATCACGTTCTCGTAGATGCGGCCGGTGGTGACGGAGTTCTTGCGGCTCAGGCGCACGCGCAGGAAGCGCTCGTAGTGGCCCAGGTCGAGGTCGGTCTCGGCGCCGTCGTCGGTGACGTACACCTCGCCGTGCTGGAACGGGCTCATGGTGCCGGGGTCGACGTTGATGTAGGGATCGAGCTTCATCATGGTGACGCGCAGGCCGCGCGCCTCCAGGATGGCGGCCAGGGAGGCCGCGGCGATGCCCTTGCCGAGCGAGGACACCACGCCACCGGTAACGAAGATAAGACGAGTCATGGGTTTGGCAGGCGCTGGAAAACCGCATTCTACCGGGTCAGCCGGCCCTGGGCCAGAACCTTTTTGCTATCAATGGCTTGCGAATGAGGCGCTTGACCACACCCGGCGCCGCGCCCATCCTGCGGCCTCGCGCCCGCGCCCGACCCTCCCCGAGCCACTCCCCGAATGAACACCCGCTACAACGCCGCCGACATTGAAGTCCTCTCGGGCCTGGACCCGGTCAAGCGCCGCCCCGGCATGTACACCGACACCACCCGGCCCAACCACCTGGCCCAGGAAGTGATCGACAACTCTGTGGACGAAGCCCTGGGCGGCCACGCCAAGACCGTCGAAGTGACCCTGTACGCCGACGGCAGCTGCGAGGTGACCGACGACGGCCGCGGCATGCCGGTGGACATCCACCCCGAGGAAAAGATCCCGGGCATCGAGCTGATCATGACCCGCCTGCACGCCGGCGGTAAGTTCAGCGGCAAGAACTACACCTTCTCCGGCGGCCTGCACGGCGTGGGCGTGAGCGTGGTGAACGCGCTGTCGAAGAAGGTGGAGGTGGTGATCCGCCGCGAGGGCCAGGAACACCGCATGGAGTTCCGCGACGGCGACCGCAGCTCGCCGCTGGAAGTGGTGGGCACGGTGGGCAAGCGCAACACCGGCACCCGCCTGCGCTTCTGGCCCGACCCGAAGTACTTCGACACGCCCAAGATCCACGCCCGTTCGCTGCGCCACCTGCTGCGCGCCAAGGCCGTGCTGTGCCCGGGCCTGACGGTGAAGCTGTACGACGAAGCCACCGGCGAGCGCAATGAATGGTTCTACGAGAACGGCCTGCGCGACTACCTGCGCGGCGAACTGGTGGGCCGCGACCTGCTGCCGGCCGAACTGTTCGTCGGCCACGTCAACAAGGACACCGAAGTGGTGGACTGGGCCGTGGCCTGGGTGCCCGAGGGCGAGCTGGTGCAGGAAAGCTACGTCAACCTGATCCCCACCGCCCAGGGCGGCACGCACGTGAACGGCCTGCGCTCGGGCTTCACGGATGCGCTGCGCGAGTTCTGCGACTTCCGCAACCTGCTGCCGCGCGGCGTGAAGCTGGCGCCCGAGGACGTCTGGGACCGCGTCAGCTACGTGCTCAGCATCAAGCTCACCGACCCGCAGTTCAGCGGGCAGACCAAGGAAAGGCTCAGCTCGCGCCAGGCCGCGGCCTTCGTCGAGAACGCTTCGCACGACGCGTTCTCGCTGTGGCTCAACCAGCACGTGGAAACCGGCCTGCAGATCGCCCAGCTGGCCATTGACCGCGCCTCGGCGCGGCTCAAGACCGAAAAGCAGGTCACCCGCAAGAAGATCACCCAGGGCCCCGCCCTGCCCGGCAAGCTGGCCGACTGCATCAGCCAGGACCTGGGCCGCACGGAACTGTTCCTGGTGGAAGGCGACTCGGCCGGCGGCAGCGCCCGCCAGGCCCGCGACAAGGAGTTCCAGGCCATCCTGCCGCTGCGCGGCAAGATCCTCAACACCTGGGAAGTGGAGTCCGGCGGCGTGCTGGCGTCCAACGAAGTGCACGACCTGGCCGTGGCCATCGGCTGCGACCCGGGCGTGGAGGCCATCGACGGCCTGCGCTACGGCAAGGTGATCATCCTGGCGGACGCCGACTCCGACGGCCTGCACATCGCCACCCTGCTCTCGGCGCTGTTCCTGCGCCATTTCCCGGCGCTGGTGCGCGCGGGCAACATCTTCGTGGCCATGCCGCCGCTGTTCCGCGTGGACGTGGGCAAGCAGGTGTTCTACGCGCTGGACGAAGAGGAGAAACGCATCCTGCTCGACCGCATCGAGAAGGAAAAGATCCGCGGCCAGGTCAACGTCACCCGCTTCAAGGGCCTGGGCGAGATGAACCCGGTGCAGCTGCGCGAATCCACCATCCACCCCGACACCCGGCGCCTGGTGCAGCTGACGGTGGACGATGCCGACGCCACCCGTTCGCTGATGGACATGCTGCTGGCCAAGAAGCGCGCCGGCGACCGCAAGGCCTGGCTCGAGGCCAAGGGCGACCTGGCTTCGCTGGAAGTCTGACCCCGCCGGCCACGCCCGGGTTTTGGCTATAGTCGGGGCGTAGTCGACCCCTCGGAGCCGCGCCTTGGACCTGACCGCCCTGCTGGTGATGATGGCGCACAAGAATGCGTCCGACCTGTTGCTTAGCCCCGGGGCGCCGCCCACCATCAAGATTGACGGCCTGAGCCGGGCGTTCAGCGATGTGGCGCTGAGCGTGTCCGACGTGCGGTCCATGGCCTTCTCGATCATGGACGAACACCAGCAGCGCGATTTCGAGGCCAATTGGGAAATGAACCTCGCCATCGCCATGGGCGACGTCGGCCGCTTCCGCATCAACATTTACCGCCAGCGTGGCGACGTGGCGATGGCGGTGCGCTACATCACCAACAAGATCCCGTCCATCGAAACGCTGAACCTGCCGCCCCTGCTCAAGGACATCGTGATGCTGCCGCGCGGGCTGGTGCTGGTGGTGGGCTCCACCGGCTCGGGCAAGTCCACCACGCTCGCCTCGATGATCGACTACCGCAACAACAACCGCACCGGCCACATCCTCACCGTCGAGGAGCCGATCGAATACGTGCACAGCCACATCGTCTCGGTGGTGGACCAGCGCGAGGTCGGCCTGGACACCCACAGCTACGCCAACGCGCTCAAGAACGCCATGCGCGAAGCGCCCGACGTGATCATGATTGGCGAAATCCGCGACCGCGAGACCATGCAGGCCGCCATCTCGTACGCCGAAACCGGGCATCTGTGCCTGTCCACCCTGCACGCCAACAACGCCAACCAGACGCTGGACCGCATCATCAACTTCTTCCCCGAATCGGCGCGCGAGCAGCTGCTGATCGACCTCTCGCTCAACCTGCGGGCGGTGGTCGGCCAGCGCCTGCTCAAGGGCCTGCGGACCAAGCGCATCCCGGCGGTGGAGGTGCTGCTGTCCACGCCTTTCGTCGCCGACCTGATCGCCAAGGGCGAAATCGCCGCCATCCGCGAAGCGATGAAGCTGGGCAGCGACGGCATGCACACCTTCGACCAGGCCCTGTACGACCTCTACGCCGCCGGCGAAATCAGCTACACCGAGGCCATGGACAACGCCGACTCCCGCACCGACCTGGCGCTGCGGGTGCGCCTGCGCGGTCCGGCCCCCGGGGGCGGCGAAGTGGACGAAATGCAGCTCGAGGAGATGCCGATCCCCGCCGCCGCCCGGGACGAACAGCGCCTGTCCTGACCCGGGATCCGACCGCGCAGGGGTGACGCGCTACGTCAGTGTGTGCGCCCTGCGGCAGTCAGTGCGCCACCGGCGCCACGGGGTCCGACGACCCCGGACGGGGCCGGCAACCGCCGGCCGGAGCCCATTTTCCCGCGCCCGCGGACGGATGCTCCACCCGCCCCGCGCGCCGCCGCCGCCGGCACCGCCCCTGCCAAAAAATGGCACGTTTCGTGCATGACCTGACGGATGTCCGGCACCACACCCCATCCCAAAGGCCTGCTGCTGCAGCTGGCAGGCATCGTCCTGGCGACCGCGGTCGCCCTGGGCCTGCAGGCGCGCGAGCGTGCACTGCAGTCCGAAAACCTCTACGTGTACACCGTGGCGGAAAGCCCCGCCGCCGGCGTCTGCGGCTACGACTACATTGACATGGGCCCTTCAGGCGGCCACGTGCCCCTGGCCCCCGGACACGCCAAGGCCGTCGCCGACGACGGCGGGGCCGTGGTGAAGCTGGCGCAGCCTTTCGAGTTCTACCAGTTGCCCACGCCTTCGCTGGTGGTGTCAGGCAACGGCTACCTGGCCGCCGCCGACTCGCTGGCGGTGGACGACGGCTCGGATTTCAGCAACGACTGCGCCCTGCCCTCGCGCGCCGACAACCCGGCCGCCAGCCAGAACCGCATCTACGTCTACCACGACGACCTGCGTCCCCGGGCCGGCGGCACCGTGCGCGAGGCGTACTTCGCCACGTGCCCGCGCCCGGGTGCGATGGGCGCATCGCAGGCCTGCACCGTGGTGGAATGGGACGGCTTCGAGCGCGCGGGCCCGGTGCCCAGCACGCAGCCCCTGCGCGCCCAGGCCGTGCTCTACCACGGCAGCTACGAAATCGCGCTGCAGTACGCGTCGCTGGACGACAGCCAGGCCTCGCAGGCCACCGTCGGCCTGCAGGGCTTCGACGGCCGCACGGCGCGCGAGGTCAGCTGCAACCAGCCGCGCCGCATCGCCGCGCGCCAGGCCATCTGCTTCTTCGACCCGCGGCACACGCCGGCGCGCGCCATCGCCAGCCGATAGGCGCGGGCGCGGCCCGGCGGCCGTCAGGCCAGCGCGGCCTCCAGCAGTTCGGCCAGCAGCGCCTGCACCTTGGCGGCGCGATCGGGCTGGTAGCGCCCCGTGGCTTCGTCCATGTACGTGCACTGCGCCAGCTCGAGCTGCACCGCATCCACGCCTTCGCCGGGGCGGCCATGATGGCGGGTGATGTAGCCGCCCTTGAAGCGTCCGTTGGCCACCCAGGTGTAGTCGCGCTGCGCCGACAGCACCGACTCGATGCGTGCCTGCCGCGCCGGCGAACAGCTGGCGCCCGAGGCGGTGCCGAGGTTGAGGTCGGGCAAGCGCCCTTCGAACAGGAAGGGCACGGTGCTGCGGATCGAATGCCCCTCCCACAGCACGGCGCGACCGTGTGCGGTCCTCAGCCGCGCCAGCTCGCCCGACAGCGCCTCGTGGTAAGGGCGCCAGTAGCGCTCGATCCGCGCCGCCACTTCCTCGGCGGTGGGCTCCTGGCCCGGCAGGTAGACCGGTTCGCCGCTGAAGCGCTGCAGCGGGCACAGCCCGGTGGTGTTCTGGCCCGGATAGAGCGACAGGTCGTCCGGCGGCCGGTTGAGGTCGATCACGTAGCGCGAGTGCACCGGCACCAGCAGCGAGGCGCCCAGCCGCCTTGCGAAATCGTAGAGCCGGCTGACGAACCAGTCGGTGTCCGGCACGCCGCGCGCCTCGGGCGTCAGCCGGCCGGCCAATTCCTCGGGCAGCGCGATGCCGTCGTGCGGCAGGCTGATGAGCAGCGGCGACGTACCGCGGTGCAGGGAAAAAATGTCCATGGCTCAGGCCTGGGCTGCGAAGCGTGACGGCGCGTAGGGCGCCGGGTCGATGGGCGGCGCGCGGCCCAGCATCAGGTCGGCGATGATGCGGCCGGTGCCGGCCGACATGCCCATGCCCATCATGCCGTGGCCGGTGGCCAGCCACAGGTTGCTGTGTCGCGGCGACCGGCCCAGCAGCGGCAGGTCGTCCACCATCATCGGCCGCCAGCCGCACCACTCCTCGCGCTTGACGGGGCCCGCCGGCTCCACCAGGTACTCGGCCGCACCGCGCTCCAGCGCCGCCAGCCGCGTGGCGTTCAAGGTGTCGTCGTAGCCGCTGAACTCCATGGTGCTGCCCAGCCGGAAGCCATCGTCCCAGGCGGTGACGCAGACGCTGCGCTCCTTGAGCACCAGCGGCCGCCGCGGCGCGAGCATCGGCCGGTCGTAGGTGATCGAATAGCCCTTGCCGGGCTGGATGGGGATTTCCAGCCCCAGGTTGCGCGCGAACCGGGGCGACCAGGCGCCCAGCGCCATCAGCACCTTGTCGCCGGTGCGGCGCCCTTCGTTGGTGTGCACCGCCTCCACGCCGCGGCGCCCGCTCTCGAAGCCGGTGACGCTCACGCCCTCTTCGATCACGCCGCCGGCCTCGCGCACCACGCGCGCCAGTTCGGCGGTGTAGCGGTCGGGTCGCAGCTGCGCGTCGCCGGGGAAATGGATCGCGCCGGCCATGCCGGGCCGCAGCGCGGGCTCGTCGGCGGCCAGGGCGGCGGCGTCCAGCACGCTGGCGCGGATGCCCATCCGGGCCAGCAGCGGCAGGTCGCGCTGCTGCTTCTCCAGCGCCCGCGCGCTGCGGAACACGTAGTGGAAACCGCTGGCCTGGAAGCCGCAGTCCAGGTCCTGGCCGAACACCAGGTCCTCGGTGAGCGCGCGCGAGAGCTGCAGCAGCGCGCCCTTGGCCAGGCCGCTGGCGAGCCAGTCGGTGCCGTTGCAGCGCCGCGCGGTGGCCATCAGCCAGCGCATCAATGCCGGATCCCAGCGCGGCTTGATGTACAGCGGCGCCGCCGGGCTCAGCATCCAGCGCAGGGCCTGGCCCACCATGCCCGGCGCTGCCAGCGGCGGCGCGTGGCTGGGCGTGAGCGTGCCGCAGTTGCCGTGGGAGGCGGCACCGCCCACCCGGCCCTGCTCGATGATCCGCACCGATCGGCCTTCCGACAGCAGGTAGTGCGCGCAGGCCAGGCCGATCACGCCGCCGCCCAGGATCAAGACTTCCGCGTCGCTGTCGCTCATGCCCGCATTCTACAGGCGCCCGGGGCCGCCGCCCGGCTCAGCCGCGGCGCATCGGCGGCCGCTGCAGGTAGGTGGCCGCCCGCCACAGCCACTCCATCGGCCCGAACCGGAACCGGGCCAGCCACCAGTGGCTCGCCAGCACCTGCAGCCCGTAGAAACCCAGCACGAACGGCACCTGCCAGGCCCGCGGCAGCTGTTCGAAATAGCCCAGGCCGTAGCCGGAGAAGATGAAGGTGCACACCACCGACTGCACCAGGTAGTTCGTCAGGGCCATCCGCCCGGCCGGCGCCAGCGCCCTCAGCCCCGCCCCGGTAGCGGGCGCGGACAGGCCGCGCACGATCCAGGCCAGGTAGCCCAGGCACATCAGCACGCCGCCGGCCATGGCCAGGCACATGGCCGCGCTTTCGCGCAGGCCCAGGATGCCCATTTCCACCGTGGGGGAAAGCGCGATGGACGCCGCCATCATCACCATGCCCAGCGGCAGAGCCACCCAGCGCAGCCGCGAGTGCAGCACCGCGTGGTCCTGCGGCCTGGCGATGGCGCCGCTGCGCACGAACCAGCCGCCCAGCAGGAACAGGCCCAGCAACTGCCAGCCCCAGGCGAACAGGTAGGTCAGCATCATCACCAGGTCGTCGCCGCGCTGCGCCACCGCCTGCGCGTAGCTGCCCGAACCCTGCGCCTGCCGCTGCGCCTGGAGTTCGGCGGCCATTTCGGCGCTCATCTCCTGCTTCATCCCGGCCATCTCGAGGGCGCCTTCGGGCGTGAGGCCCGCGGCATCCACCATCAGGCCCGACAGCATCATCAGCGCTATGGGCAGCAGCATGAACGCGATACCCCAGCGCGGCAGTCGCGAGGCCGGGGTGTTGCGGAAGAACAGCAGCAGCAACAGCGCCACCAGCGCATAGGTGGTGAGGATGTCGCCCGACCACACCAGCAGCGCATGCGCCAGGCCGATGGCCAGCAGCGCCAGCACCCGGCGCAGGTACAGCCGAACGAACGGGCGGCCGGCGTCGGCGGCGCGCTGCATCATCACCGCGAAGCCCATGCCGAACAGCAGCGAGAACAGCGGGTAGAACTTGCCCTGCACGAAGAAGTAGATCAGCGCGTCGGCCCAGCGGTCGGCGCCGGTCAGCGCAGGGTCGATGCCGGTCAGTGCGCCGTTGAGCGGGCCGACCATGGCTTCGATGTTCATCAGCAGGATGCCCAGCAGGGCGAAGCCGCGCAGTACGTCCAGCGCGTCGATGCGCTCGCTGCCCTGCACGGGCCACAGCGGGTTGTGATCGGTCATGGTTCCAGGCCTCCCCGCCCGTTGGACTTCGATCATGGTCGGGTGCGGCGGGCACCGCAAGCGCGGCGCCAAACGAGGACGGCCCGCCGAAGCGGGCCATCCGGAAAGCGGCTGCAGGCGCGTTTCAGTGCTGCGCGCCGCCCTCGCCGTGCACGTGGCCGTGGTCGATCTCGACCTGCTCGGCTTCGCGCACCTCGACGATCTCGACCTGGAACTGCAGGGTCTTGCCGGCCATCGGGTGGTTGAGGTCCACGTCCACCACCGTACCGCCCACCTTCACCACCGTCACCGCGCGCGGGCCCATGGAGCTGTTGAGCACCACCTGCTGGCCGGGATGCAGGCGGGCTTCGCGGAAGTGCTT
>Ga0075158_10001432_pt1 | contig 18078 bp, 6 predicted proteins | sample JI91814BDNA_FD_70968 | JGI IMG/M metagenome (GOLD analysis project Ga0075158, IMG submission 70968) | Wastewater effluent complex algal communities from Wisconsin, to seasonally profile nutrient transformation and Carbon sequestration -... | ecosystem: Engineered > WWTP > Effluent > Algae... | reverse complement strand
TGCTGATACATCTGAGGTTGTGGCTGCTGATACATCTGAGGTTGTGGCTGCTGATACATCTGAGGTTGTTGACCATACTGAGTCATAGGTTGTTGGCCATACTGAATCTGCGGAACCTGCATCTGCTGACCATACTGCATCTGTGGAACCTGCATCTGTGGCTGCTGTCCATATTGCATAGGTTGTTGTCCAGGGAAGAGACCAGGCATCATACCAATAGGTCCAGGTGCTGGCTGAGGAATAGTTGGAATATCTCCTTGATCAGTGGGGAATGGCAAGAACAACTCAGGATACTTCTCCACAATCTGAGCCTCATTGAGCTCAGGGAAGTCACCAGGGTACTTGACCTTAGCAGCTTCTGATGTGCTAAGTGTAGCCTTGGTGGTCTTACCCTTCTTGGCATATGCATTCATGATCTTCATTACTCTGTGAGTAGAAGCACCATAGAACATAACAGCCATAGCCCAGGAGGCCTGCCCAATACGCCATAAGCGACCAAGAGTCTGCAATACTGCAATGAATCTGTAGCTGAAAGGGGAGATAAAGCCCACATGAGGTGCATTAATTATGATGGGGTTCAAATCAATGGACACACCACCAGATACTGCGTTGATGATAATAACCCTAGCATTTGGGTTCTTCTGGAAGTTCTCAACAGCAGCAAGTCTCTCCTTTAGCTTAGTGTTTCCGTAGATCTGGAGAGGATGGTAGGCACCCAACATCTGTGCAACAGCCTCGCGAGACTCATCAAAGTGAACAGCAATCATTACCTTGCCAGTAGGATACTTCTCCAAGAACTCAAATGTGTTTCTAGCCATAGCGTATGCAATAGCCAACTCCAGCTTCTTGAGTGTGGGAGAGATAGTACCAAGACCTACCTTCTCATTGGTCACCACATACTGGTTGTTAATAACCTGAACACCTAAAGTAGCTTCCAGAGCCTCAGCAGCACGCTCATAGTCCTGAGTCCACTTGGGACCCAAATCAAAGAAGCCATTGTACACCTTATCTGGTGTAACAGGAGAAGGAGCAGAAGAACTAATAAAAGTCTTAATCACAGTAACGAATAGATAGAAGACTAAGTTCTCCATTCTCTTCTGCTGTCTGGGACCATTCTCAATGGGATACATGCGTAATACATCTGCAGTAGCCTGAGGATTGATCCTGTTACAAGCATTAATGAGCTCACCAATACCTAAGTATTGCATCTCAGCAGTAGCAGGAATCCAGTTGTACAAGTTCTGGTGTCTAATGAACCCGTTGAACCTACAGATACTCTCTGCATGCTCTCTCTTATCAAAAGCAGTAGCAGATAGCTCAATAACGCGATTGGGAGATTGAGGCTCACTGAAGATGGCGTAGTTCAAGGCAGCACCAGCTCTGTGACTGTTGGTCTTCTTGTTCTTCACAGCATGGAACTCATCATAGATTAGCATGAACTTCTTACCAGCAATGGCCTGCTGCTGCTGTTGGATAGCCTGAGCATACTGCATCATCTGCTGTTGTTTGGCAGCCTCCTGTTCAGGGGGCACCACCATTTGAGACAACTGCTGATAGGACTTAGTCCACTCTGTGATGCGCTCTCTCTGAGCTCTACCAATCATAGCCATCCAATCCTGGGTAACACGGTAAGCTACAGCTTTGCGATCTCCAGGATCTGCATTGTAGCGCTCCAGGAAGTTACCCTTGGTAGGTCCCCATCCCTTTCCACCAATCTCCATGTAACTCATGATGAAGCGTGGTTGCATACCATACTTGTTACATTGGTTAATCCAACTCACCTTGGCGTTTGTGGGACAGATTACACCAAAATCAAAGCCAAAATACTGGATGAGGAACAGAGTATGAAGAGTCTTACCACCACCAGTAGATGTAGTGTTCATGGACACAGGGAATCCGCGTTCAGGATCAGATAAAGTAGTCATCTGCCTGAGGATATGGGGAACCTGAGACTTGGGAATACGCACATGGGGTCTACCATTGATGATGGCAATCTGCTTAAGTGCAGAGACCTTCTCAACAACATATGGCATCAGCCACTCAGGGACCTCTATGTTAGCTAGATCCTCCTCAGACACAAAGTCAGCAGGAGTACCATAGCGCTGCTCAATAGCATTGAGAACAGGATCCTCAAGATCGTAATCTACATTGACAGCCTCCTGCACACCACCTTCCTCATCATTATCAATGATGGGTTCAGGTGGGATAAACATGTTGAGGTTGTTCAACGCGTTAGCCACATTCTGGGTGGGAGGAGTACCAGGAGGAATAAACATACCTGGATTTGCACCACCAGCCAGTGGGGGCAGAGTGAGTCCAGGAAGGGTCTGTCCTGCAGCAGGATTAAAAAGAGGCTGGGGAGTTGTCATGATAGGTTTGTGTAAGACTGTAAAATAGGGTGGTGCGATTTATGATAATCGGAAGAAGAGATAGGAAGAAAGAAAAGGGATATAGGATGAAATAGGGGCAAAAGGGGATAGCAAAAAAATACAGGATCACCCCTGGCCAGAATTTTTTTCTTGTGTTTTGCACTTCCCCACTCCCACGGACTGTGATGATAAGTTGGAGCTTATTCCAAACGTAAATCGGTGATATATGGTGTGTTCAAGAGTTATGAAAGATTTTTAAAACTAAACTGGATCTGGGTCAGAGTAGGCAATTTCATACAAATTATCCAAGAAATACTGAAGACCTGGGAGCGCATAGTTGTTCCAATAATCATGATGGTTATTTACTTTCTCCATATATACTAGATCACTAGGAATATAGTAGAATATGAAGTCACACCATTCCTTGTCGAATACATTGGTATGACCTTGCATTTGGTCGTAATAATATTGTGGAAGATGTGCATACTCGTAGGGATCAGGTACGTATCCGGACGATAGTTGTTGACAATAAGACTCTAGCTTGTTATAACTGGCCTTGGATGATGAGCATTTAATCTCGGCGGTACCTTCGGCGTAATCTACTACGATATTATCGGATGTTTTATCCATCCACTCTTCAGTATACACTACTGCGTCTGGAGAATCTCCTATTCTAGGTTCAAAGTGGGGCACAGCCATACCGACTTCGCGTACTCTAACATTTTTAACTTTACTATAGTAGTTCCTAACATCGTCTTCCATAAGATTACCGACTAACATACGTCCCTTACTTTGCTCGTCGAATGTCTGTTGTTCTATGTCTAATAGTTGCCTTGCGTAATCTCTCATAGTTGATCCAGGATAGTGATTATGTCCTAATGCGCTTCCATATCTGGAAGCAGTAACTCTTCCCTTGCGAATATTTAACCAGTCCTCCGATCCTTGTGTGGCGGTATGTAACCAACATTGACGGCAATATACCCAAGGAGATATAACAAATGAGGAATTAATCGAAACCGAGCGGGTCGGTTCTAATATAAGCCGATTGTCTACGATTATTGGTCGCGGAGGACCCCATGGTAGTCTGGCTTTGATCATATAGTCCAGTTGATTCTGCTGGGTATTGAATAATATGGAATTCCTGAACCCTTGGAACAAACTGGTCTGACCTTGGTTCCAGGGGTCTCGGTGGTATGGAATAGTTGATGTTGTGGGTTGGTGTAATACGGAAGCCACCGTTCCCGTATCCGCCATTCTCGAACACTGCGTCGACGTCAATCGCGTGTTCTGGATAACTTGTGTGGACTGGAAAGCCGTTTGAGCCTGGAACGATATTGGTGGGAGCGGGATTGCCATGCTCGTCGAAGAAGCCGGGATCTCCTGCCTCAATTTGACTGTAGATATTACTGGATCCATCCGAGGCATCCTCAGGTCGTACAATTGTACCGTCGCCTGCATACTTATCGTTACTTGATCTAGTGTGTTCCCCTACAACTTCTGGTTCTACAATTATAGGGTCTGCAATTATGGAGTTGGGAGCGATAGCTGAAACTACGAGTTTCTTTCCAATCGGAGAAGTTGGCAATATACCTAGTTGATAGGCGGTTTCCGTGTTAGAATCAGATGATGATTTATCTGAAGTCGGTTTATGTTCAATCGTCTTGGATGATTCTATTTTACTTTCAGCCTTTGGAGTGATTGAAGAACGATCGGATGAATTGTTAATTAAACGATCACTATCTAATTCTCTGACTTTGGAATTGCTGCCACGTTCAGTATCTATCGCGTTGGGCTTAGTATTGGTAGTTTGTACGACGTTAGATGTTGCTTGATTCGTCTTTGGTGTACTTGGTACAGGTTTGTTGCCAACCGAAACACTAGTAACAGCAGGGCCACGTCCGCTCTGCAACTTAGCACGAACACTCTCAAGTCTGGTCTGTTTAACTCGATCGCGTTCTAGCTTACGTTGTAGTTTAGCCTGCGCTTTCAGTTCTTTCCTGCGTTTTCGCTCATCTTTACGTGTTACATTACTGGGTATATCTGGGATAATTTCCACTACTGGTTCGGCATATTTCACCGATCTTCCTAATCTCCTTGATGATTCCCCTGAACTCTTTGACGATCTCCGGGACGATAGTCCCGATGGCGATAGTATTGCACTCGTATCGGGTTGGGTACCCGAGCGTCTTTCCTTTCCCCTGTCCGACCTACTACCCTTGTTACTTTTACGATTAAAATCATCTTCATCACTGCTACTCTCACTACTATCGTCGGAAGAACTATCATCGCTACTCTCATCACTACTATCAGATAGATCACTACCATACTTAGTCATTATCTTACTACCAACTTCCGAAAGGGTTCGTTTTGCGATAACTTGTTTACCCGATGACTTACCCGATGGCCTACCCGATAACTTATCCGATGACTTATCCGATGACTTACGTTTCGTCCGCTCCTTATTATCGTCTACATCTGCATCTACATCTGCATCCACATCTGCATCGCTATCCGAACTATCAGAGTCATCTGAATCTGAATCATTAACTGACATCTCGCTAAATCGTGACGATAGATTGCTATATTGCTCTGATAACTCGCTGAACTGAGAAGATAGTTGACTGAAACTACTAAGTAGTTCGTTATACTTGGATGTGACATCGTCACACTTATTATGTATAATATCGTGCTCTATTCTCAACTTGTTGGTAGCTTCCTCCAGCTTGGATCCTTGTTCAATAAGTTGTTGAGTATGAGACAATGTATAGTCGTTATACGCCAACCATACTTCAGTTGATACTCTAGGCACGTTAACGTGCCTACCTTCGACTAAAAACTCAGACCAACTACCCACGAATGATCCAGCAAGACATAATAGATCGCGTAGCACTGATGACGACGAGCGAATTAAAACGGGAAGTACCACCTGCCAATATCTACACGACTGGTTACTGAAAATAAATCCGTCATCCAACTTCCAAGGTGGTCGAACAACAAAAGGTAGTCCATCAGGTAATTTGCCGTTGGTAAGTCGATGGGATGTTAGGGTCTCCAATAACCACCAAATACCGAGATACGCCGCTATTTGCAATAAAATAATAGCGCTAAACTTTTCCTTGTCAGTAGATAGTGACTGGATTTCAGGATAATTAACATTGGTAATACGCTCAATATCCTGTTCTCTACATTTACCCATTAGATGTTCGATAACTTCAGACATACACATAGTAGATTCGGAACTGCTAGAACTAACATCTTCTTGTTTACGCGCTTTGTCTACGTGCTTCATGTTTATATGAAGAGTATTAGCAACATCCTTCTTATTTTTCAATGTAAAGTACCTAGGCAGTAGAGACGTAAATGCAGGAACATCAAAACTATGCACATAAGCTGTATCGCCGGATCTCAAATTAAATGAAGTAGATGTAATATTTCTACCTGCACTATCAACATCGACAGACAGACGTAAAGTGCATATCTGCCCATTTTCTATTACCAGACTGCAACTAGCTAGCATTTATTAACCACAAATGTCTTTTTAAAACGTTATTCGTAGATAGGCAAATCTAATAAAAAGGTAAGGAAACTAAAGCGTGAGATATTGGAGACAATATATACCTCCTCTTTTTCCGTTAGTTATACCATCTTTATTGTAATATGTTACTCAATCGGCGTGCCAGCGCTAAGAATAGGAAAGCGCCGACAACAACTACTTCTCCATGGAACGCTGTGCTAAATCCGGCTGTTCCGTCTTCTTTACTTGGTGTAGCTAGTCCGGAAGAGGCTGCCAATAGACTAGATGTAGTTCCCAAACGTCTAACCCGTAAGGAAAAGGAACAATCTGATTTGGAAAGATGGGAGATACGTCAACGTCAGCCCGACCTTGAGATTGTGTCAGTTACGGTATCATTGCTTACTACTCAAGATATCCTGGACATTACAGATATTGAAGTAACAAATGCCGACGACAGTGGTAATGGTAGCGTTAATGATCCGCGTTCGGGAGTTCCCGGTGTTATGGTTAAGTGTACCACTTGCCAAACAACCGACTGTACTGGACATTCATTGTACCTCAAGCTTGCCCGTAAAGTATATCATCCTATGCATATACGTACATTCAATACTATTGTCAACACTCTGACGTGTATTTGTTACTATTGCGGTAGATTACTTCTCACTGATGCTGATGTCAAGGCTGCGAATGTAGAAGGTCTCCGTTTCGACAAGCGGCTCAAGCGGTTGGCGGAGAAGGCATCTACTAGTTCAGTATCTTGCCGTAAGAGACCCGAAGAGCTCGGTTTTAGTGCAGGTGTTGAGTATTCATGCCCCATGAACCTGATATATGACGCTGGTTCATCGAAGAGAACTGCTTCTGTACGTTATCGGTATCCCGGTGGACAGGATGATGGAAAGGAACACATTCTTGACATTGACGCACCTCAGGGTACTGCACGTACTACAGTATGGAGTTTGCTGAATAATTTGACAGACCATGAAGCAGCACTATTGGGTTTCCGCGAAGGATCTCATCCGCGCAACTTCATATTGCAGATGTTGTTATTAACACCGCCTCAATCGCGTCCTCCTACACCAACGGCCAGTGGTATGCGTACACATCCTATGACCATTATCTATCAGCAAATAGCCAAGACGAATATGCTGATCCGTAATGCTAAGACTATGGATGCCGTGGATACTCATACCAACAAGCTGTACGAACAGATTGAAATTCTCATGATCAATCCTTCTAATGCCACCATCAACGATCAAGTGTTTGTCCCTATCAGTAAGCAGATGACCGGTAAGGATAAGCTGATGCGCCGTATAGTGCAAGGTAAACGTGGTGGCTACTGCGGTCGTACTGTGTTGGGTATTGATCCAACATTGAAGTTCGGACAAATCCGCATCCCTCGCGGTTTTACTTCTTATCTAACATTACCTGTTAAAGTAACACCTTACAATATACCATATGTACAGCATCTGGTCAGAACTGGACAAGTTGGGTATTACCGCCCGTTTGACCAGCCAGACATATATCATCTCATTACTCAAGGCAGTACTTACTTCATTCGTATTGGAGATACCGTAGAACGTTCGCTACGTAACAATGACCGTGTCATCTTCAATCGACAACCTAGTTTGCATAAGTACTCTATTATGAGTCACGAAGTTGTTATAGGACCTCAACTAACTAACGGTATGCATCCATCTCATCTGAATCCATATGGCGCAGATAACGATGGAGACGAAGGTAACGACTCAGTTCCAAGAAGTAATGAATCTCGTATGGAGGCCGAAGCTATTATGGATGCTGCTAAGTGTATCATATCCGAGCAGCAGGGTCGTCCTATCCAGTATTTCATTATGGACACTGTAACTGGTTTCTTCTTACTTAGTAGACCAGGATCAGTGCTTACTCCGGTTAACTTCATGCGTTGTACTGAGATTTTATACTACAAAGAAGCACTGTTGACACTGAAGACTAGATGTCTCAAATATGGAGTTAATCCGTTATCTGGTCGCGCATGTATAAGTGCTTTGTTCCCAGAAGACTTCAATTACAAGCGTAAGAAGAGTAAGGATAACGTTGTTCATATTCGAGATGGTGTCTTCATTAGTGGTGTTCTAGATGAGGCGGATGTCGGAGGTGCGCATCGTTCTCTGGTGCAGGAAATCAACCACAAATATGGACAGGAACGTGCTACTAGATTCCTTACTGATGGTAACCGTATGTCTAACTTCTGGATTAGTGAGATTCGCGGTTATAGTGTAGGACCCAAGGACTGCATGGCGCCGGAGACTTTCCTCAGAGATCTTCCAGAGTTCATACTTGAGACTATGCGTGGATTAATTGGTTCGTTAACCACTACCCACACTGAGGCTAAGCTCATTACTTTAGCAGATAGCGATATAGATAACTTGCCTGAATACACTACGGAGGAGAAGGCCAAACTGAAGTTAGATATTGCTAATGAGCGAGATCGTCGTGCGTCCATAGAGCGGGTCATCTATGTGTTACGTAGAACTCCTGAAGTTTACCACTTGACTGGTGAGAGTTTAGCCGCCGCTGCAACTGAGATATTAGATAAGGCTGAAGCGCTCATTATAACCTACTTACGTCAGCAGAACGAGCCACACCTTAGTAAGCAGTTGGATATGGTACCACAAGTACGTACTATCCTAGATAGTATCTTGAACTACCACTATCTGAATAGACCAACTATCCGCACAGAGCTACGTAAGCAGCACTTGGATGCATTGACTGCTAAAGTAGAGAGTTATGGTTCTCGATTGCAGTCATCGGTAGAGGAACAGTATCGCGAGAATCAGATTATGTCCGAAATCAGAAGTTTTAAGAACATCGGTGAGAAGGTAGCTGTTGAAGAAGCTAAACTCCGTTCTGCTAACAGTATCCCGGGTTTACTGAAGATCTTTGAGTCGCACGAAGACCTATCTACTGAGAATAATATCTTGCATATGATCTCTGAATTCGGTGCGGGTTCTAAGGGTAGTAAGTTAACATGGGATCAAATTACTGTCGCATTGGGTCAGCTGTATCTCAATGGTAAGCGTATCAAACCAGAGCTTACTGGTGGTACTCGCTGTATGCCTTCGTCCCCCATGGGTGATGAGGGTATAGAATCACCTATCTATCGTGGTTTAGTCACCAAATCCTATAGTGAAGGATTAGGACCTGTAGAGTTCGCGATCAATCAGATGACCAGTCGTGAGGGTCTAGTAGATATTGTAGAGAAGACACCTCGCGCCGGTAAACTATCTCGTTATTTAGCATTTGCTATGTCTCCCATGGTTGTGTTGTATGACGGTACGGTTAGACTTATCAACGGACGCATGATTTCGCTAAGTCATGGCGGTCTTGGTTATGATATCACCGAAATGGTACGAGTACCAATGGATAATATGAGGACACTGGCGGCTCCATTTGACGTTGACCTGATAATTAACTCTGTTAATAACAATGGTGGCTGGATACCCAGTAAGGTAGCGAAAGCGGTTGAGAAGAGCTCGCTGTTGTATAAGAAGCAGAAGATAGTAGAAGGTCTACGTCGACAGATTCATCTGAGTCAGACGGATGAAGATGAAGCGCTGTATAACAGATTCTTGGTAGCTATCGGTAGTTACGATGACGATGTTGATAAGCTGGATGTAGATAAGGATGGTAACCTAATTAGTCAGCTACAACTAGCTGAGACTGAGTTCGCCAAACTTGGTCGCCAGTCGCCTACATACATTAACGATTATGTAGAACTATCTAGACTGAGACGCGCTGTAGCTGATGCTAAGGAACGTGTTGAAATGGCAACTGCTCTACTTAGCGGTGTTAAGATAGAAACGGAAGCAGATCAACCAAGTAATGTTATTATTGGTGATATACCAGGTGCTCCGGGTATCCCAGAACATCAACAATTATTACGTCCAGAGATAGAGTATTTGTCAGGCGAGAAGGCCAAGGCGCGTCTCATTGTCAAGGGGGATCAGCGTAAGACCAGTGCTCGCATGACAGCTTACGAATACCCGCGCATTGTTGCCAAACGTGCAGACATGCTTGATGAGGGTGATGCTCCTAGAGTGAGAATAGATAGCTATGAGAATCTTGATATCGCCAAGGCTGAGGTAAAGGTAGGTGTAGCACCAGTAACGGTATACAGACCATTACCAACTGGAGAGTATGAGGAATGGGAAGCGTCTGAGCTAGCTTTGCCATATAACGTATTCGAGCGTAATACTCCTTATGAGATTGAGATACTGGTGGAACCTCCGCAGGCTTCTAATACCATCGCTATTTCTGGAGGATCTTCCGGTTCTAATGTAATTGAGAGAAGTAATGAAGAGTCTAATGAAGAGGGTGGTGAGAGTGGAGAAGGTGGTGAGGGTGGAGAGAGCAGCGATAACAACGTATTCACCCAGTTGCCACAGCTACCTAATGTGCCTACTAACCTACCTGGTACACTACCGGGACAACCTACACAACAGGGTCCCGGAGGTCAAGTACCTTCTCCATTCTACGCTGACTTGGGTCAGCAAGGTCAAACCCAAAACCAGTATGGACAAACGCAGTATGGACAATTACCTCAACTTCCACAGTTACCACAGTTACCTAATGTACCTGTAGGCTTACCCGGTACGCTACCTAGCCAGCCTACACAACAGGGACCTGGAGGTCAAGTACCTTCTCAGTTATCCGCGGATATAATGCAATTTCTAGGTGAAGACATTGCGAACGCTATTGTAGCGCCATTTGAGCAACAATACGGTCAACAACAATACGGTCAGCAATATGGTCAACAACCTCAGATGTACCAACAACAATACGGTCAACAACAATACGGTCAACAATATGGACAACAGCAAGTCTACAACCAGCAGGTATACCAACAACCTCAACAATACGGTCAACAGATGTACGGTCAACAGCCTCAGATGTACCAACAACAATACGGTCAACAACAGACCCAGATGTACCAACAACAACCTCAACAAGTGTACGGACAACAACCTCAGGCATACAATCAACCTCAACAAGTATATGGACAACAACCTCAACAACAATATCAACAACCGACTAACCAACAGATGTACTACTATCAGTAAAGTAAATAATGTCCATACTACTATCAAGTAGATGTAAGTTTTTAAAAACATTCCTATAGTGTACTACCAATGGACCACTATATTATGTTCTATTAGCGGTAGTATACTATAGGAACGTTTTAAAAAGTATACATATAACATAACACTAATATAACACTAACGCAATATAGATAGATAGATAGATAGATAGTAGACGCTTACAAGTCTACAGGGTATACAAACGTCACAGTGTGACTCTGTGAAATAGAGCACATCTTCCACTTGCCTCCAATAAGCATAACCCGATCTTCAATACCTAGCTTATCAGACTCGACAATGAAATAATCTGAAATACATCCATGTACACTAGTGTGTACAATGGAGTAGATTTCACGGTCGAGTGCGAGCTCTTTACATTGCACCGCGATGTGGGTCGCGCCTTCTCTGGGGTACTCTGCAGTGAACCCAATATACTTCTTACAGTCCTCCGGATTGGGGTCAGTCTTAAGTCCAGCAGGCATTACCTCAGGAGTAGGTGCGAGTGGCTGATGTGGGGCCTGAACAGTGGATTTTCCTACTTCCTTCTGTACAGAGTCTTTGTCCTTCTTGTCTTTCTTGAGTACAATAGGCTCAGTCTCACCAGCGTTGATAGAGTCTATCAACATACATATCTTGTCTGCCCTCTCGCTGGTGAAGTCCCAGGACTTATTGTCAGCATTCCACTTAGCTCCGCATCTCCTAATGTTAATGCGGTAGTCGTAGGTAGTAGGACCCATCAGATGGAATCCATCTTCGTCCTTAGTGATAATGAACTCCCCAATATCATAGTACAGTACACCATCAACAACACGATCATGTTGCAGCTTGTCAAGCGCACATGGGAACTCCACTCTGTCGTTGGCAATGTCCTCCATGATATTTAGGATAGCCACAAGTTTGGACTTCGGGTATTCCCAGGTCTTGTTACCCATCTTGGTACCATGGAGCTCGGGATTGCCAAACAACTGGTAATAGCGGTTAACTCTGGATGGAAGAACATTGGATACTAGGATCTTCTGGACTTCGTCCTTCTGCTTCTCACCCTTCTGCTCATCGCCGTCCAATGTCATGGAAACTGTCCATCTGTCATGAGTCCAGATGTTGTGGAATGTTTGGACTTTGGACTTCGTTTCCTTCTTTGGAACTTTAGCCGCTGGCGCTTTACTCACTGGAACTTTGGTCGCCGGTACCTTGACGGGTTTAGTGGGTTGTTTCGCAGTTACCTTGACGGGTTTAGTGGGTTGTTTCGCAGGTGCCTTGGCTGGTGTTTTCACGGGAGCTGGTACAGGTGCTTTGGCAGGTGTTTTCACAGGTGCCTTCAATGGAGTCAGAGCGGGGACATTCTTCATGGGTGCTCTCTCAGCTACAGGAGCTTTAGGAGTTGCCTTGCGGCCAGAGGGTGGCGACTTCATCAATGTAGGTGGGAATCCTACAAAAACAGGGGTGGGAAGGAGACCTCTACGCATTGCATCCGCAGGGTTGTGTTTGCTTGCGTTCTTATCGGTCTTCAACTTAGCTTCCTCTAACTCGGCGTCCTCTAGTATTTGTTTGGTTGTTCGACCAGTCATACCAGACATACCGAAGCCACCAGATGGAAAAGCGCCGGGGAATACACCAAGCACATCACACGGCACACTAGATGACGCAGGAGACGACTTAGGGAATCCAGCTGGAACCACCAACTTCATAGGACTCATTGTAGGAAGACTTGTCAATGTATGAACTGTCTTACCATGACCACTCGTCTGAGGAAAAATGTGGGGAAGTTGGTAATCATCCTGGGTTGAGAACCCATTATGGTTGCCATCATCGTCCTTATCCGCATCGCTACAGCCACTGCCATCGGGCTCGCTACCAGACTCATCAGACTCATCTGCAAAGAGAACGCGTCTAGGACTACTGAATTTGGGGCTACCTGGTAGAGGAGTGGCAGGAGACACGGATTCTTCATCACTGACTTCATCGTTGACTTCGTCGTCAACGAGAACGAACTTATCAAATCCGTTCTCACCGACATTACGGGGAGACTTGATGCAAGCATCTTCATCGTTATCACTATCGCTAAACTCAAAGTTCTCCAAGGTGGGAACTTCGGAGTCAGATTCAGGTACAGCGCTGTATACGCAGCGGGAGTTGACAGCAAATTTGGTAGAAGACATATTGTTTTGTTATTGCTAGAGGGTATGGGGATTGTTATTAGATGTGGGGATAATAATCAACACAAGGGGGCTCCTGGCTATATGTTGTTATTAAATGTCATATCCGTAGGTCTTATTTTTAAAAATGTTGCCCCTGGGCTGGTATGGTTATGTCAAAAATAGAATATACGATTCAACGAATTATGATCATAGGTTAGAGTACAGTTAATATAAAATATATTGTTACAAATACGTTACATATAAGAATACACATTTCAGGAATCTAATTTGTTGTATCCCAACAGCTCGAAATCAGCGTGATATTTTTCATTGATCAGACTCACTACTTCGGATGTCAGGAACTTATCAGCGTCGATAGGCTTTCCACTGGTAACATTTACCGGCTTCATGTCTGATATCAGAATAGGCAATTCGCTTTCCTCTAATAAAGATCCTAGTTCAAGCCACAGATTCTCCATTCTTATTATATATTCTGGTAACAACTTACCTTCATGAGCCACAAAACTAGTCTGGGGTAATGTAAAATGTATATAATCGTGTCCTCCTGCTGGCGGATTGGAAAGCGCGACTTCTAATGTTCTACTCCTGGTTGTTGGACAGTAGAACCACGAACTTAACATCTTTTGGTAGCAGTTACGCACAATAGCAAATCTCAGAGCATTATCCCAGTAATCAGGATAGTTGTTTCTAAAATGAATAGCGCTATCTACATCAACAAAGAAAACAAAGTATATACCTTCCAGATCGCTTGGAGACGGTGTGGGATATCTAAGTTCATACCTACCAGTATCACTATTTAGAACATTAGCACTACGGTAGTCTAGTATAGCACTCACAGGTAGACTTCGATATACTAAATTAAGCATAGCTGATCCGGCACATTTAGGTACCTTAAAGTAAATGAGATTACGCATCCTGAGATAGTTTGTATACGTTTTTAAAAACTATTTTCTACCTCTAGCGTATTACCTTGATTATTTTACGAATGTTATCTATCGTTTACTATTATGCCTCTCCTAACAAGTCCATCATTACCTCGGGTAAATGTCCAGTAAATGTAATAGCTTCCAGATCGAGAGGCTGTTGAATAAAATCTAATTTAACAACATCTAATGCTCTCCTATGTTCTGAGATAACAGATAAACTTATATTTAGATCTTCTATACTTTTAGCATCGGCGCGAGGAATGGATTTTACTACAGACTCCCTAGAATTGATAGCGTCTAGTTCATACTGATACATAAGTTTCATTACGAACAATAGTAACTCATTGATACGTTGCGGATCTATTTTCAACACCTTTGTCATATACACAAAGGAAGATCCAGCCAATAAGTCAGTAGCTTGCGCCATACAAAACTCGCTTAACTGAACCAGATTGATGATACCTTCTACAGTATCTGTTTTCATAATTTCAATTGCAGTGGCCCTATCTGGTTTGGATACCATTCCTGCACTCCACGTGTAATGATAGTAGGGAAGTTGTTTAATATAGTTAGCCAATTCTGGTTTCTCTCTTTCCAGTCTATCCAGCATAACACCATGAATACTGAGTTCGATGTTTATGTGCTCATCTCGCCGCAATGCATCGCAAGAATCTAAGTGTTTATCCTCCCATACCGCTGTATATGGAGTACCAGGCCCTTTCCAGAAGCGTATCCACATAGCAAATAGAAACACCCAAGTAAAATAAATTAACAGATCATTACGCCATTCTGGGTGGGAGTCTATTTTCTGCTGTTCATCTGCAAATGATATGCCTAGTTCTCTCTGTCTTAGTTCGCCTGTTGTTATTTTATCTAACAAAGCTCTGAAACCAGGGATCGCAACATCTTTAGGGTTATTTCTATCTATAGTATCTTTGGTAAATCTCTTCAGATTCCTCAACATGTATTTTGGCATAGTGCGTTGTAACTGCTCTCCAGTCATTGGATCCTCTCTATTAGTATCTGCTTCCCAATCCGGATCCAAAAATTCGAACCCATACTCAGTGTCTCTAAAGTTACCTTCTAATTCCGAAACTCTAAAGCATCTCTTTCTAGTGCCTTTGTTGTAGTAACCGTAGTAGATAACAGGATCATCGTCAGGCGCATCTTTGTTGGCTATTGCTTTGATTTCTCCTTCTATGATGTTGAGTCTATTATCGTTGGAACATCTCATTGATTTACTATTAAGCACTCGGTACCATTGTGTTACACCAGTCAAATATACAGGATAAATGTTATTAACAAGATCATAGTGACTTGTGAATTTACCCTTGTCGAGCAACGGATAATACATGTCTACTAGCTCAGTATCGGAGTATGTTTGCAGATACTTGCGAGCAGGAGCAATATCATCCAGACTGAAACTGTATGGCAGACGATGTCTAGGTTTATAATATAATTTGTGGAGCAGGTATGGTAGCATATCTAAAAATGTACCATATAATCTACGTATTCCATATAGGAAGTAATCTAAACCATAGTCTGAATAAATTTTAACAGCGACACCTATCTTCTCTACATAAGTGTAGTGTATTTTCTTCTTCTGTTCCCGAGATCTACTTCCATGTTGATCATCATAAGAAAAGAATGGTAACTCTTTGCCTTCAATAGCCAAATTGAGTAGTGGTCGTAATGACGGTTGAAGTATAAAAGAGTAAGAGTTCAACCGAGGCGCAATATATCCCTCGTCATAAATTTGCATAGCATCTTCGTATTTCGTTTGGAACATCGATAGATCGTCCTTCTCGAATATATCCAACTTCTTAAAATCGTCACGATTAACAGTTGGGTCATTCTCTGGGGTTACTATAATTCCGGTTAGTAATGTAAATACAACACCCATATATGTTTTGGAATGTTGAGATAGTAGTTGGTTGGGTATTATCAATCCAGCTATTAAACTCAATCTAGATATACCCAACCCCACCAGCGTGTCGATAAGAGATTCTTCTATAATCTGAGTATGATGTGGAAACAATGTAATTTCCCACTGACGTAGTACATCTCCATAATTTGTCCCATATTTATCGTTGTATTTTCTTTCGTCAGGGAGGCGTAATGGATTAGCGCCCGGGTTATTGGACACGTTGCTAATTTGCTTATCAACATATTTTCTTTCCTCCTCTGTCGTTGCTAGATGTGGTATATAGAAATTGGTTACTTTAATCTTCGGTAACAGACTTGTAATTATGTGATTTGCAGAATTTGAACCCATATATTCGTCACGAGGGTAATACGTATCATTTTTGATCTTCTTTGTACCTGGGAAACTACCTGCCCTACTCTCTATGCCTTTAAAATCTGCAGATTCTATCCACTTCTTCAACATCTGTATACGCTCCCATGTTCCTGGAGGATAATTTTGACGATAGTAAGCTTCATCCATGTTGGCGTTCTATTTTACAATGTAAGTTTTTAAAAAGCTAACTGTTTAACTGTGTTAATTTATATCTCAGTAGGTAATGGTTCCATATATTCGCGCATACGCAAACCAGTGTTGTCATTACGTCTAGGAGGAATAGTTAGAGCACCTAACTGTAATTGGTCCATACTACCCACACAGTAGCATGCGCGACGGGCTCTAGTAATAGCAGTGTTTAACCATCTACGATTGATAAATGAGTTCTCCTGTTTACCTCCACCACGGCCGCGATATGTACCCCTACCGTTATCGTGAGGTGGAGGAATCCACACAATGCAGTAGGTATACTCCGATCCTTGTGCTTTATGTCCAGTCAGACAATAAGAATGCTTGAGCATACGCACCGATCGAGGTTCGTCACCATTGTCTCCGTAGTAGTCCAGATCCACCTCAACATCAGGATCTTCGGTACCTTTACCAGCATTTGGTGCATCTAGCGGAAACTCGCATTTGATGGGATTATTGTTGAATTTAACTTCAATAGCTTTGGGAGTTACCATAGTAACGATACCTTCGCAACCGTTCATCACGTTTGATACGTAGTCGTTGACGTTCATGATAACACGATCTCCCTCCATCCAGATAGTACCTTGCTTGTCAGTCACATAATTGTTACCGTCATTGTAGATACCTTGAATGTAGGTATTAATATCCTTCAAGTATTTCTTGTAAGGAGTAATAACAGTCAATTCGTGAGACTTAATACCCTGCGCGTAGAAATGCTTTACCATCTCATAGATGGTCTCTACATTACCTTCAATGAGATGGAAGTTACTAGTTGGTATAAATCTAAAAGACTCTCCCTCTTTGCGTTGCATCATGGCGCGAGTATTCATAACTATACCATCAACTTCACCATCCACATCATAAATACGATAGTTGTGGTTGAGTTTGAAGGTTGGCATAGCGCCAGACTCTATTGCTTGTTCGAAGATAGAGCCCCATTCAATTGGTTCCAACTGTTCATGATCGCCGACCATAACAAGATATAGCTTGTACTCTGAGAATAAGTCTAAAAGATCATAGTACAATGTACTTCTAGTCATAGACATCTCATCTGTGATGATGTGTAATGAACGCTGAGATCTGCTAGATAGCAATTCATGACCGCGTGCGAGTACCTTGTTGATGGTAACTGGTTTCTCCGAGCCAGTTACCTGTTTCATACGATCCACTGCTTTACCAGTAAACGAGCATAGCAAATACAACTGATTACGAAGTTCTAAGTTATATACTATTTCCTTGATAATAGTTGATTTACCAGTGCCAGGAGGTCCGGTGATGATACAAGTACCATCCAACGCACCCTGAATAGCCCGCTTCTGTTCATCGCTCAGATTCTCGGATTTGAATTTGGCAGATATGCGGTAGCCAATAGTACCATCCGGGTTGGTAACCGGTTGATCAAATGGAGTATCGTCTCTAATTGGATTGCTGCGGACCAAGTTCATAATAAACTCAGTTAGCTTAGTCTCAATAAAGTACGGATACTCCAAGTATGCGCAGTTATA
>Ga0075158_10001431_pt1 | contig 18080 bp, 18 predicted proteins | sample JI91814BDNA_FD_70968 | JGI IMG/M metagenome (GOLD analysis project Ga0075158, IMG submission 70968) | Wastewater effluent complex algal communities from Wisconsin, to seasonally profile nutrient transformation and Carbon sequestration -... | ecosystem: Engineered > WWTP > Effluent > Algae... | reverse complement strand
CAGATGAAATTCAGATTGATTTCCTGGCCATCATCTGCTTTTTGCTGGATAAAGCTGATCAATGGCTTCAGAACTTCTTTTCTATCGGTATCGGTATTTTCCCATTTCAGAGATTGAACCGTGTTTAATAATTCTTGATACATGAATTTTATTAAAATTAATTAGCAGCATCCGGATCCCGGTGTGCAGGCTGATGTTGAGTTGACAGATAATTCAGACAGGTTTCTCTTTTGTTTTTCAGAAGGAATTCCACAGGCTTCCTGGGCAAGGCAGGCTGTTGTTTTGTTTTTCAGAACGAAGTTTTTTCCATTAAATTCCAGGTCATATTTACCAATAGTTTCTCCCTGATATTCAACTTCAATTTCCGTATCTTCTATTCCTAGTTTTTCTTCGGAAAGCTGAATGATATGAAGCAGTTTTCCTGGTTTCAGGCGGTGTTCGTAGTCATCGGCATCCCATAGCTGGAAGTTGACCACTTTTTCATTTCTGATTACTCCGCCGCAATCGATGAAATTTTTTATAATCTGACCCACTTCTGTTACATGGAAATGTTCAGGAACAAAATTTCCGTTTTCTAATTGAAATTCAACATTTTCCAGTGTAGGCAGAATTTCTTTGATTTCTGATAGTCTCATAGTAGATTAAAATTAAGTGTTATGATTTTTTAATGTTATATTGCAATATTACGATATGTTAGTTCAAAAAAATGCCTTAACAGCATTGTTTTATACTAACATCCTGATTAAAAAACAGGTTGAATTCATTCTGAAACTGCTTCCAGGTATTTTCATTAATGCAGTAGCATACAGACTTTCCTTCAATTGAACCTTTGATGATGCCAATATTCTTCAGCTCTTTCAAATGCTGAGAAATGGTAGCCTGTGCCAATCCAAGTTCTTCAACAAGATCATTACAGATACATGCTTTTTGATTAATGATATACTGTAAAATAGCGATTCTTGCCGGATGTCCCAAAACTTTAAGCAGAGAAGCCAGCTTATTTTGTTCTTCTGTATAAATTTCTGTTTTAGTAACTCCCATTATGTTATTTTTATATTGCAATATTACGATGATAAATTAATATAACCATGAAAAAAACTTATTAATTTCAAATAAATAAAATTAAATTATTGAATTTCAACATATTAAAATTATCCTGTTATGAATGATACAGTTGTAAATAAAAAAGATGAAGCTTGTTTCCGCTTCACCTTTTGGTTTGTTGTTATGGTAAACTCATCTTTTTACCCTGTTCCGGGAAGATATAATTTACCTTTAGAGGATTGTTTTTCAGTAGCTCTTTTTTGATCAGTTCTGGATTATCACCTGTCGGTTTTCTATGCGTAACTACAATATTGAGGCCTTCAAGGCTGCTTTGTCCTGTCTTTTCTTTGAGTTTGCTCAATTCCTCAATCAGCAGATTAGGAGTAAGGTGCCCGAACAGCAGATGTTCCGGTTGGTTGTTAGGAAAAGAAACTTCAATTAATATCGTGTTCAACTGCCTTTTTTTAACAAGAGGAGCTGCCTTGTTCCAAAGTTGATCCAGACGGTCAGATTTTTCTATACGGTCTGCACCTGTATCTCCAAGATAAAGCAGATAGTGATCATCTCTTCTTACCAGTGCAGCACTGCTTTTATAAGGATTTACATGGCTTAGTTCATAGCCTGTTATGAAAAAAGGTGTTTTAGGTGCTGGAATTTCAGTTCCTTCCTGGAGTTCATTATAATGGTATTTTCCAAGGATAGGCTTTTGTCCCTGGTCTGCAAAATTGATCCAGGTATCCGTAATAAAATAATGATTCTGCAAAATCTGAATTACAGGAACTATAGCGAAAATATCTTTCTTGGAATCAGCCGGAGAATTGATGATAAGTCCTGATAAATGATCCAGATGGCCGTGTGATACAAAATATCCTTTTATCTGATCTTTCAGAACCGCTTCTGCTGATCCTTGTAGACTTTTCAGTTCAATCGCTTTTCGGATTCCCGCATTTACAGTACCTGCATCAAGACAGAGAAAAGCATTGTCTTTTGGAGCGCCTACCAGATAGGCTGATAAATTGTCTTCCTGCTCACCACCATAGATTCCTAAGGGAATTACATCAAAATTTTGTGCCTGGCAAACAATATTCAGAAGAACCAATAAAGAAAGTGCTGTTTTTTTCATAATACTTATAATAGAAAACCATCTTTTTCGGGATGGATAGGGCAAATTTACGCTATTTTTTGACGACTGATGCCCTCAAACAGTAAAGCCTGCTGAAAAATGAGCAGGCTTTATTTTGACTATTATTTTTATTGAGGCTGTTGCTGGGTTACACAATGAACCATTCCTCCATTAGCGAATAAGTTACGGCAGTCGATTCCAACTACCTGCTTGCCAGGATACAGCTGTTGGATAATGTTGTTGGCAACCGCATCGTTCGGATCATTATAATTAGGAACCAATACACGGTTATTCGCAATATAATAATTGATGTATGAGGCTCTGCCTACGTTTTTCCCGTAAGTAGTGATCACATCATTTCTTGTTAAAGGCACTTTGACAAACTGATAGGCAGCCCCGGTTTTTGTGGTTGCATCATACAGTTTATCAATATCTCCATTGGGAACCTGCCAGTAAGCAAGATCGTCCGGATTCATCGTGATAATGGTGGATGAATTGGCAAATCGGGCAAACCCGTCAATATGCATATCTGTGATATCAAGCCCTGCTTTTCCATTCAGCCAGATAAATTTCGTGACTCCGAGGTTTTTAGTGAATATAGCTTCTGCCTGTTGTTGGGTCATTCCCGGATTTCTGTTATTATTCAGGATAGAACTTTTGCAGGCCATCAACACTCCGTTTCCGTCAATTTCCACACTTCCGCCTTCATTGATCATCACTGAGTTAAGATTGATTTTTGGAATATTGGTGTCAGCTGATATTTTAGAAGGAATTGTATTACATTGGCTGTAATCTGCCTTATTTCCCCAGCCGTTAAATCCCCAGTCCTGAATAAATAATTGTCCGTTCTGGTCTTTTACGTAAATAGGACCATTATCTCTCACCCAGAAATCATCGGTCGGATAAATTTTGAAGTTGATATTGGTAAGAGGAACTCCTGCTGTGTTGAGCAGCCCTACAATACGGTTCTTTTCTGTACCGTCGTAAGCAATGATGTGAACCTTTTCGCTTTGTACAAGCTCTCTGGTCATGGCTACCCAGGTGGCATCCAGACGGTTTCTGTAGGTAGTTCCATATTGATACTGGTGCGGCCACTGAAGCCAGGTTCCTTCATGGGGTGCAGACTCTTCCGGCATTTTGTAAAGAGCTGCGGCAGGGTTCACTGTCTCCGGATTGTCTGTAGGATCTGTCTGAGAACAGGAAAGTAAAAGAGCGGGTAATAATAATAACAGGAACATAATTTTCTTTTTTTGCATAATTGATCTATTTTTAACAGGGCAAAATTAGATCAGTGAATGTTTTGAAAGTTGTCCCAAATTGACAACTTACTTCAAAGGTAATAAAATATAGGTCAGCTGTTTTTCCTGATCATCTTCGTTTTCAGCATGATTTTCATACTTTTCGATGATAGGAGTATGAGAAAACTCAAGACCTGAATTAAAAATCCAGCGGGAATAGATCTTCGTGTAGGTGTCGTCTATTGTTTCATAGCTTCCGGAATGGGTAAATCGGGCATATTTACCTCCGAATATCATTTTTGAAGGAAGCTTTTTATAGCAGGATTGAACAGACGAACAAGCGTCATAACGGCAGTTGATTTCAGTTTTTATTAACGGTTCATCAGCTATGACTCCAAAATACTCTGTTCCGGATTCAGGAAAGTCATTTTCCATGAATTTTTTCCATAATACTTCAATTTCTTCATTGTTATAATAAGTGTTAATGCTCTGATAATATACCTGTACAGGCTTCAGATATATTATTTCGGGTTCCAGCAATACTTCTGAGGTAATAGGAATGATTGCATCTCCGCCAAGGAGCTGTTCTTTACTTTGTCTTGCCGCTTTAGGGGAAATCCCAAAATGTTGTTTAAAAGCTTTGGAAAAAGAAGCGATATTGGCAAAGCCTACTTCAATAGCAATGGAGGTAAGGTTCTCCTGAGTATAAAGAATCCGCTTATAGGCATTTTCTACTTTTAATCTTTGCTGGAAAGCACCTATTGTTTCCCCACAGCTGTATTTGAAAATACGTTGGATATTCCGGTAAGAATAATGAGAAATATCTTCCAGTTCCTTTACAGAAACAGGCTGATCATAATTCTTTTCCATGAAATTGATAACTCTGTAAATACAATTCAGGTTGTCTTCCATACGCTTCAATATTTTTAGCAATATTAGGTCTGAAATAAATTACAAATAAAAGAAATTAAAAAATGTCTCCACAATATTGTATTTTAGCTTTCAATAAAAACAGGTAAAGAAATCATACATTTTATCGTTTTAAAATAGAGAATAACTGAAAAAATCTGAAACAAACCATGGAAAAAGAATTATCAGAACTAAACGATCAGGAACTGCTGGAGAAGAAAAGAAAATTCAAGTCCAACGAGATTCTCAATGCCGTAATATTGGGCGTATTGGTGGGTATTTCGATTTATAGTGCCGCAACCGAAGGCTTTGGACTTTTTACAGTGTTGCCTCTGGTATTTGTAGGTCTTGCTGTGAACAGCTGGAATAAAAATAAGAAAGCACTAGAAAAGGAATTAATTTCCAGAAATCTAAAGTAAATGCAGAATTTTAACCGAAAAACAGAAGCAGGTGCTGTAGCCTATTTCCGTTATTGTATAAAGAACGGAGATGCAGCGGGAGCATTAAGCTGTTTTCATCCTGATGCAGTATACATTGACAGGGATGGACGGGAGCTGAGAGGGCTTGATCAGATAGCATTGGCCATTCAGGAGATTTGCCGTTTAAAAATGGATATCCAAGGGGAAACTCCCCATATAACTGTTGTAAATGACCTGGCGATGTGGCAGGATCAGTGGGAAATGACCGGAACTGCTCCGGATGGACATCCTATTCATATGACAGGCAATACTTCCTGTATCATGAAAAGAAATGCAGAAGGCGAGTGGTTATGGTTGGTTGATAATCCTTTCGGTTCTGCTGTACTTAAAAATGATAACCTGGTATAAAGTCTAAAATAATCGTATTCATAATCAAATTTATGAGACTTTTGATTTCTGATTTCTAACCCTTGTCAAGGTTTAAAACCTTGACAAGGGTGGGATAAAGTCTTTCAGAAACAAATAAAAAACCTTCAGATGCACTGAAGGTTTTACTTTTATATTATTTTACTGATTTTAGTTGCGTAAGAATTGCCCGATTCCCGGAGAATCAAAAGTGAATGCATTCTGATTTTCAGATTTGTCAATTTTATTGCTGATGGTTAATGCCCAAAGCACCAGTTCTTTGCAGAAATTCTGGTCTTCTTTGCTCAATTCGGAAGCATTTTCTTCCACTACAGTGGTCAGAGGTTCTATTTTATCAAGTTTAGCATAAAATTCTTCATCCGTATCATTGTAGTTAAGTTCTAAATGATTTTTGTTGAACCATCGGATCAGGTCAGTATACGGTGTTTTGATCCCCTCTTTTTCCAGTTTTGAAATACGCGGGAACAGGCTTTCAAATTGCGTCATTACGGCTTTGTCAATTAAGATTTTGGCTACGTAATCAGCTCCTTCCTGTTCGCCTTCATAGACCAGTTCAATTTTCCCTGTGATGGATGGAATGATCGACATGAAATCAAGAAGACGTACCGTGGTCCTTTCTGCACCGGATTCAATCAGACGTAGTTTGGCTGCTGCCATTAAATTTTCCATAGCGCTGATGGTAAGACGGGCACTGACACCGCTTTTCGCATCCACATATTCGCTGATACGGGCAGCAAAAGCAACCTCTTCCAAAAGATTTTTCGCCAGATCAGGAATCTGGATCTGTGCTTTATCTTCAGCAGAAATCAATGCTTCCTGTTCTGTAATCTGTCTTGCAAGAGCGATAGTTTTTGGATAATGGGTGAAGATCTGTGATCCGATTCTGTCTTTCAACGGAGTTACAATACTTCCTCTGTTGGTATAATCTTCCGGATTAGCGGTAAAAACAAACTGAATATCCAGCGGCATTCTCAGCTGGAACCCACGGATCTGAATATCTCCTTCCTGTAAAATATTAAACAGGGAAACCTGGATTCTGGCCTGCAGATCCGGTAATTCATTTAAAACAAAAATAGAACGGTTCGCACGCGGAATCATTCCGTAATGTAAAACACGTTCATCGGAATAGGGCAGTTTCAACGTAGCGGCTTTAATAGGGTCTATATCACCAATTAAATCAGCCACATTCACATCGGGAGTAGCCAGTTTTTCGTAGAAACGGTGAGAACGGTGTACCCATGAAATTGGTGTTTCATCACCCAGTTCAGCAATCAGATCTTTGGCGAATTTTGAAATGGGATGAAAAGGGCTGTCATTGATTTCTGATCCTTTTACGATGGGCATATATTCATCAAGCAGATTAACCATGCTTCTTGCAATCCTGGTTTTTGCCTGACCGCGCAGTCCCAATAAATTGATGTGGTGACCGGCAAGAATTGCTTTTTTCAATTGGGGAACTACCGTGTCTTCATAGCCCCAAAGTCCTTCAAATACAGGTTCTTTAGCTTTAATCCTGGCAATTAAGTTAGCCTGAATTTCCTCATTGATCGTTTTATGAATATACCCGGATTTTTTTAACTCTTTGAATGTAATATCGTTTTTCATTGTCTTGTAATACTGTTTATCTGATGAGATTTTTATTGTAAATGACTTAAAATCTGATCTTTATATTCTTCTTATTCTGTTTTTTTCGTAATCTTCAAAAATCATCTGTCCCAAACCTGATAGTCCGGTCAGAAATGCTTTTCCTTTGTTCTGGGCGGTAAATTCTTCCACAAACTGACGCAGATAAGGATCCTGAGCAATCATAAAGGTGGTGATGGGGATTTTCAGTTTTCTAGCCTGTGCTGCTCTGTTGAAACATTGATTCACAATCTTTTCATCCAGGCCAAAGCTGTTCATATAGAATTCACCGCTAGGTAACTGAATACAGCTCGGTTTTCCATCGGTGATCATAAAAATCTGTTTGTTGGTATTTCTTTTTCTGCGAAGGATGTCCATGGCCAGCTCCAGACCTGCTACCGTATTGGTGTGATAAGGGCCGACTTTCAGATAGGGAAGGTCTTTGATCTTAATGGGCCATGCTTCGTTTCCGAAAACAATGATATCAATGGAATCTTTCGGATATTTTCTTTTAATCAATTCCACGAGTGCCATCGCTACTTTTTTGGCAGGCGTAATCCGGTCTTCACCGTACAGGATCATCGAGTGGCTGATGTCGATCATCAGAACGGTACTCATTTGTGCCTTATGCTTGGTTTCCTCTACGATGAGGTCTTCTTCCGTCAGGCGAAGGTCTGAGATTCCGTTGTTGATCTGTGCATTTTTCAGGCTTTCCGTCATATTTACGGCGGCAAGATCATCTCCGTATTGGAAAGAACGGTTTTCTCCATCTCGTTCATCCCCGATTCCTGTTTTATTGGTACGGTGATTTCCGGCTCCGTTTTTCTTTAGTTTTCCGAAAATCTGATCCAGTGCATATTCACGAAGGGCTGCCTCCAGTTTCGGAGTTAGTATATTCTTACCTTTTCCACTTCCTGTATTGCCTTCCTCAGGATCTTCTTCCTTGATATAACCCCGTTTTTTTAAATCTTCTTCAAAATCCTGAAGGGTATATTCATCACTGAAAATATCATATTCCTGATCAAGCATGTCCAGCCAATCGAAGGCTTCTTCAATATCTCCGGAGGTGTGGGTAAGCAAATCTTTGAAAACATCAAAGACCCGGTCAAAATGTGATAATTCCTCCGGCACATGTTTACTGAATATAAATCCTTTTCCGGGATTAAAATTTTTATCTCTCATAAGATGATAAAGAGGTTTTGCAGTTAATGCTTTTGAATATTTCAGAGAATGTAATGAATTATCTGAAGTATTCTTTGTTTCGTTTCAAACTGAAAAGTTAGGAAAATATCATCTCAAGATTCTCTTAGAAAAATAGAAAATACTAATGATGGTGATATGGAATAAGAATATAACAGGTTATAATTTTATGTCATACGAAACAATCAATGTCAATATTAAAAATAAAAGCTCCGGATCACTCCGGAGCTTACTATATACATCATCTTACTATTGATCCATGGTTACCATCCTAAATAATATTCAGGATCTAACCAGTAGGGCCAGTCTAATTTAAAATGGGTCTGAAGCATTTTTTCTGCTTCACAGAAAGCACCTTCCACCCAGCCCTGCTGATCAGAATACGCTTCCCCAATGATATGAATCTGTTCATCCATTAATGGTTTTCTCATATAAGGCATCACATCTTTTACGGAGAAACCTGCTTTCCATGCATGATATCCTGCGCCGTAGGGATCATCTGTCCAGTCTCTGAAATAGGTTACATACGGTTGAGGAATATCTATTCCGTGTAATTCTTTCAGCTGGTTCATCAATTCATTCACCATGAATTCTGTAGCCTGAACATCATCGAACTTATGCAGTTCTTCCAATGAGGCAGATCTGGCAGCCCTTACTTTAAACAGAACTTTGTCATCAGAAAGTGCTTTCCAGAATGTTTCTGTTTCCATATCACCGTAGCTTCCCAATAACATTGAGTTTTTGGTTTCAGTATCGGTACCGAAATAATAACACTGTCTCATTGGTAAATCTGTAATGGAATGCCCGGAATCAATCCCCAGCTCTCTCCACCACGGACCTTCGAAGCCCATAAGGATTTTAAATGCAGGCTCCATAATGATAGAGCGGATATTTTCGTTCAGTTTCTGGTGTCTGTTGGCGTCAAAAAAGAAGTTGTTCTGATCCAGAAGTTCGAGAGATTTTCTTGGCATACCCAATACTATTGAATTGGCGTACACTTTCCATGTTTTGTTGCTTTGTATATTCAGGAAAGTTAACTCGTATTTATGAGTAGCGGTCAAGTGATGGTCTTTGGTGAAAGTAATCAATTTGTTTTCAGACCAGATGCGTGCTCCTTCATATTCCATATACGTGTTGGCTACTGCATAGGCAATACTGTCATAGCCTTCCTCAATGGTTTTGTAGGTAGTATCGGCAGAGAAATCTCCTACCATATACGGAAACGCTTCAGCAGAATTCCAGTTGATGGTATTGGAGTAGTATCCTCCTGCATTCGCTAAGAATTCATACCCTTCCTGAGAAACCTGGTCTTTAATTAAGTTCCAGAAACCGATATCGTTTACCAGACGTTTGTCATAAGGAGAACCCGGGAAATTGTAAACCATTCTGGGTTTTATAGCATCCCAGTCGCGGCTGGTCAGTTTGAAAGTAAAATCATAGCCGTTAGGATCTGCAATAATCAGATCTTTATAGGTGGCGGCTACCCATGGGTCTGCCATTAAAACATTATAAATAATTTTATTGAATAACTGATCAGAGCTGAAGCCTTCATCATTTTCATTGAGATAATAGCGTGTAATCAGTTTGTTATCATGTTTCTGTTCTTCTGTCCATGCATTTTGTTTGAAACGTTCTTTTCTGATGTACATCAGAAGTTTTTCAGGGTCTCCCATATGGAATGGAATAGGGGTCATCTTATCTTTCAGAACAGGAGTTCTTTTGCTCAGATCTGTTTCTTTCAATGGGTAACCTTCAATCAGGGTTGTTACAATTTCCTGGGAAGTCAGATAACGCATTCCTCCGAGTTCTCCCCAGAAATTCATTCCCGGCATCACTACAGATTCCAGCCTTCCGCCTAATCTGTCGCTCATATCAAAGATCTGTACTTCGTGACCTTTATACTTATTGTCTGTTACCAGACGAAAAGCAGTGTATAGTCCGGAAGTTCCGGCACCGATAATGGCTACTTCTATCTTCAGGTCAGGCTGCATGCCCGGATAGAGCGGTGTATTTTTATTGACGTTTTCTTGATTCATGATGGTATAATTTTTAAAGTGCTAAGAAATATTTATATCCTAATCGGAATGGCGTAATGTCAAAATCAGTATGTCCGTCTAATGCAAGATCCGACATGATTTTCCCTAAGAACGGTGTGAATTTGGCAGCCCATCCTGTAGCATACACCACAATGTTTTTATGATTGGGTACATAAGACGGAGCAAAATCAATGAGCAGTTCTTTATTGGGAATTGTGCTTAAAGCAATAAGGCATGTTGAAGTATATTCCGGAATGACACTTAGTCCAGTCATATGATTTTCGATCCATTGGGAAGTGTAAGCCAGTTCCTGAGGATTGGGAATTAATGTTCTGTCGTTTGGCTCTTCCAAAGGTTTGATCACAAAATCCGGTGCTACACGGATGTATTCGGGATGATCCCATTCCACGGAAGGAAAGCCATAAAACTGATTACCGTTGTCTCCTGTTGCATTCTGAAATACAAACCAGGTTGGATACTGTATAGCAGGATCAGTCTTTTTAAAATAAGCAGAAGACATATTCCAGTACGTGGCTTCTATTTTAAAATCAAGCAGGTTGATCACACTGTTGATATAAGGTCCGGGAATGATGGCCAGTTTTTTGGCGATATAAATACCATTGGGAGTAGTAAGCTCAAAAAGATCACCGTTTTGTTTAATTTCAAGTACAGGAGAGTTTTCTCTGAGTTCTACGGTTTCTTCTTTCTGACAAAGGTCTAAAAGTGTTTCAATAGTTGCTTTAAAATTGATGCTGGCGCCATCCGGCTGAAACAGTCCGGTATAATTATCAGGCAGGTTTTTGAAATGATACTGCTCTTCAATTTCTTTTGAAGTTAAAGTAGTATAAGGAACTCCTAAAGCCTGTAATGCTTTTTCTGCTTCTGCAATATTTCCTTCGGTAGAGTGTACTTCAGGATCGCCAAACCAGAGTGTTCCTACTTTATCGAGTAATTGGGTATCTGTCTTTTTCTGCAGTTCATCCCAATAAGGCTGTGCATCTAAGGCCATTTGTACCATATATTCATCCGGATAAGGAATCCGGAACTGGCGTGACACTCCTGCAGAGCTGCCCAATTGATTCACAAAAGTATATTGTTCCAGTACTAAAGTCTTAGCCTGACGCTGGCCGAGATGATACGCTGTAGCAAGTCCTATTGCTCCTCCGCCAATGACGATTACGTCGTAGTTTTCTGTAATCATAGGTTATTTGTTTTATATTTTATAATCGTAAGAAGAGATACAGAAAAGTAAAGACATCAATATGAAGGAATGTACCATCATTACTGATCTTTAATACTCTCAGAATCCTATCCATTACAATAGTTTACATATAGAGACGAATCTTCCGGTACAGGTGAATATTCTGGTTTTCCATTGAATATTGCGACTATTAATAAGCATTTCAAAGTAACAAAGAAGAGGGGATAAGTTCTTAGAGTGTAAATAACCAAATATTGCATTGAGTAGAAATACGGAATGATAGGAAATCCATGTCCAGAAGGCTGTTTCAATAATTACAAAGCGGGTAGGAAATATGGGGTCTATGAATCATCAGTGCATTTTTTTTGGACCTATTGTTTACTATTTGCAATGAAATGAACAGAAAAATAATATTTTACTGAGCCTCAACTTTTTGCAATTGATCTAAAAAAAAAGATTTACATACATAAAACTGAATGTTTACAAAGCGTTTTAATAGTAAAAAAAAATAATTTCTGTGAGTTTAATCAAATATTCATTATTATAAGAAGACAAAAATTACTTTAACTTTGCCAATTGAATGATATATGCTTATTATGAAATTATTGAAAATAATGCTATATTGTTAAAGACTAATATCTAATGGACTTATGTCATCAGGAAATTAATTTAACTGATAAACAAATATGAAATATAAATTCTTAAATTTTAAATTGAGAAAACTTGTTCATTACTCATTGATCCTTTGTATTTTACTGATACAGGTCATTATTGCTATATTTTTCTACAATGAATTTGTCAACGGGAAGAAGCTGAAGTTTATTAAAGATAAGCTTGAGGAAAGCCGTGCCTTGGGAGGTTTGACTGATAATTCAAGGAAAGACTTCATGGATGCACAGGCTCATCTTCAGAAATATATGGCTACTCAGGATAATAATGATCTGCAGTTATACTTCCAGTCGTTGAGAAAGCTTAAGACTAATTTTGATAAAATTGGTGAATACGAAAATACAAGTCCAAGATTGAAAAAAAGTCTGGCTCTTCGTAGTCAGGATACCTTAAAGACTGCAAAACTGAAGACATTAATAGATTCAGTGTACCAGACTTCTCTGAAGCCACCAACAAAAATTGAGGATAAGCAGTATGAACCTGCCAAATATAAAAACGATTTTGAAGACCTGAAAATTCAAACCCGTACGTATGCGGATACTGTTAAAAAGAAAGGCTTTTTCGGACGTTTAAAAGATGCGGTAACAGGGAAAGTAGATGTTCAGAAGGAGAGTACTGTAATTACAATGACCAATAACAAAACCATAGATCTTTCTCAGGTAAAATCTAAAATGGACAATACGATAAAATCTATGGACAAGCATTATGCAGCCGAAGTAAAGAAGGTTCAGCTGCTTGCAGCCTTGAGTCAGAAGAATAATTTACAGTTTTACAGCAATTTCAGTAAGCTATTGGTGTATAGTAATAACTTAATAGAAGTGTACGAAAATGCCATTAAGGATTTTAAATCTGAACTGGAAAGAGAATACAATGAACAGAGTTCCAATAATAACAGGATAAGGACTTATCTGGTATTGGGACTGATGATTCTGATGTTTATTGTTTCTATCCTGATCATGTATTTTACAAGAATGGCATTTGTTTATGAACAAAAGCTGGATGCTGCCAATAAAGAAATTAAAAAGAACCTTAATTTTAAAAACAGGATTCTGGGAATGTTAAGCCATGATCTGAGATCTCCTTTGAAAATTATCAATATTTTCATTGATAAAATCCACAGAACTACTGAAGATGAAACGATCAGGGATTATCTTAAATCCATCAAATTTACCAACAGCACTTTGCTTCTGCAATCTAACCAGATTTTGGAATATACCAAAAACGAAAATGCTGAAAAAGAGCTTATACAGTCTGTTTTCAATCTTAAAGATGAAATCAGTTCTATTGTAAAAGTGATTACTCCTTATCTGGAAACAAGAAACAACAGGTTTGTGGTCACAGACAGAATTCCTGATAATGTAGTGGTATATTCAGATAACATCAGAATCAATCAGATTTTTATGAATATTCTGGGAAATGCCAATAAGTTTACAGAAAACGGGCAGATTGATCTCGTAATGGCTACAGAGTCTCTTGGAGATAATAAAATTTCTCTGATCACAACGGTAGGAGATACCGGAGTAGGAATATCAGAATCTGATCTGGGTAAAATTTTTGACCCCTATTATCAGGGAATGGTTTCTGATGAAGTAGATAATCTGGGAGCCGGACTTGGCCTTAATCTGGTAAAAGAAATTGTAGAACTTTTCGATGGCGATATATCCGTTGAAAGCAAATTGCATAAAGGTACTAAAGTGACATTCAGGATCAATTTAAATAGTAATAATAATGGAAACACCAATTCAAAATAAAGAGATTATATTCCTTCTGGCAGACGATCACAGTATTGTACGCCAGGGAATGGAGATTGTGATCAGTGATATTGTACCTAACGCTAAGGTGTATCAGACTTCATCCTTACATCAGGTATTGGAGCTGATAGAATCAAAAGGAATAGAAATGGCCATTATTGATGCCCATTTCCCGGACGGAAACAGTCTTCATATTTTACCGCAGATGAAAAGTGCAAATCCTGATATTAAAATTTTGATTTTTACAGGACTTGAAGAAGAGCTGCATGGCCTTAAATTCGTCAAAGCCGGTGCTGATGGCTACCTGAGTAAACTGAGTGAAGAGGAAGAAGTAAGAGAAGCAATTACAACCTTTATTGAGAAGGGAGAATATTTCTCTGCTCTTTTACGAAACCTATTGATACAGCTAGTTTCCAACCCGGATCTGATAAGTCCGCTCAACAGTTTAACCAAAAGAGAACTGCAGATTGCAGAACTGTATGCTGAAGGATATGGGAACCTGGAAATTTCAAACAGTCTGAATATCAAACAAAATACAGTAAGCACAATCAAAAAAAATATCTTTGAAAAACTTAAGATTGAAAATATGGTTGAGCTTGTTGACCTTGTCAAAACTCACCATAAGCTATAGTGTCTTAAGGTAATCATCACTTCATATTGTCAGAGTATTATATTTCATCGATAAATATCTATACGCTGGTCGACAAGTGTCGATGGGGTTTATAGAAGATTTTATTGGAGAATGTTGTTCCTTTGTACTGTGAAATTTAAGTAATGAAAAAGCAAGTGAGAAATGCTTTTTAACTTCTGAAGTTTCATACACAAAACAACAAATGATTATAACTAATAAATGATAGTTATAGAAACACAAATGATGAAAAATTAATACACACTGATGAATTAAGAGAAGTGTATGAATAACCTTAAACGGACTTCGTAAAAAAAGCCAAATGATCAGAAAAAAACACAAACACATATAGTGAGGTTCAGTTAATAGGTTACAGTACAAACGCAAAAAGGAGGCATTATGTCTCCTTTTTGTGTTTGTGGTGGAGAAAAAGATCACTTTTTCAATAGAACGATGAAGTGTTTTTTATCAAATGATAAACAAATGCTGCCATCTATGCCTTAGTTTTGTATCAAAAAAGATGTCAGGAGAAAAAGACTTAGCGGTACTGATTCAGAATATGGAACCCGTATTGAATACCGGAGAATATGTATTTTGCACTGTTGAAAATTTAGACCAAATACCGGATATAGAAAAGGCCCTGTTTTTTTTCCGGGAAAATGAAGCTGTTACCATTGTTTTAGAAAAAAATATTGCTGATGATTGGTCTTTAAAATATAATTATATTTCTTCATGGATCACTCTGAATATTCACTCCTCTCTGGAAGCCGTTGGGCTTACTGCAGCTTTTGCCAATGCCTTAAAAAAGGAAAATATCAGTTGTAATGTAGTGGCGGCTTACTTCCATGATCATATTTTTATAGCCCGAAAAGATGCTGAAAAAGCGATGGAAGCTCTTCATGCATTGAGATTAGCTCAGGAGCTTTAAAAATTGTTTTTGAAATTTTACTTTTTATTTTCACCTTATAAAATGTCTAATTGGGCTGTTAAAAAGTCCTGTTGATAAAGCTTTTGAGTGTTCTTCCTGTTTTTGTGTTTTATGTTTGCACCATAATCATACAAAAATAAACGACAATGAAGACAATCAGAAAAATCTCAGCTGTAAGCTTATTATGTTTAACTCTTTTTACTGTAGTGACGGTATCGTGTACTGAGGAAAATGAACCTCCCACGATACAGGAGGTACAAAACAACAGCCATCAAACCGCCAAAACCCAATTCATAACTGTTAAAGGAAATGCCATAGCATACCGCGTTTTAGGAAAAGAAGAAGGTATTCCTTTGGTTCTCCTTCCGGGATTAGGTGGATCAATGGATGACTGGGATCCTGCAGTGACAGATGGACTGGCCAAGAAATATAAGGTAATTATCTTTGACAATAAAGGAGTATCTTCCTCAAAAGGAACAACTCCCAACACTGTTCAGGCGATGGCCGACGATGCGGTAGATTTTATTAATGCTTTACATTTGACCAAAGTGAATATCATGGGATTTTCTATGGGAGGATTTGTTGCACAGAGAATAGTACTGACCAATCCGTCACTGATCAATAAAGTGATTTTAACAGGTACAGGTCCTCAGGGAGCAATCGGGTTATCTAATCTGCCTAATATTATTGCCGGTACTGCAGGATTAAGCCCGGAAGCTTCATTTCTGAAATTTGGTTTTACAGAATCTGCGCAGAGTATTGCAGAGGGAAAAGCCTCTTTTGCAAGAGTCCAGCTTAGAACGACGGATAGAGATCTTCCGTTAAGTGATGCAACCTCCAATGCACAATTTAGCGCAGTATTAAGCTGGGCTCAGCCTAATGCAAATGCCCTTACGGAAATACAAAAAATTAAAAACCCGGTACTGATTGTTCATGGTGAAAATGATCTTCCGGTATCTGTTCAGAATGCGAAAAATATGGCTCAGCATTTAGATCATGCAGAGCTGGTGATCTTCCCGGACTCAGGGCATGCTTCTTTCTATCAGTATCATGATACATTTGTAGGGAAAGCCATTGAATTCCTTGGGAAATAAGATGGACTTTAAATAAATCAGAATAAAGACTTCACTGACGAACAGTGAGGTCTTATTTTTTTACTGATACGAAGACTTAACTGAATTTCTTTACAGCTTTTTCACTCACAGGAGTAAATAAGTTAATCATATTACCATCCGGATCAGAGAACAGAAGTGATCTGTTTCCCCAGGGCATTGTTGTAGGCTCCTGAATGATATCGGAAGCTATACTTTTAATTCTTTCATATTCTTCGTCTACATTGCTAACCAAAAATTCAATGATTGTTGATTTTGTTCCGGCAAAATCGGTGAGATCTTCAGAAAACATCTGCATTGTCCGGGTACTTCCGATAGCGATGGTGATAGAATCTGTAGAGAGTTCTGCAAAATCTTCCGTATACCATGTGGCAGTTATACCGATGATCTGTTCATAAAATGCTGCTGCTGCCTGGATGTCTTTGCTGATAATTCTTAATGAAGTAAGTTTCATAAGGATATTTATTTGTTTAAACTAATGTAAACAAAGGTAATGGGTGCATATGACAACAGACTGTCAGTAGGGATGATGGATTTTAATCTGAATGACTATATTAATAAAAATTAGCAATATGAATTAGCTGCTTAAAGTTGATGATCTGTATTTTCCGTCCTTCGGATCTGATGAGTTTTTCCTGTTTGAAATCATTGATGATACGCGCTAAAGTTTCTCTTGCTGTTCCTACCATATTGGCTAGATCTACACGGGAAAGAGTAATAAATACTTCTTCATCAGGTGCATCATTTGATTTATATTTATCATGAAGAATCAGTAAACTAAGAGCTGCTCTTTCACGGACTGTACGATGAGATAAAACGGCAATAAGGTTAGCCATGACACTGAATTCATGACTCAGAGATTTCAACAACAGCCTTGAAAGCACAGATGATTGACTAAGAATATCCAGAAAACTGTCTTTTGAAATAAATGAGATGACAGAATTCTCCAGTGTTGAGGTTGTATCTCCATAAGATTCATTGCTCAGGATGGCAGAATATCCGAAAAATTCACCAGAGCTGTAAATGTAAATAATCTGCTCTCTTCCGTCATTATCAACCTTGTATTTCTTTATTTTACCCTCATTCAGGTAGTACACGCCGTTAGGTTTGGTTCCGTCAGTAAATATAGGCTCGTTTTTACGATAGTTTTTGGTTTTCATAGCTCCTGTAAGCAGATTTTTATCAGATTCAGGGAGTTCATCAAAAAGATACTGATTATTAAAAATAAATTTTGAGATCATAATTTTTCTATACAGGCTATTGAATTTACGTTCAGTTTTTAACTTAAATCACATTTTAGACCGATCCAAATCACAAGTTTTTTTTCCTGAACGAATTACTTTTACAAAAGTAATAAAATTGGTACTGAAATAAGAAACAGAACATTTATTGAGGTCTGTGGATGCCTTTTCAGAGTAATCATTCATTACTAAAAAATAGGATTTTACGTTAAAGGGGAAAGAGTAGATCTATAAAGAACACTGGATAAATATTTAAGCGGACATGTTTTTCACGGCTTTATGCTGACATTTCTAATTTATTTTTTTTACTTATTTATTGTATCCAGCTGTTTTTTATAAAGTCCTAAAAGATAAAGCTCTTATAGAAATTTAAAATGTTCAGACACAGAGGGAAAAACAGAACCTATTTTCACAATCTTAAGCTTGCATCAGCACTTTCATTTGTTGCCGGAATAGTGAATATTGCAGGAGTCCTTTCTATTAGAGTTCTTACCACCAATATAACGGGGCATTTTGCTTTCTTTTCCGAGGA
>Ga0075158_10001427_pt1 | contig 18112 bp, 18 predicted proteins | sample JI91814BDNA_FD_70968 | JGI IMG/M metagenome (GOLD analysis project Ga0075158, IMG submission 70968) | Wastewater effluent complex algal communities from Wisconsin, to seasonally profile nutrient transformation and Carbon sequestration -... | ecosystem: Engineered > WWTP > Effluent > Algae... | reverse complement strand
GTGGCAATGGGCCAAACACGTCAACTCCACGGTGTGTTTTGCAAATCAGATTAATCGCGCGCTGAAGTGAGAGAAAATAGAGAAGTCTATTTCTTGCGGGAATGAGTTAAGAAAGATTTGCGTCACACACCCTACTTCAGTGTTGCGGTGATTGGGCCGCTCGATCAGAACACACCGTGCGCGATGCAGCGTCGAATTTAAACACACGGTGGCAATGGGCCAAACACGTCAACTCCACGGTGTGTTTTGCAAATCGGATTAATCGCGCGAGGAAGTGAGAGAAAATAGAGAAGTCTATTTCTTGCAGGAGTGAGTCAAGAAAGATTTGCGTCACACACCCTACTTCAGTTCGGCTGATGCGGCGGCGTATTGAGAACGCAAATGCGGGAGTATCTTCAAGAGATTGTCGCGATAGATTTTACTCAACACGTCGTCCGGAAGATAAACACCATAGATGTTCCAAAATCCCTGCGGTGGAAATTCTTTTTCACTGTAAGGAAAATATTCATCGTCGGTTTCCAAGAACCTCCAATACAAACGCAATCGCTCCTCCGGCCATGGACCATCGGTCCCAAAGAGGACTCGATCTTGATACTTCAGCAGAAACTTGCGAGCTGTGTAAGGTTGCCGACCCAACTCTGCGATTCGTGATGCAATTTCGACGTACAAGTTTGGATACGTATCTAACCACTCAGCTGTTTGGGTTAAGTCCTCGGCATCGTTACCGAGATGGGCGGCAATAAAGATCGTGTTTGGATGTTTGGCAATCACTTTGTTGCGAGTTGCATGAAGTGAATCACGCGTTGGAAATTTGTCGCTGGGAAACGCCCAGTCAGGGTGCCGAGCCAATTCTTCATAACGCTCATTATTGGGAGTGATCGGCTCGAAAAATGCGGACGGATCAGCCGTGTGCATGATGACTGGAATCTTCAAGTCACCACACGTCAACCAAATGGGATCGAAACGTGGATCATCAATCTGAATGAGACTCCCGTCACTGTTTCGATATTCGAGTCCAAACTGTTTGAAGAATTTTAGGCCACACACACCAAGTCTGGCTGCTTCACGCAATCGCTCACAAGTCAGCCGTACAAAATCGGGCTGATTACAATCCCAAGTGTCGGGCTTATCACGTTCGCCGCGTCCCACAAAATCAATATTGGCGAAAACGGCAAACCGGTTTGGCGCCTTGCGACCAAGCCAGTCCAAGTGCTCCTGAAGTTTTGAACCGAGAGTCCCATCAAGGCTTACGCAAATGGCAATCTGATTGCGATTCATGATCTTGATAAAGTTATCCAACGCCGCATCATCGTGCCGCAAACGAATTTCAAAGTGGCTATGCGTGTCGATAACCGGGAACTTGGCAGCTTGTATCGGCGTCTGCTTAACATGGAGACGCGGGGTGGGCCGAAATTCGATGAGTGGTAAGTTGGGGTCAGCAGTCTGCCCAGTCTCTTGGGCCATGACTCGCCCCAAGGGAATAGCAATGGCTAGCATCATCCATAGAGCATATGGGGGTATTTGAGGGCAAAAAAGTAGGGATTTAAGGGGCATTATGGGGCAAGCCTATAGGGGAGGCAGTAAGTGCAACAGTTTGTAAAGGAGGTCCCGACGGAAACCTTGGACTATTGTCCGACCGACGGCATAAAATCTGGTATGCTTCCAGTAGCCCAGGAACATTCAACAGGCCCGAATCAAACAAGTCATGGATAAAGATTTTACCGAGTTTCAATCGATCGGCGAACAGGATGCCGCTCAGAGATTGAGTTTGCAAAGCAACCAACCTCCCAGTGAGGTTCCCGGTTACCGCTTAGAACGTCGGCTGGGGCAGGGTGCGTTTGGACAGGTTTGGGTGGGGTACGATCTGAATACGGGCCGCCAAGTAGCCATCAAGTTTTATCTCCATCGAACCGGTGTCAACTGGGCTTTGTCACGAGAAGTCAAACATTTGGTGACGATGTCCACCAACCGCCACATCGTGCAAGTGTTGCAAGTGGGGTGGGAAGGCGATCCACCGTATTATGTCATGGAGTATTTGGAAAACGGCTCGCTCGAGGATTTACTGCGCCGCGAAAAACGGCTCACTGTATCAAATGCCGTGTCCATGTTCACCGATATCGCTAAGGGCCTGAACCATTCGCATGGTAAAGGCGTGCTGCATTGCGATTTGAAGCCGGCGAACATTTTGCTCGATCAAGATTTTCGTCCGCGGTTGGCCGACTTTGGCCAAAGCCGCATGTCGACCGAACAGTCACCGGCGCTCGGAACGTTGTTTTACATGGCCCCCGAGCAAGCTGACTTATCAGCTTCACCCGATGCTCGCTGGGATGTTTATGCACTTGGGGCAATTCTCTATTCGATGTTGGTCGGCGAGCCGCCGTTTCGCAACGAACGAGTGTTGAAAGAAATCGAAAGTGCGAAAACAATCACCGAACGTCTTGAACGGTATCGTCGTGCGATATACGAAGCTGCCCCGCAACGCGAACTACAAAAGACACGCGGTGTGGATCGCACCTTGATTCAAATCATTCAACGCTGCATCGCTCGAGAACCAGAACGTCGCTTTGCGAACGTCCAGCAAGTATTGGAAGCTCTTTCTCAACGTCAAGCGTTGCGGTTGCGGCGGCCTTTGCAATTGATGGGCGTCGTCGGACCATTGTTGCTGGTAGCCGTGATGTCCTTTTTTGCGGTGCGCAGTATTCGCTTGTCAGAAGCCGAAACGTTACAGCGTTTGCAAACGCGGGCTTTGGAATCGAACCGATTTGCGGCACGTTTTGCAGCTCGATCGATCGAAAGCGAATTGGTCGAAGTGTATCGACTGCTGGAAGAAGAAGTCCGCACTAGAGAGTTTCAACAAAAATTCAGTGAGGCTCTTACCGCCACATCGACGGATCGAGCGGCATTGGTTGATTCACATGATTTTGCGGCTGTTCCTAAGGCGTTTCGCGAGCAATTGCAGCGGCAGCAATTAGATGGTCATTTGAAGGACCTCACTTCGCGTTGGAGTCAAACGACATCGAACCAGTTATTGTCGAAGGTGAATAGTTTGTTTGTGACGGATGGTGCGGGGACAACATTTTCAGCCGCATTCCGGGAAAAAACTTCCGACGAACAATCGCCCGTCGGCAAGAACTTTGCGTACCGCAGTTATTTTAACGGCGGTAGAGATGACGCGAGCAGTAGCAGCAAAGCATCTGAATTTAAGGCAATCAACGACACCCATCTATCAGCGGCCTTTAAGAGTACGTCCACAGGGACGTGGAAAGTGGCCGTCAGTACGCCCGTTTGGTCGGACGAGGCAAGTGATGTTGTCGAGGCGAACTTAAATGGAACTGGCGAAGCGAAAGATGATTCACGCCATCCAGACAAAGTGCTGGGAGTGTTTTGTTTAACGATTGAACTTTCCGATATCAGCATTCTCTCCGATGGTGAGTTTGTCGAAGAGGATAAGAATCAAATTGCAGTGCTGATTGATGGACGCGATGGTGTTTTGAAAGGAACGTTGCTTTATCATCCATTTTTAGAACGCATGGCCCGCAGTCCTATGGGTAGTGAAATTGCTCGCGATGGCAGATTCCAAATCGACGAGGCGACTTTGGATCGACTGCAAGCCAGCGGGATCTTTGATTATCGTGATCCAGTCTCACTGACCACTCCCGGTAAAGAGTTTGAAGGCGAGTGGATTGCTACCGTCGAGAAGGTGCGGTTACCTGCCGCAGCTAACTCGAATGGCAAATCGAATGGTCGCTCCGAATCCGACTTGTGGATGCTCGTGCAAGAGCGGGCGAGCAATGTAACAGATCCTGTTCGACAATTGAGCAGCCGATTGGCTGGTGAGGGGGCTGCAGCAGTGGCCACGATTGTTGCGGTGATCTGCATGTTATGGTTAATCGTGTGGCGTGTATTGCGACCAGCCGAGAAGTCGATTTGGCGAGCGATGCGTGCCGAATCGGGGAAAGACTCCTCTCTGGGGAGCACGGCAGAAACGATTGAGCAATGGTCACCCCCCTAGTTGTCCCCTGCCCTCCCTCGGTTTCCCACGCCGGATCTTTTCTGTGATGCGAATGAGCACACTTACTCGATGAACAATTCCCGCTTGAGTGGCCTTGGCGGGTCGTAAAAATGTACTGCATCGGCTAAGATGCAACTTAGCAAGAAAAGCTTATTTCAAGCATGGAACCATCGAACTCGAATGCAAAGTTGAGGTCGCGTCGGATGGACGCAGTTCACGAGGGAATTTTCAACATCTTACGAGACAAATTCAGCATGGAACCAAAGCTGGATATGTCATTAGCTGCGCTGGGCGTGGATTCGTTGGGTATGGCCGAATTGACGGTCGATTTGGAAAAGCAATTCGGCATCAAAGTAGACGAAGATATTCTGGGGACCGAAACGGTCGGCGAACTCATTGAATACGTGCGTTCGAAGCAGAAGAAATAATCGCCTTAACGCAATTTGCTTGTCGTTCGTGCGGTGCGCCTAGTTGTTCGCGTGCAAAAGTTCTGCGGCGAGCGGGTCGGCGTTCTCTTCGCAGAATCCTAAGTGGATGTGACGGCGCCAACCTTCCGCAAATTCGTATTGCCCAGAGATTTGCCCAACTTCACGCCCTAAATCCCACATCGTTTGCACATACGATGACATCTTTTGTGTGCTATCGAGCCAACTTTCTTGGCTGACATGACATCGCAACAGTGCGGATTTCTTTTCCATGTATTTCGAGATATCGACAACATGCGTTGGCGTAATCAATTCACCTAACGGCGTGCGGTTGCCATGAGGTTGAGCATGGTAGATGGTTACTGAACCGGGATAGGGGGTGTGCGGCGGATTGCAAGGCATATTGGGCATACCGCGCACGAAAGCAGCCGAAACAGCTAGCCGACATGCATTCTGATGGTCTTCCATGTAGTCGACCGGAGCATGTGTGAGGACGATCGTGGGCGCCGCTTGGCGGACGACAGATACCACTTTGGCCAATAGGTCCGGGGTATAAAAAATGTTCATGTCATCGCATAAAGGAGCGTAGAAGGTCGCTCCCATCATGGCGGCAGAATTCTGGGCTTCGGCTAGCCGAGTCGCTGCACATTCGACCGGCCCCTGCGTCATCGACCCATAGGCACCATTGGCGATATTGAAATAGTGCAAATCCCAGCCTTTTTCGGCCAAACGGAGCATTGTGCCTGCCATTACAAATTCGATATCGTCGGGATGGGCGGCGATGGCCAAAACGCTTTTTCGCATACTATGGCTTTCTCCGATTGAGAGGTGAGAATTAGGATGGTAAGGTGAAAGAATATCGCAGCTGGTCGGCTGCCGAAAGTCCCTCCTTCCATTGATAAGGTCGCGTTCCCTCATCTCGCGATCGAAGAAAGCCATATCCATGACTCATCCCACCATGAATCCACTACGTAAACATTTGCAGAAATTGTTCGCGCTCACTTTGGTGTGCAGCACCTTTGCCACTGGCAGAGCAACGGAACCAGCCAACACCGATTCACCATTGAAGTGGCAAATCAAGACGCTGTGCGTTGATGCCAATGAAGGCGTCGATGTGGGTGATGTTGATGGAGATGGCAAGCCCGATGTGGTCGCGGGACGCAATTGGTTTTCATCTCCCGAATTTGTTGCCCGTCCGCTGCGTTCGATCGCAGACTGGAACGGCTATGTCGAAAGCAATGGTGACTATTTAGTGGACGTCAATCGCGACGGTCGGCTCGATGTGATTGCGGGCTCATTCATTCCAACGACCGTTCATTGGTATGAAAATCCCGGAGAAAAAGGTTTCAAGTTAGGGCACCAATGGAAACAACATTTACTCTTTGACTCCAAATTCTCCACCAACGAAGGCCAAGTCATGGAGGATGTGGATGGAGATGGCAAACCGGAATGGGTCGTTAATAGCTGGGTCGCCAATGTGCCGATGGTTATCTGGCGATTGGAAGAAACCGAAAGACCGACTGAAGATGGCAAAGGAACACAAAAAACACTTAAAGCAGTGTCGCACATCTTAGGAACCGACGGCAATGGACATGGGCTCGGTGTGGGAGATATCAGCGGTGATGGAAAGGCCGATGTTCTGGTAGGTACAGGCTGGTATGAACAACCCAGCGAAGGAGCTTGGGAGAAACCTTGGAAGTATCACAAGGACTGGAGTCTGCAAGCCTCGCTTCCCATGATCGTAGTCGATGTCGATCAAGATGGCAAAAAAGATATCGTGTGGGGCAACGGCCACAATTACGGTCTCTACTGGTGGCGTAACCTTGGAGCTAACGCCGAAGGGACCGTGGAATGGGAAAAGAAAACCGTCGATGATTCTTTTTCACAGCCCCATGCTTTAGCCTGGGCCGATCTCAACAAAGATGGACAACCGGAGTTGATCACTGGGAAACGCTATTATGCTCATAACGGGGGCGATCCCGGTGCGAATGATGGTGTCTTGTTGGTGTATTATCATTTCGATAAAGCGACAGGCAAATTCAAACGGCACGACATCAACCGCGGAATGGTGGGGTGCGGGCTGCAGATTCGCGTAGCCGATCTCGATTTGAACGGTTGGCCCGATATCGCCGTGGCTGGAAAATCGGGCACCTACGCCGTGCTCAATCAGGGTTACGGCGAAGCGACCAAATAGATCAGTAGGTGGCGGGTGAAAAAGCTCAAAAGCCATGAGTTTTTTCACCCTTTGAAATTTCGCTCCCATAGGCGTTGCCAAAGGATTGAACGTGTCCGAGTCCCCAGAACCGAATTCGAGCAAGGATCTAACTCTCCGCGCCGCCCAACTGGAGGTCGATCAATGGATCAAGACCATTGGCGTTCGCTACTTCTCTGAGTTAACCAATTTGGCGCAGTTAGTGGAGGAAGTTGGCGAATTGGCGCGGCAGATATCGCGGCGGTTCGGTGAACAGAGTTTTAGAGCGAGCGAGAATCCATCCGACTTGGCCGATGAAATGGCCGATGTTCTGTTTGTTTTGATCTGTCTAGCAAACCAAACGGGGGTTGACTTGACCGCAGCGTTACAATGTAACTTAGACAAGAAGACTCAGCGAGATGCGCTGCGCCACAAGCAAAACACAAAGCTGACTGGTTCGTAGTATCAAGTAATGCAGTGCGGGGTTATGCGACTCGTGCTCTGCTAGCCCAAATTCATTTGAGTTCACCAAGATAAAGGTTGTTTTCCATGCCGATCACCATCATGCGCCGCATTAAGTTTTGTGCAGGCCATCGTCTTTACAAACATGGTGGAAAGTGTGAGCATTTTCATGGCCACAACTATGTCGCCGACTTCTTTGTGACGGGTGATGAAGTCGATTCGGTGGGGCGCGTTGTCGATTTCGCCGAATTGAAGACACGCTTTAAAGGCTGGATCGATGCTCATTGGGACCACAGCTTTTTGATTTCCGAAGCGGATACCAACGCCGAACAAGCTCTACGAATGGTGGAGCCAATGCGATATTTCGTTCTCCCCTATAATCCAACTGCCGAGAACATGGCACGCTATCTGTTGGAGCAGGTCGCTCCCGATGTTTTGATTGGGACCGGGGCTCGAGCGACCGCCGTTCGCATTTGGGAAACAGAAGATTCTTACGCGGAAGCCACTGTGGAAATTCCCCACGAGCCCGGCACACCATCAGCCTACGATACAGCGGAGACGATCTAAACCGGCTCGAAGTTGCTTGCTTCAAAACATATTGGCGCTGAGCCTACACGCATGCCCACTCGTCTTGATCGAGTGGGCATTTGCTTTAGGAGGTTGGGCCGCCAGGCGACGACTCAAGAGGATAATTTTTCCGTCGCCTCACATTTAACTACATAATGTTGAGCCGCTGGAATCCACAAGCAACGTTGGCTTGAGTTGATGAGCTTTTCAATTTGATGATCATCGGCAACGTAACCCACACCGAGATCTTCCACTGCATCTTGAGGCAACTTCGCCTGCATGAAGATACGAACTCGTTGCAGATAATCAGAAAGCAGTGAAGCGGTTAACGTATCTTGACCACTTTCTTTGCTCAGTTGTTTTTCAATTTTGTCGGCTGAATCGAGACTGGTGAGACGTCGCAATGAGGGGCCGGGCGATTGCTGCAGTTGCGTTCGCAGCACGATTGCCCCGTTAGGTCCAATGGCTGTTCTCGCGGAGTGCAAGGCGCGGGCGACGGTTGTCCAAGTTTGTTCGTTGACGTTGCCGTCTACTTCGCTGATGACGAGGTCGGCGAAGTGCGTTAGGTCGATTTCTAGGCTCCGGGCAGATGCTGCGAGGGCATCTTCAATCGATTGAGGATCACCGGCCAGTACCTGTTGAAGTTTGCCATCTCCTGCGGGAAGAATTTTTACGATGCACTGGGTACCCAACAGCCAAGCAGCTTCTTGAGCATCGCGGGCTCGTTTACGACTTTGGACTGGCGATCCCAAATTGGTCAACGTGCTGCAGCGTTTCATGACTTCTGCATCGGCGAAGAGTGGGAAGATACCTGCTATTCCGAAGTAGTCGATCGAGTCGGTGCGATGATAGAGCGAGATAGGGAGTACGACATCGGCATCTAACAACCGTCGATTGACGTAGATGGGCAAGGCTTCTTCGGCGGAAGCGGCGAGATAGCCAAGTTCGCCTGGATCGGTCGGGTTGTGAACAAAGATGGCCAACTTCTGATGTAGATGGGGCGGCAAGTTGTCGCGGACCGCTTGCAGTGTGGCATCGCAGCATGGGGAAAGGACTACGGAAATATTATCCAGACTGGCTTGATGAGCGAGCAAATAATCTACGGCACCCAAAACAACTTCGGAGAGAGAGGGGAGGGTGGAGTCTACTGCCAATGCAATCCGGTCGTCATCGACCATGGCGGACGCAAAAGGGGGGAAGTTCAGCGGATGGGATAAGGCAGTTGCGACCGCGCCCGCGACATCAGTTATGGGTTGGATCTGTGACTTGAGGGGAACGACTTGGCCCTTTTCTAAGATGGAGGGATTCCGAACGGTCCTGAAATCGATCGATGTCATGGGGCGGTACCTAGCAGTGGCGAAAAATAACAGGGCCTAAAACAACAGGGCCAACGAGTTCCACGCCCGTAATTGTGGATCTACCTGGGAACTTGGCAATGGGGCAAGGAGGCTGCTGAGTAGGCGTTGCAGTGTATGTAGGGATCGTAGCGGTAAGGAAAGCGCGGGGATTACACATGGACTAATCCGCTTTGTGAAGATAATCGGAATGGCGAACTGGTGATGACTGGGAAATTTCTAGGGGTTTGTGTGGAAATGCCCCGCAGGTCGTCGAATTGAGGGAATGGTTGTTGAGTTATTGCGATCGACGAAACCACGACTTACCCGACACCGCAAGTTCCGGCAAAGAAGCTAAAACGCAGCTGGATTGCGGGTAGAACCACTCACGGGTGGAGTCCCAAGAATCGACGCAGACCAATTAAAAAACATTTTTTCTGGAGAGTTTCCAATGCGTTTCATTTTCTCAGCTTTGATTGCCGTTTTCGCTCTTTCCTTGAGCGGAGCTAGCGCACAAGCAGGTTTGTTCGGTGGTTGTGGTCTTGGTTGCAACTCATGTTGTGAACCAGCACCTGTTTGCTGCGAACCAGCTCCTGTTTGCGATGCTTGCGATCCATGTGCTCCTAAGTGCCGTGGTGGTTTGTTGCACAAGCTCTTCCACAAACATCATCATGCAGATTGCGGTTGCGATGCAGCTCCTTGCTGCGAACCAGCTCCAGCTCCATGCTGCGAGCCAGCACCAGCTCCTTGCTGCGATGCAGCTCCTGTATGCTGCGATCCATGTGCTCCTCGCCACAGCCACCTGAAGGCTTTGTTGGCCCGCATCAAAGCTCGTCATGCTTCTTGCTGCGAACCAGCTTGCGATTCTTGCGGCGTTGAAGTAGCTGCTCCAAGCTGCGGCGGTTGCAACTAATTTAAGAGCCCTTGGGCTCACGCGATCCAAAGGTTTTTTTAGAGAAGTTGAAGGACTGGAAAAGTAGTGGAACGGAGCGATACATGGCGGTGTCGCAACCTCACCCAGGGAGGGCTTCCTGTCTTATCGTTTTGACTAAAACTTCTAGGACCCTCTAAACTAAACCGCTCGATCCGAGGTGAAAAACCCGCTGGTTCAAATGAATCAGCGGGTTTTTTCGTTTTTGGATCGATTGGGTGGCGAGAATCTCCTGAGAAATTGGGCAAAATCGGAGATTGCGCCTCGTTTTCACCGATTTTGCCCAATTCCTGGCCGCTCCCCCCTCTCCCCTACCCGTCCGCATCTTCCGGAACCCATGTTCGAAATTCTCTGGCTCTAATTTTCAGGCGGTAATTCGACCAGCGTAAATCGTCCAAGCGGCTTGTCAGATCGCCTGCAAACCATTAGTTTCTTTCTGTGGGGAAATCCCCGTTTCAGTAGGGCTCGATGGATTCGAGCTGAGCAGGCTTTGTGGCGAGTTGCATTCCTATGGTCACTGTCGATCGAACCGCTTCCCTTCCCGACGACCAACGTATTGTGGTAACCGGAATCGGGCTTACCTCTCCCAATGGCAATGATTTGGAAACGTATCGCAAATCGTTGCTGGCCGGTATTAGCGGTGTGACCGACTACGAAATCCGCTATCTCGGAAAAACGCTGGCGGGGGTCTGCAAATTTGAGACCTCGAAATACCAGTCGAAGAAAGACTTAAGACGCGGGACACGAGCTGGCAGTGTCGGTATTTGGGCCGCCAATGAAGCGATCCATCGATCGGGTATCGATTGGGCCAACGTCGATCGGTCCAAGGTGGGCATTTACATCGGTGTTACCGAGCACGGTAACGTCGAAACCGAAAACGAAATTTACCAGATCAAACAATACGACTACGACACCCAATTTTGGTCACATCATCATAACCCACGCACAGTGGCCAACAATCCAGCAGGTGAAGTGGCCTTAAATTTGGGCGTTACAGGTCCGCATTACACGATTGGTGCCGCGTGCGCCGCTGGCAATGCGGGAATCGTTCAAGGGGTTCAAATGCTGCGACTGGGCGATTGCGATTTAGCGATTGCGGGGGGCGTTTCTGAGAGCATTCATACCTTTGGAATCTTTGCGAGTTTTCGCAGCCAAGGGGCGTTGGCCACCCACGAAGATCCCACGAAGGCGTCCCGACCTTTTGACAAAGATCGTAACGGTATTGTCGTCTCCGAAGGGGCTTGTCTCTACATTTTGGAGCGACTATCGGACGCGAAAAAACGCGGTGCCAACATCATCGCCGAAATCGTGTCGTATGCGATCAACACGGACGCTACCGACTTCGTTTTGCCCAATCCGGAACGCCAAGCTCAATGTGTCGAGCTGGCTCTCAAACGGGGTGGGCTGAATGCTAGTGATATTCAAATAGTCAGTACTCATGCCACCGGAACTTCCAGCGGCGATGCCCAGGAAAGTCAGGCGCTCCGTAAGGTTTTTGAAAATGCTCAAGGGGTGCATTTCAACAATACCAAGAGCTTTATCGGACATGCGATGGGGGCGGCTGGGGCGCTAGAACTCGCCGGTAACATTCCATCATTTGATGACGGAGTCTGCCACGCCACAATCAACGTCGATAACCTGGACCCAGACTGTGCGTTAGAGGGACTGGTAATCAATACCCCAAAAGAAATAGGCCAAGTGCGATATATTCTCAATAATTCGTTCGGGATGCTTGGAATCAACTCGGTACTCATCGTTCGCAAATTCTAAGCCTGACGGGTATTCTTAGATTGCCCGCGATCGGCTAACATACGAAACCTACCAGGGGACATTCTCCCCTCCTTTGGCTAGGGTGCATGTCTCGCTTGGGCTTTAAGAGTTCATACGGTCGGGATGCCTGCCCCCTTTTCACCGTTTTATGATGTAAGGATCGGTCGATGACGCCAGCTCAGATTCGTGACGAGATTCTCGATATTCTCAGCAAGGTCGCGCCAGATGAAGATCTGAGCGGACTAGAGGATGCCAAGAATTTCCGCGAGCAGTTAGAGCTTGATAGTATGGACTTCTTGGATATCGTGTTGGAACTGAAGCGACGCCATCGCGTAATTATTCCAGAAGAGGATTACGGCAATTTGGCAAGCATGGCCAGCACGGTTAGTTATCTCGAACCGAAGATGCGAGACATCGTCAAAAGTTAGTGTGAGATAACGGGTGGAAGAGTTCGATACGATTATCATCGGTGCCGGTATGTCAGGCTTGGCAGCCGGCATCCGACTTGCATACTTCGATCAAAAAGTGTGCATCCTCGAACGTCACTATACCATCGGTGGCCTCAATTCGTTCTATCGACTCAATCATCGTGATTACGATGTTGGTCTGCATGCAGTTACCAACTTCGTGGGCAAGGGGGCCAAGAAAGGCCCCATCGCCAAACTCTTGAGACAACTCCGTTTCAGTTGGGATGATTTTCAACTTCGCCCACAACTGGGCTCTGCTGTCGTCTTCCCCGATGTCGAGCTGAATTTCAACAACGACATCGAATTGCTTAAGGCTGAAATCGCGGCTAAGTTTCCCACACAGCGAGATCGGTTTGAAATCTTGCTCAAGCAATTGGTGGACTACGATGATCTGAACGACGAAATGTTCGGCTTGTCATCGCGCAAGATTTTGCAAGAAATCTTCACCGAACCGTTGTTGATTGAAATGCTACTATGCCCTTTGATGTGGTATGGGAACGCCCGCGAAAATGATATGGACTTCGGGCAATTCTGTATCATGTTCCGCAGTATCTATTTGGAAGGCTTCGGACGCCCATTTAAGGGTGTGCGTCTGATCCTAAAACATCTGGTTCGCAAATATCGCGCCCTCGGTGGACAACTTAAACTGCGGAGCGGCGTAGCTAAGATCTTGACCGATGGCGAACAGGCCGTTGGAGTGCAACTCGATAACGGTACTCAACTCAAAGCCAAACGCATCTTGAGCAGTGCGGGGGCAGTTGAGACGATGCGAATGTGCGAAGACACTTCGGAGTCGAAAGTAGTCCAAGCGGGGCAACTGACTTTTATTGAGTCGATTTCCGTTCTCGATTGCCAACCGAAAGAGATTGGATTCGATAAAACCATTGTGTTTTACAACGATAGTCCACAGTTCCATTGGACTCGGCCGCAAACAGAACTCTGCGATGCGCGAACGGGTGTGATTTGTTCCCCGAACAATTATCTCTACGATGCGACCGAAGGTGATTTGCAAGATGGAATCATTCGGCTCACCACGATTGCCGATTACAATCGCTGGAACGGGCTCGATGAAAACTCTTATCGTCGCGAGAAGCTACGATGGTATGACCTATCGGTTGCATCTGCCGTTCGTTTTATGCCAGACTTTCGCCGTCGCGTAATTGAAACCGATGTCTTCACACCGAAGACCATTCGTCGCTTTACGCATCATGACAATGGTGCCGTTTATGGTGCGCCGAAAAAACAATTGGATGGCCGAACGCATCTCAAGAACCTGTTCTTGTGCGGAACCGACCAAGGCTTCGTCGGAATTGTGGGGGCGATCGTCAGCGGGATCTCTATCGCCAATATGCATTGCTTGCGAACTGAACTGAGCTAATGCACTTGTTTGGTGCGTAGTGCACTGCGGTTATTGCTTACTCAGCCAATCGATCGCTTGCTCTCGATCGCTGATTTTTCCATCGAGTTGCTGGGCCCGTAGGTCGCTGAGAATCTCTTTGAACTTTGGGCCAGGTTTTAGGCCAAGCTGTTGCAGATCAGTCCCGGTCAGCAATGGAGGAGGATTGAGTTGGGCCAGTGGAAGTTGGCATTGCGCATTGCACCAAGCGGTTGAACCCGTTGTTCCCTCTCCTCCTCTTTCGAAGGCATTTGCCATCGAGAGAGCGATCGGCGTGTACTTGGATATTAGGAGGGGCTGAACGACACTCCAGCGATGCTCGAGTGCATTGGCTAAGGTCCGCGCGTGGGCTATCGCAAACAGAGTCCCCTCGATTTCATCTCGACTCAACCGCAACTGATTTGCCAATTGTTCTTCCAATCCACGCGAGTTCGTGCTTCCGTCGGTCACCGCCGGATTGGAGAAGAGCATCGTAGCCAGAACACTTTCAAAGAATGGGGGTTCTAAATCCGCGACCCGTTCCAGTGTTTTGATCCATATCGGCTGTTTTATGAAGGGAGAAACCTGGGGCAAGAAAACATCGAGCTGCTTGGACTTTGCCAAGATGTCGACGGCCCAAGTTCTGCGCGGCAGCACAAACATTTTTCGTAATTCGGCCGCGATTCGTTCGGGACTCACTCGTTGAATTTCTGTTGCGTGCCGGCACATGGCATCGTACGTGGCCGGGTCGAGATCCAAATCAAATCGAGCCGCAAAGCGTACCGCTCTCAAGATTCGCAACTTGTCTTCGTTGAATCTGGCGTCTGGATTACCGATGCAGCGGAGGATTTTGTTTTTAAGATCTTCTTGTCCACCTACAAAGTCCAGGACTCGGTCTTGTTGTGGATCATAGAAAAGGCCATTAATGGTGAAATCGCGGCGTTGGGCATCATGTTCCGCATCGGTGAACGTGACATAGTCAGGATGTCGACCGTCTGAATAGGTGGCGTCACTTCGAAAGGTGGCAACTTCAACGCGTTGTTCGGGGAATTCTTTTTTCCCTTGGATGCATACAACGCCGAAAGACTCGCCGATCATCAAGGTTCTCGAATTGCCGAAGATATCCCGAATTCGCAAGGGACCCGCATCAGTAGCTACGTCATAGTCCGAAGGTGGAATCCCGAGCAATTGATCTCGAACGCATCCGCCAGCGAAGTAGGCCACATGCCCTGCTTCGGATAGCTTTTGCGTAATCCAAATCGCAAAGTCGCGTTGAAGCTTTTTTCGGTCCTCGGTCATGAGATTAGCTTACCCAACTCCAGTGGGAATATGTTACATTGAGCACGTGCTGGATCGATCATGGATTGTTTCGAGGAAAATCTTGGAAACCGAGAGACCAGCCAGCTACGCAGATTATCGAGCGTGAGACGGCGATTGCAATGTCGTTTTCTTGGTCGCTCGGCAAAAGAGACAGAGGATTTTGAGAATGAGTTCAGCGGGACGACCCAAGGATATGCCTCGCAAACGCGGCGCAGTTGGCGTTGTATTGGAAGAAAATGGATTTTTAGTCATTCGCCGCTCGGCTTTTGTACGCGCTCCTAACTTGGTTTGTTTTCCTGGTGGCACGATTGAGTCAGGCGAAACTTCAGAAGCGGCCGTCATTCGCGAAATGCATGAAGAATTGGGTTTGGTGGTGGATGTGCGCGAACGATTGTGGAGAAGCGTCACATCTTGGGGCACCGAGTTAGAATGGTTTCTATTAGATTGCCCTGCGACTGTTGAACCTAAACCCGATCCACGCGAAGTTTCCGAAGTTTTCTGGGCTCGACCTCAGCAATTATTAACCCGTAACGATCTGCTCGGAAGCGTGTACGATTTTTTTCGAGCCATTCGCTCGGGCCAAATTCAATTGGCTAAAGTGGACGATGTTGCCCACTGGACTCATTTGCTCAAGAGTTGAGTTGCAGATTCGCTTCGCACTTAGTTCTTGGGAGTAACCATCGGTGCTGATTCAATCTTCTGAAGAAGGCGAATCGCTTTCATGGACTCGATTGTGACAATTTGGATATTGGCGACTTCCACGTCAACTTCTTTAAGCAACCGACGCAGTTCAATGAGTGCGGATGCTCCACCGAAACCTGCGTCCTTCGCTTTGCCGATTTCGACTTGAATGTCGTACCGCAAGCCGTTTAGGTCGCTAAACACTTTCGATGCGAGATCATGTTCTGCTTGTGCCTTAGCCAGCGCAGTTGCCTTCTCCGCTTCTGACATCGATTTGACGTCAAGGGGAGCCGAGGTGGCAACGACGGGAGCGGCGGATGAGTCCTCCGTCTTTTCGCAACCGACAAGCAGGCCAAGCGAAACAGCGATGATGGCGAAGCGACGAAGCATGGAAACGAACGCCCTGTGGGATTCTCAAACCAAAAATTCACCTAAGTGGGGAGGAGTATAGCATAGCGACATCCAATTTGCTGCATTCATTTGTAGAAAAAACGAACCGTGGACAGATGTGTATTTTCGGGGTTTATGCGAGATGGCCCCCAAACGCAACTTGTTATTCTCCCCCACTTTAGCGACCAAGCAATTCGAGCTTACGTCGATCATTGAAACTTTTGGAGGACCACGCAATTTACCCTGATTTACCTTATTAATTTAGGTGGGAACACACGATAGTGGACTCTTAGGCGGCATCAGGCTTTTCGTGGGAGATCAATGATGTCGGAAGTTTTTTATCAACATGATGGTTGGTTGCACATAACGTCGAAGGAGCTGGCTGCTCCTGAACGCGTCTTGTTCTATTCCTCCAACCCTCCCTTGGTAGTGCGGCGCGTCAATTATCGAGCAGCCGTTCCTGCCCCAGCGGAACTCTGTCAATCCGAAGAAGAGGCCCTCATTCAAATCATAAAGATTTTGAATGATCACATTGCCCAATTGAACTCTCGCTTTGAGAGTCTTATGGCCCTCGACGGCGATGATGCCATCTCTGAAGGCTATGCGGTGTCACGTATGATCAAGATGGCCAAAGATCTACTCGTTGGCATCGAGAAACGTTTGAGCAATCTGACAAGCAACAAAAGTAGTTGATTGTGTGAATGGTGACGCTGCTCGAAACTCTCCGGCATTCAGGATTGATAACTATTTTACAGTCCCAGCGTATGACTGTTGAATATGTTTGAGTTGCCATCGGTTAGATGGGACCGCTTTCCCCTTTTCTCCTCTTTCGAAGAAATGAACCATTTCGTATTCTGTTTGTCACACCTTTCGAAGACCGTACGGTAAGCTCTGCATTACCATTCCCGGCTGGGATCCTCTCTATCGGTTCTTCGATTCGTCTTTGGCTCAGCGCAGTCTACATGGTTCGCGTTGGTTGTTGGTTTTCTTTTGGATTTTGGCGTGCTATTCAAGGTGTATTGTGTCGCTTTGATGGCCTTAAAAGAATCAGCGGGGATATGGCTTATGTCAAGTGGCATGACAAACCAAATTGAGTTGGACGATCCTATCCTCATGCACATTCGTCCTGGGTTCGCCAGATTGCATCCGGAACAAACCGTTCGTGAGGCGTTAGATTACGTCCGAACCAATCCACCTGAAGGCCGCATCGTTTATTTCTATGTCGTGGATAGTAGCGAACGCTTATGTGGAGTTGTACCTACGCGACGTTTGTTGTTGAGCGCAGAGACCTCCAAAGTCTCTGAGATCATGATTCAAAAAGTGCTCGCTATACCTGCGCTCGCTACAGTCCTAGATGCCTGCGAGTTCTTCTTGCTCCACAAGTTGCTCGCGTTTCCTGTTATCGATGCTGATCGTCGAGTTCTAGGTGTTGTCGACATCGAGCTCTACACCGAAGAGTTAGCCGACTTAGAGCGTCGAGAGGAGAGCGATGATTTGTTTCAGCTCATCGGGGTTCATCTCTCTGAGACGAATCGAGTATCAGCTTGGATGTCATTTTTGGGGCGTTTTCCCTGGCTTTTAGCGAATATCGGAGGGGGTATTCTGGCGGCATTTTTGACAGGAATTTTTGAGGCCGAATTGCAAAAGGCAGTTGCATTGGCCTTGTTTATTCCCGTGGTGTTGGCGTTAGCTGAGAGCGTGGCGATTCAATCGGTGAGCTTAGCCTTGCAATCGCTGCATGGGAAGCGTCCAAGCTTCGCTGAGATTTTGGCAAAACTTAAGGTCGAGGCAACGACGGGAGCCTTATTGGGATTGGCTTGTGCTTTTTCCGTTGCACTCGTAGCAACGTTGTGGTTATGGAATCCGCAAGTTTCTAGTTGCCTGGTTGGAGGAATAACGGGCGGAGTTACCTGCGCAGCCGTGATTGGAGTGGCAGTGCCAAATTTGCTGCGTTTATTGAGCCGCGACCCTAAAGTGGCGGCTGGCCCAGTGGCTTTGGCTCTGACTGATATGGTGACTCTGTTGATCTATTTTCTACTCGCCCGATTTATTCTAGCCGCCTGAGTAGCGTCGGGATTGCAGCGGATCGTTTAACCCGTAGCCGCAGCGCTAGCGGAGGCTAGGTCCTGGTTAGCCTCTCATTTACACAGCGACGACCGGCTTTGGATCGTTTAACCCGTAGCCGCA
>Ga0075158_10001424_pt1 | contig 18122 bp, 9 predicted proteins | sample JI91814BDNA_FD_70968 | JGI IMG/M metagenome (GOLD analysis project Ga0075158, IMG submission 70968) | Wastewater effluent complex algal communities from Wisconsin, to seasonally profile nutrient transformation and Carbon sequestration -... | ecosystem: Engineered > WWTP > Effluent > Algae... | reverse complement strand
CGAAATGGCTCGAATCTTGCAAGAAGACCACAAAAAAGACTCAGCGATCGACCTAGCATCCCAACGCGCATTTCAACTAGCCACGAGGTAATCTACGAGGTGATCCACGTGGCGATCCACACGGTGATCTACGAGGTGATCCACGTGGCGATCCACGCGGTGATCTACGAGGCCGTCCACGCGGCCATCCACGCGGTGATCTACGAGGCCGTCCACGAGGTGATCCACGTGGCGATGCCCACGGTCGTACACGATGCGTGGCGATACGCTACTCGACGTTTCCCTCCGGCCAGATTGCCTACCTGCGCCCCCCATCCACTGTTCGCGGCAGATACCAGACCACCCCAATCAAGCGCGTTGCGCTGGCATGACGGGTACGGCTGAGAAAATACACCCCGTTCAGGTGAGTTGCCGTCCCACAATGTGTATCCGTACGCGATAGGGAGTCCATCGGGCAGAGTCCATCCGTCCCGCATTGGCAGGTGCGGTTGCATCCGGTGTGCGGAATCATCGAATACCGGCGGAACCAAGAACCGGGGCGTCTGACAGCGCCTCGGTGTGGGCTCTGCGGCACTAGTTCGGCGAATGAATCATGCTCTCGCTGTCCATGTGCGCGCGCTCCCTCGGACAGACGATGCCCAAGGACATGCCTAGATGCCCGTAATGCAAAGTGGCGTAGTACCACCCAAGCAACGACACGAAGGTACGGGCTCCCTTGCCTGAAATCAGAGACAAAATACAGGAATCAAGGTCAAAATACCGGATTGCGGCCAGGCAATGCCGTGGTGCCCGTGGCCTGCCTGGCATTTCCCAGCGCGACCTTGCCGCCGCCTCCGGGGTTCATCTTCAGACGCTGCTGGATTTTGAGAAGGGGCACCGCATCCCGCGTGATCCAACGATGCAGGCCATCGTTCGAGCGCTGGAAGATGCCGACGTCGTGTTCATCCCTGCCAACGGCGGCGGGCAAGGCGTGCGCCTGAAAGAGCCAGAGACCGAGCCAACCTGATGCGAGCCGTTATCGGCGCGATGACTTGGCATTGGAGCTTAGGAACGCAGCACCTCACTCCGCTAGAACGACGTGCAAGCCCGTGGTCGTTCGGCGCCGCGTGCGCGCTGTCCACTGGATACGTGGTCGCCGCCTTCCCGCAGCGAACGCGTGGAGTAGACCGAGGCACTGCGGCACGGCTGTGGCGCAACCATGGACAGCATGTCGAGCCGTTTTCCGTCGGCAGCTCAAAAGACGCATACATTGGCACGCGTTGTGCGAGATAGCGATCTCAGCCTTTCACCAAGGAGATCGTTACCGATGGCAAATGGTCGTACGGAAGCAGAGTGGTTGCTGGTTTCAAGTTCGAGCAAGATGCAACGGATCTTTGAGGCAGCCAAGGCGGCGGCGAGGTCGGATGCCAGTGTCCTTATCACCGGGGAGAATGGAACCGGCAAAGGAGTTCTTGCCAAGTTCATCCACGAATCGAGCAAGCGCGCAGGCAAGTTTGTTTCGCTCGACCTGACCTGTATTCCCAAGGAGCTGCTCGAGTCGGAGCTGTTTGGAGTGGTTCCTCGGTACTTGGACAGTCGGCATCCCGGGAAAGACGGGCGTGTTCAGCTGGCTCACCTCGGCACGCTTTTTCTCGACGAGATTGGGGACATGCCACTCGACCAACAAGCGAAGCTACTGTCGTTTTGTCAGAATCTCACGTGCAATAGTGTCGGGAGCAACCAGATTGATCAGGTCGATGCGCGGGTCATCAGCGCCACCAATCGCGACATCGATGCTCGGATTCGTAGCGGTCTGTTCCGCGAGGATCTGTACCACCGAATCCGAGACATTCGCATCCATCTGCCGCCACTCAGAGCGCGTCAGGAGGACATCCTCCCGCTGGTCCACCACTACCTTTCTCGGCTCGCCAGTAGATTCAAGATTCCGCAGCCATCCATCTCGGACGAGCTCGGGCGACTGCTCCTGCGGCACGAGTGGCCGGGGAACCTGCGCGAGCTGGAGTCCTGTATTCGGATGATGCTGGAGACTCACCGCGGGGTTGCAGAGCTTACGCCAAGCTGCTTGCCGGATGACATCCTTGAGCAGGCGAGTCGTGCGGGCACGAGCCATTCATCACCACCACCGTCTCCATCGATCACTGCGTCGGCTGCCGTCGATCCGTCGACGCCGCCTCTGCCCAGTGATCCAGCCTATCCGCGCGTCGTACGGACCGCACTCATTCATGAGATCCTGACCCAGGTCTTGCTTCCCAAGCGAGTTGTCGCGCTCCTACAGACCCACCGCGGTGGCGGTCGGACACTGGCGCGGCAGATTGCCGAGAGAGCTGGCATTCCCCCGGTCTGGCTCGTCGATACCTCTTGCGATCGTATTCCCCCATCGCTGTTTTACCGGCGGCTGTCGCGCAATGAAGAGGTGACGGATCAAGAAACCTTCGAGACCTGGCTGCGGGCGCTTTTGCGGCAAAGAGATTCGATGCTGCTCATCTGCACGCAGCCGCGGGGGCCGGAAGACCTGCTCGAAGAAGTGGCGGCAACGATCCGCATGCTTCTGTCCGAGCATCGCGGGCTCCACTTCCTGAGCATCGGTGGAGAGCGGCTGCTTCGGCTGCGTTCACACGAGCGCTACTCCTGGCTGCGCCTTCTGCCACCGAGCTCGCTCTTCGATGTGCCAGACCTGAGCGGCGATGGGAACGATGGAGGAGAGATTGGCCAGGTTCTGCACGCTCTGGGACTGCCCACGTCGCGTGCGTCGTGGTTGTATCGGCAGACTGGGGGGCATCCCTGGCTTCTGTACGAGCTGCTGGCGCAAAACATCGACAGTGAAGAAGCCGCCGCGCAATTCGTGCAGTACCAGCTCCGCGAGAGCCGCTGCCTAGACCGCCATCTCAAAGATCCCGAAGCACTCGCCACCCTCGACAAGCTCACCCACAACCAGCCCGTCGCCAACCTCGCTGACCCAGCCGTCCGCCGCAATCCCGAAAAATACCCCGAGTCCCGCCTCTACTTCGACGGCCTGCTCATCCCCACTCTAACTGGCACAGCGTTCCGGTGCCCACCAGCGCCTATCCTCGTCAGGTAGGAACTTCTTGGCCGGTAACCCCGCACGAAGCTGTCTTGTTAACCACGCCTGAGCAGGCACTCAGATGCGCGATTCCAATCCACAAGGAACTCGCGATATTAATCGCAGTAGTAAGCCCCCAGTATCACCAGTAGCTGGTTAGACTACACCTATTCTGATAATGTTTATCTAGGTGTTTAGATGGCATGTGATCATCGGTGACATATCGATATGTCACGCGCAAGGCAGTATACCAGCGCTACCTAGTGAGTAATCCCATTCTGTTTGCACGTCGTTCCAGACCGCGACGGAGTGGCACTGACAAGAAACTAGAAGTTGGAGCCAGACAGTTGCGAATGACATCCTGTGTTTGAGGATCGCTTTGACTTTGCGCAGACTGTGCTTCTGCGATACCGACGGCCGCACTACACTTGTATGTGTTGATGAATGTGCCAGACAGTTTCTTCGAGGCCAAATCCATAGCCCTGAATAGTCGAAGTGCGTCGTTTCCTCTTCCTTCAGCGAGGGCAAGCAATGCCGCCTGCTCCATGAATTCAATTCCGACGTGTGCTGCGTAGTCTGACATCAATCGGAATTTCTCGGCCCAATCATGGGCCTCAGCATATTTTCCTTCGAGGCGGGAGAGCTGCATCAAAGAAAGAAAGATGACGGCCCGCGAACTGCTTACCATACATCGCTTTTCTTGAGCCAGTGCTCTTTGCAGTATGTCACGCAGCGGCCTGCCGACGATTAAGACTTGCTTGCCTAGATCGATACCAATTTCGATCCCGACAGCGCCTGCAAAGGCCCAAAGACCCGCTTGCTTGCATTCAGGCTGATCATCCAAGAGTCCAGCCATCTCTGTAAGAAGTTGCTCGGCTATCTCACTGTGCCCCAATTGGTGATGCAGCTCGGCCAATTGAGGCAAGATACCGACGAGGACTGCTCGATCATCGACCCGCAAGGCAGTGTCATGTGCACGATCGAAAAAGCCAGTCGCCACATCCAACCGCTCCCCCGCCAACGCAAATCCGGCGTGCTCTTTGTCGATATTGGCAGACCCTCTGCTATCGCCAGGAATTGCGAATTGGGTGATGCTGTTCAATGTCGCCCGTGCTTCTTGAGGCAGATCGGCAGTTCTCAGGAGAAAAGACTGATAGTATCCAGCATCTACTACAATAGATCGGTATTGATACTTTTCTGCGAGCCAGGACAAATAGGCCAGTTGCTGGACCGCTTCACTGCGATGCCCCAAGCGATAGTTCACCCATCCTAGCGCATAGGTAACATCAATTAGTTCCTCTGGGTCCAGATGTCCTGCGGCCTTTCGCTGGAGGTCAGGAAGGATGTCCTCCAGATTCGAAGAGGCGCGATCCCAGACCTTGCGCTTCCATTCCAGTAGTTTGGGCTTGGATCGGTCGAGTGGCATCGACCACAGTGGCTGCTGGGTTCGGCGATCGGTCAGGGTGAGCGTGGACTGGTGCAGTCCCGATGATCGGGGTAATCGGAGCTGACAGCCGCCTTGGATGAACCTGGTCTCGGCTTGAAGCGGCTGGCCAGAGTCTGCGACCTGGATGTCCTTGCAGTCCCGACCACGAACCCAGAGCGTGAGCTGATCGTCTGGGACCAGCATGCACGAAAACTGCTGCGCCGTGCCTTTCAGCGCCGTGCAGCCGAAAAACTCGACCGGAGCCGGGCCTGGGCAAGTCCCGGCAGTTCGTTGAGCTATGGTTTCCGCTGCTCCTAAAAGGACACTGACGAAGATCAGGCTGGCTGATATCCGCAATGGCCATCTGGATGGGTCGCGCCTACGACACTGCATGCGATTGAGGTCCAATGTCCACGAGCTTTACTCTCACGGCTGAAGGATATTGCAGAACTCGTGCCAATTCGCTTGGCATTCGGTTTGCAAAGTTATTTTCACGGTCTCCAAGCACGATGGACCATGCCCCATGAGCGCACCGATGACTATGCCCCTCCTCTCGCTGGCACGATGGCTGCTGATATTTTCCGTCATCGTGGCTTCACCACTCGCTCATGCAGACTCGCTGCAAGATGTGCTCGATACCGAAGGCGAGCCCTATCGGGATCTCGCCGGTGCGCCCATCGTGACGGCGCAGAATATTTTGCTGATGACGTACTCGACTCGTGGCGAGCGACTGGCGACGGTCGAACAGGATGGCAGGACGTGTGTTTGGAAAGTGACGGAGCATCGTCCTGTGCGCTGCCTTCCGGTCTCTCAGGCCGGAAAGCCGACAGCGATAGCATTCGACAGTTCGGGGGAGTGGCTCGCACGCGGATTTTCTGAAGGAAGCGTAGATGTGCTTGGCGCCGAGGGGCTGCGAACCAAGGAGCCGTGCCGACAGATGGCCCTTGATGAAAAGTTGGCGATTGGCCGAACCATTACAGCAATCTGGTTTGGCGAAGAACCAAAGGGCAAAGTGCCAAAGAAGGAAGATGCCTTTCGCAGCATTGTGACGCTGGGAAGCAAGGGGGGGACTCTCCGGAGATGGTCTCATGTGCTGAGCGCCAGTTCGGCGGCCTGCTTGGCTGAACAGCCGGTCAAGGCGGAAGAACTGCCACCGATGAAGGAGCTACCGATCGGGCTGTTCCATCTGGCGGCGTTCCATCCGAGCGGTGAGCAGGTGATCATCGCGCTGGACTCGTTTGTCGGCGCCTGGAACGTCCGAACAGGCGAGCGCCTATGGAAACATGAATCCCCCGGCGGGATGATCACGGCCTTGGCCCTCAATCGAGACGGCACCCAGGCCGCGATTGGACGCTTCGACGGAAGTCTTGCCTTGGTGGGCATGAAAGACGGTCAGCTGAGGCCTCTGAAATCTCCCCATACAGGACGGATCAGGGCGTTGGCCTTTTCTGAAGATCGAAGGACGCTAGCGGTGGGGGCAGACGATCAACAGCTCACGCTCTGGAGTCTCGCAGAGGCTGGCAAGTCGTCTTATCAGCCTCTGATGGCCCCTGTCAGTTCGACTTTCTCTGCACTTCAGTTCCAACCCATGCGCGGCCCGCGACAGATTTTGGCGGGCGCGGTGTTCGAGCGCGGCGTTGAGTTCTGGGAGCCAGATGGCAAGGGGGGCATTGCGTACGCTCAGGAATCTCTTCGCGGCAATGCAGTTCCGATCCACGCGGTGGCATTTTCACAGAATGGATCGTTCTTTGCGACGGGCTCGGATGATCGCATTGTCAGGATCTGGAAACGCCGCGATGACGGCAGAACCTGGATTCTGCACTGTCAGAGCCGAGCACTGGCTGGCGTGGTCCGCTCGCTCGCATTTCGTCCACAACCAGAGGACCAACTGGCCGTTGCTGCCGATGGTGAGGGGATTGCGACCTTTCCAGTACAAAACCTCTCCACAGACCAGTGCGAGTACTTGACGGAACTGCCCGTGGCGGGCTCGCCAGGACAAGACAAAACAAGCCGAGCAGTGTTTCGCGCCGTAAGCTACTCTGGTGATGGAAAGCTGCTCGCTGCGGGTTCGGAAGACCACACCATTGTGGTGTTCGATGTGGAGCAGAAGAAGCAGCGGTATCGGCTTGCTGATCCGAAACAGGAAACCGTCACTGCACTCGCCTTCCAACCAAGAGCCCCGAACATTCTTGCTGCAGGTTCGGAGGATCGCGTGGTTCGGCTGTGGAATCTGACGGAGAATCAGAAGGCTGAGCCGTACCGTTTAGAGGCTCAGTCTGCTTCCATTGCTGCTCTTTCGTTTAGCCCCGATGGGTCGCAACTGGCAGTTGCTGCCGGCAAGGACTTGACTCTGTGGAACAGCGTAGATCACTCCTTGGTCAGCAAGCGTTCCCCAACAGGAGAGCTTCGCAGTGCGATGTTTTTGCCGGATGCGCACCGAGTCGCGATCATCGAGCGCGCGGGGGATTCGATTGTCTGGGATGCAGGCTCACAGAAGGATGAACTTGTGGGGCATCCAAGGGCCGGATTGCTCAAGAAAGATGGCGAACTCTTTTCCCTCGCGATTGATCCGAAAAACCACGCTGTCGTAAGTGGAGGCTTGGGCCGGGTTTTGTTCCGCACACTGGAGCGCGAGATGCCCACCGATGTTGTGCTCTGGGCTAGCGCAGCGGATTGGGCCTCTTGGGCGAAGGAAGGCGATAGCGGCAGACTATTCCGACATGAGACCAGCGGCCTTCTGTGGGACCAGGATCCCAAATCAGGAACCATCAACTCCGTTCTGCCAAAGGTTCATGAGCCCGATCCCAACCTGACCGTGGAGCTGAAAATCAAGGAGGGGGAAGATCCTTGGGAGCCTGGAACCGCACAGGTCGAGATCAGCAACAAATCAGGGGCTGGTCCAGCGTTGTGGATTGACATGGAAGAAGTTCGTCTGTCGAATGAACTGCTTTGGGTTCAGTTTGCAACGCCCCCCCCGCGGATCATGCGACTGGATGCAGGAGTGCCGATTACGCCGAAAGTTCGTCTGGCAAAAGGCGCGCGCTTGCCTCTGCCTTGGCAGACCGTGCAGATCTGTGTTCGGGCTCGGCCAAGTGGTGGACATGGGCAGAACGAAGACTGTGAGGAGGTCCCTATCGGTCCTTGGTGGTGGCGTCACCTCCATCACATCAGCGGTCTTCTTGTTGCTCTCTCTGGTCTGTTCTTTGTGATTCGATTTGTCCGTCGCCGACGTGCACCAAGTGATCGTGCGATTGTGCAGACATATCGCAATGAAAATCCTTTGTCGGGACGCCGACTGGATGAATATCCGCTCATCGACGATGCACTCAAGAAAGAGGAGATCAGGAAACGAGGGTTTCGCAGCCGCGCGCTCAAGCTGGCTGGGGTTCCTGAACGCATCTGGCAGCGAGCACTAGCAGCAGCCAGCACACCAGCGGAGTGCGCCAATCAACTGGCAGAGTGTCTGCTAGCTCATCTCGTTCCCGTCGATATCGGGTCACCTGGTGATCCCGCTGTTGCGATGTTTCGGATCTCGCTGCCGCCGCTCGCACTGCATGTTCCGGACAATGCTGTGCTTGTGGTCTGTGCTTCCAAAACCAATCCGGCGTACACAGCGCTTGCTCAGTTATCACCGAGCCAACTAGGCCTGCCGAGAATGGTTTTCGTCGTGGATCGAACGGGAATCGATACAACCGTCACGTCGCTTCGTGAGGCACTGGCGTCTGTGCATTCAGGGACGGTCTTTGTTCGGCTCTCCGACGCCGACATTTGCAGCATCCTCCTGTCCGATCGCCCGGAGCCCGCAAAAGACACCCTGCGCGCTGCGATTGCAGCGCAGTGCGATGTTGAGATCATCACGCCCTACCGAACCGACGGCGTTGGAATCACGGATGAGTTTCCTGAATCCTTTATCGGACGGCAGCAGGAACTGAATCTGCTCTCCGAGCGCTACAAACAGAACTTCCTTCTGGTCGGTCCGCGTCGCATGGGGAAGTCGTCCCTGCTCCATGCGTTTCGTCGTGAGATGAAAAGAAGGCACCCCGAAGTCTTGGTGCTGAACTACTGGTTCAGCAGCAGCTCCCTTGCCAAGATTCGTGCAGTGGATGAGAGGCTCTGTGCCGATACGCCCGATGCCTTCTATGAATCGGTCTTGAAGCGCGCATCTGTTCACCAGCTCTTTCTGCTGGACGAAGCAGATGCCTTCATCGAACAGGAAAGCAGGTCGCAGTTCGGGTTCTGCCATGTGATGCGCGCGCTCAGTGGCCAAGGGCGAGCGAGCTTTGTGCTCACCGGTTATCGTCAGCTCCACGATGCCGTGCGAACTCCGGAGCATCCACTCCGGAACTTTGGCGAGCTGCTTCGACTCGCCCCTTTGGATCTGGACTCGGCAGAAAAGCTGATTGTGGAGCCACTCTCTGCGATGCGTCTGACCATGGAAGATCCCGCGCAGACGGTAGAATGGCTCCAACGAGAAACGGCCTGCCGTCCGCATTTGTTGGCCTATTCGTGTTTGGCGCTCTTGCGGCTCCGCAAGCCACTCGGTCCGCCACCACTCTCCCTTTCAGAAGTGCAGCGGGCAGTGTATGACTGCGCCGCGATTCGTGATGACTTTGGGAACTGGGACGCACAGACGGGACAGTCCCTTGTCGATGCACTCGTTCTGCGGGCTGCGGTGATCCTCCAGCGTTCTTCCGTCGGTGATCTGTGTGCGTTTCTTGCCAAGATGGGGGCGCCACTGTCCGCTTCAGACGTAGAGTTCAGTGTCAATCGGCTCTACGATTTTCACTACGCGTTGATTGTGGATGCAGAGGGGATGATTTCTTGTCCGCTTCCTCTCTTCATCCATCATTTGCTTGGTCGGCAATACGCCGATCACACAGCTGATGTCAGGGAGATCATCGAGGCACAGCTGACCCGAGATATTACCGCGTGGCGAGCGTCCTCGCCGGGACAGGGCATCTGAGTCGGTTCATCGCTGAGTTTGGGGACTTGGAGAGAGTGTTGGCACGGAGGATGCATTATTGCGATCCGTCGGAGTGCTGACATGAAAACGAACCATCCAAGTGATCCCACCAAGCCATCGAAATCAAAAGAACAGAGCTTGCTGACAGCGAGTCACCCAGTGGGCATAAGACCCAGCGTCCGGAGTATTCATCACCGGCTGGGAATCAGCTGCTAGCAGAGGTGCGCCCATGTTTCTTCTCACTGGAAGCTATCAAAGTCGCACTCTGCAGTATCGATTCGATCAGAGTGTCGTCCTGCTTGGGCGTGCCCACGACAACGATCTCCGCTTGGCTGATCGCTATGCATCCGCCCATCACTGCATGATTCTGAACTTTGACGGACGCTTTCTTGTTCGTGACAGGAACAGTCGCAACGGAACACGAGTTGCCGGACGCTGGGTACACGGGGAAGTTCCGATTGGGGTAGGCCAAGAGATTCACATCGGAGAAACAATCCTTCTTCTTCAGCTTGAAACAGAGGGAGGCCTGCGCGAAGCGCCCCTGCCTCTTGGACTGCTTCGTCTGGATCTGGGGACCACTCCCCCGCAGGGCCACAGACTTTCTCCCTTCAAGCACGCGATCGATGACTTCACCTACGAACAGACCCCAGTTCCCGGCCAGACGTCGAGCAATGGGACCACTGGAACCCTCCAGATCCGTCCAGCGAAGACACCAACTCGTGCGTCGCTGCGATCGCTGATCGAACACGTCATCCATCACGCTCCGCAGCTGCGAGCCTTGCTCGTTGACTACTTTCCTGACCTTGCCAAGCAAATACCGCCCGACATGGAGCGCTTGAGCGTCGTGTCTCTGATACTCGAAAGAGAACCGGCGTTCAACGTGCTGCGCTGCGTGCAGTTGGCCTTCCCACAGGAATGCGCAGAACACTGGGCACTCATAAGATGGGAATAGGAGTCCGGCAGGCTCGATCAATCTAAATGCGCCGCTTCCCTACGATGCGGACAGATTCACCTCCGTCGCACGTAAATCAATCCCAGCCAGCACGGTCGTCGGTAGCGAAGGGATGGTGGTTTTACTTCCTCATGAAGCGCACGGGCCAAGATGGAGCGGCTGGTGCTTCTGTCTTGGCGAAGGCCAAGTGAGGGTCTGGTGCGCCCCCTGACTCTGTCTTGGCCATTCCGAAGGCTCTCTCGCTTTCCTCTGCTGCACCTTCCTTCTCTGCACCCCCGCTAGCTTCAAGAAGCCTGCTCGAGTGACTGACTAGCGACGGAATACCGGTAGATCTGGAGTTCCTTTTCTGCTGCAGGATCGAGCCACTCAGCCGGATCCGGAATTACGACAATCAACAAGGTCGCATCGCCTGGCAGGCCGCCGTTCGCTGCATCCTCATACATCCGGAGCTGGCGCTTCCACGAGTCTAGGTCAGACTTGCTCCCTGCCCGTGAGGACACAAAAATTAACCACGGTGCCCGCACCATAAATAGCTTGCCCAGGTCATACAGGAGTTCACGACTGTCATGCGCAAACTCACTCTCTACGGCTAGGAGAGAGCGGGTGGCAAACGGTATGGAAGTGCCCTTTTGCATACTGAGAACTTCTGATGTTTGGACTAGATGAATGTCAGTAAGCAGCTCGCCAGCTGTACTGGGAGCGTGTTTCCCAAGCTGTTTGAAGTGAGTCACGACTCTTTCCTGCTGCTTCCAAAGCTGCTGTAGTTCGAGCGCAAGTAGGCGCACCCACTCGAAGCTGCGCAACTGCAAGATGCTCAAATTGCCAGGCTGCTGTTCAGAATCCCCTTTAGCATACTGAAGCACCTTGTTGTAGGCCGAGCGTATGGACTCTAGAAGCTGAGCTTGGGTTATAGGCATCGACTCATTGTAGCGCGCTTTCCATCCTTGGTGCAGCTGCGTCAGTATGTGTGCAATCCGACACGCTTGCAGTAGGAGTCCGCACAAGGGAGGTTGTGCGAATGCGGATGGAAAGACTCCTTATTTTTGGATGTTTGCTTGTAGTAGGGAATGCGGCGGTGGCTCAGTCGATCCGCTCTCGCGCAGGTGGCGATGCGCGTCAAGTCGGACCGGGCAGCGGCTGCCCTGACGTTGCCCAGCTACTTGAAGGACCGCCAAGCGCACGGCTTCCTGTGGTATGGCTCTGTCTCGACTCTCTAGTTGGCTGGTACACAGACTAGGGCAGCTCAACACCAGACGACGGCTCGCGCAAAGATCAACATCCAACTGCTGCAAACTTCAAGGGACACAGGCTCATGGCCATCAAGAAGTCCGATCTCTACTCTTCCCTCTGGGCCTCATGCGATGAGCTGCGTGGAGGAATGGATGCCAGCCAGTACAAGGACTACGTCCTGTTCATGCTGTTCATCAAATACATCACCGACAAATACGGCAGCAGTAGCGACTTCGCCCCGGCGGTGGTGATTCCGACGGGGGCCAGCTTCAAAGACATGGTTGCACTCAAGGGCAACAGCGACATCGGCAACCTGATCAACACCCAGGTCATCCAGCCGCTGATCGACGCCAACTCTCGGCTGGCCCGCAGTGACTTTCCTGACTTCAACGACACGAATAAGCTCGGCGATGGCGCGCAGAAAGTGGAGAAGCTGGGCAACCTCATCGCCATCTTTGAAAACCCTGCGCTTGATTTCTCGAAAAACCGCGCTGAGAACGACGACATCCTGGGCGACGCCTACGAGTACCTGATGCGGCACTTTGCCAGCGAGAGCGGCAAGAGCAAGGGCCAGTTCTACACCCCGTCCGAGGTCAGCCGTATCATGGCCAAGGTCATCGGCATCGGGCCGGACAACTCCATCGCGGCCACCACCGCTTACGATCCCACCTGCGGCTCTGGCTCGCTGCTGCTCAAGGTCGCCGCCGAGGCGGGCAAGCACATCACGCTGGAGGGCCAAGAGAAGGACGTAACCACCGCCGGTCTGGCCCGCATGAACATGATCCTGCACGACTTCCCAACCGCCAACGTGCTGTCGGGAAACACGCTGTTTGAGCCCAAGTTCAAGGACGGCGAGCAGCTTCGCACTTACGACTACGTGGTCGCAAATCCGCCGTTCTCTGACAAAGCGTGGTCCACCGGGCTGACCCTGGGCGAGGGCGGCAGCGGCGACCGCTTTCAGCGCTTTGCTTGGGGCGTACCACCTGCCAAGCAAGGCGACTACGCGTACCTTTTGCACATCATCCGCTCGATGAAAAGCACCGGCAAAGCCGCGTGCATTCTGCCGCACGGCGTGCTGTTCCGAGGCAATGCCGAGGGCGTAATCCGCCAGCAGCTCGTCCGCTCCGGTTACCTGAAGGCCATCATTGGCCTGCCTGCCAATCTCTTTTACGGCACTGGCATCCCGGCCTGCATCCTGGTGCTGGACAAAGACAACGCCACCGCACGCAAGGGCATCTTCATGATGGATGCCTCCAAGGGCTTCAAAAAGGACGGCCCGAAAAACCGGCTGCGCGAGCAGGACATCCACAAGATCGTGGACACCTTCACCCGGCTGGATGACAGCGACCCGCGCTACGCGCGCATGGTGCCGCTGGAGGAAATCTCCGACCCGAAGAACGACTACAACCTGAACCTGCCGCGCTACATCGACAGCACCGATCCGGAGGACCTGCAGGACATCGACGGCCATCTGCGCGGCGGCATTCCCGAGCGCGACCTTGATGCCCTTGGCAGTTACTGGAAGATCATGCCGGGTCTGCGAGCGGCCTTGTTCACACCGCTGCGCGCTGGCTACTGTGCCATGCAGCCCGCTCAGGCCGACATCAAGGCGACCATCTTTGGTCATGCGGAGTTTACCGCCTTCACTACCAAGGCTCGGATGCTGCTTACCAAGTGGCAGACGGACTCCCTTCCGCTACTGAAGGGCCTGGCCAAAGACAGCCAGCCCAAGCTGCTGATCGCGACCATCGCAGAGGACCTGCTGGCTACGTTCAAGACCGCGCCCCTGCTGGATGCCTACGATGTCTATCAACACCTGATGGACTACTGGGCCGAGACCATGCAAGACGACTGCTACCTAATCGCCGACGCCGGATGGAAAGCGGGCGCGCTGCCCCGCGAGATCCGGCAGATCAAAAACAAGGAAGGCAAGCTGGTCTGGCCCGAGAAGGAGGACTTTAGAAAGGGCAAGCGCCGCTTCAAATCCGACCTGATCCCTGCTGACCTACTCATCGCTCGCTACTTCAGCACTGAGCGCGCTGTCATCGCCGCCCTGGAAGCCGAGATCGCCAGCATCGAGCAGCAGCTTGATGAAGTGCGCGAGGAGCAGAGCGGCGAGGACGGGCTGCTGGTCGAAGTCATCGAAGGCGAAGGCGAGAAGCAGAAGATCACCGCCAAGGCCATCAAGGCCCGCCTCAAGGAACTTGGCCGCGACCCTGGGTACGCCGAGGAACGCCAAGCCCTGGAAGACTACGCTGCGCTAATCGAGCAGCAGGCCGAGGCCAAGACGCGACTCAAGGTTGCAGAGGAGGACCTGGAAGCCAAGCTCGATGCCAAGTATCCCACGCTGACCGAGGACGATATCAAGACGCTGGTAGTGGAAGACAAGTGGCTGGCCACCATCGCTGCCGCCGTGCAGGGCGAGCTAGACCGCGTCTCGCAGACCCTGACCGGGCGCATCCGCCAGCTTGCCGAGCGCTACGCGACCCCGCTGCCGCAGCTCATCGATGAAGTGGCGATGCTTGCCGCCCGGGTGGACGGACACCTGAAAAGAATGGGGGCGACGTCATGAAAAAAACAACTACAGCCACCATCGAAGTCCATGGAACGTCGGTGGCCGTCCTCTCCGGCAAGGATGGTGACTACATCTCGCTTACCGACATGCTGAAGGCCAAGGACGGAGAGTTTTTCATCGCGGACTGGCTGCGCAACCGCAACACGGTGGAGTTCCTTGGCATCTGGGAGTCCGTGTTCAACCCGGATTTTAATTATGGCGAATTCGCCACAATTAAAAGTCAGGCGGGCCTGAACAGCTACAAGATCAGCGTGAAGGAATGGGTCGAGAAAACCAATGCCATCGGACTCAAAGCCACGCCGGGGCGCTATGGCGGAACTTTTGCCCACCCCGACATTGCGTTCGAGTTTGGCATGTGGATCAGCCCGGAGTTCAAGATCTATCTGGTTAAGGAATTCCGCCGCCTCAAGGATGACGAAAACCGCCGGCTCTCCCTGGCCTGGAACCTCAACCGTACTCTCTCCAAGCTCAACTACCGCATCCACACCGATGCCATCAAAGCCCACCTGATCCCGCCGGAAGTCACGCCCGCGCAGGCCGCCATCACCTACGCCACCGAGGCCGATCTGCTAAACGTGGCCCTGTTCGGCCAGACCTCCAAGCAGTGGCGGGAACAAAACCCCAAGCTCGACGGCAATATGCGCGACCACGCCACCATCGAGCAGCTTTTGGTCCTTGCCAACATCGAAGGCATGAACGCCGAGTTCATCCACATGGCCCTTCCGCAGAGCGACCGTCTGAAGCGACTCAATCAAATCGCCATCCGCCAGATGCAGACACTCTCCGCTACGGCGGCAGTACAGCAGCTTGGCCACCCCAAGGAGAGCAAGCCATGACCACCGCCCGCGTGGACGGACACCTGAACAAGAGGGGGGCGGTATGGAACTAAAACCTGGCTACAAACAGACCGAGGTGGGGGTTATTCCGGAGGAGTGGGACACCGCGCCTTGCTCGGAAGTGAGTGAACGCATAATGGTCGGAATCGTGATTCGTCCGACACAGTATTACGTGAACAACGGCGTGCCCGCGTTTCGCTCTGCGAATATCCGAGAGGAGGGGATAAACGACTTGGATCTCGTTTTCATCAGCGAAGAATCCAATGCGGTCTTGGCGAAAAGCCAGACACAGACCGGTGATGTTCTCACGGTGAGAACCGGTTATCCTGGAACGAGTGCGGTTGTTTACAGCCGCCATGAAGGCTGCAACTGTATTGATATTCTTATCACTCGCCCATCCAAGAAATTGGACTCGGAATGGTTGGCCATTTGGATTAACTCGCCGTTCGGCAAGGAACAGGTTCTTCGCAATCAAGGTGGGCTTGCTCAAAAGCATTTCAATGTCGGCGACATGCGCAACCTCGTCGTCGCCCTTCCACCCCTATCCGAACAACGCGCCATTGCTGCGGCGTTGAGCGATGTGGATGGGCTGCTGGGCGGGCTGGACCGGCTCATCGCCAAGAAGCGCGACCTCAAACAGGCCGCCATGCAGCAGCTCCTCACCGGCCAAACCCGCCTCCCCGGCTTCGAGGGTGAGTGGGAGGTGAAGCGGCTGGGTTCACTTCTGCACAAAGGACGACTCGGCGGGAACTACGCAAACCAAGACGAGGAGGCTGAACTTCCATTGATGAAGATGGGAAACCTTGCCCGTGGATACTTCGACCTATCTAAAGTGCAGTTCATCACGCCTGGTTCAGTTCCAGACGTTACTCACCGGCTCGTTTTTGGAGACGTACTGTTCAATACACGGAACACCCTAGATTTGGTCGGTAAGGTTGCTATTTGGAGGGATGAACTTCCCGTCGCCTACTACAACTCGAATCTGATGCGACTAGAGTTCGACCCAGAGCAAGTATGCTCGAATCAGTATGCAAATTACGCACTGAATACGGACAGCGCAGTTTCTGGCCTTCGCGGGCTTGCGACCGGGACGACCAGCGTAGCAGCCATATACACGCGCGACTTGATGAAGTTGCAGATTATCGTTCCTCCCCTCCCCGAACAAACCGCCATCGCAGAAGTGCTGACAGAGATGGATGCGGAGCTGGCGACGCTTACGCAGCGGCGGGAGAAGACTCGGGCTCTGAAGCAGGCGATGATGCAGGAGCTGCTGACGGGAAGGACGCGGCTGGAAGGGTGCCTTGCAGACGTAGGGAATGGGCAAGCGACAGCGCAGGAATCTCATGCCTGAAATCCCCCGCTCGGAACGCAAGACGCAGAACCGCGTCATCGCTTTGTTCTCGGACCCGGCCAGTCCCGGCTACCTTGGCTACCAGTACCTGGGCGAGTGGCACAAGCGAGAGCACAACCGAAACATCGAGTCGGCGCTGCTGCAAGCGAACTTAAAGCGACGGGGCTATTCCGAGGCGCACATCTCTGCCGCTGTGCAAAAGCTGATGGCGGCTGCGGATACGACGGGCCTTACGCTGTATCAGGCCAATCTGCGGGTGTACCAGCTGCTGCGCTACGGAGTGTCGGTGCAGGTCGCCGCTGGCAAGCCGCACGACCAAGTGCAGCTAGTGGACTGGGAGCACCCGGAGCGAAACGACTTCGCCATCGCCGAAGAAGTCACCTTGCGCGGCGGTCACGAGCGGCGTCCCGACCTGGTCCTGTACCTGAACGGCATCGCGGTCGCCGTGATCGAGCTAAAGCGCAGCTCGGTCGAGATCGGGGATGGCGTGCGTCAGCTCATCACCAACCAGGAGGTGATCTTTAACCTGGGATTCTTTGCGACGGTGCAGCTGGTCTTTGCGGGTAGCGATTCCCAAGGACTGCGCTACGGAACGGCGACCACGCGGGAGGAGTTCTTTGTGCAGTGGAAAGCGGCCAGCACTGGAAAGCCTACGGTAGGCGCGCTGCTCGACCAGCCCCTGGCAGAGATGTGCGAAAAGTCGCGACTGCTCGATTTGATCCGCAACTTCATCATCTTTGATCGCGGCGTTAAAAAAGTGCCGCGTCCGCATCAGTACGCAGCCGTGAAGGCCGCGCAGGAACGCATCCGCCGCCGTGAGGGCGGCGTCATCTGGCACACCCAAGGCAGCGGCAAGAGCATCCTGATGGTGCTGCTGGCAAAGTGGCTGCTGGAGCACGACCCCGAGGCCCGCATCCTGATCGTCACCGACCGCGACGAGCTAGACAAGCAGATCGAAGGCGTGATGAAAAACGCCGGAGTCATCGGCGCGGACTCGCCTTCACCGCGCATCCAAAACCGAGCGGAGTTTGTCGCCAAGCTGGGAGCCACTGCGCCGCGTCTGCTGTGCGCGCTGATTCACAAGTTCGATCCGGCGGATCTAAAAGGCGAGCCACCCCACACGCATGGCCGCTTTTACGTCTTTGTGGATGAGTGTCACCGCACCCAGGGCGGCGACATGAACAAGCAGATGAAGCGCTGGCTACAAAGCGCGCTGTTCATCGGCTTCACCGGCACGCCGCTGCTAAAAAAGGACGCGACCAAGCTACGAACGCGCGACATTTTTGGCACCTATATCCACACCTACAAGTTCCACGAGGCCGTCGCTGACAAAGTGGTACTCGATCTGAAGTATGAGGCTCGCGACGTACCGCAGCGCTTGGCCTCGCCCAAAGACATCGAGGACTACTTCGCGCGCAAAACCAAAGCGCTAAACAACTTTCAAAAGGCCATCATCCGCAAGCGCTGGGCCACGATGAAAGAGCTGATGAGCGCCGAAGAGCGCAAGGCTCGCATCGCGGCCAGCATCATTCACGACTTCGACACCAAGCCGCGCCTAAACGACGACCGAGGCACCGCGATTCTGGTGGCGGCCAGCATCTACGACGCCTGCCACTATCTGCGCATCTTTCAAAGCAAGCCCTTCGGCCAGTACTGCGGCGTCATCACTTCGTATGAGCCAAACCACAACGCAATCTCACGCGAACCGGCAAACAGCGACGAGCGCTA
>Ga0075158_10001420_pt1 | contig 18133 bp, 14 predicted proteins | sample JI91814BDNA_FD_70968 | JGI IMG/M metagenome (GOLD analysis project Ga0075158, IMG submission 70968) | Wastewater effluent complex algal communities from Wisconsin, to seasonally profile nutrient transformation and Carbon sequestration -... | ecosystem: Engineered > WWTP > Effluent > Algae... | reverse complement strand
CTCCCGCGGCCCGCACGTCGATGAGGACCTCGGAGGACTCGGGCGTGGGCTCCGCCACCTCATCGAGGCGAAGACCGGCGGGACCGATAAGCTCGTGGCAGCGGATGGCGCGCATGGCCGCAAGGCTACCACGCACACCCCCGAAAATCAGCGCGACAATTGGCCGGTGTCCGGTGCCCGATATCCGATCAGACCTTGTGGAGGCCGGCCGCTTCCGCTTCCGCGCGCGCTCCCAGTCCAAAGTCCGCTTCCGCGGATTACTCCCTTCCTCCCTCCACAGCCAGACACAAAAGGACAAGCGGACAAACGGACAAAAGACATGAACCAGAGGTCCCAATCTGCCGCCGTCTCCGTCGTCGCCGCGGCTAGCCAAGCGGCCCACTTTCATTCCGATTTCATTCCCACATCCCCCTACTGTTTCCCACGCATTATCTTCGCGAAAAGACTCTAGATCCCTGTTCCGCGTGCGTGTTACGATAAGCTCGTGCCGGAACCTGAAAAGAACGATCAAGTCATCCAGGAGCTACGCTTAATCCAAGATGCCGCCTCGGATCTGCAGCGTCGGATCGGGTCGGTCATCAAAGAACTCGGTGGGGAGGGGATCCCAGATGCGGCTGCGCGGGCTGAGCTGGCTCGCCAGACGGTTGAGAAGTTGCGACAGGTGAGCCGCGCCCGCGGTCTTGGCTTACGTGCCGCGGGTCGCGGCGGGCGCGCCGGAGCCGCAGTGGGCCAGGACGAGGGCTCCGAGTCCGTGCGCGGCTCGGGGTCTGCGGAAGGCTCCAGCGGCTCTGAAGTCGCCTAGCCGCGAGAGCACATTGTCCGTAGTAAGGGGCGGATGAGGGTCCGCTCCGCCTGAGCACGCATGGGCGCGCGCGGGCGCAAAAACAGAATCGAACTCCTAGTGAGTATGTAGTGGAGGAACCATGCGCCGTAAAGGGCCGCCGCGCGTCCTAGGTCCGTATCCGGAGCGCAATCGCTACCGGCTGGTCGTCATCGAAAACGGAGCCCGCAAGTCTCTGTACGTCGGGAGCCTGGATGAGGCCCGCGTCACCAAGGACGAGCTGGAGAAGCACCTGATGCGTCCGCCGACGGTGCGGCTCGATGACGCACTCGATGAGTATGCCCACTTCCGCGTCCAGACGGCGCGCTGCCTGGAGCGCACCAGCGAGGAACAGATGGCCCGCCTGCGCCAGTTCCTCGATGCCTATGTAAGCCAGGACATCGCCGCCTTGACGCCGCGAGCGGCGCAGCAGCTGTACGCCAAGGCGACCGAGCGCACCAGCGAGAAGACCGGCACGCCGGTGGCCGCCGCGACGCACCGCTTCTATCTGGGACTCGCCAAGAGCTTCTTCAACTGGGCGGTGACGCGAAACTACGTCAAGGAGAGTCCCTTCAAGGGAGTGACCCCGATCGGCAAGGTGCGCGTCGGCAAGCCGCAGCTGCGCATCGATGAAGCGCGCCGCTTCGCCGAGACCGCGCTTACCCTGTACACCGAGCAGGGCGACACCCTGGCGCTGGCCGCGCTCATGGCGCTGCTCCTCGGTCTGCGCGCCAGCGAGGTCCTGTTGCGAGTCGCCCGCGATGTCGATGACAGCGGTCGCATCCTGTGGATCGATGGCGGCAAGACCCACAACGCGCGGCGCCACCTGCGGGTGCCCGAGGTGCTGCAGGGACACCTGCAGAAGCTGGTGAGTACCATGGCCCCCGAGGATCCGCTGTTCGGGCGCGGCCGCACCGGCCAGCCCCATCGCCGGCAGACCCTGCACTCGGAGGTCGCGCGGATCTGCGTGCGCTCGGGCGTGCCCAAGGTCTGTCCGCACAGCTTGCGCGGCCTGTACGCCACCCTGGCGGTCGAGTCCGGCGCAGTGTCCGATGCGGTGGCGGCCAGCCTGGGCCACGGCTCGTTCGCCATGACCTCGCGCCACTACGCCCAGCCGACGGCGGTGCGCAACGCCCAGACCGCGCGCGTGCTCGACTTCCTGGGGAGCGAGCGCGGTGAGGCCGATGAGGCACCCGAGCTGGAGCCGGCGGCGAAGAAGCGCGCCGAGGAGCTGCTCGCCTCGATCGATCCGGCCACCATGTCGCAGCTGCTCTCCCTGGCCGCGCAGCAGGCCGCGCAGACTCGCGTCAAGAACTGAGCCCCGCTACGGCCCGCCGTCCTCCTCTTCCAGACTCTTGTTGAGAAAAATTTAAGGAGCGGGCGCGCAGGCGTCCGGATGGGAGCGCTGCGCGGCGGGGGTGGAAAGAGCGGCGGCCTCGATGGCGGCGATGCGCGGCCAGCTGCCAAGGTCGATGCCCTGGCGGCGGGCGTTATAGCACTGCGGGATCAGGAACAGCTCGGCCATCGACAGCTCGTCGCCGTAGGAGTAGCTGCCGCGCGGCCAGTCGGGCTTGTGCAGCAGCGCCTCGTAGGCGGTGAGGCCGCGGGTGATGTAGTGGCGGGCCCACTCCTTGGGCGCCTCGGCGGCCGGGTCCAGCTTGCCGATGTGGCGCAGCACCGACAGGTTCTGCAGCGGCTGGGTGTCGGCGTTGATGATCTGCACGAGCTGGCGGACCCGCGCCCGGCCGAGCGCGTCGGCGGGCAACAGGGCCGGGCGGGCAAACCGCTCTTCCAGGTACTCCAAGATCGCCACGCTCTCGGCCAAAAAGTGGCCGTCGAGCTCCAGCGCCGGCACCAGGCCGAGGGGGTTCTTGGCGAGGTAGCCTTCCTGCTGCTGCTCGCTCTTTAGCAGGTTGATCGCGATCGCCGTGTAGGCCAGGCCCTTTATCTCCAGGGCCCAGCGGACGCGCCACGAGGAAGAGGAGCGGAAGTAGTGGTACAGGGTCGGCTGGGCGGCAGGTTGGGTCGACATGTCAGGGCTCCAGCTCGACGACGTTTTCCAGGCAGCCGAGCTCCTCGATCTCGCACTCGATGCGGTCGCCGACCTTCATCCACAGGTTGTCAAAGACCTTGGAGCCGTTCAGCTCGAGGAAGCAGCCGGTGCCCACGGTGCCCGAGCCGATGACCTCGCCGGGGTGCAGGGTCACGCCGTAGCTGGCGCGGGCGATGATCTCGGCGAACGTCCAGCTCATGTCCGACAGCATGCCGCTGGCGACCGGCTGGCCGTTGAGCCGCGCCGCCATGCGCAGGGCGAACTGATCGCCGCGCGGGGTCGGCCGGATCGCCTTGCCGAGCGACGCCTTGGGGACGAGGTAGGGCCCGAGCGCGGTCGCGAAATCCTTGCCCTTGGCCGGCCCGAGGTTGAGCTTCATCTCGTGCATCTGCAGCGCCCGCGCCGACAGATCGTTGCACACCATGAGGCCGAAGATCGCCTCGTTGGCCGTCGCGACATCGGCGTTGCGCACGGTGCGGCCGAGCACCACCGCGGCCTCCAGCTCGAAGTCGAGCTGCTCCAGGTGGAGCGGGCGGACCTTGACCGGGCCGGGACCTATCACCGACAGGTGGTTGGTGTAGTAGAAGATCGGGATCTCGTCGAACTCGGGGATCATCGGCAGGCCGCGGTTGCGGCGGGCCGCCTCGACGTGCTGGCGGAAGGCGTAGCCGTCGCGCATCGACAGCGGCCGCGGGATCGGCGACAGCAGGCGCACCGCGGACCGCGAGTGCAAAAGCGGCGCGCCGCCGTGCGCCTCCGGCAGGTCGCCGCGCCGGTGCAGCTCGAGGAGCTCGGCGATCGCCGGCAGCGCCACCTGCTCGCACTCGATGAGCGCGAGCATCTCGGCCCCGTAGCGGGCGGCCACCGAAGCCGGATCGGCGGGGCGGCCGGCGCGCGACTCCAGGTAGCCGAGCGCCACCGGCAGGTCGAGGATCGGCGCGGTCGCGGCCGGCTCACCGGCGCGCTCGGCGAGCACTCCGCAGCGGGTGGCGGGGCGAGCGGACTCGCCGGGCCGGGCGGCGGCCTCGGGATCGCGAGGCTCGAAGGTCACGAGTTTCATGGACGCTCCTTCTGCAAAGAGGCTGGAGGCAAGGCGGCGGGTGGGCCGGGGCGGACGGCGCTAGCGACGCGGGCTCGCGTGCCAGCTGTCGTGGTAGGCGGGATCGTCGATGCTGCGGGCGTCGGCGGTCAGCCCGAGCGGCAAGAAGGTGTCGATCATCACCGCCAGCTCGTCGGTGCGCACCGCTCCCAGGCTCCCCTCGTAGGCCCCGGGCTGGGGCCCGTGCGGGATGCCCATCGGGTGGTGGCTGAGGCTGCCGGGCCCGATGCCGCGCCGGCTGGTGAAGTTGCCGCTGCAGTAGAAGATCACCTCATCGCAGTCGACGCTGGAGTGCGGATAGGGGCAGGGCACCGCCTCCTTGTCGTAGTCCACCGGGCGCGGCACGAACGAGCAGACCACGAACCCGCCGCCGGCGAAGGTGGTGAAGGTAGTCGGCGGCAGGTGCACGCGCCCGACCTTGGCCTGGTAGTCGTGGATCGACAGCGCCAGCGGATAGACGTAGCCGTCCCAGCCGACTACGTCCATGGGATCGCAGTCGCGGACGATCTCGTGGTAGCTGCCGCCGCGCTTGACGAAGATGGGGTAGTGGCCGGGCGTGAAATCGGGGCCGCTCGGCGCCGGGAGCTCCTCGGGGCGGCGGAAGTCGCGGTGGCAGTAGGGGGCGTCCATGCGCAGCTGGCCGTAGGGGTTGCGGAAGCTCTTGGGGATCTCGCAGCCGCTGCGGCCCTCGATGCACAGCCACAGCGGCGCCGGCCCGGCGGGCTCGGGCGTCGGGACGACCCGATAGACGGTGCCGCGCGGGATGAGCAGGTAGTCGCCCGGCTGGTAGGCGAGCGGCCCGTAGACGCTCTCGATGCGGCCGCGGCCGGTGTGCACGTAGTACAGCTCGTCGCCGTCGCCGTTGGCGAAGTAGCGCGGCTGAGCGATCTGCGGCCGGCACAGCCCGATGGCGACGTCGCGGTTGCACAGGAGCAGGCGCCGCGAGGCCAGGTGATCCCCGGGCTCGGTCGGAGTCAGGCGCTGGCCGGCGAGGTGACGGCGGCGCAGCCCCTCGTCGCTGTAGGCCTGCGGATCGCCGGGCAGCTGGGCGCTGCGGTGGGCGATGTCGCGCGGCGGCAGGCTCCGGTGGTAGGAGATCGTATAGCCGCCGTCGAAGCCCTGGCGGGTCAGGCAGTGCTCGTACAAGAGCTGCCCGGCCTCATCACGAAAGCCGATGTGGTGCTTGCGGGGAACCTTGCCAAGGCAGACGCGGTCGAGCATCGACGTTCCTTTCCGATTACTGCGCCGGCCAGGCCTGTCCGGACTGCTCGCGCTCGATGGCCTCGAACAGGGCGCGGAAGTTCCCTTCGCCGAAGCTGCGCGCGCCCTCGCGCTGGATGAGCTCGAGGAAGAAGGGTCCCGCCGCCGGGTCTTCGAAGTACAGGGAGGCGTCCTTCATGAAGATCTGCAGGAGGTAGCCCTCCTCGCTGCCGTCGAGCTGGATGCCGAGCTCGCGCAGGCGCGACAGCGGCTCGCGCACCGTCGGCACCTTGAGCTCGCCCAGGCGCTTGGGCAGCGCGTCGTAGTAGGTGCCGGGCGTCGCCAGGAACTGGATGCTGCGCTGGCGCAGGGTGTCCACCGACTTGCACAGATCGGGCAGCGCGAGGGCGACGTGCTGGACGCCGGGGCCGTGGTTGTCGGCGCAGAAGATGGCGATCTGGGATTTCTCGAAGTGGGGGCGCAGCGGCTCGTTGTTGGCGAACTTGAGGCCCGAGCGCGGATCCCACATGACCAGCGAGCGCAGGCCGCTGCCGCCGGACATATCCGGGCGCAGGTCGTGGGTGTGGAACTGCACCTGCCAGTACTGCTCGAAGTCGCACATCTCGCGCAGGAACTGGATCCACGGCCGCAGCATGCGCATGTTCGAGGTGATGTGATCGATGCCGGTGATCCCCAGCGGATGCCGCGCCTTGACCTGGCCGGTGATCTGGAAGCCGGGCGGGACAAACGGTCCGTCGGGGCGCTGGAGGAACGTGAAGTTCACATCGCCGAGCGGGGTGGCGATGACGAAGTAGCGGGCGGGGCCGGTCTCGGTGGTGGTGTCGGTGCGGTCGGTGACGAAGGTGGCGTCACGGGCGGCCAGCGTGTTCCAGGTGTGATCGAGGTCGCGCACGCGCAAGATGAGCTCGCAGGCGCTGTCGGGGTGGCGGCGCAGGTAGCGGCCGGCGCGCGAGCTGCCCGACAGCGGCGCCGAGAACATCAGGCGCGCGTCGCCGGCCTGGAAGACCACCGACTCCATCTCGTCGCGGTGGGCGAAGTCGATGGTCGAGGCGGCGACCTCGTCGAAGTCCATGCGCGCCTGGTAGAAGCGGCGGGCGCGGCTGAGGTTGCCGACGAAGAAGTGGACGGCGTCGAGCCCGATGATACCGAGGCCCGGACCGCGCGCGGTCGCCGGCTTGGCCGAGGAGGCCGAGGAAAACTGATCAGGAGAGGCTGCGGGGCTTGTCGTCTGGCTCATCTTGGCTAGGGACCTTAGCACAAATATCGGGCGTTTTTGCCTGGTGATGTGGCCGGAATCGGGTCGCCTGGCCGCGGCGGGTGGCCGCCGGGCTGAGCTCGCAATTTTTTCGCCGGCATGCGGCGTCCGGGCCGGGTATTTCTCGGCAAGAGGTGTAAAACGAGACTCATGGCGGCAAAAGACGCAAAAACTGCGGGGCCCGAGCTCAGCCTGTTCGCCCACCGCGCCAGCAAGACCCGGGTCGGCCAGCCGCTGGCCGAGCGCATGCGGCCGCGCGAGCTCGCCGAGGTGGTCGGGCAGCCGCAGCTGCTCGGCGAGGGCAAGCTGCTGGCGCGGCTCGCGGCGATGGCGACCGAGGGGGCGGGGGGCGCCGGGAGACGCCCAGGCGGCACGGCAGGCACCGCGGCGGGCGGGTTTCTGCCGTCGCTCATCCTGTGGGGACCGCCGGGTACCGGCAAGACCACGATCGGGCGGCTGCTGGCCCAGCAGGCGAGCGCGCGGTTCGCGCCGCTGTCGGCGGTGCTGAGCGGGGTCAAGGAGCTGCGCCAGGAGATCGACGAGGCGCGCGCGGCGCTGCTCGAGCGCGGCCAGCGCACCGTCCTGTTCATCGACGAGATCCACCGCTACAGTAAGAGCCAGCAGGACGCGCTGCTGCCGCACGCCGAGGCCGGGACGGTGATCCTGGTCGGCGCGACCACCGAGAACCCGTCCTTTTCGCTGACCAGCGCGCTGCTCTCGCGGTGCCGGGTGCTGGCGCTGCAGCCGCTCGACCAGGCGGCGCTGCTCTTGCTTATCGACCGCGCTCTGACCGACACCGAGCGCGGCCTGGGCGGCCTGCACGCCGAGGTGCCGCAGCCGGTGCGCGAGCTCCTGTGCAACGCCGCGGGCGGCGATGCGCGACGGGCGCTGTCGACCCTGGAGGCGGCGGTCCACCTGGCCGTGCCCGACGGCGACGGGGTACGCCGGGTGGACAACGAGACGCTGGTGGCGGCGCTGCAGCAGCGCGTGCTGCGCTACGACAAGGACGGCGATCAGCACTACGACGTGATCTCGGCGTTCATCAAGTCGCTGCGCGGCTCGGACCCCGATGCCGGGGTCTACTACCTGGCGCGGCTTCTAGAGAGCGGCGAGGACCCCATGTTCATCCTCCGCCGCATGGTCATCTTCGCCGCCGAGGATGTCGGGGTGGCGGATCCGCGGGCCCTGCCCCTGGCCATCGCGACCGTCGAGGCCTTCCGCTTTGTCGGGATGCCCGAGGGGGTGCTGCCGCTCACCGAGCTCGTCCTGTTCCTCGCCACCGCGCCCAAGACCAACACCGCGGTGACCGCCTACGCGGCGGCCAAGGAGGCGGTCGAGCAGGCGGGCGATGCGCCGGTGCCCGCCCACCTGCGCGACGGCCACTCGGCGGCCAGCCGGGCGCTCGGCAGCGGCATCGGCTACAAGTACCCGCACGACTTTCCCGGCCACTACGTGCGCCAGCGCTACCTCCCCGAGGGCCTCCCCGAGCGCGGCTTTTACCAGCCGTCGCAGTCCGGCTACGAAAAGACCATCGGCGAGCGCCTGGCCTACCTGCGCACCCTCGGCGACCGCGAGCCGGACCCCGAGTAGGCCGCGGCGAGCGCAAGGTTGCGCGCTGGCGGCAGCGGCGGCGGGTCACTTCTTCAGGCGGCGGCTCGCCTCGCGGTGGAAGGCGTGGCACAGGGCGATGGCCAGCGCGTCCGCGGCGTCGGGCCGGGGGGCCCGCTGCAGGGCGCACAGCCAGGTCACCACGCGCTGCACCTCTTCCTTTCCGGCGCGCCCGTGGCCGGCCACCGAGCGCTTGACGGTGGCCGGCGGGTACTCGCCGAGCGGCAGGCCGGCCTCGGCGACCAGCAGCATGATGACCCCGCGCGCGTGCCCCAGCCGCAGCGCCGACTGCGCGTTGACGCCGTGGAACGCCGCTTCGAGCGACACCTCGTCGGGGCGCAGCTCGGCCAGCACCTCGCGCAGGTCGGTGGCGAGGATGCGCAGCCGCTCGCTCAGGGGCAGCTTGCCGCTGAGCTCGATCACCCCGCACTCGACGTAGCGCGGCTTGGCGATCGCCCGCACCTCGGACACCTCGACGACCCCGTAGCCGCAGCGCAGGGTGCCCGGGTCAATGCCGAGGATGCGAATCATGCTGCCAGGCGCCCGCGGCGAGCGGGAAAAGGAAGGCAAGGAGCGGGGGCAGGCGGCCGCCGGGGGCGCGAGCGCCGCCCGGCTAGCGGCGGGGCCGACCGCGTCCGGCGGGGCTCAGGCCTCACTCGGCTCGTGGTTGGAGTAGACGTTGAGCACGTCGTCATGCTCTTCCAGGGCGTTTATGAGCTTGGTCAGGTGCTCATCGTCCTTGGCCGACACCTCCACCACGAGCTCGGGCAGCATGGTGACCTCGGCGTCGGCGGGCTTCATGCCCTTTTTCTCGAACGCCTCCAGCGTCTGGTGGAAGCTGCTCGGCTCGGTCAGGACGACGATCACGTCGCCCTCGGCGCGCACGTCGTCGGCGCCGAGCTCCAGCGCGACCTCGGTGACCGCGTCTTCGGTGACCTTGTCGGCCTCGAAGATGATCTGTCCGCGCTTCTTGAACTTGTGCAGCACCGAGCCCGAGGAGTCGATCTTGGCGTTCTGCCGCTCCAGCAGCTTGCGCAGCTCGGAGGCGGTGCGGTTGCGGTTGTCGGTCGCCAGCTCGATGACGATGGCGACGCCGCCCGGCCCGTAGGCCTGGTAGACGAGCTCCTCCACCGCGTCGGCGCCGAGCTCCCCGGTGCCCTTCTTGATCGCGCGATCGATGGTATCGTTGGGGACGTTGGCGGCGCGCGCCTTGTCCATGGCGGTGCGCAGCCGGGGGTTGCTTCCGGGGTCGCCGCTCCCGCGGGCCGCGACGGTGACTTCTTTAATCAGCTTGGTCCATCCTTTGGACTTCTTGGCGTCGGCGGCTGCCTTCTTATGTTTGATCGTCGACCAGCGATTATGACCGGACATCCATTCACCTCGTTTTCTGACCGCACGCCAAGGGCTCCGTCGCGCTGGCCGGACCAGGGCGAGCCTGCGAGGTTACCGCAGCACCGGCCCGGCCGCGGCACGATGAAAACGCACGGCTTGACGGGCGATTCCTATCACAGCGCACGCCGGCTTCGCAAGCCGGCCGACCCATAGCGGCCTGCAGCCGCCCGTAGCGGCCCGTGAAGGCCAAGCCCGGGCAAGGCCGGGCCCGGAGACTCCCTAAAGGCCGCGGTCGCCCGGGCGGCCGGGTCGGTCGTCGCCAACGCCTAGTGGTTAAAAGGGGTTAACCGCCTGCCGGCGCGCTCTGGTTTAAGCAAACACAGGGGTCCCCGATTGGCCTGAAGATTCGCCCGTCAGCGCGTCTATGCCGGTGCGTTGATTTGCCGAAAATTCGTCTGCGCGGCATCAAAAAATTGGGCATGATAGAATCAGAGGCTCATTCTTGATAGCGAACCCGAGCCTAAGTCCAAGCTGTATACAAGGTAGGACATCCGCCCCATTGCTGGTCTGTGGCGCTGTGATTAGAATCACTTCTGGTATTCTCAATACTACTATGTTTCAAAACAATCAGCCAGCGATCCGGGATTTACCGAATGTCATACTCAATAATCTGACCTCGGCACGATGCCCGGCCCGCGGCCCGCTCGTGCGAAACCAGGGGCTCGGATGAGTAACACCAATACGTCCATTGCAGATCTCGTTGGCTCCTCAAAGTACAACGCAATCGCTGATGACTCGCTCAAAGACGAGGATAACGCGGCGTGGGTCATGTTCCTGCCGCGCCAGATCGCCGGCGAGTGGATCGCGGTCATCTCCTGGCTGCGCCTCATCGACCGCATGGCCGAGAACGAGTGGCTCGAGGGCTGGGGCTCGCGCCTGCAGATCTTCCGCATCGGCTGGCGCGCCCTGCTGGTCACCGGGCAGGTGCTCCCCGACGACTATCACGCCAACCTGCTCAGCCAGATGCAGCGGCGCTGGTGGGACCACTCGCAGGGCGGCATGGACTGGGCGTCGATCTACGCCTGGGACGAGTACGTCGATGCGATCTCGGAGTACCACCGCTCGGACATGGTCTTTGAGACCATCGAGGAATTCGAGCGCATGCTCGGGCGCCTCGGCGGCTCGCTTATGCAGGTATGCCCATTTCTCACTGATGAGCAAAGAAAGAGCGTCAGAGCGTTCGGCGTCTTGGATCAATTCTTTAATCAATTGCGAGACTTAGAGGAAGATACGGCGCAAAATTTATGTTATTTTCCCGCTGATGCTCTGAATTTGTTTGGCGTCGATCGGCAAGAGATTCTAGATCACAGCTGCTTCAAGAATCCCGGCTATCATCGAATGATGAAGTTCTGGCTCAACGATTACTTGCCAAATTTGTTCGTTCAGGCCGCAGATTTCCTGAATCAAGAGAATTTGCACTTTTCCTGGCGGCTGCTGCGGCGCTGGTTCCTCCGCCGTTATGCGCGAATCGAGCGCTGTCTGCGTGTGTGCGATATGGACTTCCGCGCCGCCACCAAGCTGTATTTCTCCGAAGTCAAGCCCAACATCGGCAGCTGGGTTCAAGATACCTTCTCGGCCGAGGACTGCCTGGCGATGCTCCTTGAGGCCAAGAGTAACCCCCGTCCGCCCGAGCCGCCCGGCGGGCCGCAGGGCCCCGGCGGGCACCGCCACCGCACCGAGCCGCCGCCGCTGCCGCCGCCCGGGCAGAAGGGCTTTGACTCCGGGCTGTTCGTGCTTCGACGGCAGCGCAGCATGAAGACGGCGACCCGCTAGCGCGACCGGTTTCCCGCCCGGCCAAGAATTGAGTATGCTCCAAGCGATGTCGCCCGAACCCGCTCCCGCCCGCCGTCCGCACAAGCCGGGAAAGTCAGGACCCATCCCCGGAGTTCCCCGACGCGCGTTCGCCGGGCTGCTCGATCACCCGGTGGGGCGCGTGGCGCTGTGCGGGCTGGCCGGGACGCTGTTGTTTCTCGCCTGCGCCGACTTTGACATCTGGCCGCTGTGCTGGCTCGGGCTGGTGCCGCTTTTGTGGGTGCTCCTCGACGAGGATGGCCAGCCGCGCACCCAGCGGCCGTTCCTGTACGGGATGGTGACGGGCCTTGTCGCCAACGGCGGCGGGTTCTACTGGATCGTCGGGCTGCTCATGCGGTTTGGCCACATGCCGTTTCTGGCGGCGCTGCCGCTGTTCCTGCTGCTGGTCGGCTACCAGGCGATTACCTTCGGGCTGTTTGCCGCGCTCTTGTGCCGGCTGCGCTCGCAGCTCGACGTCAAGGTGACGTTCCTCGCCCCGCTGTGCTGGGTCGCCTGCGAGCTGTGCGTGCCCTATGTATTCCCGTGGTACCTGGCGATCACCCAGGCGTGGGTCCCGACGGTGATCCAGGTCGCCGACTTCAGCGGGCCGCTGGGGGTGAGCTTCCTTCTGGTGCTCAGCAACGGGGCGCTGTTCGATCTGTCGCAGGCGCTCGGGCGGCGACGGGTCCGCCACCCGCGGGAGACGCTGGGGGCGCCGCTCATCGCGGCGGCGACGATTGCCCTGGCGCTTATCTACGGCGTGGTGCGCATCCACCAGGTGGACGAGGCGCGGGCGGCGGCGGACAAGGTGAAGGTCGGGGTGGTGCAGGCCAACGTCGGGATCAACGAGAAGTTCGTCCCCGGCCTGCGCGAGCAGCAGCACGAGCTGCACCTGCGCCTGTCGCAAGAGCTGGCCCGGCAAGGCGCCGAGCTGCTCGTCTGGCCGGAGTCTTCCTATCCCTATCCGATGCAGCGGCCGGCGCGGCGCGACTTTCCGCCCGGCGATGCGCGGCGGGTGCACCAGGGCTTCGACACCCCGATCCTGTTCGGGGCGCTGACCTACGAGCGGGCACGCGACGGCGAGATCATTCCCTACAACACCGCCCTCATGCTCGAGCGCGACGACCGCATCACCGGCAGCTTCGACAAGAACTTCCTCCTCATCTTCGGCGAGTACCTGCCGTTCGCCCGCGAGCTCGGCTGGCTGCGCAAGATGATCCCGGAGATCTCGAACTTCGCCCGCGGCACCACCACCACGACCTTCCCGCTGAACCTGCACGGCAAGCAGTACTCGATCGGCCCGATGATCTGCTACGAGGACATCATTCCGGCCTTCGGGCGGCGGCTGTTCGCCGACAAGGAGCCGCCGAACCTGATGCTCAACATCACCAACGACGCCTGGTTCGGCGCGACCTCGGAGCCCTACGAGCACCTGGCGCTTTCGGTCTATCGCGCCGTCGAGCACCGCGAGGAGCTGGTGCGCGCGGTGAACACCGGGGTGTCGGCGTTCATCGACGCCGCGGGGCGGGTGCGGCAGAAGGGTCCGTCGGTGGATCCGCAGCTCACCCCGGGGGCGCCGCCGGTGACGCTGCTCGACAATGTCGCGCTCTTGCAGCCGGGCGGCCTGTATCAGCAGCTCGGCGAGACGTTTGGCAGCTTGTGCTTCGGGATGGTGCTGCTGTTCGGGGTGCTGGCGCGGCAGCGCGCGGGGCATCCGGTGCGGTGGGGGATCCTGGCGGTGAGCACGCTCGGCCTCCACCTGGCGGTGCTGCTCGGGGGCGCGCTGCTGCCGGGGGGGCTGGGCGGGTTCTACGCCGCGCTGCTGCACCGCAACGAGGCGGCGGTGCCCGAGGCGACTCTGTTCGCCGCGACCTGGCAGCTGGTGGTCGCGCTGGCGCTGGGAGCGGGCGGGGTGGCGCTGCTGGTCGGCCGCCGCCTGGGCCCGCGGCGGACCAAGACGGCGCCGCCGCCGGGTCAGCTCGAGCTGCTGGCGGCGATGGCGCTGACCACCGTGCTGCCGGTGGTGCTGCTCGGTCGGATGGAGGGCAACACGGGGGCGGTGGTGATCCTCAGCGGGCTGTGCCTGGCGGTGGCGATGCCGGCGCTGCGCCTGGGGGCTCGGCTGCACAAGACCAAGTAGGCGCTGCCGGGTCGAGCTCACCGCGCGGCTCATGCCGCTCAGGCGCCGACGGCTAGCTTGAGCTCCTGCACGTTATCCACTTCATCCCGCTCCTCTCCCAGGTAGGGCGACTCGACACCCTTATCGCTGAGGATCACCGTGGGCGCCATGTGCAGCGGGCGGCGCAGCGAGTCGGGCGCGAGGCCCGCGCGCAGCGCGCACATAAGGCCGGTCGCCTCCAGGTAGTTGTCGACCACGTGGTACTGGCCGGGAGTCCACGGCAGCGCCGCGGTGTCGTTGCGCATGAGGTTCTTGTTCTCGCGCACGGCGATGACCGGGATGCCCTGCTCGAGCGCGGCGAGGACCGGCAGCCCGACGCAGCCCTCGGGGATGACCAGGCACGAGACATCGGCGGCGGTGAGCACGCCGGGCTGCCGCATCGCTTCGGGGTCGCTGACGATGCGCGGGCTGCGCTGCAGGCCCTTGAAGATGCACTGCAGGAACGTATAGGAGACCGCCTCGGCGGCCATGCGGGGGTCGACCAGGCCCGTCTCCATCGCCTCGATCTCGTGCGACTCCAGCATCGGCGAGTGCGCCGACGGAATGTCGTAGAGCAGCGAGACCGCGTGGGTGAAGATCGCCTCGACGCCGCCCCACGGGTTGACCATCTGGCCGTCGCTCTCGAAGTAGGTGGCGTGCCACTCCTTGGGCACCTCGATGACGGTGGCCAGCGCCACGGCGTCGTACTCGGCGCGGTACTTGTCCAGGGCAGCGAGCAGGGTCTCCAGGTGCTCGACACGCCCGCTGGCGCGGCCGGCGCTGGTGTACAGGGCCTTGAGGGTGACCGTCGGATCGAGCTGGACGATGCGCGGGCAGGACAGTCCGTAGCAGGCGCGCGCCGCGTTCAGCGAGTTGATCGCGGCATTGGTGAAGTTGTCATCCGGGTGCGAGTCGCAGACGAACAGGACGCGGTTGCTGCGCACCCGGCCAAGGCCCACCGTCCCCATGAGCAGGCGGCAGATGACGCTGCCCTCGACATACAGGCCGTTGTCGGGCAGCTCGTTGATGTCGGAGGCGTTGACGACGTTGGGGTGGGTGATGAGCGTGTCGCAGGCCGCGGCGAGCAGGCGGGCGGCGGCACCCGCGTCGCCGGCGTGGCCCCCGATCTCGGCGCCGATGCCGGTGGGGACCAGCATGACGGCGGTGAAGCGGCTGGTGTCCTCGACCGGGCGGCGGCGGAACTCGAAGATCGAGCGCGGCAGCGGGCGACCCTTCCACGCCTGCAGCTCGGAGATCACACCGAGCTCGCAGCGGTAGCGGGCGCCATCGGTGGCGGTGACCACGAAGCGGACCGGAATCTCCCCGGGCTTGAGGTGGGCCGCCGTCGCCTCGGCAAAGTACGGGATCAAGTTGTGGTGACCACGTATACAAGGGACTTCGAAGTCGCGCTCAAAGATGTTCATGGCCGGTGTCTCCGCGTCTTTCTGGGAAGAGCTTGTGGGTCGGGGGAGGGTCCACGCCGGCGCTCGGACCCGGGCTCGGCCGGCTGCGGACAGGAGGGAGCTCGGCGCTGCTCGCGCAGCGAGAGAGGAAGTCGGCGTAGGAGTACCGCTTGCGGAGGCGCATCGCACCGTCGGCAGACAGGGTGTAGCTGCTCGGCAGGTTGACGCCGTTGAACATGTGCACCTTCACCATGGTGTAGGCCCCGGCGTTGGCGAAGATGAGCCGCGAGCCGATCTGCAGCGGCGCGCGGAAGCGATACACGCCAAAGGCATCGCGCGCCAGGCAGGTGCTGCCCGCCAGGGAGTACGCGTGCGGAGCCCCGTCTTCATGGTCGAGCAGGTCGGGCTCGAACTGGTACTCGAAGACCTCGGGCATGTGATTCACCGAGGTGTCGAGCGTGGCGATCGTTCCGTAGTCGCTCTCAAACAGGTCGATGACCGAGGCGATGATGTAGCCGGCGGCGCGCACCAGGGCGGCGCCGGGCTCGAAGAAGACCTCGACTCCGTAGCGGCTCTTTAGCAGGTGCACCGCCTCGCACAGCGGCCCGCGATCCTGCCCCTTGTCCAGCAGGTAGCCGCCGCCAAGGTTTACCCACTTGAGCCGCGCGAGCAGCGGCGCCAGGTGGTGGTCCAGGTGGCGCACCGTCTGCAGGAGCGGAGTGAAGGTGCGGGAGTCGCAGTTGGAGTGGAAGTGCAGGCCCTGCAGGGCGGCCAGGGAGTCCGGGCTATGGGCGTACAGCTCGACGAGCTGCGCGAGCGGCATGCCGAGCTTGGAGCCGGCGTGGCACGGATCGTAGCGCGCGTCCGTGATGAACGACAGCTGGGGATTTACCCGCAGGCCGAGCGAGGACTTATTGCCCACGGCGCGCTGGAAGCGCTGGTACTGCGGCAGCGAGTTGCAGACTATGTGATCGCAGTAGCTCGCCAGCTCTTCGCTCTCTTCAAGGCGCAGGCCGGGGCTGGTGATGCTGACCGTTCCCTGGTCTCCCAGCACCTCCCGCGCGAGCCGCGCTTCATACAGGGAGCTCGCCGCCATTCCGTCCACGTGCCCCACCATCCAGCGCAGCGCATCGACATGACTCAGGGGCTTGAGCGCGTAGAGCAGCTTGCAGCCGGCCTCGCGCTGCACCGCGGCGACCTGCAACAGGGCCGCCATGATCGCCTGCTCGGACAGCACGAACGCCGGCGTCTCGACCTCTCCGGCGTTACGGACGACCGCCGCGGCGTCTGCGCCCAGACTGGATAAAAGCTCGCTCATGAATCACTCCGCCAAAGTCGCGCGCCCGGCCCATTCCTACTGGCCAATTCACATTCATAAGATGGACCATCCATACACCAAGGACGGTCTGCCGGCGCCTTCCCTTCTGCCTCTTAACGAAAACCTAATCTTCAAGGAAGAAGACCTTGCCGGCCCGGCGGTCGGCGGCGTCGCGACCGCGCCGCATCGGACTGCGGCTGCCCGACCTGCGTGCGCAGAGGCGGGGCGCGGCTACCCGGTGCCGCTCAGCAGGTTGAACAGCGAGATGCCCACCTCCATGAGCAGGAGTCCGACGATGATCACCTCGATGATCAGGGTCGCGCGGAGGCCCCGGTGATCCGCCAGGCGATAGCCGATCTGGTCGTAGACCCCGTCGCGGACCTCCAGGTGGCCGTGCAGCTTCGCCAGGCGCGTGCGCAGGCGGGCGCGGGCGGCCAGGCGGGACAGGAGCTTGCCGAGCCCCGGCGGTCGGTCGCGGGTGAGCAGGGCCAGCCGGTGGTCCAGGCGCGCGGCGAGCATCCCGAGCCGGTGCTGGTGCGTCAGCTTGCCGTAAAGAGCCGGCCAGAGCTTCTTGTTGCCGTCGTCGATGCTGCTGACAAACGGCAGGTCGGCCTCGACCTCGGGCCAGCGCCGCGCGACCTCGTCCTCAAGCTGCTGCAGCTCGCGCTCGTAGAACGCGAACTCGGCCAGACCGGCGAGCGCCGCGTCGAGCTGCTCGGGCGCCGCGGCGACGAGCGCCCGCCCCGGGCGCCAGAACAGGCCGAGCTCCTCGCCGCGGGCCGCGATCGGCCGCCGACCCTCGCCATCGGCCAGCCAGCTGTGCGCGCTCTGTCGCTGGGCCTCGCCGAGCCCCGGGGGAAGGTGGAGCACGCACAGCTCGTCGACGGGAAACTTGGCGGTGTCGGCGAGCCCGAAGTCGAGCTGCCGGGTCGCGCGGCGGGCCAGGGTCGGACGCGGCTCGGGGAAGCGGCCCAGGATCGCGCCGGCGGCGGGCGCCTCGGATGTACCCGGCGGCGGCTCGGGCGTGAACCAGATCCGGTAGGCCACCGGCGCGGACGACGAGTTCTGACCCGGTATCGCCATGAGCTAATTTCCAATACGTACACGCACTTGCCTTCCCAGGCAACGCAAGGGTCTGCGGGTCGACGGCACGCGCGCCGGGGCCAGCGCGGTCGCCGCGGCGACAAATGCTTGGTCTGGCGGGGCGGGCGCGGTAAAACCAGGCGATGAGTGTCTCTTCGATGTTCTCGCTAAAAGACAAGGTCGCCGTCATCACCGGCTCCAGCCGCGGGATCGGCAAGTCGATCGCCGAGCAGATGGCGCTCGCCGGGGCCAAGGTGGTGGTGTCCAGCCGCAAGGCCGACGCCTGCGCCCAGGTCGTCGCCGAGATCACCGCCCGCGGCGGCCAGGCCCGCGCCGTGCCCGCCAACATCAGCGACAAGGCGCAGCTGCAGCGGCTGGTCGACGATACGCTGGCGAGCTGGGGGCGGATCGACGTGCTGGTGTGCAACGCCGCGGTGAACCCCTACTTCGGGCCCTCGGCCGGGATCAGCGACGAGCAGTTTGACAAGGTCATGCACGCCAACATCAAGGCCAACCACTGGCTGGCCAGCATGGTGCTGCCCCAGATGGCCAGCCGCAAGGACGGCGTGATGCTGATCATCTCGTCGGTGAGTGGCCTGGTCGCGGCGCCGCTGCTCGGCGCCTACAGCCTGTCCAAGGCCGCCGACATGCAGCTGTGCCGCAACCTGGCGGCAGAGTGGGGCCACGCCAACCTGCGGGTGAACTGCCTGGCTCCCGGCCTCATCAAGACCGACTTCGCCCGCGCCCTGTGGGAAAACCCGCCGATCCTCGAGCGGGTCACCAGCCGCTCGTGCCTGCGCCGCATCGGTCAGCCCGAGGAGGTGGCCGGGGCCGCCGTCTTCCTCGCCTCGGACGCCGGCCGCTTCATCACCGGCCAGACGCTGGTCATCGACGGCGGCAGCCTGGGCGACGGCTTCTAGCGCGGCCTAGGC